>Ga0208030_1001507_pt1 | contig 13122 bp, 25 predicted proteins | sample MalvirDeepMed_M9_FD_184246 | JGI IMG/M metagenome (GOLD analysis project Ga0208030, IMG submission 184246) | Marine viral communities from the Global Malaspina Expedition - Malaspina viral metaG DeepMed_M9 (SPAdes) (version 2) | ecosystem: Environmental > Aquatic > Marine > Oceanic | place...
GTTCACCGTGCGTGTTCAGGAGACCCCGGGTCGGGTGGAGATCGTTGACCAGACGATGATCCCCCCGAGGTACCTGGAGCACGGCGAGGTCAAGGTCCTCAAGTCCGCGATCCTCACCTCGATGAAGGAAGGCGAGTTGGTCCCGGGATGCGAACTGGTGAAGAGTACGTCTCTGCGGATCAGGTGACTGAGCATGTCGGATGACAAGTACGACAGGGAAATGGCCGAGGAGTCCGAGGAGTTGCTCCTGATCACGATGGAGCAGGAAAGGGAAGATGTTATGTTCGGCGCTATCGATTGGGAGAGGCTGCAGGCCCCGTTTGCACCGCAGGAGGTGGAGTGGAGGATCGGTCGCAGCGGGTGCAAGAAGGACGGGAACGTCTGGGCACTGTGTCTGGCGTATGTGACGAATCGGGCGATTCAACAGAGGCTGGATGATGTCCTGGGTCCTGAGTGCTGGAGCAATGAGTACAAGGCTGGCCCCGCTGGCGGCGTGATCTGCGGCCTGTCCATCCGGTGCTATGGTGTAGACGACGATGGAAACGACACAAGCTACTGGGTCACCAAGTGGGATGGTGCAGAAGCCCGTGACATCGAGGCTGTGAAGTCGGCGCTCTCGGACAGCATGAAGCGAGCGGCCTGCCAGTGGGGGATCGGTCGCTACCTCTATGACCTTGATGAGGGCTGGGCCGAGATACATGACAACAAGGTCCCGGGTGCCAGAAGGGCCAAGTGCCAGGGCCCCGGTGGAGACAAGTGGTTCTTTTGGCTTCCTCCGAAGCTGCCGAGTTGGGCTCTTCCCGAGAATGTAAGCCCTACGGGCTCCCCTGCCCCCCGGGAATCCCAACCGGCAGTGGAGGAGGAAGTGCAGGCAGTAGACCAGCTGAACGCAGCCCTCATGGATGCTGGGTGCAAGGGGCCGGATGAGGCGAACAAGGTGGTCGAGTGGTTGTGGGACGGGACGAAGTCCTCGATCGGTGAGATTCGGGACTCGGAGACGCTGGTCAATGCGACCCTTGACCTGATCAAAGTCAATGTGGAGAAGGGTGTCCCCGTTGGAGGGATGCTCGTGGCAGCAATGGAAGAGGAGGAGGAGATCTAATGCGTGACAATGGAAGCGATGTGGCCGTGATCGGTGATGGGCTGCCTCCGGAAGCGATCAATGAGATCAGTAGCTTGCATCTGTTTCAGGACTTCAGGTGGTCGAAGCGTGCGAGGTCCTCGTTTCACGAGTGCAACATTCACACGCTGGAGCAGTTGACCCGTGTGGATCCCACCAGGCTGCTCAAGTGCTCAAACGTGGGGCGTGGGACCCTCAAGGAGATCCATCGAAAGCTCTCCGCTCGCGGCCTGGGCCTGAACTTCACACGGCGTCAGCTCTCGAGTATGCGGATCTGGACCCCCGAGAAGCGGGTCGAGCAGTCTGAGGCGATCAAGGCGGCGCACGCCAAGACCAGGGCGATGACTGAGCGAGAGCAAGAGCGAGAGCGAGAGCGAGAGGAGCGGCTGCGAGAGCGGCTGCGAGAGGAGCGGCTGCAAGATCTCAAGGCGGCGCACGCCAAGACCAGGGCGTTGGATGAGCGAGAGCGAGAGCGAGAGCGAGAGCGGCTGCAAGATGATGCAATCAGGGTGGAGGGGATCGAGAAGAATTTTGTGGAGTCTATGGAAATGGCCATCGGAGCCGGGGCGATTGCTGAGGCAAGGAGTCTTCTCGACTGCTGCACTCCCTTGATGGCCAAGACAATTATCGACGTGGTCTCAGCAATTGAAAGCGAGAAGACATGAAGCACAAAGTGATCTACATGGACCCGTTCGATTTGATGCCCCACGAGGTCAACGAGTCGATCTACCGTGACGCCCCGGACGAGGAATTCATCGAGTCGATCAAGCGGCTGGGGATCCTCGAACCCATCCTGGCCCACGAGGTCATGCACGGACTGACACCGGAGACAGTTGTCCTCTCTGGTCATCGCCGGATGAACGCTGCCAGGGTGTTGGAGATGGATGAGGTCCCGGTGATCATCCAGCCCGATGAGTTGGTTGGGACTGACGACGAGGCCATTCGCCTGCTGATCCTGTCCAACCGGCAGCGAGACAAGACCAACGAGCAGCGTGCTCGCGAGTATGCGGTCCTGAAGGAGATTGAGGTGCGTCTGGCGCACGAACGCAAAAAACAGCATCATGATAAAGGCGAGGAAGGGGAAAAGGCTGGAAGGGCAAGCGACATTGCTGCCCAGGCTGTCGGGATGAGCGGTCGCACCGCAGACCGGGCCGTTTCCGTTGTCGAGGCGATCGACGAGGCTGAGGCCAGCGGCGACGAGGGGCGTGCAGCTGGCCTGCGGCGGAAGCTCAACCACTCCGTGAGCAAGGGGCACAAGGCTGTTGAGCGTGAGAAGGCCCCGGTGGTGGATGAGAACGAGGCCACGGTCCCCGAGAACCTCGTCGATACGTTCAAGACCTCAAGGGTGATCCGTGGCCTGATCTACAAGATTGGCGAGATCAAGGCCAACGTCCGGGTCACCTCGGAGGAAGAGGGTGGCGAGTTGTTGCCGCTGCGAGCCATCGAGGCCGACTGCAGCAACGTCTCCAACGCCCTGATTGCGGCGAGGCCCCACGCGGTCTGCCCGATGTGCAAGGGGAACGGGTGCAGCGAGTGTGACCAGCTGGGGTGGATGCACCGTGACCAGTACAACGCACTGCCCGAGGGGTTGAGGAGCAAGAAGTGAGTTATCTTCGCGACTATCAGGAAGTGTGTTGCGACAAGGTGACCTCAGCGTTGTCCAACGGGTCTGCATCCACGCTGATGGTGATGCCGACCGGGACCGGGAAGACCGAGACGTTTCTGGACATTGCTGATCGGTGGCCGCAGGGGAATGTGCTCGTTCTGGCTCACCGGGAGGAACTGATATGGCAGCCCTGGGAGCGATGGCAGCAGAAGACCGGGGAACGTGGCGAGATCGAGATGGGCGATTTCCGCCGGTCGACTCGGCCCAAGTCTAAGCTGACCTTTGCATCCAAGGACTCCCTCTACCGGGAGAAGCGGTTGCACCGGGCGTTCCCTGATCCGATGGAGGTGGGGCTCATCATCATCGATGAGGCTCACCACGCGGTGCGTCAGAACAAGACGTACCAGAGGATACTGGACTACTTCAGCGTGAACCCTGACCTGCGGATCATGGGTGCGACAGCCACGCCAGACCGGACGGACGAGCAGGCGTTGGGCCAGACGTTCGAGTCGGTCGCCTTTGATTACCCGCTGATGGATCCGTCTGGCGGACCCTCTGCTATCGGGGACGGGTGGCTGGTTCCGATCCAGCAGGAGGTCGTCACGGTTGATGACATCCAGTTCAACGAGATCAAGGTGCAGGGTGGCGACTTCCAGGGGAAGGCCCTGCAGAGCGAGATGATGCGCGAGGTCGTGCTGCACAAGGTGGCGGTCCCCACGATGGAGGTGGCGGGGGGCGACCAGTGCATGGTGTTCGCGGCTGGCATCCAGCAGGCATCACGCCTGGCTGAGATCTTCAACAGGAAGATGGATGGGCGTGCCTTCTGTCTCGTCTCCAAAATCCCGGCCAGCGAGAACTACCAGCATGTGGTCAACTCCAGGGACAAGCAGGCTCGCAAGCGGGCCCTGAAGGGGTTTGCTGACGGGTTTTACCAGTACGCTGTCAACGTGGGGTGCCTGACCGAGGGGTACGACTGCCCCCAGGTCCGGACGTTGAGCATGGGGCGTCCCTCCAAGAGCCGCAGCCTCGTGGCCCAGATGTGTGGACGGGGCACGAGGATTCTCCCCGGGGTGATCGAGGGGGATGGGTGGCGACTGGAGACCCCAGATGAACGGAAGGCGGCGATCGCGGCCAGTGCCAAGCCAAACGTCACGATCCTCGACTTTGTCGGGAACAGTAGGCACAGGCTCATCACCAGCACCGATGTCCTGGGCGGCAAATATCCTGACGAGGTGGTTGACCTCGCGAAGGAGGAGCTGAAGGAGAACGGTGGTGACGTGTTGCGGGCCCTGCAGGAGGCAGAGGTAAAACATGCTACGCATCTGGAGGAACGTCGCAAGATTGTGGCGACGGGGGTCAAGTGGGACTCAAGACGTGCCGACCCGTTCGGGATCCTCGACGTTGTTCCATCTCGTGAACCGGGATGGCACAAGGGTCGCATGCCGACCCATAAGCAGAAAGAAGCCCTCGCCAAGTTCGGCGTCGAGTGGCACAAGATTGAGGATCTTACCTTTCACGGGGCGAACACCCTGATGGGCTCGCTGATCGGGAGATCGAAGGAGAAGCTGGCCAGCTACAAGCAGTGCAGGCTGCTCAAGAAGCATGGCCTCGCGACCAAGGAGATGACCCGGCAGGAGGCAAGCAGCCTGATCGACCGGTTGGCCAAGAACAACTGGAAGCACGTCTAATGGCCATCTGCCAGGACTGCTATTCTGATTTTGATAGGATCAGCATGGAGAAGCTGTGTCCCGATTGCTCGCAAGGAGGCGAAGAACATGGATCTGCCACCACTGATGCAAAACGTGATAGCGCTGCACCGAACACCGCGTGGTGGAGTGAACCACCATCGGAAGAAACGTGTCGGGGTTCACAACACGACGACTGGGCGCATCCCAGGTCACGAGGAGTGGATAGACCTCATGCGTGACCGGGATACGCAAGGACTGGATATCTGGACAGGGGAGCCACGAGACGATGTGAACAAGTAGCGGTCGGCCCGGGATCAGATCCCCGGGGGAAAATGTGTTCGGTGTTGTGTGATCTGACCCCTGCCCAAAGCGAGGGACTGGCGATGTCTTCCGATGGCTCGCTGGGAAATATCCTCCCTTTGGTTCGATCAACGACGCGAGGAATTGCCGAGTCTGCGAGCGTCGATAAACAAGTCGCGGGGAAGGCAGAACCGTTGAGGAAAGGAAAGCGATGTCTATCGATCAGATTCCAAATGAGGCGCTGTGGTGTCTTGAGCGTGTGGCCAACACGTCCCATCTGCTGGAACGGGCCAAGAAGGAGACCTCTGAGCATGGGCGAGAGATCCTCGTTGAGGTCAAGGAAGCGTTCGGCTGGACTCAGACCTACATTGCCGAGCGAGTGGGCGTGAACAAGTACCACATGAGCAGGGTGTTCCGTGGCGCTGAGCCCGTGTCCATGAAGGTTCTGACAAGGTTGTACGATGTCATCATCGCGGAAGAGGGAAGACAGTCACGAGGAGCCGCTGCTGACGGACAGGATAGCGCTGGAACTGGTGTGCCTGGGGGTGGCCATCGGGAGCCTGGAGTGGCGGAAGTCGGTTGATCCGCAGGACTGGAGTGAGGTTGATATCCAGTGCATCATCTCCGAGTTGAAGAACGGGGGCGGTGGTAAGCAGAAGGATTACCACCACCTCAAGAAGTGGCTGCTGCAGGTTGTCTCCGTCGAGTGGAAGGATGGTAAGCCGGTGCCAGCGATGCTGGAGAAGCTGAAACGAAACAGCTGCAAGAACCGTGTGATCCAGATCCTGACTCGCCTCAAGGAGACCAGCGGTTACCAACTGGACATGGATCTGGATAAGTTCTTTGCCATCATCTCAGCGGCCTACGATGAGGCCATCCCTGAGATCGAAACCATGTTGAAAGGGAAGAAGAAGTGAACGAGAAGCAATTGAGGGAAGTGGCCACGTACTACGAGGACGTGTGGCTGGCGAAGCTGGAGAACGGGTGGTCGGACGGGTGCGTCCATTACGGGCTCCACATCGACGGGATGAGCAGCAAGCCCAAGATCAACACCAACCGGCTCATCGCTAACACCCTGGTCAGGGAAATGGAGGTGAGTGATGAGGTGCAGAGAGTGTTGGATCTGGGATGCGGGGTTGCCGGGACGATGGCTTTCCTTCGAGATCATCACCCCCATTTCGATGTGTTTGGCGTCTGCTCTTCCGATAAAGAGAAGAGGGTAGCCAGGACGATGCACCGTGGGTACGACCCAGTGGTGTGGGTGTTTGACTACCATAAGGCGTGGCCAGCCTTCACCCCTCGTCGACTCGACGCGGCCTACGCGATCGAGAGCCTGTGCCAGTCATGGGATAGACCGGCTGCTCTGGCCAACGTGTGGATGTCACTGGTTCCTGGCGGCGTGTTCCTCGTGCTGGATGCCATGCTGGATGGTGATGTCCACCATGCCGGTGGCCTGCTCAAGCTGTACGAGGACGTGCGGTCTGGCTTCCACGTTCCAGACCTGTACGAGGTCCCGCTGATGACCGAGTTGGTCAACGCGGGGTTCGAGGTGGAGAAGGAACTTGACTTCACCCCCAACGTGGCCGAGTCGATGTTCGGCAGTGCGGGCAGGGCCATCTACCATGACGGGACCAATGCGATCCCACTGCGGACGCAGCTGCACGGGCTGGCCTGCGTGGGGATGGCCGGGCTGCTGGCACACAAGAAGTTGCGTTACACCCTGACCATTGCAAGGAAACCGATCGATGCCGATACCCAGGCCGAGTAAGGACGACTACCTGTACCCCAGCGATGCTGGCATCATGGGCGAGGACTACCGCCTCGACCAGCTGCGGTTCAAGGAGGCCCCGGTGGATACCCCCAAGCGGAGCAAGCCGTTCATGGATGACACTCCGGAGCCAGAGGGGGCTCCCGAGTGAGCGACCAGATCACCGTCGTTTGTCCCCTCCCTCCGAGGCAGCTGAGCCCGAACTCCCGCTGCCACTGGCGAACCCGTCACAAACACTCCAAGAAGTACCGCGAAGAGTGTCGGGTTGCCTGTTTCACTGAACTGGTGACTCGGAGGCGGGGGGACGTTGACTGGTCTGAATCGAAGCTGCAGGCGACGTTCTACTACAAGGACCGCCGTCGCCGCGATCGGGACAATATGGCCGCGATGCTGAAATACGCCTATGATGGCATTGCAGCGGCCCTGGGTGTCGATGACTACGGGTTCCGGCCCCAGATGCCAGAGGTGGATGTTGACAAGGACAATCCCCGTGTGGAGATTGTCGTGATTGGAAAACCACCCGGGGATCCGTCCCCGTGAAAGTCTTCCGTGACTGGTGGTCAACGTATTATACAGGGAGGTATTCTCGTGGAGATCAATGGCGACCATCCGTTTTGGGGAATTATCAGGCTCGCGGTGATCTTCACCGGGCTGACCGTGTTCCTGTGGCTAAACTCGACGACTTTCGACAAGACTGAGGTCACGACAATCATCGAGCTGCTCGTGCTGGCTGGTGGATTCGAGGCGGGTCGGAAGATGATCCAGGCGTCGAAGAAGGAGAAGAACAAGTGAGACATGCAGTCGTGGCGGCGCTGGCTCTGTCGTTGTGCTCGGCTGCTCCTCGTGTTTCCTCACCACCGGGAGCAGTTCAGGTAGGTGGGTGCAGCGGTACACTCATCTATCGTGACCTGATGCTAACGGTTGGGGTCAGCGCCGCCCATTGTGCTGGTGGGCCGGGCTCCCCCGTGCAAGTGGTACTGCCGGATGGTCGTCGGTTGGCTGGCCGATGGGGAAAGCGGGACCTCGGGACAGATCTTGTCCTCTTCTCGATCCCCCGCTCTGACCCCCCGCTGCCGCTTGCACGGGTTCCTGCCAAGGCTCCCAGTGGGGAGTTCACTGCCTTCGGTCGTTACGGGACGAAGGTGCTCAAGCCGATGGGCCCTGAGTTGATCACCGATAACGGGACAGGTCGCAAGATCTCACGTTCCGGGTACGAGGTGACCTCGGGGAAGTATCGCAACGGTGACAGTGGCAGCGGCGTGTATGTCGGTGGTAAGCTCCTCGTGGGGGTTGCCACGCATGGTGACGACGATGAGGAGTTGTATGCGGCCACCCACGGACAGCTGGTGACGTTTCTGACAACGCACAAGGTGATGGGCCCGGGCCCGGAGGGCTCAGACTGGGGAGACAAGGACAGGACCCGGGAGATCATCGCGATCAAGAGGCGGTTGGATGAACTGGAACAGGCAATCAAGAGCATCAGCCTCAAGGAAGGACCCGCTGGCCCACCCGGGCCTGCTGGACAGCCAGGGACGGCAGCAGATACATCCGGTCTCGCAACGAGGCTGGAGTCCCTGGAGCAGTGGCGCAAAGACTTCAGGACAACCATCAGGATCCGTTTGCGCCCGGTGAAGGAGTAACGACATGGCGAGTAATGTTGACCTGCAGGCGTTGTTGGAAGCGGCGGCTGGTGAGCGGATCGGCCGCGCGAGTGATGCCAGTCAGACCACTCTGGTGCTGATCGATCGCGTGTTCACCAAGGTGCTGGTTGAGCCCGATGTGATGGAGGCAGCGGCGGCCCGGCAGCTGCTGATGCGTGAGGCTCCGATCGGATCGGCAACTCCCTGATGCTGACGACACCGGAGCAACGGGCTGAAGCGGGTCGGCTGGTCGACTTGGATGAACGCGGCCTCCTCATCGAGGCGGTCGCGTTCGCCATTCGGCTGGGCGAGACCCAGGAACGGGCAATGGCCGATCTGGTCGAGTTGGACCGATCGTTCATACGGGAGTTGGAAAATGCAGAGCGCGGCGAAGGCGGTCTACCAGTCGAAGGCGAAGACCAGGGGGCTCGTGTCTAACATCTGGGCCCACGATATCGCACAACGCCTTCGGATCAGGAGGAAGATCTTGGCTAACGATGCCGGACTTGGAGAGTTGGACGTTGGTACATACCCGAGCCACGGCTCGGTCAACGTGGTGGACGGTGGTGGTTTCTGGAAGGGGCTCCTGGTCGCTGGCTTGGCGGCTGGTGGACTCGGGATGGCCAGTGGCCTGTTCCGACCGGGTATGCCTGGCGTAGTGGCTCCCCCGGTGGTGGCGACGCCTGCGGTGTCCGCTCCCCAGGAATGGGAACTGGAGATCATCTCGGTTGACGGGGAACCGCAGATCCGGGGCAAACGTGTCGAGACCACCGACTAGGTACGGCTATCGTGCGATCATCCTTCCGGAGGATGTGTACGACGGCGACAGCTGCACGGCTGACATCTCGTTGGGTTTCGGTGTCTGGTTGCGGAACCAGAAGCTGAGACTGGTGGGGGTTGATACACCCGAGATGCGCGGGGCGTCGCGCCGCGATGGGATCCTCGCGAGGGACTTCGTCCGCGAGTTGATGCCGGGAGATGGACGGGTGTTGATTCAGAGCCACAAGCCCCGGGCCAGAGGGAAGTATGGCCGTTGGTTGTGCTCGATCTGGATTGACGACCTGTGCGTCAACGATGAGCTGCTGCGGACGGGCCACGCCACCCGCTACCTCGGGTGAATTTCAGGGGTATCAGGGTTCAGGGTAGGTCCTCCGGATGCGTTAGAAGCGATCCTCCGCCCCCCAAATGGAGAAAAACCCGCCCCACCTGGAAGTGGGACGGGTTTTACCATGCCGCATGGCAATCACCGTGTCTTTCTTCAAGCGGGGCAGGTCACCGGGGCTCCCCGGTCGAAACCGTCCCCTAAGTTGTTAGCTTGCGACTCCCACAAGTTTGCCAAATACCCCGTGCAGCCGCTGCGTCCGCTTCATCGAGGTGGTCACCGGGTCGTTCTTCGCGATCTCGGTGAACGCATTGAAGAGCGACCACGCGGTATCGACCCCGTGCATCTCGCAGTGCTTCTTGGACTCGTATTCCTTGAGCACCTTCGGGATAGAAGCGTTGGCGATCGCCTTGGACCGCATCGCCTCGACCAGGGTGTCATTGACTCGGACCCGACCGACGTGATGGCCCTCCATCCGCTGGTAAAACTCCTCCTGCCGCTGGCTCGCCTGCAGCAGCTGACCGACAGCGCGGGAGATCACCTCTGGTAGGTCGCGGATGATGTGGCGAGTATGCCGACGCGAGACCTGAATCTCACCACTCCACGCGAGGTTGTCACAGATGAAGGTCCTCGAACCCATCGCAACGGCGCTGGCAAAACTCTGATCGTGGGAGTTCCGCCATCCGATCATGAGACCGCGTTTGAGATGGTTCGGGTCGTCGGCCCCCTGCGGCCTGACCTCCATCATCCCAAATGCGCGGGCCCCGTCGTTGGTCATGCCCTGGGCCTCGTCGCGAATGACATCACCCCAGTGGCCAACGTCGTCGGCTGTCAGTAGGTCGGACACCGACTCCCTGATCCGGTTCCGTACGGTGAGATGGCTCACGGGCTGGAACGTGACGTGGCCATCGCTGTTGCGCTTGATCGGTGGCAGATAAACCCCGTCAAGCTGGTGCGGCTCCACCGCAGCGGCTCCGCAGTGCAGAATCAAGTTGAGTCTCTCGGGCATAACCTTTTCCTTTTGTGGCCGGTGGTTGTTGGTGGTTGGGTGCAACTGACCAGCCTGCAGTCGACCCGCCTGGTGTTTGGGGTATTGTTGCTAATCTTCTCGACGAATCAAGTCAATTAGGAACATAATTAGAGCGGTGACCGCAACTGTGGCCAGCGCAAACTGGAAGCCTGACATTGGGATCCGTCCCCTAGTTGACGTTGTTTGTCTCATACTCGATGACCGTAACGCGCTGGTCCCAGCATGCTCGGCAATCACCGCAGGCGTTGCCCTGCATATGCGCCGGGCATCGGCGTCCGTGGCGACGTGGTCCGCTGCTGATGACACTGCAGTGCCTCGCCCAGGGCGGCGGGTCTCCATCTATCAGAGAACCTGACCAGCGGATGGTTAGGTTTTTCGGTGGTTCGCCTGCGAATCGGATGTGCCGACGTTCCCGAGTTGGCATCCAGTGTCTCACCTTCGGCGTCAATCGGCACACCTCGTAAATGGCGCGGGCCATATCGGCCGACTGAAGGTCTCCAGAGTGGAACCAACGGAACCATCGGTCGTCGGTCCCGGTGATCAGGTGCGCCATAGCCTCCGACCATCGGTACAGCCTATCGGCCTCGGCCTGCATGTTGAAACATTCGAGAGCGGTCCATAGGCGGTTTTGGACGTTGTCGAAACGATATCGTCCGCGATCGGCGTAGCATATCGCGCAGGCTGTGCCCGCCTGGTCCTTGAGCATACCGCCGATTTGACAGGTGCTGGCCGGGATGCCCCAGCTATGGCCTGGCATCTTGGTCGGGGATCCGAGGCCCCCGGTGATGGCGGTCGCGAGCGGTTTAGTTAATCGCATTGGTTCTTCCCTTTTAGCTTGTCGTACAGTGTGGGCAGCGGGGCCAGTCGAGCCACCTACGCTCCTCGTAGGTGGTCCCCGCGACAATGATTAGGTCAAGGTGCGTTTGCGGTTCTCCGCACATCCCGCATACGGTCCCCTGGGGGACTGGGATTTGAATGTATTCGTAAGGCGGTACGTGGTGCGGCTCGAGGTGCGATCCGATCATCAGACCCCCTCCAGCATGAACAGCAACTCCTGGGCCCCGTATACCTTCAGCTCTCCGCACTCCTCGCAGCGGTAGCGCCGGGCATCGGGCTCCACACAATAAGCCTCTGCGCCGCAAGCCGTGCAGAATCCGGCAGGGTCGTCGGTGACGATTGCCTGCATAACGTCGTCAAGGTCAATTCTCATCAGTCGCGTCCTCCAGGGTAACGGTGTCATCGGTTGGTCAGTACCATGTCACGTCGCATGGTTTCGAAGTGTTCCTGCGCCGCCGCCTTCGCCTCTGTAACGGTGTCACGGTGGCCGACGATGGTCCAGGTGTCCTCGTGCCAGATTCGGACAAACCCCGTCCCGGCAGGCCGGGAAAACCAGTATCGTCCGCATTGGCTCATCGTCTGCCCAATGTCGTTGGGTCTTTTCCATTTGATTCTCATCGTCATCGGTTGATCCTCGTGTCATAGGCCTGGTGGAGCGCAGCGGCGCAACGGCTCGCGGCGCGGAAAGTGCTGAAGCGGTGCGGTGGGGATTCGACAGGCCCCGTCACCCAATAGGTCGTCCCTGATTGGTGGACGATCACCCCGGTGGTCCGCCCCCCGTCGACGGTCTGCAGGTGTCGAGACCGGGCGGGTCCCTTGCCGCGGATCGTTCGGAATTCGTATTTGGTCATTTGTCGGTCTCCTCGTCGAGTGGCCAAACCTGCAGGATCGTTAGAACGGGTCTTTCGATCGCGGGGACCGCATCGCGTGCTATTTCGGTGAGTTGCAGACGTGCAGCCTGTGGAAGATCTCCGGCCCACGCGACAACGGATGGGGAGCCGCAATCCTCGAGGGGCTCCCCTCGGTTGTCCCAAACCCACAGCCCGAGGGTTGCGTGGTGGCCTGCGACGGGTCCGACCAGGGCGACCGGTCGACGGGTGGCACGGGCTCTCCGGGCTGGTGGCGAATCAATCGTCATCGTCATTCTGTCGGCTCCTCGTCAAGGTGGAACGGTCGCTGGATGGCGTCCATCGCAGCAGCGTGCTGCCAGCCGGACGAGATGTGCAGGTGATCGAGGGACCAGGTGGGTTCGCCCTGGTCCTCGAGCAGTTCCCGCAACTCGCCAAGACACCAGAGGCGTGCGCTGTCCCCGACTGCTTTCTCCCAGCGGTGGAGCAAGCGCCGCCTGGCGGCGGCCTCGTCCTTCCGTCGCTGCCATTCTGCTGAATCCATCATCGTCTCCTATGGGGTGAAAAGGGCAGGCGCCCGAGGCCACCGGTCCACCTGGTGGGGCCGATGACCTCGCGCGACGGTCCTCATTCGTCGTCTTCCTCGAGGTGTTGACCAGACTGGATACGCTCTCCGACTGCTGCGACCAGGTCGGACAGCATCCAGATCGCCAAGCAGGCCACAAACAAACCGCCGAGCCAAGCATCCGCGTGCATTGTGAAGCACTCCAAACAGAGGGAAGGGGAACATGTTGACATTGTAGCACACAAGTGGTGGTGGCGTGTCAACCTCTAACTCCGGCGGATTGTGAGAATGGCAGGATGGGTGGGTGACCTGGTGGGGCTGTGGGGCCTGCAGGGCAGGTGGCGAGGGGTTATGGTCGTTCTGGTGGCATGCCGTGGCTCTCGTGCACGCGAGGCGGCAGCCTCGGCAGCCTGCGGTGCCCAGGGCGACGGCCTGCGGTGCCCGCCAGCCGCGAGCCGTGCCCCTCGCCCCGTGCCGAATCGCGTAAAAATGAACCAAGCCCCCCCCGCCGAAGGCGGTACCCCCTTAACTTATCCCGTTCTTACCGCTACACCAATCTGGGTCATGTCCCAGTTTCACCCGATCCCGGCTTATCCACAGCCATGCATGGGCTTATCC
>Ga0208030_1001511_pt1 | contig 13101 bp, 8 predicted proteins | sample MalvirDeepMed_M9_FD_184246 | JGI IMG/M metagenome (GOLD analysis project Ga0208030, IMG submission 184246) | Marine viral communities from the Global Malaspina Expedition - Malaspina viral metaG DeepMed_M9 (SPAdes) (version 2) | ecosystem: Environmental > Aquatic > Marine > Oceanic | place...
ACCCGGCCCATCGCTGACTGGAGTTGCATCACCCGATCAGCATTCAGGCCGAGTTCGTCGAGCCGCGATTGCACGGGGTCGGCGACTACCTCAGAGGCGGCTGCATCGTCTTGCTCAGAGGAAGGGGCGTCTACCTCGGTAACCTCATCGGCTACCGGCGCATCCGCTACTTGCTCCGGGGAAAACTCCGCAGTGGCCTCTGCGTTTTCATTCTCTGGCGGCATAGTCTTTCTCCACCATTCCTTTCAAACTATACGGAATCCTTATTGATCACGCCACTTAGTACCGGGCACGGCGTGCCCGTGGTGCGCGACGTGTCTGACCAAACCGTTGCCGAATGCCAGACTCCACCTCCCCAAGCGATGTGTTGTATTCCGACGCGAGTTGGGAACCAAACGCGGCACGCTCATTCGGCGTCAGGGAACCCATCAATCCCGGCGTCGGCATCCGGAACCCAAACTCCAGCGGGGCGGGTCGCTGCCCAGCAAGGACATCGCGCGGCCCCGGCGGGAGGAACGCCCGCTTGCGTTCGACAATGCCCGCTTGGGTAAACATCGGCGGCACGGGGAAGTCGGGAATCGTGTAGTTGAACCCGGTCAGCGCGTTATACCCCTGCGCCGTCGGGTGAGGGTATCCATGCTCCGCACGTGGTAGGCGCCCAAACTGTGCTAACCGTGCCGCGCGTGGCGACATCTGGTTCATCGGGATGACCTTCAGTGGCGCGCCGGTGGGGTTGAGCACGAGTTCCGGGTTGGGCCGGCCGAACGAGGAATCTCCCGTAATCAGCGCCCGCGTTCCGCGCGTCTGCCCCCCGTATTGCAGTTCAGGGAGTTCTGCATCAAACCCCGAAAGCCCCTGGTCGCGCAGTCTCCGAAGTGTATCTGCATCAAAGCGGTTTCGAGCCCACGCTGCTGCTTCAGGTGTGCCGTATTGAGAAGGATCAAAGGGGTCGTCAAACATTCTTTCCGGGTCAGATATTTCTAGATCTGCGCCAGCACCATCTGGCTGAATCCAACCTGAACCCGGACCACCGGGCGTAATAACTCTGGGTGGAGGAGGGGATTCGTCAAACTCTGTTTCCGGGTCAGGTATTTCGTCGTCAATCGGCGGCTCGTCAATCGGCGGCTCGTCAATCGGCGGCGGACTCCACGGCGGTGGCATCTGTGGCAGCGGGGTGGAGACAGGCGGCGCCGCTCCCGGCGGGTAGATCCCAGCCGCTTGATCAGCGAGGAATGCCTGAATGTCGGCGAACTGCTGTGCCGATTGATTGAGCAGGTCCGCCTGGGTTGTCTGCGGCCACCACGGCGTCTCTCCCCGTGCCGTCGCCATGCCCCATCCCACATCGGCCGGGTTCCGCAGAAGCTCGGCCTGCTGCTGCGTCTGCTGCAACGCCAACTGACCGAACTGCGGGATCAACCCTGTGAGCTGCCCGAACTGCTCAGTACCCGCCCGGATGTTCGCCTGGCGCTGATCCTCAAGAAGTTGCCGTGCAAACCGGGACTCAAGCCCTGCCTGCGTAACGTCAAACTGGCGCACCGTTTCGGGGAATTCCTGCCCAAACTCCCACGCCCGTTGCCCCTCGGTCACCATGCTCGACCGCACCGACTCGGCCAGCTCTGCATTTCGTGCAGCCAGATTGCCGATATCCGCCGCCGACATCGTGTTGTGACGCGCCATCGAGTTGGCAAGTGAGCCCTTCTCGTACGCCGACATCTGAGTGAAGTTGCGGTCGGATTTCAACCAGGCGAGCGCGTCGACCGTGGGGACTTTGTAGGTGACCCCATCGATCGTGATGTCTACGAGATCGGCCTGCGTCAGGGCGTAATCGAGCGCCGTCTCTGTCCCTACCTGAAAGTCTTGGTCGCCGAGCGCGATCGTGTGCAGGGTTGGGGCAGCCTTATAAATATCGATCTTGCCACCACTCTCCCCCAGAACGGCATCCCGAATACCTTGGGAACCCTCGCCGCGAGCCAACGCAGCGCCGATCGCCGTTGTAAGCGATTCCAGTGTCACGTTTCCGTAATCAGTGAGAAGTTCTGGGTGGGCATTGAGGACCGCCTCGGTCGCTGCCGTGGCATCCTCCGTCTGCGAACCCGGAGGGAGGAACTCCGATACGTTGACCTTGTACACATCCCAGATCCGCTGGGAAACCTCTGCGGCATCACCACCCTGGTCGAAGGCGGCGTACACCAACGCCGACAATTCCGCCTGATTCGTCTTTTCCGACAGGCCTGGATTGCTAGCTAGGAGTCCCGCTGCATACGCCGATGCGGATGTTTGCTCCCGGCTCGGACCACTCGGACCCGCGGCGGCAGAAATGTCAACACCAGTCATGCTTTTGATCATCCGGGCAACTTCGGCGTGGTTCCCATCACGCCCAAAGACGCCCCGGATCAGCGTTTCGAGGTCTACAACGCCTGCATCGCCGACCCACCCCGCCACCTCGCCCATCTCCGCCGCCTGCCCACCTGTGGGCAGAAGGCCGGGAATCTGCGGGAATCGGTTGATGATGCCGGCCGCATAGTTCGCTGCGTCTTGCGGCGACGTTCCAGGCTCACCCGCCGTACCCGTAAGGAGGTCAAGCCAGCCCTCCAGATTGGACGACGTAGTACCCGTCGCGACCGTTTGAGTAAGGAGGGCGGGGAAATTCGCTATAGCTTTGGTTTCAGGACGTGCTATATAGAGGGCCTGCCGAAGCTTGGTAATCTCGGCTTCGTCCCATACGGTCGTGGCCTTCCAGTCGAACAACTCTTTGCCGGTCACCGGATCAAAAATGGCTCCGGCACCTGCGCCGCGTTGGACGTAATCGACTTGGTCGGGAACGGCTAGGGGGCTGTAATACCAGCCGTCTCCGTGACGGGCCTGGCATCTCGCGTCTTCATCTTGGATGCCGCCAACCTCGTCCGCGGGTGGCAAGAAGGTTTGCGGGTCTTTGGGTCGGTCACTTACGCAGGCTCCGGCCATCAGTTACTCCGTTCCCAATGTCCTATAGATCTCTTCGAGTTCTGGGCCAGTGAGATCGAGCAGGCCATAATTGTATGCGCGCTGCGCCAAATCAGGATTTGCTTTGACCCAAGCACTCTCTTTAGCATTCTTCCTCCGAGAATACGCCGCCGCGTCGGGGGAACTCATCACCCGATTCCTCGCCTCTTCCAGTTGTGTATCCCGGCTGAACCCTGACCACGCAGATTCTCCCTGCACATCCAGAAGTCGCTTTTGCGTTCTCCCCCAGACCCAATGTACGAATGTATTCCGCCACGGCACGGCGTCTGGAACATCCTCGTGGAAATCCTCATACAACTGCTTGATACGAAGTGCTTGCTCCTCAAGGCCGGGGTGGGCCAACAGCAAATTTTCCCACGGCTTATCCCGAGTTTTCCGATAGTAGTCCGTGTCGCCAAGCGCATCGGTCACCTCGCGGTAGTCGTACATCGCGTTGGCAACCACCTGGTTGTCCCACTGCACCCCCACGAACGTGCCTTGACCGCGGCCTGTGATGTACTCCTCTGGGGTCGACCCTCGTTCACGAAGGCGTTCCATCGCCGCCGGGTCACCCTCAATAGCCGCCACGCCCTCCGCCACGATGCGATCACGCTGGAGGTCGCGTGTGTAGTAATCAACGATCTCGGTAACCGGATCTTTAAGCACCTCTTGGCTATGCCACTCCAGCGCATATCGATCCTCAACGAAATAGTCCTCCGCACGTTCCTCGGACTGCGCCAGGATGTCGGGGTTAGCAAAGATAGCTGCATAGAGCAGCGCCTTTTCCTGCATCAGGCCGCGCAAGAGTGTGGCTTGGCTCTCTAAAGACATGCTAAGGTCCAGGGTGGTCGCTACGATCCCACCGGGCATCGCAGCGACCTCATCCGTGGTGAACGCTGTGCCGTCTGGGCCTATGAACCCGGCTTTCAGAAGTTTGTCTGCTACCTCCTGCTCTGCCAGGGCCATCTTGTTATTGACAAGGTTGAAGGAAGCAGTCGTTTGTACATCGAGTGGTATCTCGTCGCCTACATCCCCAAATATCTCTTGAACGGCCTCAGATGCAAAGACCTCTTTCCTCTGGTCGACATTCAGCTCGACGAAGCGGAACGGTGTCCCGTCGTCCTTCACCAACTTATTCGCTTCTTCCTCCAGCACGTCACCCAGCGCCGTGTACACGCCCACCCCGACGCCGGCGACCACGAACGGCGCCGTGGCTAGGCCGGTAAGCAGCCCCTCTTGCTTGATGACCTCCCACAATTCCTGCACGGTGATCGGCAAGAGATTGGACTGCGCCAACCTCGCCGCAGTTATCTGCTCCCCGCTAAAGGTTTCCCCGGTAACAACATCAATAAGGAATGCCGCCTGTGGAGAGAGCTTCGCCCGCGCAAATCCGGCGACTGTTTTTTCTAGGGGGCGTTCCATTATTTCGCCGGTGCCGGTCCGGATGCTTTCCCCTGTGACGAGGGCGTGGATCGTTCTCATCAGCCCCGCCTGGCCCGCTGACATATCCAGCCGAAGATTGCCCAGCTTCATCACCCCGAAATTTGCATGGCCGGGATCGAGTTGCACCTCAAACCCAGACAGTTTTGCCAGGCCGAGCCCCGTGCCCCACGCCACGTAGTAGGTCACAAGATCCTTCGCTACTTCCTTCCGGAGCTGCCTGCTTGCAGCCGACCTGCCAGGAACCAAGAGCCCCGCCGGGGAAAACGTAGGATGGAGCGGCGCGAACAACATCTGAAGTCGTGATGCGAGGAATCGCGGAGAGAACATTGTGTCGGAAGCGAAATTCATCAGGCCCGGAGGTATTTCGCCAAAGATCGGCAAGCGCGTCTCCCCGCGACCGGTAATCACGTTCACCCAGCGCGCGAGATTCTTATAGTCATTCGCGGTCACATCTGGAAGACCCCGGAAAATCTCTGCTACGTGATCGAAGTATTTCGTTCGCAGCCAGTTGCCCGTATAGACATACGCCCGGTTAGATGCCCGAATGAACCGCAGGCCCTTAATGAAGGGGAATTCATCAGCTAACTCGCTCCGGAATTCTTCCGGGGTATGTGTCCTTGATGTGGACATCCCTGGATTATCCAGCAGGTCAAGCTGCCCGCGAGCCGCTATTGCAGCCTCATCCATCCACTCAGGTGCTATGCGCAACTCCGCATCAAGCTGTCGTGCCACATCATCGCTTCGCATGACTGGCAGCAACGAAGAGAGGTGCTCCCGATAGAAGTTTCGCGAGATCAGCGGGAGCCCCTGGCGCATCAACATGCTGATATCCGTGGATGCCATGATGGCGCGAGGGAAGTTCACCGCGTCCATAAGGGTAAGCCACAGTTCCCGCCCAAGGCTTGTGAACTTCGCAACAAGCACGTTTACTGTTTCATCCCCAAGCGCCTTCCGTAGATCTTCGAGGCGTCGCTTCCCCGGCACCCGGCCACGCAACACCAGATCATTCAGGGCCTCCATCGCGTGGAATGAATCCCAGAACTCGCCACTCTGAATATGCGCGACAAGATCTTCGTAATCCCCCTCATCCATCACCTTGATGAGAGCCCCATCCGGCAGCTCAAGCATTTCTTCAGGAATGTCCCGACCTTTGAATGCCGCTCTTACCTCTTTCGCCCCTGCGGCGGTGCCCAGTTCTTGAAACGGTTCCGCAAGTGCCCGTTTCTCACCGACGCTCCTTGACCTCGCTAAATTGGCCAGAGCGCGTAGCTCCTCGGGTTCAACCGTATCCAGCATCGTCTGGAATCTAGCGACCGCGAGAGGCATTGTGGTCGCGCGCGCAGCCACAATCACCTCGGCAACCTCCGGGGTGATCGGCTTCAGCGTTTCGACCATCTCGGGAGTGAGCCGGTTAGAAATCCTGAAGTCACTAACAGTTTTTGGTACAACGCTACGGATTATCGGAACCTTTTCGATCGCGAATTGCCCCGCGTACGCAAGCCGCCCCAAGAGAGGGCTGTCAGCCAACTCCACGTCCCTCGCGTAGGGAGCCGTCTTGCGCGCCGCGGCCGTAAGTGCGGCCTCCACCGCATCGTCGATCGCCGTTTTCGCTGTTACCGCCGCACTGCCAAGGCCAAGGTCAACAGAGATGCTCCCTGGGTGAAGGCCCACGCCTTGCAGGCCCTGCACGGCACTTTCTGCCTGTGCGCGGGCAGCAGCAGCAGCTTCAGCCACGCGCTCCGCCGGCGAGAGACGGGGTGGGTCCACGCGAGAAATCGCAAGAGGGTCGCGAATCGGGGTCGCCGTCGCCAAATCGCTCGCGTACCCCCCAGGCCCACCCGGCCACGGCTGGTCTGCTGCTGCCTCCGCAAGCGCCCGCTGTTGCGCAGGGCTAAAGGCGAAAGGACCGGGCGCGTCCGCTGCCCAGGAGCGCGTCGGTACCTCACCGAGTAATTGTGGCGGCCGGAGAGTGGAAGCGGGGTCTAGGCGCTGGAGTGCCGCGGGGATGCCTTCGGCGGCAGCGGCGTACGCGAATCGCGCCGCCACGACGGGTGTTACTCCGAGTCGTACCAGGGCTCGCATGAACGATTTGGGATTCAAAACCACCAACGCCGTACCGGCGGCCACCCCAAGACCTGCCGGGAGGCTGCCCGTTTTCTCACCCGCTGTGATACCGGCAGTCCCAATCAATGTCTCCGCGATGATTGCCACAACGCGCCGTAGAACAGGTTTCCCCACAAGTTTGCTGCCAAGCACGATCCCTGGAGCGGCGCCTCCTGTGAGCCATGTAATAGGAGCCAGAACAACATCGAGGGTGGTATCAACAAGTTCATCCCCGGTATTCACATCCACTACAGGCTGCGTCACCGCCCGAACCGTCTCGACCGCAGACTCTTTGGCAAATTGCCAAATTTCGCTCGTCACTGCCCCCAGTACATCGAAAACCCCAGTCGCCGGGTCGAAGTACTCCTTGAAGTAATTGTCTGCGATGTTGAAGGACGCCGCCTCCTGCATGTCAATCCGCAGGGCTGGGTCGTTCTGGAGGATGGTCCCTACACGGTATTGTGTCGCTGGATCTGCCGCCTGTAGGCCGATGATGAACTGTTTCATCGCGTCGGGTTGCGGGGGAACGCTAACGCGCTCGAACCCCACATTCGTCTGAACCGTCCGCTCGCTGCCTAGTGTCGCCTCAATGGCTCCCCGGAGCTGACTCTCAATAGCACTCCACTCACCCAGCTCTCGCTGCGGCGCGTCTAAGGACAGCCCTTGTTGTAGATTGAATGGCGCTGCGACCCGCAGTCGCTCTTGGCGTTCCAGTTCCGCAGCGTTCCGTCGCCGTTGCACCGCCTGCCCCTCAGCGGCCCCCATAAACCCCACGCCGGGTTGTGCCGCGAATGCCGTTCGCTTCCGGTCCTGTGCCCGTTCCGCGTACCGCTCAAAATCTTGGAGTAGCCTCTGACGAGGGTATTGTGACCGCACCTGCGACCAAAATCCGGCCTGGCGTTCCAATTCCGGTTGGAGCGCCTGCCGACGCACTTCTTCTTGGGCTTGGTCGCGTTGCTGCTTCTGCCTTTGTGCATCTTCAAACCCAATAATCCCCACCCCCGGCTGCGCCCCCATCGCCGCTCGTTGCCAACCGCGCGCCTGTTCGTCTCGTCGGTTCTGCAACTGTCGGCGTTGCTGCTGCTGGTATGCCTCGATGGTCCCGCCAAAACGCACCCCAGGCGATACCGACATCGCCAACTGTCCCGCCTCTCGATCTCGCTCAGCCAGTCTCCGCAACTGCGTCCGCTGATCGCGTTGACGTGTAGCAAAACCCTCGCGCTGGATCGTTTCCCAATCTCCTGAACGCCGAAGATTTTCACGTCTGATCGCTAAAATCTCCGCCAGCGTCTGGTTTAATTGATTTGGCGCGTCAGCCCCGAGACTGAAGCCCGACGGCCCGGTATAGAGATTTGGCGTCACCATCGGATTAGCCTCTCAGCGCCGTCGGCGGTGGTGGCCCCAGTGGCCGCGGGCTGCCTGCTTGCGGACCCCCAGGGCGCGGGCCAGCCGGCCGAGCACCCTCTGGTCGAGGGGCAGCCGTTCGGGGACGGCCCGGTGCGCCACCCGGTCGTGGACCCCCCGGCGCTCCACCGGGTTGCCCTTGCGGTTGCTGCAATTCCGTAATCAAGCGTTGGGCGACTTGCTGCATCTGATTCGCCATCACCGAATCATGCTGCCCGCTGTCCAGCCCGGCTTGGATATCGGCGAGGAGCTTGGCACGCTGTTGGCCCGGCGTCGTGCGCCGGTCGTACGCATCGGCGATCCGTCCCAAGACCCGCGCTTGCCGTGCCGCCGCCCGCGCCGCCACCCCGATCTGCCGTTCGCTCAGCTCGCCACTCACCGGAACGCCGCCGCACGCTGATCTTGGAGCGCGTTCATACGGCCCTCGGTGACGGCCGCGGCGGCGGGATTCCCCAAGCCGTCCACGCTCGTGAGCATGGCCGCGTCCCCCTCCGTGGACGGCGGTGGTGTCGGCACGCCGCCCCCTCCCTGCATCTCGCGCATCGCATTCGCAGCGAGCATCTGCCCGACTTCGCCCATGCCGGTCAGCGCCATCATCAAGCGCGCCATTTGCATCTGCGGCGCGTTGGTCGTGTTCTCCACCGCGCGTTCATCCATCTCCTCCTGCGGGTTCGGAATCCCGGCCTGGATCATTGCCGTCTTGGCACTGATCGGGAGGGAGCGGAAGAGGTCGGACCAGAGCCGCGCATCCCGCGCTTGAATCGCCCGCTCGTCGCTCGTGGACAGTTCCACGAACGTGTGGTGGTAGCCCTTGATCTCGCTCGGCTTGATCGTCACTTCCGAGACGTCGGTGGACGTCGCGGCGTAGACCGTGACCGGCACCTCGAAGACGTGTTCAATGTCCTGCAAGATCGTCTGGTTGGTGCGCATCACGATCCGGCGCATGGCATTGACCGGCCCCGACAGTTTCGTCGCCGCGTTGCGCATGTTGTTGTCGGCCTCGGTCGCCGTATCCACCCCGCGTTGCGCCATCCCGCCGAGGGCACCGAACTTCGTGCTGCGGTCGAGGTCGTCAATCATGCGGCCGACGAATTGGAGCACCGTGAGCGGCGCCTCGCCGGCGGCGGCGTAATTGATCGTCTGGCCCTCTTTGAGATCCTTCTGCTTGCCGGGGCCGAACTCGAGCGGGTCTTCGTCTTCGTTGTCCATCCCCGTCGTCAGGATCAGCGGCCAGACGTGCATCCGCAGCCAGGACTCCATCGCGGTCAACTGCCGGTCCTTCGCCGTGATCATGGTGCGCAGCGGACGGAGCAAGCCGACGTAGCGGTCCTCCGGCCGCGGCTCCATGTTCGCCGTGGTGTTCCAGCCCCAGTCGGGGTCGGCGATGAAGTACGGCACGTAGCCCGACCAGTTGCCGTCGGGGTCGATCCAGGAGTAGGGGTTGTCCTGATCCAATTTCAGCTCGTGCTCGATCCAGATGCAGTGCTTGCCCGGATCGTCGCGACCGGGACGCGAGTAGTACTCGATCAGTTGCACTTCACTGGTCGGGTCTTTTGCGGCCAGGTCGGCATCGTCGGGGAACATGCGGGCACACGATTGTGCCAGCACCGTCTTCTCTTCAAAGACGTAGGCGGGATTCCAGGGCGTCTCCAGATCCTCGTAGACTGTGAGCGGTGGCACGAGCTGGTAGTTCCAGATGAAGTGCTCACGCCCCACCCGTTCGACCGCGCGCCGCCACTGGTCGCGGTCACGTCGGTCGGCATCGGCCGGCGGGGGATCGGGCAGCAACTCCCAGTTGATCGTCTTCTTGAGGATGAGCCGCCCTTTGATGATGTGTTTGCGCCCCTTCCCGAAGGGGTCGCCCTGGTCCTCTTCCACGCGCCGCCACCAGAGGTCGAGGAAAATGCGGAAGCGTTCCGCCAGTTCCTCCGCGGCCTCCTTGGAGTCCTTCATCGGGCGCGCCGGGACCGAGATAAGCGGCGTGGTGAGAATGTGGTTGGCGGCGTTCTCCACGGCGTCGTAGGCGGTGGAGGTGATAATCGCCTCTAGCCCCTCATCGTCCCAATCGTCGGGCAGGAACGTGTCGCCGTAGTCCCCGGTCACGTACCGCTCGTCCTTCTCCATCTCCGTCCGCAAATCGCTATAGAGCGCCTTCGTGCTCTCGAACAACTGCAACAGGTCATCGAGTTCAGGCACGGACCATCTTCCCTCCCCGCAAGACGCGCCGACGGCGGCGGCGGTTCTTGCCGGTAAATGTCGCATAACTCTTCGTCGGCGTATTCGTCGTCACCCGTTGGATGCCGAGGTAGATCGCTAACGCAGCAGCTTGCACGCAGTCATCGTAGTACCCCGCGGGGTGGTCGTACCGCACCCCACCCCCCGGTAGGATGGATGCCTCCACCATTTTCAGTTCCTTACGCAACTGATCGTCCTCGGCGGCGAAATGCACACGGTGGTGTTGCATCTCCGCGTTGAGTGAGCCCAACAGGCGCGCTTTGGATTCGTTCGTGTATTTGAACTCCACGACATGGCAGCCCATACGCCGCAAGTGGCCGGCCGGTCCTGCGCCGACGCCGGTCACATCCATGTGCAAGACGCGGCAGTGGTAGTCGCGGTAGATCCGGGCGACGTGTTCTTCCACGTCCGGGTAGTCCAACTTGTTGACGCGGTAACGGTAGACCAACATCTGGTCCGTCACGTCAAAGATGTAGGCGACGGTGAAGTCGTGTTCCTTGGCAAGGTCGAGGCCCATGTAATAGCGGTGCCCCGGCTGGTAGTCACGGAACTCCCCATCGAAGCACTCATCCACGTTGCGGAAGACGGTCCCCTCGATATCGATCCACGCCGCCATGATCTGCTGTTGAAATTCGTCCTCAGTCAGCTCCTTGCGCATTGCCTCGATCTGCGCCGTGCTGATCGTCGGGTTGGCCTGGGAGGGGACGCAGGCGGAGTAGTAATCAATCTCCTCGGCGTCGCGGTTCTCGGCTTGCTGTCCGAGGGCGTAATAGGAGCGGAAGCGCCCCTTGCCCTTCGGGATGCCGAACGCGATCAGGCGCCCCTGGGAGTCCAGCAGCGAGGGGATGAGCCGGTTCCAGGCCTCCTCGATGATGTCCTGTGCCTCGTCGGCCAGCACCGCGGTGACCCGATCGCCCTGCACGCTGATGGCGTTATCGGCCGACTTGGCCTGCGCACGAGCACCCGTCTTCAGATCGACAAACATGCGCTTCTTGTTGCGGTCGCGCACCAGCTCGTCCAGTTCCGGGATGAAGGTGGACTCCCAGAACGGCTCCCAGATCTTCATGGCCAATTCCTGGGTCGGCGCCAGCACGTAGACGAGCGGGTTCTGTTCCTTGCCGTGGACGGTTTTCGGCGGTTGGAGCAATTCGTCCCACGTCGCGGTGACGCCGGCGGTGGACTTGCCCGAGCGACGCCCACAGGGCAGGATGACCCGCTTCTCCTGCCGCGCGTGGACATGTTTCAACTGCCAGTTGAACGGTTGGTACGGCTCGCCGCGGTTGAGCACGTCCCAGGCGAAGCTCCGAAGGACGGCCTGCTTCGTCACTCGTAGTCCTCGTCCACGATGTCGTATTCCACGGTCTGGTAGAGGGCGGAGCTGCCATCGTCCCGACGCGCGAAGAGCGCCTTCAAACTGCGGGTGCTGGGGTTTGCCCGGTTTTCTGACGGTTTGCCATACCCGTGGATCAGGGCCAGTTCGACGATCTTGGCATTGGGTTTGCGGCCGACGAGTTGCTTGACCTTGGTGCCGTCGTCGTTCGTCTGCCATTCATAGATGGGATCGCCCTTCATCCCTTCATCGATCGCTTCCAGGATCTGGGGCAGCCGCGATTGCATCGCCTTGCGCATCATGGCCTGGTCGTACTGCTGGCCGTTAGGCAGCACGATGGGATACTGGGGGTCGGGGTCGGGCAGCTTCGCCGGAAGGCGACTCTCAGGGACACCGTTTGCCATCGCTACCTCCCGGACCGCGTTATTGAGGGCGTACCAGCCGTTCTGGCGTGCGTGGGCATAGCGGCGTGCCGACCGCGGTCCGCGAAACCGACGCGTCGTCCCACGGGGATGGGCCGCATGCCAGCGTCCGATCGCGGATTCCGTCGCTCCAACGCGCGGCATTCACTGCAACCGTGGCGGCATCCGTCGCGCCATGCGACCCGCGCCCGGCAGGATGGCATTGGCCGGCGGTCCGGGGGCCACCGGGCGGGCAGCCAAGGGGTTCAGGGGGTTGGCGGTTTGCTGGGGCGCCACGGGGAGTTTGGTCGCGTCCAGTTGGGCACGCAGACGGGCGTTCTCTTGTCGCAACGCCACCAGCTCCTGCGTCTGGGCGTTGGCCTTGGTTTGCTTCGCCATCGCACACTCCTTGCACCGATCGAGATGGTGGACCGATCCTACTCGGAAATCGAACCAATTTCTATCGAAACGCCGAAATGATCACCCGCGTACACCGATGTACACCATCCACACCTATTCCCAGGCTGGATAGTACGAGAGATACGCAGGGCTGTTACCGCTTCCGTGCTGCGTTTTTCTTTTCCACCTTCTTGGCCTTGGCCTTCGCGGCCGCGCGCCGACCCTTCTTCGTGTACGGATATTTCTTGCCACGCACCATCGGCATTACTTCGACTCCTTCTCTTTTTTCCACTGGGCCAGGACATCCGCCCACGTGCTCGCGTCCAACATGCGATCCGCTTGGTCCGGCACTCCCCGTTCTTTCGTCTTCGCGCCGCGCCTGTCCGTTCGCCTGCCGGCCATTACTTCGATCCCTTCTTGCGATTCGTCTTGCGAGACACCACCCGGAGATTCTTCCGCGCGTTCGTCCCGCCCTTGCTCAACGGCCTGCGGTGATCCACCTCGTTCGGATTCCCCTTTTTCAACCCCGCCGCCCGCCGCGCCTTGTTGCGCGCATTCCGCCGCGCCCGCTGCGCCGCCGTCCCATGATACGTCCGGTATTCCTTCTTGTAGTCGCGTGCCATCCAATCTCCCCTCAGAGAAATCGCACACCCAGTTCCCAAATCCTACCCTAGACCACAGGGGATTGCCGGCAGGGGGGGGTATGCCCCCCTCAGAATGCCGTGCAACCGTGCAACCCCTCCCCTCTGGGCACCCACTTTCCCGGCCCCATGATGGTCCATGCGCTGGTGGCCCCATAGGGGT
>Ga0208030_1001512_pt1 | contig 13090 bp, 15 predicted proteins | sample MalvirDeepMed_M9_FD_184246 | JGI IMG/M metagenome (GOLD analysis project Ga0208030, IMG submission 184246) | Marine viral communities from the Global Malaspina Expedition - Malaspina viral metaG DeepMed_M9 (SPAdes) (version 2) | ecosystem: Environmental > Aquatic > Marine > Oceanic | place...
CGGCGGGGAACAGATGCGGGCCAGGGCGTGGTCGATCCTGGGAGCCTAGCAGGCGACAATGTTGGCGGGGGCTTGGCCGTGGTATACTACCTATCCAGGCCCCCGAAGGAGGACGCTGATGCCGGTCGGGAAGTGGGCGACGGTTGCCGAGGCGACGCGGGAGCTAGGAGTGACGCGGCAGCGCGTTCACCAGCTAATTCAACGCGGCCTCCTCGGCGAGACGCGGCAGGTGAAAACGCCGCGAGGCCCGGTTTGGCTGATCCGCTGGCCGATCCAGCGTATCGTCAGACGGTCGGGCCAACATCGGGACGAGTGCACTTGCGGGAAACATCTGGGGGATAGGGGGATATCGTGAGGCTAGACAAGGCGGAGGCTGTACGGGACGCGACGTTCGACGAAATCGTTGAGCAGTTGGTAGACGTGCGGGAGCGGATCGAGGCGATGCGGGAGGTCGAATACCTCTTGAGTCGGAAGGTGATCGAAACGATGCAAGAGTTCGGGTCGGAGCGGATGCGGACGCCGTCGGGGATCGTAACGATCCCCAGGTCGGTGAGCTATGACGCTTCGATCCTGGCAAGACTCCGGGAGATCACAGACCCGACAGACCTGGAGGACTGTTATACGCCGGAGCATGATGAGGTGCGGCGGGTGCCGGAGCGTTGGGACATGGCTCGCGGTCGGCGTCTCCTTAAGCATTCGGCGGACCATGCGGCGATCATCGAGGATGCGAAGATATTTGGATCGCCCAAGGTCAAAGTAGTACAGGAGGCTAATAGTGGCAGTTAGTGCAATGACGACGCAGGCGAAGATTCTGAAGGTCGACAACACGCGGGGTCGGGTTAGCATCGAGGCGGACATACCGGCCCTGGGTCAGTACCCCACGCGGTTCATCCGCTGGATAGGGGCGGGCAACGCCCCGGCTATCGGGGCCGAGGTGCTGGCGGCGATGGAGCCGACGACACGGCAGGCGAGGTTCCTCAAGGACGGGACATTCACGGGCGAGGTGATCGACGGGGCGGAGATGCCGTGGCAGGTCAATTGGCAGATGAGTGGCGCAAAGCCGTTAGAGGGCGGCAACGGGGCCGGGGCGGGGAATACTACCGCACCGGCTCAAACGTCGCGCTCTGGGGCCGCTGGGGCCTCTGGCGGGGCCATCATGGACGCGGGCCTCCGGCACCGGGTCGACACACAGACCCTGAACGACCGGGAGGCTGTCCGGCAGGCGGTGGCCTTCGGGTCGTCGCAGGGTGGGAATATCCTCGCGGACATCGACGCCGTGCTGGAGATGGCCGAGAAGATCGCGGGCTGGTGGAACGGTCGGTTCCTGTCGCGGCTGGCCGGGGACTCGCCCCTGGTCGCCCATGCCGAGAGTCTCGGCGCGGTAGTGACGGACGTGGCACCGGTAGTGGCAGACGTGGCACCGGATGTGGCACCGGAGGCGGCCCCGCCGTCGGAACCGGAGGTGAAGAACGAGGCCGAGTTGAGGGCCTGGGTCGAGAGGCAGGGCTGGAGCCGGGAGGCGGTGTTGGGGACAATCCAGTCGCTCGGATCGGATTCGGCCAGGGAGTACCTGGCGGTCGGCGGACATACGGCGCAGGGGCTAGCGTCGATCCTGGCCGAGCGTCTCGCTTGACGGCGGGGGCGTTTCACTGCGCGGAGAGTTTCTGCGACCTGCACGATTATCAGATTAACCTGCCGGGAATCTGTCTGCGGCAGGATGCACTTCGGCGTTCGGCGGAGCTTTCCGCGCCTCGGTCGGCCTCTCTTGATGAGGGGCTGGCCGGGGCGTTTTCCCGTCTGGTAGAGATCATGGAGGAGTGGCCGGAGCGTCAGCCCCGACGCGAGGCCGCGCCCAAGCCGCCGGAGCAACCGGCACGACGTGAGAGGCGTCGAGGAGGGACGCCGATATGATGGCGCAAACGCTAACGACGCCGGTGCTGACGCGCCAGGGTACGAGCTACGTCCTGACCTGGGCGGAAGGAGTGTCCGTTGAATGCTCTCGCCTTTACGAACACCGTGACCGCCACATCGAGGCAGTCGTTACGTGTCGGGACACTGCGGAACTGAACGGCCCGCATCTACTGGGGCCGATCAGGACACACATTACCAAAACCTGGCGCGGGATCATCTCCGAGCTTGAAGCGATCTCCTCACGGGACGACTGGCGGCAGAGGATGACCCAGGTAACCGCGATGGTTACCGAGGCGTACCTGGCCGGGTCTCCCGCGATTGCCCTCGACGACGCGGAACCGCCGGAACCAAGCCGGGAGGTGATCTCCCAAATACTCTGGCAAGGCACGCCCTGCATAATTTACGGAGCGGGCGGGATCGGCAAGTCCTTAGTCGGATTAAACCTGATCCAGGGCCTACACTCCGGCTTTGCCGTGGCGGGGCTTGAGACGATGCAGCAGAATGCGCTCTGGCTGGACTGGGAGACGACGCGAAACCTGGCGTACTGGAGGAACTCGGAGATACTGCGGGGGCGCGGGATCGAAGCGGGTCGGTGGCCTGACCCAGAGAGACCGGAAAGCCCACGGGGCCGGATGGTCTTTTATCGGGAGATGGTTGGGAGCTTGAGCGATAATGTGGAGACGGTAGCAGACGAGGTCGAGCGGTTTAATATTGGGACGGTCCTGGTAGACAGCGCGATTCCAGCATGTGGCGGCAGTGCAGAGGAAACCAAATCAGTTCAGGACTTCTACACCGCCCTGCGGGCCATCAAACCCGCCGACCGCGACCTTTCGACCCTGATCATCGCCCACGTTACGAAAGAGTCGACGAATAGCAGCGCGACCGCTACGCCCTTTGGAAGCACAGTCTGGAAGGACCGGGCACGGGATACGTTTGAACTGAAGGCGTCCCAACTGCGCAACGCGGCATACTCCGATTTCGCGCTCCATCACCGGAAGAGCAACATGGGGCCGCTGCACGACCCGCTGGGGTTCCGATTGACCTGGGCCGACGGCTGCACTATCGAGGCCCTCGACATCCAATCGAACGCGGAACTTGTGGCGGGCTTGCCGATCTCGGAGCGGGCGAGGATTGCAATCGGGGAGACCGGGCCGATGACGACCGAGGCGTTAGCGGAGGTGCTGGACTCACCGAGGTCGACGGTGGCGTCCAGCCTGTCGAGGGATCATCGGTTTGCCAGCCAAAACGGACGCTGGGAGCAGTCGGAGCAGGACTGGTGAGGGCGGCCTGGAGACGGGCGGCGAAGGCCCTAATAGCGACGATATTCAGAGAGAGGAGCGAGGTAATGGACAAGGCCGAAGAGATAGCGGTCGGAGGTGGGGTTATCAGCGGCGGTACGGATACACTGAGGCGCAAGGGGTCTGTTGATGCAGCAGCAATCGAGTTTTGACTTTACGGAAGAGGGGAAGCTGGAGAAGAAGTTCCGGCAGTTTCACGCGGATCGTCCAGAGGTGTACCACATCCTCGTAGGCCTCGCTCGGCAGTGGCGGGAGGAGCGTGGCCGGGATTCAGTCTGCGGGATCGGTGCCCTATACGAACGGGCGCGTTGGGAGGTGGGACTGCGGAGCCTCCCCGGAGAGACGCCTAAACTTTCCAACAACCACCGGGCGTACTATGCCCGGCTGCTGATGGCGCGAAACCCGGACCTGGCGGGGATGTTCCGGCTGAAACGTCTGGGCGTCGAGCCGACCTTCGGCCCTCGCAATGAGGGACTGGAGCCTAACGAGCACATGGAATGACGGCGATAAACGCGGTGGATCATAGCCCCGTCTGGACTCTCACTCCGAGGGTCTGGGCGGGGCTTTTTTTGTGTTTACGGAGGAGGGCGCAACGACCCCCGCAACGGAACGCAACAGCTACAACCCGTTGCGGCGCAATTGCGGGACGTTGCGGCGCAACAGATACAAGCCCTCGCGCGTGCGCGCGCGTAAGAGTCTTAGACTAAGACAAGAGACTAAGACAAGAGACTAAGACAAGAGACTTAGCCCTGAGGCCTTAGACGAAGGGCTAAGAGACTAAAGACTAATACAAAGAGACTAAAGACTTTAGACATAGACAGACGCCCACTCGCCCTAATGGGCTCCCTGGCGTCAATATCTCAGGAGGAGACATGGACTCATTGACCATTGAGATTATCCCAGACTCAAGACTGTCGAAGAACGGCTTGCGGAAATCTACTTGGCGGGTGTCGCAGGCCCTGGTGAAACAGGCCCGTGAGGACGCCTACCTGCTCGGCCTCGCCGAGATGCCGGTCGGCTGGGAGACGCCGGAGAAGGCGACCGTCCAGGTTACTCAATACTACGCCCGTAGGCCCCTAGACTTTGACGGCTTGGCGTGCATCGTCGCCCCGTCTATTGACGGTCTGGTAGACTGCGGGGCGTTGGAAGACGATGACCCCGGCCATATCACCGGGTATAGCCTGGGCCATGTGAAGGTAAAGACCCTGGCGGAGAACCGCGTGGCTATCACGGTCACGCCTGTCAGTGAATAGGAGGCGCAACCGTGGAGAAAACCCCGCGAGGGCCGTATTACACGCAAGATCCTGAATGGTACGATGCCCGCCGGGAGCGCATCGTCCAGGCCCGCCGGGAGGGTCAGACCCTGACGGCTATCGGCGAGACCTGGGGCATAACGGGCAGTCGAGTGAGGCAGATCATCATGAAAGAACTGCATTTCCGTAAGACGAAGTCGTTCAGGTGCGTTCGGTGTGGGATCGAGGTGGAGGCACTGCCGACCGGCACGACTGACCTCATGGGCGGGACTCATTTCACCTACCATACACCGAAGGGGTGGTGGAGCGTCACCAACCGACACGAGATGCTGCTGTTCTGCGCCGACGAGGTGGTGACCATAATGGGCGGCGAGGTCTTGGAAAGCTAGGAGGCGCAACCGTGCAGATACGTGACCGGATCAAGGAACTGCGGCGCGTCCCGGCGTCGGAGCTATTGCCCAACCCGAAGAACTGGAGGACGCACCCTGTAGCGCAACAGGACGCCCTCAGAGGCGTGCTGGCCGAGGTCGGGTATGCTGACGCACTAATCGCCAGGGAGACGCCCGAAGGGTTGATGCTGGTGGACGGGCATCTCCGGGCCGAGACTACGCCGGACTCCGAGGTTCCGGTGCTGGTGCTGGACATCAACGAGGCCGAGGCCGACCTGATGCTGGCGACCCTCGACCCGCTGGCGGCGATGGCAGGCCGGGACGAGAACCGGCTCACCGAATTGTTAGCCACGGTCTCGTCCGACAATCAGGCCGTGGCAGATATGCTGAATAGCATGATGGTAGATGTCATCGACGAGAAGCCCAAGGTGCTGCCGAAAGAGGAAGATGCTTTCGATGTTCCTGATACCTCTGAGATACAGCGCGGGGACTTATTCCAGTTGGGGAACCATCGTCTGTTATGCGGGGACAGTACAGCCCCAGAGGATATCGCAAAGCTGATGGATGGGGCGACTGCGAGGCTGATACACGCCGACCCGCCCTACGGCATGAACAAGGGATTCGATAATGACAATCTACACGGCCAGAACCTTGACGAGTTCCAGATGAAATGGTGGTCGGCGTTCCGACCCCATATTGACGACAATGCGAGTGCGTATGTCTGGGGCAATAGTGCAGACCTGTCGAGGTTGTGGCATACGGGTGGTCTCAAGGATTCGGAGAGACTGACGTTCAGGAATGAGATTGTTTGGGACAAGGGAGGTGGTGGGATGTCGGTGAAGACCGAAGCGGGGAGGATGTTTCAGTCATCGGAGCGGTGCTTGTTTTTCATGCTTGGGGAGCAGGGGTTCAACAATAACGCCGACAACTATTGGGAGGGCTGGGAGCCGATACGCTCCAAGCTAGAAGCCGACTGCCAGAAGATGGGCTGGGGGCCGAAGGACATCGAGCGGATTTGCGGTGTCGGGATGTATTCGCACTGGTTCACGAAGTCGCAGTGGGGGTTCATCACTAGGGAGCATTACGAGAAGTTGCAAGCAGCAGCAAGGGATGAGGCATTTTCTGACGACTATGATGGATTGCGTTCTGAGTACGAGGAACTGAAGGGCGTGAAGGCGGGTTCACCATTCCAAGCGTCATATGAACTATTACGTGAAACCTTCTATGCGTCGAGAGCATATTTCGACAACGCCCACGAGGCCATGACCGACGTCTGGCTGTATGCGCCTATTGGAGACGTATGGAAGTTTCCAAGAGTGAAGGGGGCCGACAGGCACGACCACGCCACGCCGAAACCCGTGCTGATGATTATCAGGGCGGTCAAGTCGTCTTGCGAGTCTGGGGGTCTAATCGTCGACCCGTTCTCAGGGACAGGCACCACCCTGATGGCATCGGAGTATGCGGACAGGTTGTGCTATGCGATGGAGATTGAGCCGAGGTATTGCGACGTGGTTATCAAGCGGTGGGAAGATTACACCGGGCAGAAGGCGGTGAAGGTCTGATGCCGAAGCGTAAGCAGCCGGGCCTCTACCCGACGCCTCAGAAGCGGGCCGAGTGGGAGCTTCGCCGGTATCAGATGCTGGAGTTGTACAAGGGCGGGGCGACCGAGAAGCAGATCGGCGAGACCCTGGGCGTGGACAAGTCGCAGGTTCACCGGGACATCAAGCGGGTGCTGAACGACCTCGCCGAGAAGTATTCCGGCATGGCCGACCAGATGCGCGGCCTCCAGATGGAGCGGTACACGACCCTCCTGGCCCGGTGGTGGCCGCGGGCTCTGGCCGGCGACGAGGCCGCGACCAAGATGGTGATGTCGATCATGCATCGGATCAGCGAGATCAACGGCGTGATTCCCAAGGAACCGTTAATCACAATCGACCAACGGGCGATACATCTGACCCAGGGCGAGGTCACATTCAGCATCGAGGCAGCAAGTGGTAATTACCTCAACGGCAACGGCCCCGACGGTAACGTACCGGAGACCCAGTCTTTACCCGAAGCAGCAGGCGGCGATATTCAGCCCTGACCGCTACGGGATCATCGAGGGGTCGACGAAATGTGGGAAAACCGTGGCCTGCATCGCGTGGATTCTGGAGCAGGCTATGGGAGGGCTGCGGGGCCAGGCGTTCTGGTGGATATCCCCGGTCTATCCGCAGGCGAAGGTCGCCTATCGGCGGCTCAAGCGCGGCCTGCCGGAGACCCTGTACACCGCCAACGAGTCCGAGCTTACGATCACGCTGGTGAACGGGGCGATCATCTCATTCCGGTCTGCGGAGAAGCCCGACAACCTTTACGGCGAGGACGTCTATGCTGCCGTGCTGGACGAGGCGACGCGGATGCGGGAGGAGGCGTGGCACGCGATCCGCTCGACCCTGACCGCGACCAGGGGCGATGTGCGGATCATCGGCAACGTCAAGGGTCGGCGGAACTGGGCCTATGCCCTGGCGCGTCGGGCCGAGGGCGGGGAGCCGGGGTGGACGTATGCCAAGCTCACGGCCTCGGACGCTGTCGAGGCGGGGATCATAGCGTCGGAGGAGATCGCGCAGGCCCAGCGGCAACTACCGGAGAACGTATTCCGCGAGTTGTACTATGCCGAGCCGTCAGACGACGGCGGGAACCCGTTTGGACAGGAAGCTATCCGATCTTGCATCGGGGACGTCTCCGGCGATCCTCCGGTCGTCTACGGGGTAGACCTGGCGAAGTCCGTTGACTGGACGGTCGTGGTCGGCCTCGACGATGCCGGGGCCGTGAGCCGGTTTGATCGATACCAGTGGCCCTGGGAGGAGACCGTTCGCCGGCTGGCCCAGGAGATCGGCACGACGCCCGCCATTGTAGACTCGACCGGGGTCGGCGATCCTATCGTTGAACGGCTCCAACGGGAATTGCCGAACGTCGAAGGCTATCACTTCTCCTCCTCGTCTAAGCAGAAGCTCATGGAGGGCTTGGCGATGGCGATCCAAACCGGGGAGGTGAGGTATCCGCAGGGCGTGATCGTCTCCGAGCTTGATGTCTTCGCTTACGAGTACACCAGGACAGGCGTCAGGTACTCGGCACCGGACGGGATGCACGACGACTGCGTGATGGCCCTGGCCCTGGCGGTATATGGCCGGACAGGTGCGCCGGGGGTGGGGGTATGGTAATCATATATAGACCGGCGATCCAGGGCGTCCACGGCCAATCCGTTAACGGATACGCGAGGGCGTGACGGACGAGACCAAAGAGATGCGGTGCCAGGGTTGCGGGAAGCTCCTCGCGGAGAAGGCCGCGTCCGGCACGGTGATCGTTTGCAGCCGGTGCAAGACCCGCAACGAGGCTGATTGATGAAACCATATTATGAGGACGATGCCGTCACCATCTACCACGGGGACTGTCGCGAGATTATGCCGACGCTGCCGCCGGTGGATTTGGTGTTGACTGACCCGCCGTATGGGATTTGTGAAGCCGCAGGCAAGAACAAGTCGCGAGGACTGCTCGCGACTTCCAAGGATTTCGGGGACGCAGCGTGGGACGATAAGCCGATAGATGCGCTCCTTATGGCAGCAGTGCGCGAGATGGCAACGACCAGCATTATATTTGGCGGCAACTACTACGACCTGCCACCGTCATCGTGTTGGTTAGTGTGGGACAAAGACAACGGTGCTACCGATTTCGCTGATGCTGAGATGGCTTGGACTAATATGCCCAAGGCCGTTCGGTTACTACGGTGGCGGTGGCAAGGGATGCTCCAGGGCGACATGGGGAATAAGGAATTCCGCTATCATCCGACACAGAAGCCCGTCCCTGTGATGCGGTGGTGCATCCAGCAAGCGGGCGAGGGCGTCAATACCATCCTCGACCCGTTCATGGGCAGCGGCACGACGCTCAGGGCAGCCAAAGACCTTGGGCGCAAGGCCATCGGTATCGAAATCGAGGAGCAATACTGCGAGATCGCGGCGAAGCGGATGTCGCAATCGGTGCTGGCGTTTGACGTCGTGTGATTCGTCGTGGTATCGTCCATAGCAGTGGCCCGATCCGGCGCAGTGTCCGAGGCGCAAGCCCGAACGCCGGTGGAGGTCACTATTGCCGTTCTGGGATACGCTGTTTCGCAAGCAGGCGCAAGAGCTTTCGACCACCGTACCGCTCAACCTCGACGTCGGGCAGGCCAGTTATCCTGACGTCAACTATCAGAACTTCGCCTCCGAGGGTTACGGCAAGAACGAGATCGTCCACGCCTGCATCCGCGAGCTGGCGACCTCCGCGGCCTCGCCCCGGTACTACGTCCAGGCTCCCTCGGCTGAAGGCGGCTCCGTCGAGGTCGAGTCCGGCCTGCTCTATGACCTGACCACCAAGCCGAACCCTTACGCGGACTGGTACTCATTCATTGAGCGACTGGTCACGTTTCTGATGGTCGCGGGTAACGCCTATGTGATCAAGGAACGGGGCAAGGGCGATCAGGTCTCAGCGATGTACCTCTTACGGCCTGACCGGGTGACCATCGTCGCCGGGGACTACGGCGCAGAGAGCTACATCTACACCGTGGGCGGCACCGAGTACGGTGTCGAGGGCCGCGACATGTGCCATCTGGCCCTACCCAATCCCGCCGGGGACATCTACGGATTGTCGCCCCTCCAGGTAGCGGCGAGAACAGTCAATCTCGACCTCAACATGACCGATTTCGCGAAGGTCTATTTCGCCAACGCGGGCGTGCCGAGCGGCTTGCTCAAGGTCAAGAGACGGCTGACCTCCCAGGAGGAGGCGTCGACGATTCGGGCGCGGTGGCGGTCTCAGTTCGGCGGGGTGAACAACTTCCACCGGATCGCGATCCTCGATGACGATGCCGAGTATCAGCCGATGAGTAACAGCCCCAAGGACATGGAATTGGCGGGGCTGCACAACCTGACCGAGTCCCGCATCTGCGCGGTCTTCGGCGTCCCGCCGATCCTGGTCGGGGCCAACGTCGGCCTTCAGCGGTCGACCTTCTCCAACTATCGGGAGGCCCGTCTGGCGTTCCACTCCGAGACCCTGGAGCCGATGATCGCCCGCATCCTCCGGTACTTCAATCGCAATCTGTTCGACGAGTACTCCGGCAACGAGACCCTCGCGGTCGACTGGGCCGCGATGCGGGCCGTCCTCGATGATCAGGCGGCAACGACGACCCGGCTGACGGGCCTGTTTGCCGGCGGCATCCTCACATTAAACGAGACGCGGGAGGCTCTCGGCTTCGACGCGGTCTCCGACGGTGCGCTCCGGCGTATCCCGTCGTCTATCTTCGAGGTCGCCGAGGGTCAGCCCGCCCCGGTCGCGGTCGACGCGGCACCGGTTGAACAGGCCCATCCGATCCTCGCCGAGATCAAGGCTCCTCGCGTCGCCCCTCGCGGTCGGATGCTGGCTCGGCGCATCCTGGAGGAGCGGGAGGAGGAGACGGACGCCCTGGCGGCTAAGACCCTGACGCACTTTCGCGGCATCCGCAACCGGGTCGATGGCATCCTGGGTCGCCACATGGAACGGCAGACCGGCGAGACGAAGGAATTCCCGTTCGCGGTCACCGACATGCTCCCACCAGTCGAGACCGGGAACATGGAGAGAATCCTGGAGGCCGCATATCGCCGGGTCAGCAAGCGGACGTTCGGCACGATCAACGACGTGGGCATCGCCGGGACTCTCGACTGGTCGGACAAGCTCCCGACGGTGCAGCGGGTACTAACCCAGGCACCAACACGGGCCGCGATGATCCACCGGACGACCTCCAAGGCTATCGGGCGGGCGGTAGGCATCGGCCTGGAGCGCGGGTACTCCATCGAGCAACTAGCGCGAGGCGTACCGGACGATAAATTCCCCGGCATCCGTTCGATTCTGGGGGAGACCGAGAACCGGTCAAGGCTGATTGCCCGCACCGAAATAATGCGTAGCCAGAACCAAACCACAGTCGGATTCTACAAAGAGCAGGGCTTCGTCTATGTCCAGGCTGACGACGTGGACGGCGATCCAGATGATCTTTACGTCGATCCTGGCGACCCAGAAGGCCGGACGTGCGCGGAGCGGCACGGCCAGATATATACCCTGGAGGACGCCCAGAACATAGACGACCACCCGAACGGGACGCTCAATTGGGTTCCGATGCCGCGAGGTTATACAGGGGGAACAACGTGATCCACAAGACCATGATTGCCAGCGCGAAGGCCGTCGACGAGGCCGAGGGGATCGTCGAGGCGTACACGAACACGATGGGCGTGGTCGATGCCGACGGCGACATCGTGGAGCCGACCGCCTTCAACGCCTCCATCGCGGACAACCTCCCGATCCCGGTTCTGTCCGGTCACGATCAGGGGAAGCTGGTCGGCAAGGTGGTATTCGCGCAGCCGAGGCATATCGAGGGCGACGAGTACCGGCTATTCACGCGGATGCAGATGAACATGGAGACCGAGGCAGGCCGGGACGCCTTCAGCAACGTCGCGGGCGACTACGTCCGCGAGTGGAGTATCGGGTTCAACATCCCGCGAGAATCCGATGTCGAGCAGGAGGGCAGCGACGTTTCGACTGTGGTTCGCCGCATAGCGAACCTGGACTGGGTCGAGGTTTCCTCGGTGATCCGTGGATCGTCGCCGGCAACGTCCACCGTCGCGGCTAAATCCTCGCCGGTCGCGGACGCTGAGAAGGGCGCGATCCCGTCCCATCTGACCGCCTGGGTCGAGGAGGCCTGGGACGGCGGACTGATGCGGGGCAGGATCAAGGGCGGGGCGGCGACCCTCCGAGCGGCTCACGCCTGGGTCGATCCCGACGGTGATCCCGAACTCAAGTCGAGCTACAAATACCTTCACCACCATATCGGGCGCAACGGTCGAGGCGGGGCCGCGAACGTCAGGGCTATTACAACCGCCCTGGCGAACCTCAACGCCCGCAGGACGTCCATACCGGAGAACGACCGGCGCGGGGTATATAACCACCTCGCACGGCATCTCCGCGAGGCGGGCCGGAAGCCGTCCGAGCTACGGTCTGCCGGACTGCCTGATCACTCCAAGCCCTACCCAAACTTCCACGCCTGCCGGATGCGGGAGCCAGGCGAGTTTGACGAGTTCCGCACCGCCGCCGAGACCATCGACGACAGGCCGGTAGCGGTGCTGTACGGCAGGGAGATGGAGACCGGGGATTGGGCCATCGCGGCCTACCATCTACCGGTCGACGATTGGACTGAGGACGAAGCCCGCGCGTTCTGCGAGGAACACGACGGGATCAAATTTGAGCCAGCAACAGGCGAGGACGACGACGAGGCCGGGAACGACGACGCACCGGCAGACGATGACGCGACGGACGAAGCCGCCTCCGGCACGGCCCCAGAGGCCGCCCTGGACACGGCAGAGCGGACGTTACGCCTCCAACGGGTCAAGCTCGCCCTGCATGGAATACACCAATCGAAGGAGTTTTGATTTGAACACCAAAGAGACGAGACAGGAGGCCAACGCCCTCCTCGGTCAAGCAGAATCGGCTCTCGCCGGCGGGAACGTCGAGGAGTTCGACCGCATGATCGCGGACGCGCAGGCCAAGATGCAAGAGGCCGACAAGGTCGATCAGGCCGCGTCCCAGCTGAAGGTTCTCCAGGGCGAGTTCAGCCGCCCGACCAACAGCGTACCGATCGCCGACCGGGATGTCGCGGCATACGACGCGAACGACACCGGCGCGATCAACAAGGCGTCCTACAAGCCCAGTGCCTGGGTTAAGGGACTCCCGGCGATGGCGCAGCCAATGTGGGTGCAGGAGCAGATGGGCCATACCCAGAAGGACGAGGCCCGGTTCCAGACCGACACGTTCGTGAAGTGGCTCCGCAGCCCGTCCGACGACGTGTTCTGGAAGACCGCATCGGCAGACGAAGTCAAGGCGATGCAAGAGGAAACCGACGCCGAGGGTAAAGTAACACTGCCCCTGTAGCTAGTAATAGCTATAGCAAACCCGGTGAATTGCGGGAAGGCTAAATCGAGAGATAAGCTAATCCGCAGCCAAGCCCAGAGAACGGCAATAGTACCTGGGAAGGTTCAGAGACTAGGGGATGACCAGCCGAAGGAATAAGCCCCACCAGTGCCGGGCAACCCGAACGGGTTGATGAGATAGTCCGAACTCACGGGAAACCGTGAGAGGCCAGCAGAAATGATTGGCCCGCCTGAAAAGGTAGTAACAAAATGGGTTTCTTCGTTCCCGAACAGTTTATTAG
>Ga0208030_1001513_pt1 | contig 13089 bp, 17 predicted proteins | sample MalvirDeepMed_M9_FD_184246 | JGI IMG/M metagenome (GOLD analysis project Ga0208030, IMG submission 184246) | Marine viral communities from the Global Malaspina Expedition - Malaspina viral metaG DeepMed_M9 (SPAdes) (version 2) | ecosystem: Environmental > Aquatic > Marine > Oceanic | place...
AGACTTATTACTCTAATAGCTGATAGTAATGGCGTATCCTTTAGCGATGAAGCGATGCATAGGCTAGCTAATGTAAAGGAAAGCAAGATAAGATATTTAATGGGCGAATATGACAGTAAGCGTATGAACGCTGAAACATTTGAACGCAAACTTAATCAATTAATCAGTAAATATAGATGAGGGGCGATATTATAACAAACACCCTCCGACTCACAAACAGTCGCTCCTCGTCTCCTATAAAAGAAAGGTAACGCATGAAGAATATAATAGAATTCCTACATGACAGCGTAGTAGTAGCATTTTTTACTGTTATGACTGTTGCGGCAATCTATGGCTTAGCGTTGATGATATGGATAATGGCGAGCTAATAGATATTAACTACATCAGACAGATGAATAGAGTATATGGCGCAGCTATGCTTCAAACTAACGAAGCGTATGAAGCGCGTAAAAGATTTTGTGCATTAAGCGATGCACTATTAAAATACAGGCGAGAGTTCCTCATTTACAGGATATTTGAGTTCTTGCGTCTGAGATAATTTAAATGGCCTCGGTATCAACAGCGATGGGTTTTCCTTCCCAATTATGGTTTATTAGCGCTGGCTGAGGCCATAAACTTACAAGACAGACACAGCGACACTATTGTCGTATGTGATAACAATAAACATAAAAGGAAAAGCGATGCAAGATACAATCTCAGTAAAAGGATTGCATGACGCACTGAACGAAAATGGATACATTTGTAATCCTAGTTTCGTCTCACGTATAGCGACATCAATTCATGCTAAGCCTGTTGGCGGTGCGTTTCTCTATGGCCCTGCGGGGACTGGGAAAAGCATGTTGCCACAGGTACTCGCTGAGATTCTTGAGCGTAAATTGTTCTTTCATCAATGTTCAGCAGGTACTCGCGAAGATGACCTATTGATGCGTATTTGGCCTAATGAAGACACCAAGTCAGGTGTTAAAATAGAATATGGCAAAATATATGAAGCGTCAAAAGCATCTCAAAGCGAAGAAGTTATTGTTGTGTTGGATGAGTGGGATAAGACAAAGCCTAGCGCAGATGGATTCTTTTTGGATTTTCTGCAATATGGTAGACTGTCAGTTCCCGGTGGTGATGCCGTCTTGGCTAAACTAGAAAACATGACAATATTCTTTACCGCTAACGATGACCGTGATTTCTCGGAAGCATTACTGCGTAGGTTTCCTAAAGTAGACCTTACGCCGTTACCGCCTCTGCTTGTTAATCAGGCACTGCGAGATACGCACGAAAAGAATGTATTTCGCCCTAATGCTGTTAGTTTATACCAAAAATGCCTCATGGCAGAGATGCCAAAGCCGGCTACTATCCAAGAACTGCGTCAATTACTTGATGCAATAGAATATCTTGGTGCAGGTGCTGACTGGGACACGCTTGTTTTCCAATACATTACAAAGACTGATGAGAATCATTCATTACTGCGTAATGTGGAGAATGGCGATTGGGATGACTTTAAGCAAGAGCAACGAAAGAAACTATCTCCTGAAGCGTACCAACAGGTATTTGGTGCTGAGGATGATAGCGATGGTAATGCTATTAAAATGCCGGAATTATCCAATATAAGGGGTTTCGACAGTTCATTTGATACCGCTCAGGGAATACCTGAGTCAGATGATATCTATGGCGTTATAACTCGTGATGATGATTCTTATTCTGCGGTAACAGAAGTAGAAGATGAATTACCTGAAGAAGCACAGTTTCTTTCTTGGGCGGAAGTACGGGATGACTGCATCATAGCTAAAAAGCCGATTGACCTCACTGCAGCGCATGAGTTGATGGACAGATTTAAGCGGACTAATGTTAAAGGAGAATTAGTATTCACTACCGATGACATATCGCTCGAAGAGATACGCAGACTCATACGTGGCAAATACATAAAGCATAAATACTCCGCTAAGGAGATTATTGCTCGTGAGATATATAATCGCGGTGATAAGAGTGAATGTAAAATAGACATACGCTGGAAAGAAGGCAAGACAGAGATAATAGTGCCTATTAGCAGAATGGGACGCATTGATGATGCGATGAACATGAATGCTAAACACAATCTCATAATGTTGCCGGATATCAGAAGATACCGTGGTATATGTTTTAGTCCGCTTGTTAGTATACGTGATGTTGCTCCCTACTACTTACGCGATGTTAGACCTCAAGATACAGTAGGCAATATCATACTCAAGAATATGAAGCGTACTAATGGTCTTTGTCAGATGCTACGACCTGAAGCTCCGGAGAAAACTAACGATGTCGATATCTCTCAGCGTATTAATTCGATGAAAGATAAGAAAGTAAAGTTCGACTATGTTTCTATTCCGGATGCTAAGATTATTAGTGCCAGAGGTATTGATGTTAAATTAATATCGCTTGGAGCTCAAAGTGGCAATAATGGCAATGACTGCGTACTTGTACAGATAGATACCGCACCTGAACCAAATATATTTAAGTTTGCGTTATGGTGTGTTGGTTTCTTACCGCTGTATAAGTGCTTTAAAACAAATACAAAGGAAACCATGCTTGACATGCAGAAGCGCGGCTGGTTGGTGTCCCAAGATAATATGGACGCCTTGGAAAAAGACAGTATGTTCTGTTTATTTGTATTTGACCATATGATAGTTTGGCGGAAGTTCTGGTCTAGTGACTGGTTAGGAGCTAGAAACGATATGCTGACCAACGCTATCAAATCGACAACAACAAGAATAAATGCACTAACGAAGAAATATGAAATTCAAGATTAACAGACGCTGGCGTCACTGGAAGAATGACGATGCATACGCTCGTAGAGCGGTTGTCGGTAGTGAAGGGGAGCCGGTAAATATAGCGGCTCCCCAAGCTGCTAATGATATTACACCTAGCAGTAAAGGATTAAAGCGTAGTTTTTCAACTGCTAAACCTAACGCTACATCAGATAAAATATATGATGCGGGTAAAGAATTATACAACAATAATAATATAGTTGATGCAAAGAATTTACAACCAAACGAAAAACCGGTGTATTCACGCCGCGTTGTTAATGATTATCTTTCTGATTTAAACAAAGAGGCGGATAAATTTTATGATGCAAATATTAGTAATAATAAATCTAGAGCATTAGATAAAAAAGCATCATCAATACATGATTTTCTAGGAGCGCTTGATTATAGCTCTCACGCAAACGCATATCACAGTAATAAATCTGATGGAAAAGTTAAATTTAAACACAATGAGAGAGCTACTCACTCGCTTGGTATACAATATTTTGACTCAAGGAATAAACGCTATGGTACTGCATTTGCTAATTTAATAGCTAAACTTGCAGAAGATAGCAGCGGTGCAGACATAGATGGCGATGAATTTTGGGATGAGCAGTTGCTCACAGAGCGTACAGTTACAAGATACAATATAAACAAGTGTAAAAAAGATAAGACCAAGGAACGCATAGTTCTGATGTTAGACACATCTCCATCATGTCGCGAAGTAGCTGACTTTTACGGACTCATAGCTAATATCGCTGAGAGTTACGATGACATAGAGGTCTATGATGTTCCTAATGGTCGAATAATACACAAGTATTCAAGACGCTATAAAAGATTTGTTCCAGCTTGGAACTTAGAAGATATAATTAATGAAGCGCATGAATGGAAGTACATGAAGAATAGAACTGTACTAATGTTCAGCGATTCAGACTGCACACGCATAGTAAAAAAGAACATAGGTATAAATAACACAATAGTTCTTTGCCATAAGTATAGAAGCGATGCTTATGGATTGTGTGATATAGAAACTAAACTTGAAAACAAGGGCGGGAAGATATTCTACGGAGTAAACTCGCCGGATAAACTCATGGAGGTTGTCCGAAAACTAAAATAACAACAAAAAGGAGCGATATATGTCTGACAAATATATACCATCTAGTAAAGATGGACATTTCCTGACGCTTACCAGTTGCGATAAGACTGTTATCAATTTAAAGGTAACAGGAAAAGCGGAGCTTGAAGAGGCGCGGGGATTGTTCTCGAGGCTGTCAAAAATCGCCAATAAGGCGTTAAAAGGCTGTAAGACTCCATCCGCTTTCTTTAGTAGACTGGAATACGAAGTTGAATACTTCAATGAATTTGTTGAATTCTTCGATGTTTCGCCAGTTGCTCTAGCAGCGGGCATGACTCAGTTGCGGTTTCACGAAATAGCCGTTGATAACTGGGATGATGCCGGAGCTACAATAGATGCTAAAGGTGAGCAGGGAGGCAAGTACAAGTTACCGGCGCCGACAATGATGCTTGTTCTTAGAAGCAAAGCGTATCAGAAGAAGCATGGAAACATTGTTATGAATGACTCGCTTGATGAATTCGGTGATAATATGGCCGGTATTTCTGAAATTGGCTATATTTACGCAGATGAAGAAATTGACGCCATTGAAGAGCTTGGAAAACATGTATCTAAAGACATTGTAGAAAATGCGTTGTCTTCAGCTACTGAAGCACTTAGACAAGCTACGCACGAAGCTATGCTAAAGGTGATGAAATCATGCGAATATGGAACTGCTGAATCTAAAACTAATACGCCGGATAAGGTAAAAAGGGAATTCGCCAAGCAAAAAGTAAAGAAAATGCTTTCTGGACTAGAAGGCGATGATTTTCTTAATGCGTTAGGCGGAATTCTGAGAGATGATGAAATGCGTAGTTTTATATCCAAGGACTTCGCTGAATGGCGTAAGAATGAAGGGTTGGAAAACGTAATGCCAATGCCGGGAGAAATACACGGAGAAGCCTGAGTGCATGGGTGCGGTTATAAGCTAACTTCACAGGTTCGTAACCTGCGTACCCACAGAATCGCTAAGGTGGCGATTCATAGCAAAGTAAACAAAAGGAGAGTACTATATGAAAAGTACTGTAAATCACCCTGAACAGGGCGATACAACCTTTAGTTTTGACGGAGCGTCTAATACCGCTATAACAAATGGTGGTGTAATATCTGATGGCACTTTAAAAGTGCATATCTCCTACGGAACAACTGAATATGAAAAGTTCAGTTTCATAAAGGGTAATCGCGGTATAACTGAAGCACATGTTAATGATATCGTTAATAATATATTGAACGATACGAACTTGCTTCGCTTTAAACCTATTATGGTCAACTCAAATATGGGCGTTTTAGACGGTCAGCATAGACTGTTAGCCGCTCAAAAAGCAGGTGTTGACATATGGTATAATATCGCCCCTGATGACATAAACCTAGTGACTATCGCCAATTTGAATAATGGCAATAAGTGGAATCCTAAAAACTTCGTATCATTGTACGCTGCTTCAAATAGAGTAGTGTACGCTGTTTTTCAGAAGTTTTATGAAGACTATGACTTATCAGCATCCACTGCGTTGTTGTTATTTGGCCGGCAAACAATGAAATCTCTACGTGATGGAACTCTTCACGCTAATGATTTATTGATGGCTGAGGAGTTGGCAGGAGCGTTAGTAGATGTTAAAAAATACGTGAAGTTTGCAAAATTTAATCGTTTTGCAGATGCATTTATGCGTATTTATACTCATCCTGAATACGACCATAAACGCATGTTAATCAAACTAAGACAGAGAAAAGATGAAATAAGGAAGCTATCTACTGTCGAAGACTACATGCGAATGTTAGAGGACATTTACAATCACAAATTGTCATCAACTAAGAAAGTTCGCTTCTTTTAATACGCGTTCCTTTACTGTTATATAATATATAATTAACAGTAAAGTAGTTGTATAGTAGTATATACGCAGTAGATATATTATTTATTTACTGCGTACTACTATATAATATATATATAATACTATAAACTCTTACAATAAAAGAAAAAGAAAAGTAAAAGAAAAAGAAAGGCTCAGTACATGATTACAATAGCGAATCTCGTTGCGAACTTTTTTATCTTTTCCCTTGCGCTTTTGATGTTCACAGTCGCCGCTTTCTTAATATACATAGTAGCAAGCGAATGGCTTGGACACAGGAAATGGCGCTGAAGTAGTTGTTCATGTTTTTTTGTTTTTTAAAAAACAGTTGGATACTAACAATGGTAACTATAATTTCATAACTTGAAAAGGGAAAATAATAATGAAAAGTTCAAAAGATGTTCCGCGTAGCCGCTCTTTCAGATGCTCTGACAAAGTGTGGGCGCATTTTAAGCTAATATGTTTTTTGAATGAAGTTCATATCCAAAGCCAATTAGAAGACTTAATATGCGACTATGTAGAAAAGAACAATACTCTTTTTGCAGGCGATGAAAGAGATGTCAAACGTAAAAGAGATATATCAAGAATATCTTCGTAACATACGCGATAACAAAAACTCATCTCGGTACGTTGGGATGGAGTCCTATCATCACTCCTCGCGCGCAGGGCTATGTATGCGGAAGCACTACTACGGCTCTGTTGCGCAGGTTGATGGTAAGCCAGTAGACGATAAGACACTTAGAATATTCAGAATAGGCGACCTTATACATACAGACATACAAGACGCTATGCGTTGGTATGCAGATAGTCATGCGTTGCCTATATTTATAGAAAAAGAATTATTTATAGAAGAGTACAACGTAAGAGGCTTTATTGACCTAGCGTTGGTATCAGATGATATATTATTTGATATAAAGACTTGCAACTCTTGGAAGTGGCGTAGTATGTTTGGTAGGAAGTTCGACCCTGACCCAACTGAAAACTACGCTTTACAGCTTGCGACATATGGTATATGGTATGAACAGGAATATGGAGCACTAAAAGGAATGAAGCTGTTATATTACAACAAAGACAATTCAGACATGCGTGAAATTGATGTACCAATGATTGCTATGGAAAAAGCGCACAATTACTGGACTACTGTTATGGCTATAGCTCACGATGTCGAGGAACCCCCAGCAGTCGAGCTGGGGACTTCTCCAGTGTACAAGTGGGAGTGCAACGCCAAGTATTGTGATTATTATGATATTTGCGGTGGTTTAGAAGGAAATGTCTAATACTAGCAAATGGGAGAACAAACTGTATGGCGTTAATAAGGCTAGGAACAAAAGATTTTATAGAAAAAAGAATGAAGCACGCATACTTGATTTACTGCACTATTTTGGAAGAAGCTGGCGGCAATGGTTTGATGAAAGCATGTACACCGGACATAACAGAAGAGGCATAATAAGTAAAACTAAAACTATGAAAGGGAAAAAACATGGGAAGAGCAATAGAAGTAGATAGACGCTTGGCCAATCTTGAACTTGAAGTTAGAGATTTGAAAAAAGTAGTTTCATCACTACTGGGAAAAAAGAAGCGCAATAAAGAATCTGAAAAACGAGTCAAGGATGACAGTAAAAAAGAATTCCGCGAGACTCCATCATCGAGTGCGTCTTATTTTCCGTACAAAGAACGGCAAAAGGAGTGATTAATTATGACCAAGAACCAAAAACTCATCACCATAAACAAACCAGAATCAACAATAATTTGCGAGGAAATAAAATTTAACGAAAAAGGAAAATATTTTCATAAGTTTGAAATAACTTGCATTGAGTGCGGACACAAATTCAATGAATACTCAGGGAGTATGGATGAGCGTACTTGTACAACCTGCATACTAAAAGAAGAAGACCCTGACGCAATTAAAGAATAAGGAGTAACAGATGAGCAACACTGAACTTTGGGACAGCGTAGAAAAGACTGACCCAAGATTTACCAAAAAGGTAAACCAACGTGGCGGCTTCACAGCTATTGGTGCTCAGTACCAAATGCGTAAAGCTACTGAATCGTTTGGCCCTTACGGTATTGGTTGGGGCGTCAAAGAAGAAAGCTTTGAACGCTATGAAGATACCGGACTTGTATTGTATCAAGGAACGCTGTGGTATAAGCACGGCAAAGCTGTTGGTACAGTACCGATACATTCATCTATAAAGTATCACTCTAACAATAGAGTAGACGATGACTTCGCAAAGAAGGTCGCCACTGATGCATTGACCAAGGGACTGTCAAGGCTAGGCTTTAACGCTGATGTCTTCATGGGCCTGTTCGATGACAACAAATATGTGAGTTCCTTGAAAAAGGAATTCGGCAGCAATGGTGCAGCGGAAAAAGTCGATGACTCTTGGCGCGAGAAAGTTGTCACTGAGATAAACACTTTAGATGATGACAATAAGCGCTTAGTAACTAAGGCTTTAGAGGATGGTAAAATTAACGCTACAAACTGGAAGAAAACTATTGACCGAATAATAGAGATTCGTGATGCAGTAGCGGATGAGTAAAATAGACGAAATCCTCGGTGACGCTACGCCAAAGAAGGCGTACTACGAAGAAGAATTAGTAGAAGAAATACAGCCCGGAACATACAAAGCAGAAATTATTGGCATGCGTAGTAAACTATCTACCATAGTCAAGAGCGGCTCAGAATGTGATATTCACTGGCCGCGCTATCAAATAGATAAAGAGCATCCGCAGTATGGCGGTATGTATGTCCGTGACAGTGGTCTGTTTAGATACAAAGAATCAGAACCACATCGCAATCGCTACTACAAGAAATTCCTCGATAAAATCGGGATTGAGTTAAAGAAGGTCAAGGAAGACGGTAAAATAATATATGAACTGCCGCCACTGCTTGACGAAATGATAGTTGGAAAAGAAGTAATGATAACAGTACACGAGGAATCATGGATGTCAAACAACGGAAGAAAAAAAGCTATAGTAGCGACCCTTACAAAAATCCTGCCTTAGCTGATTTCCCTTCTGCATACCAAATAGCGAGTCATTTTAAGACTCACGATACTATCAGCGAGGCGTCTGCCATGTTACAATATGGTGAGATGGCAGTCGCTTCAAAGATATCAATATTAGAATCTTTAGGCTATAAGTTTAAATACAAACGCGAGAGATTAGGCTTTAGAAATATATCACATGAATGGACAATTTTAAGGGACTGATATGCAATTATCAATACACTCGCCCGAAGCTGAGAAAGCACTGTTAGGACAGATATTAAAAGATAACAGCGTTTTAGATAAAGTTGGAGGCTTTATACCAGAACCAGATGTCTTCTACGATGATGCAAATCGTTTAGTGTGGGACGCGATGAGTACAATGCGTAGAAATGAAGAAGGCGTCATTGATATCGTGACAATTTTATCTAAATTTAAACCAAACGATGAAAAAGTTACTGGTTACTATCTGACCGGACTGGTAGATGAAGTAGCCACTACTTCAAACGCTGAACACTATGCTAAGATATTATATGAGAAATGGCTGATACGTAAAGTTGTACGCAAATCACGTGAGATTAAAAGTCTTATGGGAGTTGGCGGAGAGAAAGCGTATGGTGTATTACAAAAATTAAACAATGAAATAGAAGATATACTTAATCTGCGTACTCGTGAGAAGTTTGACTTGAGTACACTTGTTGATAACACTATAGAAAGTATCAAAGCGCATAACACTTTAATACCGTATAACTATGGAAGTCTTGACAAGTTGACAGGCGGAATGACCCGTGGCGAGATAACTGTTATAGCGGGCAGGCCCGGGCATTTCAAGTCTACAATGATGCTTAATATTGTGCGTAATTTGGTATATGGCGGTTATAAAGTACTGGTGTTCAACAGGGAAATGTCCAATGTTGAAATGATGAAAAAACTTATAGTTATGGAATCTGACTTTATCAGCTATGGGACACTACGCTCAGAATCTATGAGCGGTTCTGAGGAAAAAGATTTAGAGTTATCAAAGAATAGAATAAAGAAGAGCTTTCAGAACTTACTGATGTTTGATAATATATTTGATATAGACCAAGCAATGCGTGAGATTAGAAAATACAAACCCGATGTAGTGGTTGATGATTATATAGGGCTGATAGATGTGCTTGGCGTTGACGACAACAGACTGCGTGTAGATGCTATTATGAAACACTACAAGAGAGCATCGAAGACACATAACATGTGTTCTATATTAGTCTCGCAGCTTAACAGAGAATGCGAGTCAAGAGCCAATAAGCGCCCTATATTACGTGACTTACGGGATTCAGGCTCTATTGAGCAAGACGCTGAAAGCGTACTGTTTATGTACTATGATTACAGATATAATTTTCATGAGAGTGATGGCGGAGAAAATGAACTGGAAGTAATACTTGGAAAGAACAGGTATGGAAGAACAGGCTCTGTCAGACTAGGAGTGCAAGGCGACAGGTGCAGTATATTTAATGACCCTGACATCGCTTTGCAAGATATGTATGAAATTTTAAAAAGGAGAAAGAACAGTGGTAGTAAGATACAATCGTGATGACGCTAATTTTATACTTGAGTGTTTAAAGGACTATAAGCGTCTTATAAAAAAGTACTATAGTCAAAATTCTGTGATAGTAGACAGGGTTGATATAGTAATTGAATCAGCGGAAGAAGCTAGATTGGAAAGTATAAAAGAAAATCAAAGACCAAGCGAAGACGATGCTAGAGGAGAGACCTGTGAAGAATGCGAATAAAAAACCCACTATGAAACAGATAGCTGAACGCGTCAGCCGCATTGAGACTTACCTGAAAAAGGTAATTAATCCAAATTTAAGCGCTACCATGAGTATGTTTGAAGAGTACTTGGATTATAAAAATGATTTAACGCCATTTACAGAAAGGATGAGCGAAAGAGTAGATGAAAAAATCAAAAGAGCATCAGAGGAGGGGAAAACGCAACAGACAGAGGGGAGCGGAACTACAGAGGCAGACAGTAAGAATGGCGAAAAGCTACAATCTGGAGGCCCACAACAGGGATAGAGGCGGCGCTCAACATGAAAAGGGCGATGTAGAGATAAATGGCAAATTTTACGGCTGTAAGCGTAGAAAAGTTGTACCTAGGTGGGTATTGCCTGAGAAACAGGAGACAGGCGTAGTGTTTAGGGCTGACAGGATGAGTCCTTACATAGCTGTACCGCTAGAACACTACTTATTGCTGATTTCTCTGTTAAGTGATAAATTTGAAAGTTAAGATTTGTATTATCCAATAGACTTAGGATGGATACTAATTACTATAGCGTTTATGCTATGTGTAATAGGAATTAAAAAAGGAATATGGAGAGAGTAAGACTTACGGGAGCAAACGGGTTTGTAAGTGAATATAAACTCGTATTGGTTGGCAATATGGGGCTGTCGCGGAGTTTACTCCTTTTTCTCCGCTCCCGGGAATTGGCGGCCCCATATCAATTATGAAGGATAACATGGACATAATAAAAATGAAACGATGGTGTGAAAATATCACCATACTTGAAACTATATTACTGTATCAACGCTTGATGGATAAAGGTAGAATTTCTCATGACGGAGCCGCTAGTAAAAGATTGCAAAAACTTCGTGGATATAGAAAAGAAGGTTATATCCGCTTTGAAGATATACCTTGTGGTAAAAAATAATGGCCAAGCGTAACATTGATTATAGAATAGCGCCTATGAAAGAAGATATACTGAAACTGATAGACAAAGTTGACGAATTGGAACAGATGATTTTTAACTGTGATGCTAAGCGTAGAGATGAGTATAAATTAATCAATGACAGAATAACTGAAGCGTTTGATGTGATAAAAATATTAGAAAGAACTTTTAGAGATTGAGCGTAAATAAATCATAGGTAGATGGCTTAATAAAGTACACGCGCCTTCCAGTTTAAAAAATTGAAGTACACGAGAGACTGAATATAACATGGGGCTTACTGCCGTAGCATTGCTCTCACTATCTATGATTTAAAATAAGAAAGGGAATAAAATAACATGATTACATTCGAAAAAGGTAAGAAACACGAGAAAGATGTCGTTATTAAAATTAATGGACATAAATTTACATATCACGAACTAGCGGAAGTATGCGTATGGATTTGTAGGAATGAGGATAATATATATCCATATCCATATCAGGGAGGTCAAAAGCCTATAGAATTCTTAGTTGAATGCATGAAACAGCGTGAGGTGACTGATAATATACTTAACAGGCATCAATTAAACAGTGAAAATAAACCTAATATAAAATGGCTTTTTACACCGGAATGGATGTCAGAAGAGGAAAAGCTAAAATACGGTATAACAGAAACTCAAAAAAGTAGTCCAGAAAAAAAATCGCTTTCTGGAGTTATTGATTTCCCAGTACCTGCACCACCTATGCCAAAAAGCGTTGAAGAAAAAAGTTCAGGAAATAGTTAACACTGTATTTGTTGGCGACAGTCGGGATGTCCTGAAGGACTACCCTGACAAATGCGTTGACTTATGTATTACATCGCCACCCTACTGGGGACTGCGAGACTATGGTGTTGACAGTCAGATGGGCCTTGAGCTGGAGATGGATGAGTACATTGGTGAGCTTGTTGGTGTGCTTGATGAGGTATATCGCATACTTAAGGACGATGGTACAATGTTTCTTAACCTTGGAGACTCATACTCAGGGTCTACAGGAAGGTCTGGCGGCATAAGTGAAATAAATAGCATAGATAGACAGTTAAAAACTGGGTCTTATAAAAATTTAAGGCCAGCTAAAGTAGCTGGATTGCGACCACAAAATTTAATGGGTATACCTTGGGCGGTAGCTTTTAAACTACGTGATGAACATGGATGGAATCTTAGGTCTGAAATAATTTGGAATAAAACCAATCCAATGCCGGAGAGCGTGTTAAAAAGACCAACCAAATCGCATGAGCATATATTTTTCTTCGCTAAAATTAAAGACTACTATTATAATCATGAAGCTATGACAGAACCCGCTAAAAATCCTAACAGTGGCGACCCTTGGATTGAACGTAAACTAGATGGTGAGCCGTCACGCCATGGTCTAAAAGGAGCTGCTGCATCTGGAGCTGGAAACTTCCACACTGGAGAGCGACGCAACATGCGTACTGTAATGACGCTTCCAACCAACTCATATAAGGGAGCTCATTTTGCTACATTTCCGCCAAAACTTATATCACCATTTATAAAAGGATGCTCTAGGAAAGGAGGCATTGTACTCGACCCATTCATGGGGTCAGGCACTGTCGCTGAAGTATCAAAGAAATTAGGAAGACTTTACACAGGTGTGGAACTCAACGAAGAGTACCACAAGTTAATAAACGAAAGAACC
>Ga0208030_1001514_pt1 | contig 13075 bp, 2 predicted proteins | sample MalvirDeepMed_M9_FD_184246 | JGI IMG/M metagenome (GOLD analysis project Ga0208030, IMG submission 184246) | Marine viral communities from the Global Malaspina Expedition - Malaspina viral metaG DeepMed_M9 (SPAdes) (version 2) | ecosystem: Environmental > Aquatic > Marine > Oceanic | place...
GCTTGCCTCATATGACCGATACCTAGAGAACGGGCCTTGGATCGGTTCCTTCCGTTGCCTCCCATGGGCCATGCTGATGTCATTCCAATATCACGATAGAAAGGAACGAAATTGTCATCCCTGAAAACTTCGGCCATCTCCGGCGTGATCTGGCCTACACTCAAAGCCCAATCTATTACATATCCGTTGAGTCTCTGGAATTCGTCCCATGCTTCAACTACATGCGGAGCAGATGACTCAACCTCCCTGATAATCTTTTCTATGTCTTCCGGCTCAATCTTCGACGTTCCCTTAGTACCAAATGACGCTTTTAATTCCTTGGAACGAGTCTTGAAGAAGGCTAAATTAGCTGGGGTGAGATAGCCCTGTGGAGCACCATTTTGTGCTATCCACTCCTCGACAGCGAATGGACCAGTAAGTTCGGCATCTTTAACAGCTTGAATCAAGGCTGGCTCTATCGCTTCGTGAGCCGCTACAAGCTGTTGCGCTCTTTCCATACGCTCGTCAAAGTTTCTTCTTTCCATACGTTTGGCGATGGAATACAGCTTGAATGCTTTTCTGGTTTCTGGACCACGCAGCATCGACAAGAATTCTTGAAGCGTTTTCCCGCCGTCAGGAATCACCTTGTAGAAGCCGCTATCAAGATCGGAACCTACATAGGTCATATTCCCGTCTTTAAGAACGCTGTCGAAGAAATTCATGGCAGCATCACGGAATCGCACGGCAGCTATCGCGGATGTCTCTGCGTTAGCCCTTATATCGTCATGCAGTCCCGTGACCATACGCTCCTGCATCTCAAGATTAATCGACCTGTCCGCTACCCAGTCTCTCCAACCTTGCCAATTCTTAGGGAAAAACCCAAGGAATTTCTCAGATATATTGTTGTAAGCAGTCCTTGTCTCTTCAAAGGTCGTGCCCATTTCAGGTGTAGACTGAAAAAGGATTTCACCGGGCATCAAATCCGAAGATGCATCATCCGGCATATATTTGCTGGCTAAATCCCTGAAATCAGCGTCGGGAACCCAGTTGTCCTGCTTACGCAGCCTGTATTTTACAGCAGACGGCATCTGATAAGGCGCATCACCAGCACGTTCCCTGAAGATTTCCTCCAGAGCTAGATCTGTCGCATTTTTGCCTAAAACAGGGATGTCGCCCTTGGGCGTTGCCCCTATCTCCCTGTCTAAAAGAACCCTGTTCAATATCCTGTCTGTTGCAGACATCTCTCTTGGGAGGGCTGCGGCCCTTCGCATAACAACCTTTTCCTCAGCAATCTGCCCTGCAATCTTCTTCTGCTTGGCTTCGTCGCCTTCAACGACGGCAGACTTGAGTTCTTCAAGCATCTCCGGGTCAGCGTATTCAGAGTGGTACAGCGACCTCACCGGAGCTTCCTCACTGAGTCTTCCTAAGCCTGCGCCTCTGCGTCCTATCTTGCCTGTCTCAAACAATGAATAAACGCTGAAGACATCTTCCAGATTGGCTGTACGCCCTGAATCGATCACATTCTTGGCGAAGTTGGTCATCTTGTCCCTGATAGTGCCAACCTTACCAGCAGTCTTGCTTCTTGGGAGCCTGCCCTGTGCCAGACCCTCCATTAGAATTGTGACGCCTTCTTCTACCGCATCCTGCGGATTTAGCGGCACACCTTCGGCGTCTGATAGCTCAAGTGCCAGTTCCACATAGTTGAGACCCTCTGCATTAGCTTTCTCGTTAACTTCGGGTGCAACAACATTCTGTAGCGCGTAGCTTCTGAGCGTGTCCCATTCATGCTGGTACATGTATCCGTACCTGCGGTATGCATGCCAAACTTCTTCATTTAGATGCTTTTGCGTGATCTCTTTGGATGTCAGCGTGTTATTTGGATCTACAGCAGACAGATTGACCATGATCCTGGCAACGGGACCGTCCAGCATGGCATAGGCATCACGCATGTTTTCCGGGTTTTCCATAACAGACTCGACACTTGATACCATGGAATCGGCATCAGCGGTCAGGATCAGATCGACATCCTTGAGACCCATCCTTTTAAGTCGTGCCTTGAGATCTTCTGTGAGGGATGCAACCCTTACTTGCAATTCCTCCAAAGACTTCGCGTTCGTTACTTCCGTATCCTCTATCTCTGCCGCATCAGCATCAGTAGGTGCTTCAGAAGTGTCTATTTCCTCAACAATAGTTTTAGGCCGTGAATCTTCCTTCAGCCTGATTTGTGAACCCTTTTTATTCGATTCCACATACCCGGCTTCAACTGCATGTCTAAGTAATTGTCTCGCTTTTACATCATCGAACATAAATTCTATAGGTAGCTCTCCTTCTGTTTCTTCTATTTGTCCTTCCCTATTCTGGATTGATGTAGAAATCTCAATAAGGCTGTGTTTTTTATTATCACTCAGGTATGCGATAAATGAACGAAAATGGTCTGCCGTATATGCAGGCTTTGTTAAGTCGGGTAATACCGTGATCTGACCTAATCTTGGTAGGTTAGCGATATGGCCTATCAACGCCTTCCTGAGAGCATTCCCCGGACCATCTGGACCACTTTTTGTGGTTCTATACTTACTAGTATCTTCAATAGTATCTACTCCAGTAACTGCTCTTACTAATGAAGTAAATGGTGGACTGCCCCAATGTACATCTTCCGGGTTCACGGCACCTGTTCGGTCTCCGGGTGCCTTACTCAATGGCAACCTGATACGCTTTGCCAGAAACATCTTACGAATGATAGCTTTTGTTTTTTGAGGCGTAGTCCAAGACTTTTTCTTAACCGCCTCTTCCACTAATTCATTTTCTGTTTCAACAACAGGATCGGACATTTTAAGTTTAAAGTTGCCCGCAGCATCTTTTACCCAACTTGTAGATAAATCAGGTAACCTATCTTGGATGCTCTGAAACAGATCGACGCCGCCCCTGAATCCGTAAATCATATCCCAGACATTGTCTACATCAAGGCCCTTCATAATCGGTTCTGTTCTATAAATGGGCTTACCCCTTCTACTCACCCCATCTTGGTATTTAACCGTTTGAGACGCATCCACGATAATTGCATTAACATCGGCAGGATCTAAATATTCCTTGGTTTCAAGCAGTCGCCTTCCTACGGAATCGGGGGGCAATGTCTGGGCAATAAATGCTACCGCATTTCTTTTACGCTCTTCTGACGGAAGATCACGGCCACCCCACAGATTGTCTGCACTCTCTTCCGTCTGCTCATACATGAAGTTGCCCCAAGAACCAGCAATAGCACCAGCAACTGCACCACTGCTGTATCTGTTGTTGGGGGACGAATTCTTGATAACGAACCGTCTCAGATCACTCCTGACATCCTGTCCAAGCTTGCTGATCCTGTCTGCCGTGAACACATCCAGAATTATTTCGGAACGGACGCCATTTTCCATCCCTACTCTGCCTATGATATCCTCAATAGGCTGTGAGCCAAACATGTCCAATTCGGTGAAAGACAGGCCCAGTACAGGCTTGATTTCATCCTTATCGGATTCAACACGCTGTGCTCTCTCTGTTTCATACGCCAAGTCGAGATCAGCGCGTCTGGCAGCTTCCTGTTCTATCATTTCAGCAGGAGCACCATCGTAGAATTGAGAAAACGGATCACCACGGTTTTCTATAGCTTCTGTGTGTAGCTCTATGTGACGCGCCCTTCTCTCTTCCAACTGCTCAGGCGACAGATCAAGAATAGAGCCAAGCTTGGCTTCCTCTTCAGGCGTTACTTCTCCAGCTTCTGGATCAAGGTTACCGATAACACCGGAAAGTGGCCTCTTATCGGTTTCGTCCAGATCCCTCTCCCTTACAGATCTGGCTATAGCCTCTTCAGCTACCCAATCAGTGCCATGCAATCTTTTGCCCATCGGACGCATGGCGAGATTAGTGAGGATGCTCAAGAGACCGCCTACCTCACCACCGATAATGGCCGAATCCCACAGGTCTGTGCCTAGATCAGCGAGTGCATCGTCATCATAGAGTGCTCTGGCTACTACCGTCTGCCCAAGCTCGACTCCCGATTCCTGTAACGCCTCACCTGCCGCCGCCTTGAGAGCACCCCTGAATATACTACCGCTTACACCCGCTGCGCCTTCAGCGAGAAGCCTTCTGCGGACTCCCGTACCAAGGATTCCGGTAGCACCTGCTATGCCGTAGAGTGGTAATGCTTCAGTGACGCCAAGAGGAATAGCGGCAGCCAACGCCCCCATTTCCTTGAACATATTCACATCTTCGCCAGTACGTTCTTCGTATTCAGCGATTCTGCGGGCTGCATCACCAGTGTTGACGCCTGCACCAAGTGCGGCTGCGGCAGCACCTCTCTGTGCGGTTGATGCCAGGAATGCCGGAACGCCCCTAGCCGACAGATAAGCCGGAAGTCCTCTGGCTATACCGCTTAATGCTGCAAGCTCACCACCAACTATGAATCCGGCAGCTTGTCCCAGCCCAAGGCCCAGCTTTGACAAATTACCCTGTGCATATCTTGGATCTATGCCACTATAAAGATGGTCTTCCAGACCACGGAGTGCCTTTTCAACTCCCGTGTCTTTATGTGGTGTAGCAAGTGCTGCTATACCTTGCGCCGCCATCAACGGTACAGAAGCTGCACCGCGAGGGATGTTTTCTATGCCCTGCCAAACAGACCCTACAGCATGACGCCAGCCTTTCGACCTTTTTACGCCGTGTGCTGAACCGAAATAGCTAGGAAATTTCTGGGCAAGATCTGCAAGTATCTTATCCTTTTCATTTCGGGATGCATTGGCGGGCACATGGAGGGATGACCCATCTGGTAAAGTGTACCATTCTTGCATAATTCATATTTAAGATTTGAGATCTTCTTCTGTATCAATATATCCAAGATCTTCGGCTGACATGCCAACCAATCGATACAACTGTCTTTGTATAGCCTTGGCCGCCGCTGAGTCTGGGTTCATAAGCTGTTCCTGTTCAAGGAGCGTTACAAGTGCTTGTATCTTATATTGCGGATTCTGACCTGCAATCTGTGCCATGACACGCTGTAACTCGCGATCAGCCCGTCTATCCTCAATCTTCGCTTGAAGCTCAGTGTTGAGCAGTTCCCTGCCAGCCACTGATCTTGCGGCCCTTTGTTCAGAACCAAGACTTCCTACATCAAATGCAGATTGTCCAAGCTCGTCCAGATACTCTTGTCTACCGCGAGCACCTTCTCTCATCAGCGCACCTACGCCACCCATGGTTATTTGGTCAGGTCTGCCACGACGGCCCAAGTACTCACTCACACCCATCAATGCATCAGCCTGAGCAGACTTTTGTCCAGCAGCACGATATCTATCACGTTGCCCGCTTAATTCCCTCTCGCGGTCTGCTAATACCTTGTAATAAGCCTCTTCTTCAGGTGTAGGTGTTGAAGCGAGGGTACGCATCGCACGAATCTCGTTTTCCAACCAACTGCCGTAATCACCCCTGCCACTTGCTATGCCACCGCCTATGCCACCTGCACCACCTGGGCCACCTGGGCCACCTGGGCCACCTGGGCCACCTACACCGCCTTCTTCACCACCTACCTGAGCTAGTGCTGATGTATCATCTCCCGGCGTATCACCATAGCCAAGCATATTAAGTCCTTGGGCACCCAGCAGTGCTCTGGCTCCTGCCCGTGTTCCGAATATCTCAGCAGGTATGGAAGATGCTCCGGGTGCAATCCTGCCCGGTCCACCAGTCAAAAGGTTGCTTATCCCACCCCGAATCCCACCTTTTGTAGACCATCTAGCTAATGGCTTTCCGACAAATTCGCCTATAGAAGTTTTTCCGAATGGTGTAATTGATCCAATTGTACCAGATACACTTCGGAACGGATGTAACAAGGGATCTAATTTTGTACCTGTATGTGTAATCCCCTTACCGATAGTTTGGCTAATGGTAGACCCTAAACGGGGCGCGACTCTTTTTAATCCGGCCCTACCCAATCCCATTGCGGCTTTTCTTAAACCATACCCACCTATTCCAGCGACAGTTCCGGGTGCACCAACACCAGTACCTAATGCCGCAAGCGATCCGCCAAGCAATGCGTAATCAAGTGCATCTTTTGGTCTGAGCCAATCGGTGCCATAGATCCAAGGGTCATTGAAAGGACCAAAAACATCATCCTCTTCTTCAACCACCGATCCTTCTTGATAACGAGGGATTATGCCGCCGGAAGCCATCATCGGGCCACCTGCTCCGGGCTGGCCTTGGGGCATTCCGGGCATGGGACCGCCTGCGCCTCCGGGTGCTTGTGGTCCGGGCATCGGGCCACCCGCTCCGGGGGGTCCACCTTGCGGCATTGGAGGCCGTGGTCCACCCGGTGGTCCTCCTGGCGGACCACCCTGCGGTCCTCCTGGGGGCTGTGCCTGTCCGGGCTGCTGCTGTGCTGGATTGGGGTTGCGAAGATATGCTTCCAATTCATCGACAATCGTTTGACCGGGTGGCTTTAAGCCAGCCTGTTGTTCCAACGCCTGAACTATCGCATCAGTTTGCTGAATCTGTTTTGCCCTATCTGCAAGGACGAACCCAGGAATCAACGGATGACCTTTCTCCAATCCTTCGCTTACTTCCTTGCGGGTCAATAACTCAGCATATCTTACAGCGTCAAGAATGCTCATTAGTAGTTTAGCCTCCCGCCTGCATATAGTCCGTCTATAAGTTTTTTATGATATGGTGCTAGGATGCCACTGCTTGATAAGTAGCCACCATGAGCACCCGTAGTATTGCCAACGCCGGGTATTGGCGTATCTGCGAGATTACCCGTATCAAACTCCGTTGGGAGATCACTTATCTGGCTAGATGTATCTGCATAGGTGTCAGCAGCAGGATCTCCAGTAGTGTCTCCAGCCGCAGTTTGATCTGCTTGATACTGACTATATGCACCAGCCGCTCCTGCAATATCCGAAGCCGTGCTTGGAGCTTGACCATAATCACCAATTACCTGCGTGTTCTGATAAGGCAATTGCTGCATTGCACCTAACTGCCATCCGATCTGCTGTTGAGGCCATTGCTGCTGTCTCTGGAAATCCTGATAAGCGATATCGTAGTCGCGTTGCTGTTCCTGTTGGGTACGAGCACCAGCCTGTTCCATCGCCTGTAGTCTCTGCAACTGCTGTTGCTGTTGCTGTTGGCCTAATTGCATCTGCTGTCCACCAAGCTGACCCATCTGAGCACCCATCTGGCCCATCTGACCAAATGCCTGACCTTGTGCGCCTATAGCACCTTGCTGCTGTCCTAGCATTCTGCCCATCGTGCCATAACCCTGTTGCCCTAGCTGACCAGCCTGTCCTAGTCCGGTCATGCCAAGTTGTGCGCCTGCCTGACCAGCCTGGAACCCTTGCTGTTGTCCTTGTAATCCTAGTTGAGCACCCTGGGTTGCAGCAGCACGTTGTGCGGCAAGACCCTGAGCACCAAGTCCTGCACCTGCCTGTGCAGCGGCTCGTTGTGCCGCGAGTCCCTGCATGCCCATGCCAATGCCTTGCCCGGTAAGTGCACCTTGTCCTGCGAGAGCCTGCTGTAACGCACCTGCACCAGCCTGTCCCATAGCAGCAGCTTGCTGTCCTGCTCTCATCTGAGCATCACTGCCATACTGACCCGCAGCAATACCCGTTTGCAATGCTCTCATCTGTGCATCTCTGCCCTGCTGACCTGCGGCCATACCTTGCTGTGCAGCCTGTAGCTGTTGTGCCATACCCTGCTGTCCAGCGCGAACACCAGCTTGCTGTCCTGCCAGCAACTGCGATACACCTTGCTGACCAGCAGCCGCAGCCTGTTGCGCTAATTGCGCTTGCTGGCCCATGGCCTGCTGTGCGGCACTACCACCAGCCGTTTGAGCTTGTAGTTGGGCGGCAAGTCCCTGTTGCTGTGCTTGTACAGCTTGTTGTGCCGCAGCCTGACGGCCCGCTTGACCAGTCGCAGCCGCCTGTTGTCCTGCAATCTGAGCCTGCTGTTCCGCACTTAATCCAGCCTGTCTAGCGGCTCCGGCAGCCTGTGCCGCCTGTTGCGCTTGCTGCTGGCCTGTTGCAGCGGCACCAAACCCTGCCTGCTGTGCCTGCAACGCCTGACTTTGTGCCCCTGCCTGCGTTGCCGCTGCTTGTTGCTCTGCACTAAGTCCGGTTTGCTGGGCTTGTTGCTGTGCTGCCCTGTCAGCCTGGAATGCCGCTTGTGCGCTCTGGAACGCCTCTTGTTGCCCTTTACCAATAATATCAGCAGCCTGCTGTGAAGCTGCCTTCGCCTGCTCTGCCGCCTGAACAGCTTGGCGAGAACCACCGAAGGCACCAGCCTGTGCGGCTTGTGATCCCAACTCCTGTTGCTGTTGTCTCTGGAACTCTTGAAGCTGTCGCAACTGAGGATCAGTGACACCCTTGGTGTACTGAGACATGTACTGAGATAGATCAGCACCCTTCTGTAATTGAGGTGCCTGACCACCTATCTGACGCATACGTTCAGCGGCCTGTTGCGCCTGTTGCTGCGACTGTCCACCTACACCAGTTATACCTGCAAGAGCCTGCTGTCCAAGTTGTTGTGCTCCTGCACCAGCCGCTTGTATATCAGCAGCAGTTTGTGCACCAGCCGCACCAGCCCGCCCACCAACACCAGTTATAGCTTGTTGAGCCGCTAATGCTGCTTGCTGACCTTCTAGACCAGCCGCTCGTATATCAGCGGCACCTACCTGCCCAGTTTGTCTAGCTTCCGCCCCCGTACCACCTAACTGACCCCTAATGTCTCCGCCTAACTGCCCCGCTTGACCAGCCAAACCAGTCATCTGAGCCATAGCCTGTTGGCCTATGCCCATCCCTTGTTGTCCTGTAGCACCCATCTGGCCCATAGCAGTTTGCCCAAGCTGTTGAGCTTGAGTACCCATCTGGCCCATCTGAGCTTGACCTGCTGCACCAGCCTGTTGTGCCTGCCGTCCTAATGCTGCCGCCTGAGCTTCACGGGCTTGCGCTTGACCTGCTGCGCCAGCACCTAGAGCCTGCTGACCAGCACCAAATCGCTGTTGTGCTGTTAATGCTGCCTGTCCGGCTGCACCCATTCCTGCACCAAGTCCAGCCATTTGCTGTTGACCTGCCTGACCAGCAGCAGCCTGTCCAGCACCTAGTCGCTGTTGTTCAGCCTGCGCTGCGGCTCCCTGTGCCGCCTGTCCAGCACCCAAAGCCTGCTGTTGAGCCTGAGCAGCCGCTCCGGTCTGTCTCATTCCAGCAGCGGCCAAATCTCCGCGCACTTGAGCCTGACCAGCAGCACCACGCAAGGCGGCAGCATCTTGCTGTGCTTGTCCTAATGCTCCTTGAGCAGCTTGTCCAAACTGTCCAGCCATCTGAGCATACTGCGGCTGTAGCCCGGCCATGCCCTGATAGGCACCGCCAAGCATTTGACCAGCTTGTCCCATGGTGCCTGCCGCTTGCTGTGTTCCAGCCGGACCAGCACCACGCCCGTAGGCTCCATAAGCAGCCCGTGCAAGTGCTTGATCACCAGTTGTAGCAGCTAAACGCTGTCCACCGTATGGGGTATAAGGCTGTGCGCCTGCCTGCTGAATTCTACTCGTTAGATTAGCATAAGGCTGTGCCACTTCAGGTGACACATAGGATTGCACCATTCTCTGCTGATAAGGGTTGCCACCAGCTTGGAACCCTATAACACCACCATCTTGTAACCCAATAATACCACCAGAGGCGTTGCCGATCCCGGCCATTTCACCCCGCCTAAGAAGCTCGTCCTGTGCTTCCATTAACCTTTGTTTTTCTTCGTTAGTAAGTCCTATTTCTGGAACTTCACCTGCACCAGCACGTTCTGGACTCATAAGCAGTTCTGCCCCAAGTCCCAACGCTCCCACTCCCTTCATACCCTTCATAAGTGCGCTTCGTACACCAGCCGCCCTCTGCTGTGCGATATCTTTGGGAATGAAACGGCGACCTTTACTACGAACTTCCTTTTCGTATTCTTTTTTCGACATACCCAATGCTGGGTCGTCGTCTATCGCTCTCCGCGCCTGCCTCCCAAAGTGTTTACGCCGTTTCCCTTCAAGCTCATATTTTAAATCTTCAAAATCTTCAATTCCAAGTTCATCCAATGTACTCTGTGGCAGATTCTTATAATAATCTTTTAGGTCAACTTCACTGATGTGTTCAAACCAATCACCCCTCTTTCCACCGGGAATCTCTTCTATGCGTCTGGGCCAAAGGGCCAGATCTCGCCCAAGCCCAAGCTTATCTTTTAACCATTCTACAATACCACCACCCTGTAACCCGATAATACCACCAGAGGCGTTACCACCACCCCATCTCTTGATCTCTTCCGGGGTCATCATGCCTACATTTTCACTTGTAACCAAAGGAGGTAACGGACGCTCAATAGGCCGACTTCTCAATAATTCTTGTAATAATTCAGGGTTTTCTGCCAGCCAATCCGGTATCTCTTCGCCACCCATCAGATCACGACTCTCGCGCATAAGCGCAGCACGGGCCATATCGCGTTCGGTATCCTCCTGACCCGGACCACCTAATAGTCTACCCAGTAGCCTCCGCATATCGCTGGGCACCTGTCCACCTTCTTGGTATTTATCATTATAACGCTTAGACATGTCTTTCACCGTATGTACCTGGCAATACATCACTTAAATCAATAGGCCCCGGTTGTGTCGGTGAACCAGTTCTATCAACTCTAACATCTTCTACAAACTGGTCTAACACCTCTGCACCACCTTGTGTATTACCACTACCCAAATGGCCTACAACATCACCGGGAATAATATACTCACCTGCTGAAACTGCTATTGTTTGTTTTTCACCATTCATGCCCATTTCAGCATTTACATAAATGTCATCAGCCATCGCATCGCCACCACCACCGTTGATCAAGCCACCTCTGTCCATCTGAGGAGACTGTTCGGGCATACCCGTCATACCTACCTGAGCAGGCACCTGGGAATATTGCTGTCGAATTATAGCTATAAGTTGCTGAACAGTATCTAACGCTCTCTTGTCTCCACCAAGATCATTAATAGCATCTTGAATATCCTGCTGTGATTCAAAGCTTTCGATATCATTAGCAGCTTCCGCAACCTTTTCAATTATATCTTGAGGTACTTGGTCTAATGGTATCGGTTGAACAACCACACCACCTGCTTGGCTAGGAATCGGTGGTGGAGTGGGAGCCGCTAAATAATCCTGAACTGGAGCAGCAGGTGCATTCATTCTGTCCAACAGACCTGCACCGCCTGCATCACCTGCCGCAGCAAAGTCAGCAGCAGTTCTTGGAAGTTCATGCGGACTGAATCCACCAATATCTCTCTTAGCCGGATCAGGAGCATTTGGATCAAACCATTTCTGTTCACCATAGAAACCAGATCCCGCACCTGTTCCTGCCCTAGTTGCTAAGGGACCACCACCAGTCGGGGGTCCACCAGTCGGAGAACCGCCTCCGGGTATAATGCGATCAGGTGGTGGTGGTATATAAGGCTGTGGCTCTGGCCGTGCTGGCATCGTCCAGTTGGGGTCTTCCCACGGTGCTTCAGGTCTTTCCTTAATGATCTTTTGTTGTTCCTTCTGTTTCTTGGCTACTGCCTTTTCTCGCTTACCAGCACCTTCTTGTTCGCCCGGATCTGTTACAGTTCCCTGGGCAGATGATGTAGTACCAACACTAGTGCGCGTTCCTGGGCTTGCTATTTCATCGCCAAGATCCTCTACCAATGGATTATCCAATGGACTGGTATAGTCTACTCCATAAGAACCTTGATCGCCCTGCGGATGGTAGTCGGCAAGCATTCCAGTATCTTGATCCTTCAAGATTGCCATTGTTCCCGGCTTGGAAACATCTGAATCAGGTCCAACACCAGCCTGTGGTCCACCTTCATATCCACCTAATGGCACACCCTCTCTAGCAGCCCACCGAATAATATCAGCATCAGTAAAGTCAGAATCAGGATTCTGTTTCTTGAACTCAGCCTTTAACCAATCCGTAGGTTTGACACCACCGCTAGTATCGGTCTTTCCCGCTCCTTGCGGTAATGGCTCAGGCTCTTGTGGTATGCCTCCCGGCGGTACATATCCCGTTCCAGTTGTAGGATCGTATCCTGTTGGAGCAGGTTCAACCGCTGGTACAGGTGGCATAGTGGACGTAGTTCCAGGGACAACATCCCTTATTTGCTCCACAACATCGGGAGGTCCACCAACATCACCACCACCTTCAGGACGGCCCTGACTTCCCGGTCCTACATAACCTTGTCCTGTTAACGGGTTATAACCCGGTGGTACTTGTGATGGATACACCAAAGGCTCTTCTGGGAGGTCAGGAATCTCTTCCCGTTTCCTTGCCTTCTTAGCTTTCTTGGCCTTCTTGCTTTTAGCCCGACTTACCGTATCTGGTAGTACATCCTCAATACCTTCAACCTCTTCTATATCCCCACCCAAGTCAGTAGCAACTGGTTGCGGAGGACGCACAGGAGGTAGAGGAGGAGGTGGAACAACTTGCGCTCTAGGATCTCCGATAGGCTGTAGATCTTCCCACTCAGGCACCATAGATGGATCAACTTGAGCTTGGGGCACACCAACTTGTGCAGGAGGTGGATCAAAGGCAGGTGCTGGACCTCTTTCAGATGGTGCAACCGCACCCGGACCACCAGTTCCAAACCATTTGCCACCCGGAGCAAAGTTAACCTCCTCAATTTTCTTTTGATCTTTCTTAGTAAGCGGCTTTCCTCCTTTTATCTTTTTCTGTATACGCTTAGGCAGAGGTGGAGGTGCTACCGGACCCATAAGATCATCTTTTCTACCACCCCATACATCATCTCCTCCCCCTATCGCCATTACCTCTTGTGGAGGCGGAGGTGGTGGCTGCACCGGAGGTGGTGGAGGAGGTGGTGGAGGTGGAGGAGGCGTATTCGGAATTAAATCCTGTATTTGTTGAGCAACAGGCGCAGGCGGCGGTGCCACCGGGGCCGGAGGAGGTGGTGGTGGCGGAGCCATCTGTGGTCCTGGTCCTGGCCCTCCCGGTGGGACTATTCGCTGACTTCCACCACCGGGTATACCCCGATCTAACCGTGGCCCTATAGCAGGTGGAGGAGGTGGCGGAGGAGGTGATGGCATAG
>Ga0208030_1001515_pt1 | contig 13074 bp, 21 predicted proteins | sample MalvirDeepMed_M9_FD_184246 | JGI IMG/M metagenome (GOLD analysis project Ga0208030, IMG submission 184246) | Marine viral communities from the Global Malaspina Expedition - Malaspina viral metaG DeepMed_M9 (SPAdes) (version 2) | ecosystem: Environmental > Aquatic > Marine > Oceanic | place...
TCATGTCTGTATAAATATCCATCGACTCCACCAGCAACAGGATAACCAAGACTGTCAGATGACTCCCATGCAGATCGTTCAAGAGAACCTGTAGTCCAGTGTTTTTCACGATAACTATAGGTAACGTACCTAGTTGGGAATCCATCTCCCTCTTTTGGATAAAACCAAGTTATCTCTCCAAACTCTGCATTGTGACCACCAGCAATCAATCCTTCAACATCAGTATTGATGTCAGAGAAAACGTAATCTCCAACATCGCAAGCTAACTCCTGTATGTATCCTCCAGTGTAACTCCAGAATCTACCTCGACTCATCCATGCAACAAAATCTGCTGAACCTGCAACTGATTTCATTCCAAGACAACCTCCTCCTTCTGTCAATCTTTCGACCCCATACACAAAAGGAGGGCCGAGATAGTTGGTTTTCCAGACTGAATCTGTGAAGAAGAGAAGCACTCCATAGCGAGTCTTGAAACCTCCTATTATCTTTCCTTTTGTCTGTACGTCAATATCTCCTGCTGTGTTCGTTACAGATGGAGTAAAATCAGTTAATGATTCCTGTTGACCCCATGCAATGCGTCTTGCGTTTCCTCCTGCACCAATAACCATTATGTGTCTCTCTGGCGTGACCAGAACTCCGACATTATCAACTGGAACTCCTGTTGAACCTCCAAGAGATGATAGCAACACTGCTGGAGTTGCGACTTGAGTTGCATTTGTAAATGAAAGACCAGACGAATCAACATACCAGATTGAACCTTCTCCAGAATTAACTGCTACTAGATCATCACCAAAATTGTCCAGCGACCAAACTGGAACGTAATTGTCTCGCCACGCATCAGCGTCCGTTATATCTGGGTCAATCGCAGGGAATCTTGGTGTTCCGTAAACATCTCCTCCAGATGCAGTTCCACCTGAACCATCTAAGTTCCTGTCTCCTCCATACTCTAATGCTCCAAATCCAAGTCCAGCAATTAAGAAGTCTTTTTGATCCTTAAAATCAATATTACCAGATGGTATAGTTGCAGTTGCAGGAGTAATATCAAAAATTGGTGAATTAGTACCATAAGACTGCGATCCATCCCAAATTCTTAGAGACTGAACTGAACCTATTGCTAAATACCTTGCTCCAGTACCTAGTCTCCAAGAGTGGAGTCCTCTGATTGGATCAATACCTGAAAAGAAAGTTGGTGTGATGACTGCCGCAGTTCCGCTAGTTGAACCTGAGATTGTGATAGTGGGAGCAGAGGTATATCCGGAACCTGAGTTTGTGATTACTACTGTAGCAATAGCACCTCCTGAAACTGTATAGGTTCCTGCGAAAGATGATCCACCCCCGCCTGTGAATCCTAGCGTCCCGTTACCGCTATACCCTGTTCCTGCTGTTGTAATCGTCAGTGATTCTATTGCACCTTTCTTAGTAATCTGAGTGTCTGCAAGTCTTTGCCAACCTCCAATTGGTCGTAATCTACCTTCAGAGAAACGAACTAGATTCCCATCATACCATCTGTTTTTCGCTTCGTATTGAGTTGCATTGCGGAAAAATCCAGCAGGTATTTTAATTGGTAATAATGCCATCTTTTCTTATATTCCTAATATATTCGCATTGTGGATGTAGATACTTGTCCACAAATATCTCACCCTGCTCATTCGCTTGCTCAATCCATGTCTCATCGAGTTTCTGAGTAAGGTAAGAGCGATACTGTTCTTGTTGTTTCTGGCTCAGTCTCTCCTCTTTCATGTCTTGTATTTTATATTTTCAACTTTTTTATCTTCAAATTCTATATTCTGGAGTGGTCGATGACCTAATGGATTTTTTGTGACTAAATCGTTTTCAAGTGCAATGTATTTATCTATTAATTTATCTCCAGAGAAAATCTCAACTTCACACGCAAATCGTTTTGCAATGCCAAGTTTCATCAGACCTTCTTTGGTTCAGGGTTGATATTGCAAACCTTTATTAACCGCAGACCCATTTCTCTGGTTTCATTATCGCTTAATTTATTAATATGTGAATGTGGATGGGACATTCTCATTTCATCGATATAACAGTCACACATCTGTGCTACTAAAAATGGTGGAGTCTGCGGAGCTTTCAGTTGAAAATTCCTCACACAAAACGCCCACATTGAGCGCATCTCGGCTGCTGGGTAATCCCCATGAAACTGAGGAGTGATCTGCGGTGTTTTTTTGCAACCTGAAGTCAGGAATAAAATCGCAGACAAAGCCGCTATCAAGAGTAAGTTCAATTTCAACTTCACTATTATCTTCCATTACATTTTTTGGAATGATGGGGTGGTTCTTGTTCTACACATTGCCACTCCGAAACATTTCTTGGATATACATCCTTCCAGAAACCCAGTTCCCTTGTTGAATGAGAACATCCAGATATTATAATTGCTATTAGGATCAAGATTAACTTCCATATCATCAGTATGTCCAGACGGCTGGTAAAGAAAAGTCAACTCCACGATTGTCCAAATGTATGAAGCGTTTGGGTCTTGCCCCACGCAAGGCTAGTCCCAGACCTGTGAAACCTATGTCTTGGGCTTGTTTTATCAATTCCAGCGTTTTTGTTGTGTTCACATGACCCACCAAAATGTCTGCTGCTTTTCCGTATGTATGAATCCCAGCTTTCGATTTTTTATAGCTTGACACGTTAGCATCGTGCTTTTCACAACGCCTTGCGCTGGAAATACGAAAAGCAAATCCTGCTTCTTCTCTCAAGGCTTGGAGCATCTTCATAAAATCCCCATCCATGTCACTCTTGCCACAGCAAGAACAGGCCATCTCGTCCGTACTAAAATTTGGTGTAATAAGCATAGCTAGTCCTACGATAGTAATCTTACAAAATGTTCTTCGGAGTAAAATAGTACCTTTTCGGTGCTATTTAGTACGATTCTGCTCATAAATCTCCAAAATTTTATCGTCAAGTGTATTTTCACTTTTGGAGACAGCATAACGTAAAAGCTGAAAAATAATTTCCTCAATCATCTTCTGAGTGAAAAAGGAAGTTATAATTCCCTTAATTGTTGTTGTCAAAATTGGTACTAAAAATGGCATTATCTTCCTCCGTTATTTTTAACTAATAAGTGTCTGAATTGATCAAGAGCAGCAGTGTTTGCATCCATTGATTTACTCATATTATTCAATGCTTGATTACTGTGTTCTGCCAACAAGAAAATACGATCATCATTTTCAGCATCCTGCTTTTGGAATGATTCTCTCTCCTTTTGGCTCCAAATGTCCTTTTTAAAGATGTAATAAAAAGAGGCAGCACATACTACCGATGGGACACCAACAGTTTTCATTATTTCGATCCATTCTTCTATACTCATGTAGTATCCTTTTTTAATTGTTGTGTTATGTTGCTTGAAATATGGGAGTTGTAGTTCTAATTTTCAATGTTGAAGACGAAAGTTTCGACCTCAAGTTTTTTTAGTAGGTTTTTCTTCTTTTTTATCCATGTCCATTAATGCTTGCTTGTATCCTTCTGCTTGGTGTAGTTGTGCTTGCAGATTCGGAATCTGGTTTCTCAGGTCGGATATGATCTTATCAACTTCTTCAATGGTCATTTATTCCGATTCTCTTCTGCTCTGCTCATGGGTTACTCCTTTGGATTGTCTGCCTTCACTTTTGCTATTGCATCTTTCCATGTTGTTGTGCCGTTTACTGAATCCCAGTATTGCATATCTAGTTGATCGCCTATGCTTGGATATTGCCTGTCTCTTTGGTACTGGTTAGCATCGTATTCGGCTTGTAGACGAATTATCTCAACATTTATTTCCGCATCTGTTGGTTGCGTTGTTCCAGTATTACTCAAATCCCATTCATCAATACCATCATTATTAGATGTGAATGATATATTTGGAGTTAAAGAATATATGGCTTCTTTAAGGCCAATTTGTGTTATCATTTTTTTATCCTTATAATTATTTTATCCAGCAATTTCCATTAGTACAAAGTGGGGACTATAAACACCCAAATTAAGAGAATTGTTAATAGTTAAATAGAGGTTATAAGTAGGTGTTGTACTGTCGGGAGCCGAATCATAAGCCGATCCACTAAACGAATCCCTGACATACAAGTAAACCTTATATAAAAGACCATCACCTATTCTAGGCCCATCGGTTGTACTACTAAAACCTCCACCATTTATGTATATATTCATATGATCTGTCCAGCTATTGCTATTGTCGACTTCTTTTACAAGTGTGGCACTAAAAGTTACTAACACACCACTACTACTCTGTATTGGATTGTCAAATCCAAGTGCTGTACTAGGCCAATTTGATGAACTGGGATTATTGAGATTAGCGGGTAAATGAGTTTTCACCTGTATAACTTGACCAGTAGGAAACGCACCAACCACCCCACTTCTCATATCTGGGCTTACGCCAATTATTCCACTCATGGTTTTCTCCTAGCTCCAATCCTGTATAATGTAACTAACAGTAATGTCAATACTACCAGCCGAACCCGCATAAAATTTAAGAACATCTCCACCATAAAAAACAAACTTATCATTCCATACAAAGGTTTTTTTAGCTCCTATAGGTTCTGCAAAAAGAATATTAATATCTTGACTCGCAGTACCACTAACATCATTTCTTGCAGCATCAATTAACAAATACAGTTCCTCATCTGCATTCCCTATTTCACAAAATACTATGGATAATATAGTAATTATTTCATTAGCCCCAGATGTTAAGAGACTTACTGTCCCACTTGTATATGTTTCATATACTACTTTAAGAACCTCAGTTCCTCCTCCACTTGGTATTGCCATAATTTACTCCTTATCCTAATCCTAACATTGTTGTTAATGGTCTGTGCCAAGCTGAAGAACCAGCATTCTCAGTCCATTTCTGATTTACGTTCCATTGGTTTGTATCGTTCTCCCAAAGGATTGTCTTGTCTGTAAAAGGTGCTGTGGCATTCCCTTTCAAGGTAATTCCACCTCCGTCTGCATTGGCATCTGTAGGTGTACCAATCTTAGCCATCTCGATGTTCTTATCCTCAACAACTAGAGTCGCAGCATCTATCGTTACAGTAGTGCCACTTACCTGTAAGTCTCCTGCAACTGTGACCTTCCCTGTACTGTTTGCTATCGTGATGGCAGCAGTGCCATCTGCTGCTTTGATCGTTCCTGCTTTAAGGTCAGCCCCCATCACCACATTGCCAGAAAAAGTACCTCCAGACTTTGGTACAGTCAGGTCTACAATCTGATCGATTGCATGATTGACCATTGGCCCCCATTTTTCAGACGTTGCTTCTGCACCGACAATTGGTTTCAGAATGCCTTCTGAGGTAGTGTTAAATCCAGAGTTGCTAAACTCCTCTCCGTATGTCCCTCCACCAGAACTATAATAGTAAAGAGTGTCAGTCGTACTCCCAGAAGTTACTATCGTGGTCTTTGCTCCAGCTTGTCCTGCTGTTCCGGTTTTAGTAACTCCGGTTGTGTACTCTGCTGATCCAGAGTTATTCGATGTTATTGAGAACTGTAATACATGACCAGTATTCGATGAATCTGCTTGATCGAAAACGTATGTGTCTCCATCTCTGAAGCTTAATTTCGGGGCAACTGCATCATCAATCGTGAACTTAGCAGATGCAACTTTGACTGTATATGTTATCGTACTCATAAGTTCCTAGAATGTTGGGTGCTTTGCTAAAATAATATAGTTGACCACCAAGTATGGCTGCATGATATTATGCGGCCCATCTCCAACCGATTGTTCATCAGTTGTCGTAATACGGGCAGGATTAGTCTGGGTGGTTGTAATTCCGGTTGTTTTTGCATCAGTAGTCAACGAGTGATCATGGTCTGCAATGGTAATTCCAGTTGTGCTATTTTCAACTAAATCTCTTGATCTGGTAGAAGCAGCATCAAAGGCTGTTTCATAATGTGTAGTACCACCTTCATATTCTGCAACAGTCCAAAACTCATGACTATGACCCGGATCAGTTATTGTCAATGCCTTCGATCCGGTTTTTCCACCAGTTTGATCTCCAACATGGAAGTGAGTAGTTGCAGGATCAATTGGATGAATATGCCCGTCATCAGTTATTGGATGAGGATGTTTTGGAATTTCTGCATCTAGGAGAGTATGAGTCTCTGTTCCTGCAACAGCCGCTATTGCTCTGGTTGATCTGCCAGAGAGAGAGTCTGTATTGTATCCAACTGGAACCCTTGATCTTAGGTCTGGAAGGGAAAATGTGGATGAATCTGAAGAACTACCTATTCCATAAGTCGTGCCGATCAAAGCAAAAAGTGGTGCATAGTTACCTAATCTTGCTAGGGAACCTCCGGCACAAAGTAACCATTCTCCTCCATTTGTAGTTGCTGTTGGAGCAGTTGCAAGAGGATACATCTGAATCGTACCAAGTGGCAATGCTAAATGTAATAGTTCATCAATTTTATCGAGTCCAGTATTTATCGTACCTCCCCAAGAATTTCTATATCCTCCTACAGTTGGTTTTTCTACTGCGAAATTTGTTGTGTTTGCCATATTAGCTTATTGTTTGTGTTGTCCATGTTGCATCGGCTACTAATTGTCCATCCCATGCAATTTGTCCAAAAGTAAAAATAGTCGATTGTTCTGTTCCTATATCACCAAAACCAGCCCATGTAAAAACCGGATGCGAGTACATTGTTCCTGTTCCCTGCATATAACCAGTTGCTCCATGAATTAATCCTCCAAACATTAAAACAGTCGAAATTGACTTTGCTTCGGAGTGTACAGATTCCCATTGTGCAATTCCAAACGTATTTACTGTGGAGGTTGCATCAAGGTCAGTGTGTCCCTGCATGACACCTTTACCAAAGGTTCCTTGATTAAAATTTGCTGAACCAAAACCTAGCATCAGTCAAGTTGTATCTTGATGGTGGTTGCATTAAACTTAAAAATGTCACCATCATTTATCGTTTTTGTTGTAGTAGTCGAAAAATCTGACTTTTGCAGATTTTGGTATGCAACAAGATTACCTGACGCAAGAGCATCATAGATTCCTACCCATCCTACAATTCCCCAATCCGCAGTTGCAGTTGGAAACGTGATTGCGGAGGTATTAGCTGCCTGTGCGGTTCCTGTGCCTGTTACCGTAAAAGCACAAACCTGACGAGCATAACTTCCACCAGTTACCTCTGTTCCTACTGCTGAGTCGGATGGAGTTGCAGTCAATAATCCAACATACCAATTTGTAGGTTTTGTGAACGTAGTTGAACCGAAAACGTGGTTCATTATTTTATCTTCTAGGTAATTAGTTAGTCCTGCCATGATGTTTTATCCAAATGGGGTAAATTGAATCGAAGGAGTTGAACCAGAGAATTTGGCTTTTTCATCCGATGTTGTGATTTGCTGAATAACCTGCTGATATTTTCCAGCCCAGACACCAATTCTCTCATCAGCTTGGAGATATGGTGCTGAGTGCATTAAAGACCCATACAGATATGCGTCTGGATGGTCAGTTAATAACCAGTTCGTTGAGTTTGCAGAGAGTGATGGAACTTTCTGGTAATAGACAATCTCTATCGTATAATCACCATCTGGTGCAGGTGCAAACTCGATATTATTCTGCATAATCGAATAATAAATAGGTTTACCAGTTGCATCACTTGCTCGATGAATATCGAGATTCTGAAGATTCTTATAGGTCATTGGAGTCACTGGATCAGTGAGCAAATCAATGTTCCGCATCCCAAGAAAATCGTCTGGTAGTTTTACATATTGAGAGTCAATTGGTGCTTGTGTTCGTACCGACATCTCTCTGACTCTTAATGTCCGATTTAACTCTGCTTCTGCCATTGTGATGAAGTCTGGAATCACAGATGTTAAGTCACTCCTGTTCAAGAAGTCTGCAACGGACGCTTTCAGGTCAGTATAATTTGCTAGTGCCATTTAGACTTTTCCGTTCCATGTCCGAAACATTTTATTGTCACTATCGTTTGCCCATTTCTTCCAATCTGCATTTGTCCACTTTTCTCGCAAACTCTGATCAAGAACAAACTGTGGAATAACTGCTGTATGTCGCAAATCTTTTGACGGTTGTAACTCCGACATATCTTTTGCGAGTTTAATAAGAGGTTCAACATCCTCTTTGTGTTCGATTGTGTAGGTTTTGTCATGTTGGTCGTAGGAGAAGACTTCCTGCTTCCCCTGCGACCGACTTAACAACCGTTTTTTAGACGGAGATTGCATAAATTATGTTATTGTGCAATCAGCAACAATTCCTGAAGCCGCTTCGTTGGCGGCAATCAAAGTGTACTCAACAAGCAATGCACGTTTAATTGCATCACCAGTTTTTGCCACTTCCTCCTGCTTGAAGTCACGATAGTACGCAACCTTCCAGAACTCCGGATCAAGCACGAAACAGGATTGCTCTCTACTGAGTCTTGAAGGAATTATTTTTAATTCTCCAAAGTCAGAAGAATACAGATGAGCCGCACCTTGAATTGCGTCTTTTTCAATCATCTGTCTTGCACTGGTACGACCTGCAAAGCCAGAGATTTTCCCTTTATTAACTGGGCCAACCATGACTGTTGAAGGATCACCACCAGAAGTGTAACAGGACTGAATCACTGTCTTTAAAAGTGCTTCTGTTAAGGCACGTTTTGTTCCTGCGTCAACAGGAGCCGCACCGTTACCTGCACCGGAACCTGCTGGAGTACCACCACCACGACTTACATTGCTCGTAAGCCATGTTTCCATTCCACCAAGTGTGCGAGCAGTATTGGAAGCACCAACGGCCTTTGCCACTTTACCTGTCAGTGCTAACTCCATGTCTTTTTTAAGAGCTTTTGAAGACTTGGCAAGTTGATATGCCATTTCTGAGTCACGACCTGCATTGTTACCTGCTTGCTGAGAACCAGAAACGATTACTGTCTTACGAGAGATTTGGGTGTAGTTCCCCAAACGTGTAGTTGCAACGACTGCATCGAATGCAAAGTCATCCCCTTCCTTCTGGGCATTGGCGGCGGCAGCATCGAGCGAATCGACTTGCCATTCTGCTAAAGTGTTTGTTGCTTTAGCTTTTCCTATCATTGACATAAAAGGAGTGTCAGAAGGGGCAATATTATAAATCGTATTGCTCAAATCTTCCCTGCGTCCGGTTGCTCCGTATGTCTCATATGTGTTTGCTATTATAGCCATAAGTACCTGTTATTATTAAAAATTATGAACGAATCATGTTATAGAATACTCCAGCCGCATCATCGACACTGCCGGATTTTTTAAGTCTTGCCGATGCCTTCCGAGATTTTGTATTACTGGGATTTACAGACTGCGAACCTGCTTTCATGGAAGCACGATGACTTGGTTTTAAGGTTCCACGTTTCTGAGTTAATCTATCGTAGAGCATTGCCTTCCGCATGGTTGCGACTGCACGTGAGTCATAGGCTTGTTCTAATTCTTGGTCTGTAAAACCTATTCCTTTTCCGTACTCAACGATTAATTTTCTCTCAGAATCTGCGACCTTTTCATCACTCCACTCAGGAATCAATTCACCTAATCTGTCCCTTTGTGATGCAATGTATTTTTTCAAGTTTGCCTGTTGCTCTGCATCTTCCTGCATTCTCAACTGCTGAACCTGTTGTTCACGCATTTGATCCTGCAACTGAGCTTCACGCATTTCATCACGCTCCAACATAAATTGCATTGGATCGCTGTCTTTTAAATCACTCCAGTATTGGGAATCTTTTTGGGCTTGTTGAGGTAGTGCAGTCTTTGCAGATTCAAGTGCTTCAATCGCTTGTGACCGAAGCTGTTTTGCTTCTGCAATTTCGTTCTCAAACGACTTACGATCCTCTGCAAGTGCTTGAGATTTCTTAGTAAATGAAGATTGGCGAGAGTATCCAGAGATTAACTCGTCCAGCGTGACATCTAAGTCTTCACCATCAGAACGTACCTTAAAACTTTGTACGTTTGATTCTACTTCTTCCTCATCTTCATCTTCCTCTTCTTCTGCACTTTCGTCTGAGTCTAATTCTAATTCTTCAGACTCATCGGGACTTGCTTCAGGTTCTTCTTCTAATGATTCTTCACCATTTTCAGATGCCAGTTCGTTGCCCCATGCTGTAGTTGCGTCATCGAGTCCAGACCCTATAGTTAGGCTATTGCCCTCGATAATTTCTTGTTCTGCCATTGTGTCTTTCTAGCATCTCAGGACATTAGACTTGTTCCAAAAAGGAAGGTCTAGTCTCCTCAAATGCTGTTAAGTTAATTGTTTAGCGATTTTACCGCTATTTATCATGGATTCGATTTCCAGCTTCACTTCAGAGAGAACCTTGAGCGATATATAATACTGCTCACGCTTCTGCTCATCTCCTGCACCAGAAGAAATCCATTGATTTATGTACTTATCCTCCAGTAATTCACACGCTTCCACGAATACCGGAGACTGTAGAAGCGTTTCCGCTTCATTCGCTTGGGCAACCCTTTCCTCAATGGTTTTAGGAGTTGCACCTTTTCTTTTTCTTGACATTTAATTTGGCATCCCCTCTTCAAGAGGAGCCTGTTCAATGTTAGTAGGACTCATCTCTTGTGGTAGTTGCATTTGTTGCATCTGCATCTGCTGTTCCTGTATCCTTGCTTGTGCATCTGCACGAATCTTCTCACGATCCTTCTCCATGTTTCCCTTGATCTCAGTCATGTCAATGGAGGTCTTGTACTTGTTCTCCATTTCCTGAGTCTTGAGTCCAACGTCTGAGTCCAGTTTGTCACGTTGCAGGTCATCATCTCTGATCATCTTTTCTTGATCAAGACCGAACTTCTGCTTGTCAAGCTCAATGTCTGCACGAACCTTATCTGCTTGTGCAGTTGCAAAGATTTCATCCGGTGTTGGCTCCGGAGGTTCCGGAGGTGGAGGTTGAAAATCCTTTGGATTGCTCCAGAAAGACTGCACATCCTTGAATCCGGATAACTCTGTCATCTTGGATAATGTGTGATGATACTGCTCATTTGTAACAAAAGGATTCGTAGCACCCTGCTCTTGCAGTATCTTCTCCTGTTTTACTGATATTCCTGCAAGCATCTGCATCTTCTCCTGAGTTGTACCCATTCCAAGTGCAACATTAACTGAAACATCCATTCCAATGTCCCAGACTCTAGGATCAATCGGTATCCATGAGTTACGCAACCTTACCATCCGAGCTTTCTCTTGATGGTTGTGGAGGAGTTTCAGTATCTTCTTAAATAATGGTTTCATTCCATTCTCAGCAAAGACCCTGCACAGTAACTCTATCTGGGCTTGAGAACTTGCCATTGTTGCTGAAACTGCTGATTTTTCAGTGCTTTGGAGTGCATCCGGATCAAGACCCATTGAAGCCTTGCTCATTCCAGTCCTGTCCTCCTTCATCCGATCCATGTAATCGAGCATCGGAAATGCTTCCTTACCATTGAAGGACTTGTTCAACTCTTGGACTGCTCCTGCTGACCTCATTCTTATAAGTTTTCCAACCTTATTAGAAAGAGCATCGTCTATGTTGACCTGTCCTTCGATAATAGCGGTATCTGGATGGATTGCCTTTGCAAGAGAGTCTAACATATTGCGGAGGATGCTGGACTTCACTAACTGAACATCCATTGTCAGGTCTGCTACTGAGTTCCCCCTCCAAAAATGCGGTTCCGGATAACCGGAGAAGACCACAAATGGAATATCATTAACCGGACTATGATGTAAAAGCTGATGATGATTGCCAGCACAACAAAACCTGCGAAGAGAAGTAATTCCTGAACCAGAGAAATCAACCTTTGCATACGCTTCAATATATAAAACCTTGCGATTCGCTTCTCCACCTTCGTCACTAGAAGCATAAGACCCCAGAGGATGTCTTGAAAGAAACTCCATGTTTGTGTCAAATTCATCTGCATCTCCTGCTAAATCCAACATTTCATCAAAATTGTATCCCATCGAAACTAACTCTGAGACTGTGAGATACCTCCTATGTGCAACTATCGTTGCGTCCTCTACTGACTTTGCTCTCCTGTCTATTAAAAATTCCTCTGGCGGCAAAGCCTCAAAAATGACACTCCCCTCCACTGAAAGTCTCCGAATCACTACATCATGCAACATTGGAACTTCCATGTCCTGCGGTTGCACTTGCGGTTCTCCGGTCGGAGAGACACCCTCAGTTGGAGGAGGAGTGTCTGGCTGTACAAAGTCTGGGTCTGGATATGACTCAATTGAGCTACCTTCTATATCTGGATCAGAAAGCAAAGCCTGTAATGCTTGATCATCCAATCCAGTATATTCCTCATGCTCTACCTCTTCCCTTCTCTCCCAATCAACTTTTGCAATTCCGACCCTCTTTATAAGAGAATCCTTGATAATAGAATAGAAAGTCTGGAATGAGGTTGGATTGTCTGTACCTAAAACAACTTGATTGACGTAATCACTGGCTTGTTCCGCATTTGGCACATCTTCGGGATAACGTGGCTGGTACTCCACAACTCTCTGTGTTCCAAAGAATGTCCTCATAATCTGGGGCATCATTAAAGCGATTGTGTCCCTGACATCCCTAGACACCACCTGAGAGCGACCATCTTCCTCATTACCAAATGGCCTACCATTGAAGTAATCGCTTGCTGTGATGCGATCTGGTGCTTCAGAGAGATCAATGTAATCAACTGCTTCATCAATAAGACCTGCAACTATACCCTCCAGTTCTGTGACATCCATTGCAGTGTCACCAGCAAGTCTGATCTGCTCCTTCTCTAATTCTGCTGTCTGCTCTCTTACTTCTGAGTCAGTTAGTGCCAATCTCTTCCCTTTTTTGCCTTAATTGAACTATGGAACCTTTGTATCCATCTGCAGTCTTATATTCATACAAAGTGATTAGTTCCATACCCTTCCTCCAATTTATATACTTTGCTGGTAGCATCTATTTCTTAGATTCCTGTATTTATAGTAAAAATCTCTGAAAAACAAGACAGGATCAAGGTTTAAAATCAAACAATACCCCTCATTTCACGAATTAATGGCTTTGACCATGACTTAGATGCGTTCCTGCTTGCATAACTCGCAAATGTTAATATAAGTGCGTCTGCACTGTCTGGAGAACTCCCCAAACGCTTCC
>Ga0208030_1001517_pt1 | contig 13050 bp, 18 predicted proteins | sample MalvirDeepMed_M9_FD_184246 | JGI IMG/M metagenome (GOLD analysis project Ga0208030, IMG submission 184246) | Marine viral communities from the Global Malaspina Expedition - Malaspina viral metaG DeepMed_M9 (SPAdes) (version 2) | ecosystem: Environmental > Aquatic > Marine > Oceanic | place...
GCGAGCGTGAACCACCTGATCCCATGCCGAACTCAGCAGTGAAACCGCTTAGCGCCGATGGTAGTGTGGGGTCTCCCCATGCGAGAGTAGGTCATCGTCAGGCACTTATACCGCAAAAAACCCAGCCAAACGGCTGGGTTTTTTGTTTTTCTATCTGTCGTTTTATGTCCGTGTTTTTATGTCAGAATGTGAACTCCAAGGAGGAGCGCTATGACACAAATGCAATGGGATCAGTTACTTTCCCCTCGACGCCTTCACGATAAACGAACAGATAGCACCCGGGAAATTGGGCGTAGCCCCTTTCATAAAGATCATGATCGCATTGTCTTTTCCGGCTCTTTCCGACGCTTGGGGCGTAAAACCCAAGTGCACCCTCTGACTGAAAACGACCATATTCACACACGTTTAACCCACTCCCTTGAAGTTGGCTGTGTCGGCCGCTCTCTTGGAATGATTGTGGGCGAGCTGCTGCGTGACCGCCTCCCTGACTGGATTACCCCCGCTGATTTGGGCGTTATTGTGCAAACGGCGTGTCTGGGTCATGACATCGGTAACCCGCCCTTTGGTCACGCCGGTGAGTACGCGATACGCGACTGGTTTCGCCGTGCCCAGGGCAGTGGCCTGCTGGAGGGCCTATCAGAGGCTGAGCGCGAAGACCTGCTGACCTATGAAGGCAACGCTCAGGGCTTTCGCGTGATTACCCAGATTGAGTACAACCAGTTTAACGGTGGCATGCGCTTATCGGCGGCTACGCTTGGCACGCTGCTGAAATACCCCTGGACGGTACGCTATAGCGGTCGTGCGGGTAAGTTTGGCTGCTACCAGTCAGAGCAGGCGCTGTTAAAAGAGGTCGCAGATGCGGTTGGGTTACTTCCCCAAGGTGAGCAGCGCTGGTGTCGCCACCCGTTGGCTTGGCTTGTCGAAGCGGCAGATGATATTTGCTACGCCTTGCTAGACTTGGAAGACGGTCTGGAGATGGGCATTCTTCGCTATGAGGAAGTGGTTGAGGTTCTGCGTCAAATTGCCGGAGAGTTCCCACCGGAGTATGCCGAGATGCAGCGTAAAAATGTCTCGCAACGCCGCCGTATCGCCCTACTCAGAGGCGCTGCTATGGAGCGGGCCGTAAACGATGTGGGGGCTGTATTTGTACAGCATGAGCAGGCGCTACTCAGCGGCACCCTCAGCGAAGACTTGTTAGAGCTGTGTCACCCGGATTTAGGTTGGGGTGTGCAGTCTGCCAAGCAGCTGGCTCGTGAGCGTATTTTCCAGAATGAGCGCAAGGCGAAGCTGGAGATTGGTGCTTACACCACGCTGGGTATCCTGTTAGAAGCGTTTATCGGTGCGGCCCATGAGCTGCACCACACCGGGCAAAGCTCTTTCAAGCACCAGCGGGTGCTGGCGTTAATTGGTGAGAATACCCCGCTACCCTCATGGACACTCTATGACAGTTACCGGCGAATGCTGGACTTCATTGGCGGGATGACCGACCACTATGCAGTCGATCTTGCTCAAGAGATGGGCGGCCGCTTACGCGGCGACTGAGCCATCCATTAAACGGACGGCTGGCGGAGATGCTTGAGCTCCATCAGCCGTGCTCGTTCCAGCAGAATGTGGATGACCTTATCGTGAATGGCATCGCTCATCTGTCCTGGAGTGATGTCAGTGAGCTGTTTGGCAAGCTGCTCGCCACTGACCACCAGGATATCCGGTGAAGCCTCGCTGGTATCAATTTTCCACCCCGGTAGCACCAGTACCCCTTTGACCGGCACCGGTACACCACAGCGGCGCTCTAACCACTGGCTGAGCCAGTTAACGCCTTGCCGCGTTTTATGCAGCGGCCGCCGTTCCTGCCAGTGGGGGAACCGCAAACGCTCACGTTCAACCGCCACGCAGTTAAGCTCTTTACCATCGGTGCCGATGGCCAGCGTTCTAGCCCGTGTTTCCACAACAAAAACGCCATGGGGGGTCACGACCACATGGTCAATGGTGAAACTATCAGTAGGAACGTCATGAAAAACGTAATAAGGGTGTGCCTCAGGCCGTACTAGGCGCTCCAGCTCCTGTCCCACCGCCAACTCGCAGGCAAGCCCCAGCTTTAAGCGTCGAATGCGCTGGTAGTCACGTATTAGCAGCAGCGAAAACGCCAGCACCAAAATGGTACTTAGCAAGCCGTAAAGCGCCCACTCTACCCAGTCTTGTTTATCGACAAACAGCATACGGCCCATGCCATATACTAGCGGCGCTAACGTGACTAATGGCCCCAGGGTGCCATTTAGGAACAGGCTAGAAAAGGCTTGGTCGAGCCTATGACGAAGGGCCTGACCAGGTTCGCGCAGCGGTGCATCAAAGGGTGAGTGTACGCGGGCATCATGAAGACTACGCAAGGCTAATACAATGCCGCCCATGGCTGCCATGGGGAACAAGAAGATGAGCGGTAGTAGGTATTCCAACCAAACCATTGTCGTAACTTGCCCTTTAGCCATGAGCTTAAGGTCGTGCATCGTGTTATATGGCGATGCATCAACCGCCAGCTAATTTTACCTGATAACCCATTGAGGTTAAGGCATCGCGAAGTGTTTCGCGATGATCGCCTTGAATTTCAACCACGCCCTCTTTAACTGCACCACCCGTACCACAGCGCTGTTTAAGCGTTTTGGCCAGCGTCTTAAGCTCTGCGTGGGCCAGTGGGAGACCGCTGATAGTCGTCACGCCTTTTCCTTTACGCCCGCTGGTTTCACGGCGGATGCGCACAATGCCATCTAATGCGGCAAGACGCTCTTGCTCGCTGGTGTCTTCGCAGCAGCAATTATCAATAGGGGCTCGGCAGTCGGGGCAAGTTTTGCCATGCTCAGTGGAGTAAACAAGGCCACCTAGCTGATCACGTAATGAAGCCATACTATTTCTCTGTTGAGTGATGAAGCATTGCGGCCTGCCATCGCTCGTGGGTCAGTTGTTCAACAACGGCAGGCAGTTGGTACATGTTGCTAATCATAATAGCGCCTTCCGGTGTTGCTTCGGCATCGGGGAAGCGATTCAAATGAATCACTGTCATGCCCGCTTGCAGAGCTGCTTGAACGCCAACTAAGGCGTCATCGATCGCTATGCAGTCTTTTGCCGCAAACCCCATGATACTGGCTGCGTGAAGATGTAAACAGGGCTCTGGCTTCCAACAATTAGCGGTATAACCACTAAATAAGCGGTGGCCGAAGTACTGGCTTAGCCCTGTGGCATTGAGTGCGGTGCGAATCTTTGTTTCTGGCCCGTTCGATACCACCGCGCTTGGGTAGCGTGATAGGGCGTCAAGTGATTCCCGGGCACCGGGAATGGTGGTTAACTCATTGGCTAACCGGTCTGCCAGATTGGCCCGCATGGTTTGTTCCATGCGGTTTAACCGGTCCGCATCTACTTCACCGTAGCGGGTTTGAAGTTCTGCCACAATGCGTCGGAAGCGGGCACCACGAAACTCCCCTAGGTAATCGGAGGAGGCAAACGGTAGGCCCACCGTATTGAGGCCGCGCGCCATCTCTTCAGCAAGCAGGGGTTCGCTATCGACGAGGGTGCCATCACAATCAAACAGCAGAAGTGGAAGCGGCATGGGAATTCCTTGCAGCGTTACAAGCGCTACTCGCGTTAATTAAGCCGACTAGACTGCTATTGAACGAGATTTTTGGGACTTTGTGAACACTGTTTTATAATTTTTTACGGTTAGCCCGCCTCTAGGTGCCATTTATCCATGTCATCACTAAGTTAACTACCCGGTTTTTAAGGCAATCTATGTTAATCGCTAGGAGAAGTGCACTTACCGGAAAAGCGCGTTGAAGGTATTGCAGCGAATGCCACGGCCAGAGTCGAAGCGCATACAAGGCAAGATCAAGGCCTACGCGGAAGACCCAGAAAGCCAGCGCAATAATATGAAGGCGTTGAAAGGGAGCAAGTATATTCGTCTGCGGGTAGGCGACTGGCGGGTGATCATCGACGAGCGCGGCGGTGTTTCTCAATAGCGCACTCATAACCGCCCATCACAGTCAATGAACAGGAGGCGGCATGAGCGTCCCTCAAATTATTCAAACGCCCACCGGCGAGCGGTTGGTGGTACTGCCTGAGCAGGAGTACTACGCCTTGCTTGCTCGACTGGAAGACCAGGACGATATCAACGCTGCAAACGCGGTAGTGGCTCGCGGTGAAGAGTCGTTTCCAGAAGCGGTTGTGAATACGCTGCTGGACGGTGTGGTACCCGTGAAAGTGTACCGTGAATACCGTGGCCTGCGTGCGGGAGAACTAGCGGAAAAAGCAGGGATTAGCCAGGGATATCTTTCCGAAATAGAGGCAGGCAAAAAGAGCGGCTCGCTGAGCGTGCTAACCCGTATTGCGGCTGCTTTAGATGTGGAGTTAAGCGACCTCATCTAGCTGCCATACAGCCACTCCAACAGCACCCAGCCAGATACGCTAACGCAAAAGGTGCGAGATAGGCACTTCTACCTCCTGCGTGCGATTTAGCCATTGCAGCAAGATAATCGCCCGCTCTTCACCATTGCGGGCTCGGCTTAGCTGCTGCTGAAAGGTGGCCGAATGTCCTGCAAAGGGGCCATTCTCCACCGTGACCTCCTGCCCAGCTTCAAAGCTAGACGGCAAAGCGTCTTGGTCTTCACGTGCCTTTAGCAAGGCGATTAATTCATGAGGTATGACAGCAGGACGATCACCAAACGTCACAATACGACTAACCCCCCGGGTAGAACGGATGGGCCGCCAATTGCTTTGCAGCTGGTCAAGATAGATAAATAAGTAGTAAGGAAACAGCGGCTCGTTCACCCACTCAACTTTACCTCTGCGCTTTTTACGGCATAAGAGTGTGGGGTGAAAGATATCAAACCCCTGATTCAAAAGATTTTCTTCAGCCCTAAAGGACTCACCACCTTTGCACTGAATGGCATACCAGCGCGAGAGCGCAGCACTAGATTGGTCAGAAGGCATATCAACTCGGCTGCTACATAAAGAAAGTAGTTGGATAAAACAAAGGCTATTTTACCCCCTCTTACATTCTCAACATAGAGACCAGACACATTTAAAACGCTTTCTGATACAGTATCGATACAACAACTAAGCACCTGATCTAAAGTTTTCGTGTAATATCCATGCCAGGATTTCTGACACGGACAGAACCATGGAAAAACGCTTCGTTGCCCCTCTCACTGAACCTGAACAACAGACGCTGACCTCCGCCTATCACCATGGCGAGAAGCGCGCTCTCCGTCGTCGGGCGCATGCCATTCTACTGAGTGACCAAGGCCATACTATTAACCAAATCAGTGAGATACTTCAGGTTCGCCGCGATGCCGTATCACGATGGTTCAAGCAATGGGAAGTGTCCGGTTTTGATGGTCTCATCGACAAACCGCGTAGTGGACGAACACCCGCCCTCGATGAACACGATCACAAGCGACTGCAAGCGTTGGTAGCCGAGCATCCCCATCAGATTCGCGCCTTACAGGCTCGCTTTCAAGAAGAGACCGGCAAGTCTGTCGCCACGGTGACACTGCGCCGGGCGTTGAAAAAAAATGGCTATAGCTTCAAGCGCATTGGGCATTCACTCAAGACCCAGCGTGACGAAACGGACTTTCGCAAAACGCAAGGCCTGATGAAAGCGCTTCACGAGCGAGAGGGCCAAGGCGAGCACGAGCTCTATTACTTTGATGAATCAGGTTTTTCACAAGCGTCGTCGGTGCCGTATGCGTGGAGTCCTATCGGCAAGCCCTGGGAAGTCACTGCCTACTCCCGCAGCCGAAGGCTAAACGTGCTGGGATTCTTAAGCCGAGCCGGAAAACTGGTCTATCACACGACAACCGAGACAGTGACCACGGAAACGGTCATAGAAGCGTTTGACCAGTTTGTGATCCAGAAGGATCCAGACACCTTCGCCGTTGTGGTGCTCGACAATGCCAGCATGCATCGCTCCAAGGCCTTTAGGCGCAAGAGGGTGGAGTGGATGTCGCAACGTGTGCATCTGATCTATCTGTCTGCCTACTCACCAGAGCTGAATCTGATAGAGATTCTGTGGCGGCAGATGAAGTACACCTGGCTGCCTTTGAGTGCCTATCTCTCGTTTGAACGTCTATGTGAAGAGGTACACCGCTTACTCGGTGGTTACGGAGCCGATCACGCGATTAATTTTGAATAGGCACTTACTTCACGTCACGGTGGGGCCTTAATAACTCCAGCGAGACCTTGTATTGCTTCCTGCCATCCTCCCCCAGCACGATCACACTCTTGCGGTTGATCTTTTGGTGACGACCCCCAATACCGGGCCTTCCGGATCCGGGCCTGGCTATCGAGTCCGATCATCCGTGCTGGCTCAGCCGGAGTTCAACGCCATTACCCAGGCTGAGCACAATGTGCCAGCCTGGGCCGGAAGATGGGGAGTTGCCCATCAACGACGAGAGATCCAGAAAACCGGCTTCACCGGATCCAGCCGAATCATGGGTCGACGGATCGGACAGACGCTTGCGCCAGTTGCAGAAACTGGCGTAACCAATGTTCTCTTGTTTGCAAAACGTCGAAGCTGACAGACCACTGTCACGCTGCTGGTCAACCAGGGCCTGCCACTGTTCGGGTGTGCGGTGCTTTCTCATGGGGGTAACCTCGTGTTGGAAAGTGTGAGGTTACTTTAGGGCGAATTTTAGCGAGGCGGCAGAACGTCGTGGAATGAACGCTTACGGCAAAACGGCACCTCGTCCTCTGGCAGCTTTACGCCAATTGTACAAGGTTGCGGTACTGATGCCTTCCTGGCTGGCCAACTCGGCAACAGTCAGGCTGTGAGGTGGAGCCATCATCTGGAGAATGGCTTCTTTACGTTCCGGTGAATAATAGGGCATGGTTGTCCACTGAAATAATCAGGCGACAACTACGCTGACACATAGGGCCATCGACCGTGCGACACGCTGGGTCTACCTGGAGGTCCGAGGCAGCCAGTCCGCGAAGGATGCTCGGGCGTTTATGAAGCAGGTGGAGAAGAAGGCGCCCTTCAAGATTCAGACGGTGCTGACCGACAACGGCAAGTCGTTCACGGATCGCTTCACGCGGACAGGTGAGCGCAAGCCCAGCGGGCGCCATCCCTTCGATCAGGAGTGCCTGGCCCACGGCATCGAGCACCGCCTGATCAAACCGGGAAGGCCGCAAACGAATGGGATGGTGGAGCGCTTCAACGGCCGTATCAGCGACGTGCTGGCGACCCGGCGCTATACTACAGGCGAAGACCTCGAGCAGACGCTCAAGCGATACTGCTGGCTGTACAATCACCATATCTCGCAGAAAGCGCTGCATCATCAATCGCCGATCACGGCGATGAAGGAATGGCAGGCCAAGCGGCCTGAGTTATTTACCAAACGGGTGGTCAATCACCCGGGACCCGACACTTATTCAAAGCGCTAAAGTTTTATGCGCGGATATAAGCCCAGCCTTTTGCTTGGAGTTCAGCAAGTGTCACCACTGCCGCATCTACCTCAGTGAGGGCACGGGTATTGTCGAGCCCTTGGGCCACAAGGGAATTACGGCATAACCGCAGCATTGGGTCGGTTTCGTCAGGAATGGTCAGGGCGGCGGCAACAGCGCTGGCATTGGCGATAATAAGTACCTCGGCATCAGGCCGGGCCTTAAGCAAGTTGACGGCGTTGCGACGGGCGCGGATCAAGGCCTCGGCCGTGGGCGCGTGAAGCAGCAAGCGAATGGGCGGCATGGTTGTCTCCGAGAAAGATGCGTGATCAGTGGTTGCCGATGATCGTCTCGACGCGCTGCACCAGAGATGCGAATTCGGGATGGTCACGGCGATCGTCTAGAGGCATGTCGACGTCAAGGGTCTCGACAACCCGTGCTGGCTGATTCATCTCACTATTGCCCAGTACGATCACCCGGTCCGCGAGCAGGACGGCTTCCTCTATATCGTGAGTGATAAAGATAATGGCAGCTTCGGTGCGTCGGCGTAGCTCGACCAGTTCCTGTTGAAGTCGACGCCGAGTTATGGCATCAAGCGCAGAGAAGGGCTCGTCCATGAACAGCACCCGGGGCTGTACAGCGAGCGCCCGGGCAATGCCGACCCGCTGCTGCTGGCCACCCGAGAGCGTATGAGGCCAGCGTTCAGCGAATTCATCAAGCCCCACTAGCGCCAGAGGCTCCAAAGCGCGGCGGCGGCGCTCGGCTTTAGAAAGCGAAAGGCCCTCCAGGCCTAATTCCACGTTACCCCGTACTCTGCGCCAAGGAAAGAGCCTTGGGGCCTGGAAAACCATTGACCAGGCGCGAGTGTCTGGTGTGATGGCGGCGGGTATATCTACTCGCCCCGATTGTGGGGCAAGCAAGCCGGCCAAGGCACGCAGCAGGGTCGACTTTCCGACCCCTGATGCACCCACGACGGCCACGAACTCCTGAGGGTGCAGTGTCAGATCGACACCGGCCAGGATGGTGGTGTCGTCGAAACCCAGGCTGACGTTCCGGGCGGTGAGCACCGGGGGCATAGCCATGCTGGGGTCGGTCATGATTGCCACCTCAATAATCTGCGCTGCACTACCATGAACAGGAAGTCGAAGGTTGCGTAGAGGGCGGCGATGGTCAGCATGTAAACCACCACGATATCAGTAGCCAGCAGGCTAGAAGCCTCCATCATGCGCTGGCCGATACCAGGGATGCCAAACAGCTCGGCGGCCACCACGGTCATCCAACCCTGACCGAGTCCGGCACGCAGACCGCCGAGGATGCCCGGGGCCGCCGCTGGCAGGCTGACTTTGGTCAGCCGAGCCAGAAAACGCTGCTGACCAAAGGCGCGTGCCACTTCGTCATAGGCAGGGTCAATCGAGTGCACGGCGCTGTAGCTGGCGAAATAATTGATCCAGAAAACACCAATGCTAATGATGAAGGCGGCCGCGGAAGGGTTTATGCCGAACCAAATGATGGCGAAGGGAATCCACGCCAGCGGCGGAATTGGTCGTAGTAACCTGGCAAGCCAAGCATGTGCAGCGTTGAACCTGGGCAGCAGCGCAGCTGACATGCCCACGGCAATGCCTAGGGTCGAGCCAAGTAACACGCCCACACTGTAGTGGCTAAGGCTTGAGCGCACCACGTCAAGCCAGATGCCATCGAGCAGTTCAAGCCACAGTACGCCGGGAATTGATGACGGCAAGGGCACAAGGCTGCCGGGCAACAGGCCGCTGCGCAGCGAAAGCTCCCAGAAAAGCAGAAAACCGGTGAGTCCCAGGGCGCTATAGAGGGTGCGTTGGGCACGAGTCATGCCTGCAATCATGTGTCCTCACGTTCCGCGATTACGGCATCATACAAGGACGTATCGAACAGTGCGTCGAGGTCCACAGACTTATTTAAGGAACCTTGTTCGACCTGAAAATCGTGCATCCGCCGAGTGCCCTCGCGAATGGCATGGGGATCACTGCCGTAATTGGATGAGGGAGAGGCGAGCGCTATTTCTACAGTTTCCAGAGGAATCAATCGCTTGCCGACGAACTCGCGGACATGCGGTGCCGCACTGTTGGGGTTCTCAATAAGCATCTCGGTGGCTCGTACGTGCAGTGCCATTAACGCCTGCATCGCCTCAGGATGGTCCGCCAGAGCCGCTTCACGAGCAGCCAGTACCGCCCCCGGCTGGCCTGGAAGCATGGAATCGGCGCGGGCCACCACGCGGGCGTGGTTGTCACGCTGCTGCACGGTGGTGAGAATTGGCTCCAGAATAGAGGCGGCATCCACAGCACCCGCGAGCAGCGCCTGCTGGACGCGATCGGCACCCATGGCAACGATCTCAACTGCTTCCAAACCCACACCCAACTGTTCGATCAACCAATAGCGCAGCACGGTATCCGGCACCGAGCCTTGAGGGAACGTGGCGATCTTGGGCTTGCGGCCCTCTGCGGCGGTGAAGCTGGCAATAGCCTGCGCACCATCATCGCCAGCGCGCTCGAAATGGTCCGCTAGTTCGCCACGTGCCACCAGACCGATCTGCTCCTGAATGCTAGAGGCGAGAACCTTGATGGGGACGCCGTTAGCCCGGGCTACCATCGCCGGGCCGATACCGAAATACATAACGTCAAGCTCGCCAGAGGCCAACGCCTGAACCATGGCCGGGCCGCTAGAAAAGCGTGTTAGCTCCAATTCCAGTCCCGCTTCCTCGGTCCAACCCTCTCCTTCCATCACAAACAGTTGGGCGACCGGTAATATCGGCATGTAGCCAACTTCCAAGGTAGTGAGGTGATCATCAGCCTGGCTGGTGGTGCCAACAAATATCGCCGTTAGCATTGCCAAAGGGCGAAGGAAACGGGGCATGGCGATCTCTCCATTGGAAAATGAGTGACCATGTATCCTATACGATTGCCGCATATAACCAAAATGGTTGTATACGACAAATTCATATACTCATATATTCTTTACATCCAAGCACGGGATGGTGTCTGTAAGACTATAAATGTGCGGCTTCTCAGAACATTCCTGCTCGTGCTCAGGTTCCAGCGAGGTTATAGAGCAATGCCGACGTGGACTTAAATGTACAAGTTATCAGCCGGATAGCGGTCTCTTAGACAACGTCGTTGCTGACAGTGATGGCGTTCGTTTAGCAGTGTCACTGGCTGACTGCTCTTAATCGTTTACCGAATAAGAGCGCACATATTGCATTGCTTGGGCGATCACCAATCGGCCAGCGCTGCTGTCACCATAGGCCTTGATGAGCGTCGCAGCACCTTGCTGACTGGCCAGAATGAAATGGGAAATTGCCTCAAGGTCAGCCTCCTCGCTAAGCTCACCCCGTTGCTGACTCTGATTCAGGGCATCACGTAAACGAGAGTCAAGTGCCCGGAAACACTGGCTAACAGCAGCACGGGTGGTTTCATCATTGTCATGTAGGCCAGCCGCCAAAGTGCCTATCGGACAGCCACGATAACAATGCTCGACTTCCAACTGATCAACGGCGGATAGAAGCCACCGCTCTAACGTATCGAGGCTATCTAGTTCGTGAACTTCCATAGACGCAAAGAGGCGGTGCTCCCACCAAACGGCGACCTCGCAAACGAGTGCATCTTTATTGCGGAAATGCTGGTAGAACTGGCTCTTGCCTGCACCGGCCTGACGCAGGATCTGCTCCAAACCGGTACCATCGACGCCCTGAGCGTGGAAGAGCTCAGCTGCCGACTCGACAATGCGTTGTCGAGTGGCTTCGCCCTTAGCATTACGGCCGTGGCTTTGTTGATTATCGAGTGACATCAAGGGTAGCCGAGACATCATGTTGCTCCCGCCAAGCGTCCTCATTGGACAAGTTTGCACGAGGCATCAGCATAGCGAAGTCCAACGTCGCCAGCGAACGGTTGTTGCGTACCCTATATGGCCAGTCGTGATTAGCCAAGGCCGCCTTGCCGATCGCCACAAAGTCGGCCGCCCCCTGAGCGATAATCGTTTCAGCTGCCTGAGGGTCACCCAATTCACCATTGGCAATCACCGGAATATCAATCAGTTCGCTGGCTAGCGCCGAAAGGCTCTTTTCGGTCCCTTCAACGGCCGGCGTGAGGGCGTCAAGCTCGGAGAAATGCAAGTAATCGAGCCCCTCGGCTTCTAGGGTGGTCATGATTATGGCGGCCTCCTCACGGCCCGCCCAACGATAGTTCGAGTCGGTAACCTTGATTTGCGACAGACGCATACCAACTAGAAAATCACTGCCAACTGCTTTACGCACAGCCCGTATCACCGCGATAGGAAATGCCAGCCGCCTTTCGAGGCTGCCACCCCAGGCGTCATCACGGTGATTGAAATACTCAGAGATAAACTGATCGATCAGGTAACCGTTGGCTCCGTGGAGCTCGACACCGTCGAACCCAGCAGCTTGGGCCCGCTGTGCAGCCGCCGCAAAACCGGCGATGGCCTCCTGAATATCCGCCTCACTCATCGGGCGGGGTGTTGGATAGGGGCCTTCACCTCCATAAAATCCAAGCATTTCCCCCTTTGGTGCTACTGCAGAGGGAGCTGCCGTGTCCTCGACGAATCGATTGCCTTGGGTTTGGGCACCACCGTGCATTAGCTGTGCCACGAACTTTGCCCCTTCCGTCTGAACAGACTCGACAATCGGTTGCCATGCCTCCTGCTGCGCTAGATTGGCTAAACCGGGCTGATAGTCATAACCCTGACTAAAGCGCTCGTCAGTGTAGATTCCCTCGCTGATCAGCAGGCTAAAACCGCCGCGGGCAAAATCACGGTAGTAATCCCGCATACGCTCAGTGGGACGACCATCGGCTTCAGCGCTTGTGCGGGTCATGGGTGCCAGGATGAGACGGTTGGTCAGATTGAAACCCGATAGCACGCCGGGTTTAAACAGGTTTGGATATTGCGAAACGTTAGCCATACATTCATCTCTCAAAAAAGTACCAATCGGTACAATTTAAGAGTTTTTTAAGGTAAGGGACAATCGAAAACACCTATCGACCTGATAAGCTGACGACTAAAAAAGGTGATGCAGCGCTGTCGTCTTATCTTTTGCACCACTCATAGATGTTCCCACTTCCACTTGGCAGGCAGCCGGCGTGTCGCTTGCTACGTCACATTGGGGGGGGGACTGACGAATTAAAGCACGGTGTGAAAAAAGCAATTTTTCTCATAACAGAAATCAGTTAAGGACAGCAACCACAAAACCAGCCTGTTGTGTGACCATGTTTGTGGCAAGTAAAAGCCAAGAGTCATCAGTAAAAAATTATCAGAGGGGGGCATTAAGGCATTGTGGCCACGATTTGGTCACAGGATGGTCACACACAAAACAAAAGGGCTTACGCGTTAACGTAAGCCCTTGATATGTTTGGCGCGCCCTGGCAGGAATTGAACCTGCGACCTTCGGCTTCGGAGGCCGCTTTTTGCCATCTCAATCCATCTTCTCCACCACCGGCATGAATCAGAAAAAAACTTATAAAACAAAAGATTAATAATAAAACATCTTTTAGAAAACTAACCATCATCAAGTCGATTAACACCATGCTGTGCCTATTTTATGGCGCAATACTGTCACACACCGTGACTTTTCCGTGTCCTGTC
>Ga0208030_1001524_pt1 | contig 13010 bp, 14 predicted proteins | sample MalvirDeepMed_M9_FD_184246 | JGI IMG/M metagenome (GOLD analysis project Ga0208030, IMG submission 184246) | Marine viral communities from the Global Malaspina Expedition - Malaspina viral metaG DeepMed_M9 (SPAdes) (version 2) | ecosystem: Environmental > Aquatic > Marine > Oceanic | place...
GAATTTTTTTTAAGACTGGTAAAATAAAACAATGGAAAAATGTTTTTACAAATCAACAAGAAGAAAAAATTTATAATTTGCTTATAGGAGAATAAATGGCTAAATGGGATATGATAAAAAAAAAAGTAGCTTCAAATGGAAAAATAATTTCAACAGGACAAACTATTACTCCTTTATTTTCAAATGAAGATACTGGATTAAAGGATAAAGTGGCTAATTTAGAAAATAAATTAGATACAGTATTAACTTTGCTTAATAAAAAAGAAAAATTAAAATAAATTAATGATTAAAGTATGGTTCTTATTAGCTGTAATAGTATATCAAAATAGTGATACGATAGCATATCAAGGTTTTACTGCGTATGATGAAAAAGAAAAATGTGAAGAACAGGAATCTATTATAGAGAATTATATATTAACTGTTGAATCAGTAGTAAATAGAAAACCCTTCGTACAAACATACTGTTTAGAAATTAACCTACCTAAAAGAAATCTTAATAAATTAAATAATTCAGGACTTGATACATAATGGCAACATATTTAACATTATCAAATAGAACTTTAAATGCATTAAATGAAGTTGAAATGACATCTTCTAATTTTAGTAGTAGTCGTGGTATTCAAACTGCTGTTAAAAATTTTGTTAATAGAGCTTTACATGATATATATAATGAATTGGAAGAACTTCCAAGTCTTCATAAAGAAACATATCATATAACAAATGCAGGACAACGGGAATATGCACTACCAACAGCAAATTCACCAGTTTCTGGAGATTTGCAATGGCGTAAAATAGATTGGGATACATTCTATTTAAAACCAAATGAATTATTAACAAATGGCGAATTTACTTCTGATATAAGTAGTTGGACAACTATTGCAGGTTCCGGAAGTGGAGCCTATAATAGTGGTGGAAATGGAAGAATGAGATTAAATGATTATGCTGCATATCAATCATTTTCTACAACAAAAGATGCAGAATATAGAATACAAGTAAAAGCATTTGATTCTGAAGGTACAGGACAGGCACTAAAAGTACAAGTTGGTACTGCAGCAGAGGGAACTCAGAATTTAAGTACAACATTAACAGTAGAAGATTTTGGTGAAGGTAAAGTATTAGATACAACCTTTACAGCAACTGTTCAAACAAGTTATGTAACTTTAAATAATCCATCTACGGCAACAAATATGGATATTGACTATGTTCGTATATCTAGAAATATTAGTCCTCAAAGATTAAAATATATATCATTTGATGATTGGGTAAGAAGATTTTCTGAAAGAGATTTAGCAAATATAAGTACCTCGTATACTGAACCATGTTATGTGTATAAAACACAAAGTGGTAAATTAGGATTAACACCAATTCCAGATAAAAGTGATTATAGAATAGTATTTGATTATTGGAAAGAACATACAGAATTATCCGCACATGGAGATTCTCCAGATTTAGATGACAGATATGCAGATTTAATTGTATCAAGAGCAAGTTATTATGCATATAATCTTCGCTCGGACCCCGAGCACGCATTAATTGCAAATAAAGAATTTGAAGCAGGATTAAAAAGATTACGTAATGATTTAGTAATAAAACCTGAGTATATGCGAGATGAGCGAGTTAATTTAAGAGTATCAATGTATTAAAATGCCAAATACTTCTCAAATATCACCAACAGTTGTTAGTTGTTACGGAGGATTAGTTTTAAATAAAGATGTATTTTCAATGAAACCGGGAGAGGCATTAAAATTACAAAATTTTGAGCCAGATATTGCAGGCGGATATAGAAAATTAACAGGAACAGCAAAATTTAATTCTACAATTGTAACACAAGTATCATCTTCTACTGAACGATTAATGATGGTGGCTATTTTTAATGATATTGTTATAGCTGGTCGAGGAGGTACAGTTTATAGTGGTACTACATCAGGAAGTTGGACATCAAGAGCTACAAGTAAAGGTACAACATATACTTATGATTTTGATAAATTTAATTTTGATGGCAATGACAAAATAATTATTGCTACAGGTTCTGCTGCAGCATTTACATTAAATACAAGTTATACTGAGGATATTATAAATGCAACTGGTGGTGGAACTGCACCTACAAACCCAAAATACGTAAAATCATTTGCTAATCATATGTGGTATGCGGGTATGTCTGATGCAACATCGACATTGCAATATTCTGGGCCTTATACAGAAGATGATTTTGATACAGGTGGTGGAACAATTAAGATTGGTGATGTTATTACTGGAATGAAAGTTTTCCGTGATGAATTATTTGTTTTTTGCGAAGACAGTATTTTTAAAATAACCGGGACCAGTTCGAGTGATTTTGCTAAAGCTGAAGTTGCAAAAGATGTTGGAACAATATCACACCATTCAATTCAAGAACTGGGTGGTGATTTAATATTTTTATCAAAAGATGGATTTAGAACAATTGCTGGTACAGAAAGAATTGGTGACGTAGAATTAGGAACTGTATCAAAACAAATACAAGCACGTATTGCTGATATTGGGTATGATAATATTACTTCAACTGTTATTGGAGCTAAATCACAATATAGATTATTTTATCCTGTAACTGATACTGTAGAAACAAGTTCAAAAGGAATTATTGCTGTGTTAAAAGTAAATCCAGAAACAGGTACTTTAGGTTTTGAATATGCGGACTTAAAGGGAATAAAACCTGCTTGTTGTGATACAGATTTAATTAGTAATACAGAAACCACTATTTATGGTGGGTACGATGGTTATGTTTATAATATGCAATCGGGTAATGTATGGACATACGCATCAACAACAGCAAATATATCGGCATTTTATAGGTCACCAGATTTAGCTTTAGGCGACCCTGGAATACGAAAAACTATGCAACGAGTTTTATTAAACTATGAGGCAAATGATAGCATTGACACAACTAATCAAACATTTCAATTAAGATATAATTTTGAAAATACAGATACTCCACAACCTTCTGCATATTCTATAACTGAAGGTGGTGGGCAAAATTTTTATGGAACTGGTTTATATGGAACAGCAATATACGCAGCAGAATCTGGTATACCTTTAGCTAGACATTCAGTTGAAGGTTCTGGATTTGTTGTAGCATTAAAATTAAATGATGCAAGTAATAAAACACCTCTATCTTTAAAAGGATATGAGATGGAATACGTAAATGGAGGAAGAAGATAATGGGAGCAACCTATACTAGACAAAGTAGTGGGGATATTGTAGATGGTTCAACGATTGAAGCATCTCATTTTAATGATGAATTTGACCAATTATTAGCAGCATTTGCAGTATCAACTGGTCATACACATGATGGAACTGCTGCTGAAGGTGGTCCTGTTACTAAATTATTAGGAACTGCAATTACCATTGGCGATGGTACTGCAGGAACAGATATTGCTGTCACATTTGATGGTGAATCAAATAATGGTGTTTTAACATGGATGGAAGATGAGGATTTATTTAAATTTTCTGATGCAATAAATGTTGGTGTTGATGATACTGGGTATGATGTTAAATTTTTTGGTGATACAGCTAGTAGATATTGGTTATGGGATACTTCAGCAGATGGTGTTGTTCAAAGAGGAACACTTACAGTTGGAGTTGATGATGCGGGACATGATGTAAAGTTTTTTGGAGATACAGCAAGTGCTTATATGTTATGGGACACATCAACAGATGATTTAGTCTTAGCAGGTGCGGCAGGAATTGACCTCGCAGGTGACATAGATGTTGACGGCACAGCTAACTTAGATAATACAGATATTGATGGAACATTTGCTGTTGATGGTACAACTATTTCACTAGATGCAACAACATCATTAAATATTGATAATTCTAATACATCAAATGGTATTACTTTAGGTACTGCAACATCTGGTGTGCCAATTTCAATTGGGCATACAACTTCCGAAACAACAATCAATGATAATTTAACTGTAACAGGAACATTAACAGGTACTTTAGCAACGGCTGCTCAAGGTAGTGTAACAAGTTTAGGTACTTTAACAGCACTTACTGTAGATGATGTAGCTATAGATGGTAAGGTTGTAACTATGACTGGTTCTTCTAGTGATACAGCAGTATTTACAGCAGGAACTAACGGAACTCTTAGTATTGTAACAACTGATGCGGCTGCTGCTGCGGCTAATATTCAAATAACAGCAGATGGTACAGTAGATATTGATTCAGCAGGCGTATTAACTTTAGATTCTGGAGCAGCAATAAATATTGAACCTGCCTCTGGTTCAGCAATTTTATTAGATGGTACAATTAGTGTAGATGCAGGAGTAGTTACAGGAGCAACTTCAATTACCTCTACTGCTTTTGTAGGTACTTTATCTACAGCCGCACAAACAAATATAACAAGTCTTGGAACTTTAACAGCTCTCACTGTAGATGATGTTGCTGTAGATGGCAAAGTTGTAACCATGACAGGTTCAAGTAGTGATACAGCAGTATTTACTGCAGGAACAAATGGTACATTAAGTATTGTAACAACAGATGATGCGGCTGCAGCAGCCAATATAACTATTACTGCTGATGGAACATTTGAAGCAGATGGAACAACAGTTACTCTAGATTCTGCAGGAGATATTGTTCTTGATGCAGGTGGTGCTGATGTTACATTAAAAGATGATGGGACTACTTATGGTAGTTTAACACAATCTGGCGGAGAACTTATAATTAAATCAGGTTCTACTCCAACTACTGCTATGACATTCAGTGGTGCAAATGTTACGTTCGCAGGAACTGTAACAATTGGTAGTGCCGGAATATCAGAAACAGAATTGGAAATTCTTGATGGTGCTACTGTAACTACTACAGAATTAAACTTAATTGATGGAGATACTGCAAGAGGGACAACTGCTGTAGCAAGTGGTGACGGTATTTTAATTAATGATGCTGGCACAATGAGAATGACTAATGTTGATACAGTATCAACTTACTTTGCAAGTCATAGTGTTGGTGGTGGTAATATTGTTACAACTGGAGCATTGGATTCGGGTTCTATAACTTCTGGTTTTGGAACTATTGATACAGGTTCTTCTACAATTACAACAACAGGATTAATTAGTGGCGGTTCATTAGATATTGATAATGTTTTAATTGATGGAACAACAATAGGTCATACTGATGATACTGACCTTTTAACTGTAGCTAATGCTGCATTAACACTATTGGGTACACTAACAGTCGGTGTTGATGATACAGGACATGATGTTAAGTTTTTTGGTGCTTCTGCTGGTGCATATCTAGAATGGGATGAAAGTGCAGACCAACTTAGAATTATGGGAGCATCTGCTGATGCTACTACCAGTACAGGTAAATTGCTTTTAGCTACATCTTTAACAGATGTTAATGCAAGTGATGTAATAGGAAAAATAGACTTCCAAGCTCCACATGAAGCTGGTGGTACAGATGCTATTACTATTGCTGCTTCTATTCAAGCTATTGCTCAAGGTACATTTAGTTCTTCTGTAAATGCGACAGATTTAATATTTTATACAGGACATTCAGAGGCAGCTACAGAAAAATTTAGATTTACCTCTCAAGGAGAAATTGGTATTGGAGGTGCTAACTATGGAACCGATGGTCAAGTATTAACCAGTGGTGGTGCAGGAGCAGCTCCAGCTTGGGAAGATGCTGGTGGTGGTGGTGGTACTTCTTGGCAAGCTATTAAAACAGGTGCTTATACAGCATCTGCTGGTGAAGGTGTTTTTGCAAATACAACAAGTAGTGCATTTACAGTAACTTTACCAGCTTCTCCAAGTTTAGGTGATGAGGTTTCAATTATTGATTATGCTGGAACATTTGATACAAATAATTTAACTGTTGGCAGAAATAGTCAACCAATTCAAGGCACAGCCGCAGATTTAACAGTGAGTACAGAGAGAGCAGCCTTCACTTTAGTTTATGTGGATTCAACTCAAGGCTGGTTATTGAAGAATAAATAGGAGTATTTAATGGCAGTTTATAATGCAATACGATATGACCAATATTTTGACCATGGTTATGCTGGTGACGGTTGGTATTTAATATCAACATTTACTTCTGATGGTTCGGATACTACAGCAAGTTTTACAAGTGGTATTTCTTCTACTTACAAAGAATATGTTTTTGTTATCACAGGAATACATCCTGAAACAGATAATAAAAAATTTACATGGCAAGTTAGTATAGATGCTGGTAGCAATTACAATGTAGCTACAACAAGTACATATTTACAAATATACAACAATGAGGCGGATAATAGCCAAGCATTTCAGTATAGTACCGACAGAGACCAGGCACAAGGAACAGGATTTAATGTTTTGTGTAATTCTGTAGGTAGTGACGCTGACCAAACTTGTTCTGGGCTCGTACATTTATACAATCCAGCCTCGACAACCTACGTTAAGCATTATATGGCTAAAATGAATTGCCAACAAGCGTCTGATTATGTAGTCGCAGAACAAACGCAAGGCTATTACAATACTACCAGTGCAGTAAATGCCGTGCAATTTAAATTCGATAGTGGTGAAATACAAGCTGGAAAAATTCAAATGTTTGGGGTAATTTAATGGCAACATATGAAAGTATTAAATATAATTTTATTCCTGCTTCAACAGATACAGGAGCATTGTGTCTTATTAAATCTCTTACAGCCAGTTCAGATTCTACATTAAGCTTCGCTGATGGCTCGTCTGATGTCGTTATGGACGATACTTACAGGACCTATGTTTTTAAATTTATTGCGATGCATCCAGCGACAGATGCCGTAAATTTTGGAGTGCAATTTAATGCGGCTGGTGGAAGTGGATATAATGAAACAATTACATCTAATTCTTTAAACTCATATCATAAAGAAGATGGAAGTGGTGGGGCTATGAGAATAAATGATGCTGGCGACCAAGGACAAGGAACAGCTTTACAATGGTTAAGTGGAGGAACTCTTATTACAGAAACAGGAAATGATAGCGACCAGTGCGTTTCTGGCACACTTTTTATTTTCGACCCTTCTTCAACTACCTATATGAAACAATTTATTGCAGTAAGCAATGATTCAGAAGCGGCTGATTATAGCAATTCTTCTCATGTATCGGGAATTATAAATACTACAAGTGCTATAGATGAAGTGCAATTCAAATTTTCAAGTGGTAATGTTGATTCTGGGGTCATAAATATGTATGGGATTTTGTAAATGACTACTTATTCAACACTATTATATAATCATGGATTTCCTGCTAATGCTACAAGAATAGGAAGGGAAAAACTTATATCTACTACTACTGCAAGTGATACCACAGATGTAAATATTACAAGCGGAATTGACAGTACATATAAGGAATATATATTTAGATTTTATGATTTAAACCCAGCTTCAGATGCAAGGTTTCAAGTCAATTTTTCTATTGATGGTGGTTCAAATTATAATGTTTCTAAAACAACAAATTATTATAGATTAGAACACGCAGAAGATGATGGAACAACTGGAATTTCTTATAAAACAACTTTTGATGTAGCTGGAACAGGAGTACAACAAATAAGCAACAATATTGGAAATGACGCAGACCATTCAGGTGTTGGCGAAATGCACCTTTTCAATCCAGCAGATACTGCACTTATGAAGCATTTTTATATTGATTGGCATAATGCAGATGCAAGTACCTCTCCTATAGCTTGGGGTGCAAAAATTGGGGGGTATCTAAATACTGCCAGTGCTGTAGATGCCGTGCAGTTCGATATGTCAACAGGGAATTTTGATGGGGTCATAAAAATGTATGGCGTTTTTGGGGGATAATATAATGGAGAAAAATAATGGTTAGATATCACAATATAAATGGAGTAAAGGTTCAATTTACTGCGGAAGAGGAGACAGCAAGAGATTTAGAGGAACAGGCATGGGCTGATGGTGCTTTCGATAGGGCAATTTCTGAACTAAGAACAAGAAGAAATTATCTATTAGCACAGACAGATTTTTATGCTTTATCCGATGTTACAATGTCGGCAGAAATGACGACTTATAGACAAGAGCTTAGAGATTTACCAAGCGGTTTAAGTACAGTTTCAGATGTTGAAAATGTAACTTGGCCTACTAAACCATAATGAAAGATTTTATACTAGGTTTATTAGAAGTTTATTGTGGGAAAATGAGCAATTGGGCTTGGAATAAACGATGGAATAAAGAAAATAGAAAAAATAATGGCTAAATTATTGAATACGTTAATAGAGGGCCCTAACAGGCTCATAAACAAAAGTTATACCTTATTAGGTACTTTGGGTCACTAGATTCATTTAAATCGCTGTATATGGCTCTAATGCAATCTTTTTTTATTAATTTAACTTATTTTTGGCGGATTTCTTAATGGGATTAATATATACAAGAAGTGAGTATTTCACTCCTATAAAAAAGAAAACAACAATAGGTCATTCAACAAGAAGTAGACCTTTAAATAAACACAAACGTAAAATGTGGAAAAAATATAATAGACAGGGGAAATAATGGCAACAATACAATTACCAGCAGTTCAGTTACCGACAGGTGTCACACCTCAACCACAAGGAGTAACATCACAACAAACTTTGGAGAAAATGAAGAAACTTGTAAAAACTCCAGAGTTACCAGTAGGAGGTAAATTATTAGCACCTCAAGCATTACAAGCAAGAACTGTTGAATTACCAACAACACCTGGAGTAGCTACAACTGCACCTACAGCCGCAACACCTACAGCTCCTACAACACCAACAATAACACCATCAGTTGCACCAACGACAGCAGCAGTAACAGACCCTGCAACAATGGCTGCTCAACAATATACAGCAACAACTGTGGGTACTGCTCCGACAATGGCAGCAGCTCAAGGTACTGTAACTCAACCTATGACTGCTGAAACTGGGCAAATAGCTGCTGATGCAACTGTTACCGGACAACTAGCAGGACTTCAATCACAAATTACAAATGCTTTAACAACAGGAACAAATCTTCCTTCATGGGCACTTGGAGCACAAAAACTTGTAGAAGCTAATATGGCTAAACGAGGAATGGGTGCATCAAGTATGTATGCTGAAGCTTTAGCTCAAGGAGTTATGCAAGCGGCAACTCCAATTGCTGCGGCTGATGCTCAAGCCTATAAGGAAATGATTTTCCAAAATTTAAATAATAGACAGCAAGCAGCTATAACAAATGCCAATTCATATATTAAAATGGATATGGCTAATTTGACAAATACACAACAAGCTAATTTACAAAATTTAGCAGCAAGACAAACACAGTTATTTTCAGACCAATCAGCCCAGAATGCAGCAGCGCAATTCAATGCAACTAGTCAAAATCAAGTAGACCAATTTTTTAATAGTTTACAAACGCAAGTCAGAACAAATAATGCACAAAGAGCAGATGCTATGAATCAGTTTTCAACAAGTGAAAAAAATAAAATTTCTGCAATGGACGCAAATAATCAAATAGGAGTTGAAAGAGCAAATGCGGAAAGAACAGCAGTTATTAATCAATTTAATTCTCAGTTAGAAGATTCAAGAGAAAGATTTAATGTTGAAAACCAAAGAGTCATAGACCAATCAAATGCACAGTGGCGTAGACAAATTAATACAGCTAATACTGCAGCAACAAATGCAGTTAATCAAACAAATGCTCAAAATTTATTAAATATGTCTAACTTTGCTTTATCATCTCTTTGGCAAGAATGGAGAGATGAGGCAACGTGGACTCAAGAGGCATCTCAAAATATACAAAATCAAGCACATAATATGGCTGTTGCTGCTCTACAAAGACAAATGGAATTTGACTTAGCTGATAAAGCGAGTGGAGATAGAATATTTAATTTAATAGGGCGGTTTCTTACTGGCCTATGGAAATAATAAGAGAGGAATAATGTTTAAAGATTTAATTAATAATATTTTTTCTGGAACGAAAGCAGGTGGAGGAGGAAATCCTTTAGCGGCATTTGCAACTTCTTTTATAACAGATAAATTTAAAGAAAAACTTAAAAGAGGAGCAGAAAATGTTTTTGGTGGAGATGCACAAGACTTATCATATCAAGCTTATATACCTAAAGGACTGGATTATAGTGCTTTTATGATGGGTCCAGAAGGAGTTAGTCGTTCAAAAGTAGCAGGTTTTCCTGGTCCACTTATTGCCGAAGACCCTGGTGCAATTAGTTTTTTGTGGCAAAAAAGATTAAGCACTTATATTAATAGCGGAGAGGTAGCATAATGGCATCAACAGATATTCGTAATCCTTTTGACGCACCAATACCTGGACAATCTTTAACTGATACTCCGGGCAATGCTTCATGGGAGCATCCACCACAATATACAAAACTAGATGAGACAGCAGAAGTTGTTTGGGATTTATTACATGAGCCAAATAAATTGGAACAAATTATTTTATTATTACATTCGGGAGTATCTGTTGAAGCTTTAACAAAAAGTGTAATATTTTCTGGATTTGTAAAAGGAAAGTGGACTCCAGATTTAGGTCTACTTCTTACTGAAATCGTATTTAATCAAATACTAGCAATAGGAATGAGGGCAAAATTAAAGAATATTAGAATGTTAATAGGTGACCATACTAATAGTACATTTAGAGAACAATTAGCTGATTTTAATGTTAGTAAAAAATCTGATGAGTCAAAAAGAATAAAATCTATAACCAAAATTAAAGAAGATATTAAAGAATCATCTGAAAAAGTAGGTTTAATGGCGGGGGGACAATAAAATGGCTTTAGGCGGTTTAATGAGTTTGTTAAAAGATGTTGCAGTAAGTCCTGTAGGACAAATAGCCGGTGGTGTAATGGAGCAAAAGGTTACGGATTGGCAAGAAGAGGCAAGGATAAAAAAAGAAAATGATGAAAGGAATGCACAGTTTACTGATGCAGTTACATTAAAAGGTATAGATAATATGACTAGTCAAGAACTTCTAGCAACTCAAAAATATGGTGCTTATAATCACATTATAGATGCTGGTGTTCCAAAATATGTCGCAGATGAGTTATGGGCTGGAGGCTTTTTTGATAAAGCTCAAAATAGTCCAGAAGGTGTATATAATGTATTAGCGGAAGCAGAAAGTGCTTATGGAGTAGACTTTTGGAGAGATAAAACAAATAAAGCACATCAAGATATGTTGGCTAGAAGTCAAGAGGGTCAAGAAATGTATGGCTATAATGTTGAAGCCCAATATAAAAAAGGTGTAACTGATAGGCAAACATATATTAATAATGCATTATCTAGTTATGGTAGTATACCAAAAAATACAGCAACTTTAGTAACAACTCCAAATGTAGGTGTACAAGAGGGAGTACAGCCAGTGAGTGTTGATACTACACCTGATAAAGTGCCTCTTGATTTAACCAAATATTACCCAGGACCAGAACTTGTTGGAGTTGATGCAGAAGAAACTCAGAAAAGAATGGCATTAGCTAACGAAGACTTTTTACAAAATATGGGTTATAAAAATATTAGTTCATTTTTTACAACAGATACTTTGGGTAACAGAATATTTAAATGGGATGATTTAGAAAAACAAACTCCTGGAGTAATTAAAGATAGAACTTTATTTCAGACTGCCGTTGGTAATGTTTGGAGTACATTAGAAGCAGGGCGTGGAGAAGAGTTTGGATTTGGGAATTTACAGAATCAATTCGGAAGTGGAGGAGCTTTAGATGATGCTGGACTTGTTCATACAATAGGTAGAGTAGTAGCCAATGTAATAAAAGATACTGAAAAAGAAGGACAAGCTAACTGGTTTCTTGATAAAATAAGAAAAAACATTGAAAAGAATGCGAAAGCAGGAAGTACCATGGAAGTTATGATGCCTACATCTAATGCAGAAATGATTAAAACACTTGAATCCTATAATCCAAGTTGGCTTGATGAATTAATATCTATACAAGGTAAAGATAAAGAAATCCTAGAAGGTTATATAGGTGGTACAGCGAAAGAGTGGGAAAATCCATTTATAAATACACCATATGAGTATATTTTTTCTGATTCTAAAAATATTCCTATTATAATAGACCCTGTTGAAGGTCTTGGAGATTCTGCAGAAAGGTCAATAATGTTAGATGAGATAGGACAAAGATATCAAGATAAAATATTATATAATAAAAAAGACCCATTAACTTATAATCGTATTCAAATGTTACATAATTATTATCGTGGGGAACGAGCAACAAAAACAATAGAAAGTGGTCGAGCATATGAACCTGGTGTAAGCGAAAAGATGCCTATACCTCCAGGTATACAAACAGCTCGTACTTATTCGCCTAGACCAAGTTCTGCCTTTCTACAAGGTGTAACTCCTTCTGGTATAATGGCTGATGTAAAGTCTATATCTGCATTAGATGATATTATTAATTTTAAACGTAATAATATTTTCAATTTAGAAGAATATAGACCAATTGAAGGTCTTGGGGATACTGCTTCAGTTCTATTGCATGGAACGGATTTAAATTCTCTTGGGGCACTTAAAACATTAGAAAGTAGGTTGCATACAATTCCAGAGTTTCAAAGAGAACTACAATTATTATTACGACAACAACAACAAGATGGAAGACTTCCAAAAGATTTAACACAAGAAGATATAGAAATACTTGCTGATAGGATTATAGATGATTATGCCTATGCAATTAATGAGGTTCAGTTACAGATGCGTAGTAGAGCAGACGCTCCTACTGATAAGGCACTACCGGGGCTTGATGAAAAAGAATTTATTGATTCTGATGCTGAAACACCACCATCAAAGGTAGAAGAAGATGGAGAGAAAGGTCAAAGAGAAAAGAATGAAGAAGCACTTCTTGAATTTATTGGAGAAAAATTTAAAAACATATTTAGGCCAACAGAAGCACGTGCGGAAGAACCTCCAGCTCGCTTTAAGAAGGAATAATGTTTTGCCATTTATGTTTTAATTGGATAAATGGAATATATATTCAAAGTCACATACAATGTGAACTATGTAAACAAGTAATTGAATCTTGTTGTTCTGGAGAAAGAAGTGAAGA
>Ga0208030_1001532_pt1 | contig 12974 bp, 16 predicted proteins | sample MalvirDeepMed_M9_FD_184246 | JGI IMG/M metagenome (GOLD analysis project Ga0208030, IMG submission 184246) | Marine viral communities from the Global Malaspina Expedition - Malaspina viral metaG DeepMed_M9 (SPAdes) (version 2) | ecosystem: Environmental > Aquatic > Marine > Oceanic | place...
CCGAAGGAGCTCATAAATGTTATTAACCAATAGTTGGTATTGGTGTGCCTAATGCTTCAGCTTTCCATGTGGAATTAGTTCCATCATCAGTAACACAAGTAAGTTTAACTCTTGCATTAACTGCTGTCGTAGCAGGAAGAGTTAAAGTATCACCTGCAATATCAGATGCTGGATTAGCTGCAGTGCCACCCATAAGCTCTATAGCTCCATAAAAGTTTGAAACAGCGGATCCTGGTAAAACGAAAGTAACCGTTTTTCCACTCGCTACAGCTGTAGTTACAATAAATTCATATGTTGCTCCTACATTTGCAGTGGCCAATGCTGGCATATTAACTATAATATCGTCAGTTCCATCTATGCTAAATAGTGTGCCTGATTGTCCTACAGTTAAAGTACTAGTAACTGCTGCACCAGTGTTAAAAGTTGAACTGTCTACTGTTACACGAAAATTGGGTCTCGTATCATAGACAGCTTCGTCTGTAACTGCACCGGTTGAAGAATTAATGGTAATTGATTTAAAACCATTTTCCGATCTAACCGGTCCATTAAAAGTTGTTGTTCCCATTTGTCTACCCTCCTAAATAAGTAGTCGTTTTAAGTCTAACGGGTTTTAATAAGAAGGGCGAACTAATTTCGCCCTTCTTTATTTATTTTATGCTGCACCTGGAGTGCCGAATATTCCACGCCAGTCAGACCAGCCGAAGCTGTATCTTTCTCTCGCTTTATATCTAACGTTTCCAGTATCGAAGTCACCTTCCATTGCAGTTCTTATAGGTGCCCTATTGAAGTGTTTAAGTCCATTAGGAGCATCAGTTTTAACGTACCATGCATCAGTGTCAGTCAAGAAATTGTTGATGACATAACCTTGTGGGACCATGCCCATAGATTTAATTGCATTGATATCATTATCAGCTGTGCCTACGCGTCCTGCAGAGTTCAATAACCTTTCAGCTACAAATTGAAGATTTACCGGAAGAATTAATTTCATGCCCCTTAGAGCAATCTTTAATCCTCTTTCATCCTTCATACCTGCAATTTCGATAAGTGCTGTTTCCAACGAAGTTTCGTTGAGATCAGCGGCAGTGCCTAATAGATTTGTTTGGTTTCCACTAAGAGTTGGGTGTGATGCAGATAGTAAAACTACCCCGTCACCACCAGTGTATCCAGATGTAGTTGAATTATTCAATACATTTGAACCTTTCACCTGTTTAGTGTTAGCCATTGATCTAGCCAATGCCTTTGTATATCGAGTGCTGATTTTGTCGTAAAGGTTGTCCTCTACGGCTTCTTCAGTTAATGAGAAAGCTAAAGCGACAGTCTCGTTGGTATACCTAGCAGTGTAAGTTTCTTGAGCGTCGTCGTAAACTACGCCTTGACCCTCAGGTTTTACACTAGCGTTGGCGAAACCACCAAGCATCACTTCTTCTTCGAACGCACGATCAGAACTCTCTGTTTCAAAGATTTCTGCGTTTTGATTTTCGTATCGGTCGTATTCTAACCCAAACAAAGCATTCAAGCCGGGTTCGAGCTCTTTGACCAATTGCATACGTGATATAACCATTGTTCAATCCTCCTATCGGCTTACGGGAATGAAGTAGTAAGAGTGGTTTTCAAATAACGACCTTCGTTCAATCTAACAATCCAGTTTGCATTGTCAGCTGAAGCATCGCTATTATCAGGATCTGTTGATATTCCCACAATAACGAATTGTCCAGTCGCACCTGATCCAATTAGCGTTCCTAGTTCTTCTTTTGATTGACCATTAACGGTAGACCCAGCTGTATATGCCATGTCTGCGTTAGAGCCAATTGAAGTTGGATCTGCTAATGTACCATTTGCTTGTACTTCATATAGCTTGTTCGGATCGTCATAGACAAAGGCGTAAATCTTTTCTCCCGAAGCCACGTTAATGGATCCCGGATAGTAATTTGACCAATATGGTTTTTCGGTCGTAGGATGTTTAGTTATGAAACAGCCATTGAAAACACCAATGTTCATAACGTTACTAGCAGCGGAAGCTCCAATATAACCTTTAGTCACTGCAGTACCGACTTGATCGGTTACAGTGCCATCACCTATAAAAACTAAATCGCCTTTATAAATAGCATTGGCTTGGTTATCCGCAATACGATACCTTGTGGTACCACCATTTTGGATGTTACTTCCTAACTCACCTACGGGTCTAAAACCAAATGGCGCGTCTTTATTTGCCATGATTTTTCCTCACAGTAATTAGTTGTGACCCACTCCTCATGAGTGTGTCAATTATGTGTAAATTATGTGGAAAACCTACTAGGTTTTTTTGCCACCAAAACTTACGCGAGTGCTTCTCTCCGAAGAGATTGGCATACTAGGATGTTGGTCCTTGAGTGGATCGTTTGCAATCGCTTCATCCTTATCTTTCGTCAGTTGATGAAAGTAAGCATTTCGCTCTGCAACGGTTTCCTCAGGAATCCTTGCTAGCATTAATCCTCCAACAGCTATGACACCTTCATATTTACCTGAATCTAATTGAGGCCATTCAGTATCAGGATATTCATCCGCTCGGACAAATTCCCAACCTTCGCGTAGTCTGGCAGAGACATTTTTATTGTCCAGCTGTCCTACTACTTCAGCCCTTATCCATCGGTGCTTAAAGCCCTTTGGTGCAGGTGGTGCGTCTAGTTGTGACGGTGGAGCCCATGGTTTCCTTCGAGAAGTCTTCTCTCTGGTTTCAGACTCGCGTGATGGTAGTTTTTGCGGTTGTTTCGTTTTCATTATCATATGCCTACTCCTTCACGTACTTCGCATATTCGCTTAGTGGCACACCTAGTTTTTTTGAAATGGCAACCTGTGATGGTGTGAGTCTCACTGTGCCTTTGCGCCTTCCCGGAGATGCACTTCTATTAACAGAAGATACAGACTGGGTTGGCGAAACCTTGTCAAATCGGTGAGGAAATGTTTCCTTCATCCTTTTGTCTATTTCACTATAGTATGAATCGGATGTAGTGTCAAATCCTTCTTCCACCAGTTTACGATGAATTGAGAAGGATGTCAAGGTCATTGGTTCATCCTGTCCAAACCATTCGTTCTTGTTGGCCCATTCCTCCGCCTTTGGATCCGGCGGTCTTGGGGCTGGTCTTTGCTGTGGATACGGTTGCTGGGGCATTTGTGGCTGTCTTGGGTCCACACCTCGTGCCTCCATTTCCTGTCTTAATCTTTCACGCTGTGCCTTGTGGGATGCTGCTCGTTCCTCCTCAATGGCCAAACGGCTCAGCTTGGTTTGGGCGTCAACCTGTTTTTCAGTGTCCCCCAAATCCATAGCCTCTTTTAATTCTTTTTTGGCGTTGGAAATCTGTGATTCCACACGGTCACCGTATTCAGCGACGTATCCGGAATCAACTTGCTGTGCCCTGCTCTTTATTTCTTGCGCATCACGCTGAACTCCCTGGGCATACTGAACGGCAGCCTGTTCGCGCCTTTCAGCTTCTCTCGCTCTTTTTGTTAGTTTATCAATCCTTGATTGAACTTTTTTTCCATAGTCATCTACTTCCGAAGAAGTAGCGCCTTCCTGTACAACTACATCAACTTCTTTTGATGCATCATCAGTGTTTACTTTTTTAGGTGATTCATCGAGATTAACCTCTGTAGCTTCACCTTCCGCTGGCAAGTCAACCATTTTTTCATCCGCCTCTGATTGCATCTGAACTTGCATTTTTGGTTCTGCAGGCATGTTTCCTCCTGTTATGTTTTAAACTGCAAGATATCCTCCGGGTCCTTTACCACGGCTATTATCTCGTCGTCGTTAAGTATTCTCACTTCACCACCCTCTATTCCAAAACGTGAACCGGCGTAACGGCCGAATATAATCCAGTCTCCTTTTTTACACCATGGTCCATTTGGAAATCTCTCTGTGTCACTGTATGCATCCGGTCCAACTTTCAAGACTAACGCTGTTACTGTTGTAAAGCCCCGCTCCTCGATTGTCGTGTCGGACAATATTATTCCGCCCTTAGTCTTTCCTTGTCCCTTGTATGGAAGAACCAATATTCTCCACCCCGTAGGGTCAGGTAATCTGTCTAAAATTTTATCTGTTGGTAAATGCTTAATCTCGTTAAGGGCCTCGTCCTGTAGTTTTTTTACAAACCGATTTTCCTTATCTTCAGCCACTTTGTTGTTTTCGTCTGCCTCTACGGATAAATCCTTTTCCTCTAAAGCAAATCTACGTTTTGGTATCTCCGTCATTTTCTCTTTCCTGCAGGTCCTGTAGTTCCTGTTCCATTATGTTATAGGCCTTGTATTCACCAACTGATTTGTTGTATAGGTCCCAGCTGTGAATGCCGTTGGCTATAACTGTTTTTAACTGTTCTTTGCGTTCACGGATCCTTTTAAGGATCACGTAAATAACGTTTTCTTCTCGCATTAACCCTTGTCTATCTTGTTGTGCCTCTTGCCTCTTTTACCCCATTTACCATAGGACTCATCCCTACGGTCTTTCATGGATTGTTTCTTACCGGATTCCTTTCCAAGTCTAGCGCCAATGGATTCATCTTCCCTGTCCTTGTAGCCTTGCTTGTGTGGGTGTCCTTTAGATTTACCTTTAAATAACGCTCTTCCCATTGCATCATGGGTTCTGCGCTGTAAGGCTCTTCCTGTGATATCTCTAAGATCTCTTGCCATAACAGTCTCCTATATATTATTTAAAATAGTTACGCAACTATTTTTTTACCAAACTTCCACCAAAGTACAACCCTATGATCGAAGCCATTAAGTGCGTGTCCATTGGCGTTATTACCACACCCGCGAACTGCCTGTCCACGAGCATTTCCTTCTGTTCTATCAGGAACAGAAAACCTCTGCTGAATTCCGTCCAGGTCAAAAAGACCGATACGTCAAAAAAGACCGGTACTATTTTTGGCCAGACGATTATGAAGAACACCGCCGTCAGCGCTATTATCCTTCTCGTCCACTGGAAACCTTCATTCTCGTATTTACGCGCCTTTTCAATGGAGTCCATCTGGAACTTGCCGCGGGCGAGAAGCATCTTCTGCTCCGCCTGCTTCGCCTTGATGCTCTGTCCCCATATGGACATTACTCCACCAAGAACGCTTGATCCAAGCATTGTCACCATTTCAACCGGCAATCCAAACATTATTCTACCAAGCTCACTATTCCGCCACGGGCGAATCCCTGCTGGAATCCCTGTCCTCCGTGAGTCATAATCATTGCCTGCTGCAAGGGGTTTTGCGCGCCCCATAATTCATTAGGTTGTCCTCGTACTGGAGGTCGTTCTTCCGGTGGTCCGTAGCCGCCACCACCGCCGCCGTAGCCTCCGCCGCCGGAACCCCAGCCGCTGTAGCCGCCGCCACCGCCGCCTCCAATATTAAGAGAAGGTGGTTTATACCACTCATTATATCCAGTTCCAAATCCTTGTTGAAATTTTTCATTAGGGTTTCCTGCAGTTATGTCCTCTAGACCTTTCATTGCTTGAAAAAATATTTGATTATCTCCTGTCATCAGTGCTTCATCCCCCTTATCTAAAAGAGCTTTATATTCCTCATCAGACAGTCCTTCTGGAATAAAAATAGGCATATTAAGATATTTAGGATCATTAGTTAGCTTATAAGCTTTTCTCGCTAATTGTTCGGCTAATGTGTAAACTTCTGTTTTACCTCCACCTTCTGCTATTCTCTCTGTGAATGCTAGACGATCATTGGGACTGGATCTTACATCCCTAGTGCTATGGCTGTAATCCTTCTTCCAATCATCGGCTCTAGGATCCCATTGTCTTCCGGCTGCGGCTTTTTCCGCTTCTTTCCTGTCCTGCTCTATCTTATCTATTCTTGCTCTATTATTTCTATTGATTATATCTTGTTGACTTTCACCGCCACCACGATCCTCTCTTTCACCACCCCAACTACCACCACCGCCACTACTACCACTACTTGGTCGTGAAGGTGAAGGATCAAAAGTCCCATAATCCCCATCCAAGCTTGGAACTCCTTCAGGGCCTTTGTTAGGTTTTCCTTGCATAGAACCGTGAGGATTGGCTTTAACAATCATATCAATTTCTGGCTGGGTAACGTAAGCTAATTGTGAATCAAGTCCATCAGGACTTGTTCTTAAATTTCTAGGTAAAGTCAGCAGTTCACTGTCGGTAAAATTTCCTGGATATCGTCGCATTATCTTATTCCGGCTCTTGGCTCTTGAAAATGAAGTCCTCTTGGCAGGGCGTGAAGTCTTTCCCACGCGCCTTCAAACTCTTCGTACGTGATCCTGTCGCCGGTTCTTTGTATGTAATCAATGAATTCTTTTTCCAGCGGTCTTCCTGTTTCAGCCCATTGCGGTCCGTGCCCGTAAAGTGTCGCTATGCCTGCTTCACGGTTTGAATCGTCAAATCGTGGAATGGGCGGTGGACCTTCAATTAATTCATCATGGTACTGTCCTGGAAGGTATTCGCCCTCCGTCAGTTCTTCGGGCATTGGAAGGGTAGGATCCAGAAGCCAAGGAGCAACTGTTATGTCCTCGCCTCCATGAATCTTTCCGCCACCTCCTATGGTGGAAGGATCAAAATCCCCTATTGATTCCCAAAGTTCATCGGAAATAAGGTTTCCGTCTTTTTTTGTTGTTTCTTCTATTACTTCTGTATCTTCATATGGCCAGGGTTCATCCTCATGGATGTTAGGGCTTTCAAACGGAGGAACTGCGATGGGTGTTCCAGGATACTGCGACATAATCGCAGCCTCTCTTCTTGAATCGTCAAACGGATGCAAGCTTGTAAAAGCTCCGTAATCGTCATCCATGGGGGGAATGACCACATCCTTTCTGTCATCAGTCCAGCTCTCCGTGTCAATGAATTCATCCTCATGGATGTTAGGGGAACCAAACGTGTCTGTTACATATTTTATCTGCTCTTCCTGGGTATCGTCTACCATGGTGGGAATTCCTCTGTCTTTTCCCATCTTTCCTATTTCAGAAAGAATGGCGCCCAGTATTCCGCCCTTCTCCCCTATGTTCATGATTCCCGCGGTAAGTGGATACATCTTTCCGTAAGCCGGCTTGTTTAGCTGACGAAAATCTTCCGTTGTGTCGCTGTAATATTTCATTGCGTCCTGCGGGGTTGAAGCCCCTGCAAGAGCCATTCCGGCGTCAGTGTATTTCCTGTTTCTGTTCCAGTCCCTTCTGAGACCCTTCAGCCTGTCAATATCAGATCCGCTCAGGTTAGGTTGGCGCTGCAAGTCCATCATATTGCGATGGACTATGCCTGCGCCGCTTGTATTCAAAGCCTGTGCACTACGTGCTGGATGCGTCCTCTTTTTACGAGGGCCCTGAGAAGCTATATACTGTTCTCTAGCATCTACCACTATACACCTGGCACAATAATTACTTTAAGCACAATCAGAACAATAACTACTAAAATTCCGGCCTTTATCCAGTCCTTCATTTTCCAGTCATTCCATTCCTTTATATGTGTCCAAAGATCTTTCAATAAATTCATATCTACCTCCTTGTTAACATTTTTGGTTTTTGGGCTTTTTCTGGCCACCCATTACACGGCCACCGTGGTGATATTTCTTCTTCACTGCACCACCTTTCTTCTTATTAATTCTTAATTTTGCCCATCCACCACCTATAGGATTAGGATTTTTATATCCAGAATAAGTTCTACTTCTTCCTCCAGATTGCGGTGTAGGTTTTCCAACATATGCGTCAGATCTTACTCCTGCACGTTGCGCCGCTCTTGTACCTGCTTTTTGAACAGAGCTCTTTTGCCCTGGCCTGTTTTTTTTGGGACTATCTTTATACCAGGCGTCAGAGTGTGCAAGTTTTTTCTCCGCTGTAGAAGAAAGTCTGTGCGTTCCTATTCCCTTTGGATGTTTATATCCACTCTCCCCTGCATATGAAGATCCTCTTCTTGCGGTTCTTCCTCCGGATTGTGGTGTGGGTCTTCCAATGTTTGTCTTAACTGTTTTCGTTGACGGTCTTGGGCTTCCACCCCTTTTGTATCCACTCATGTCAACCTTCTGTCCTGTCGCCTTAGCGTGCTTCTGCGCCTTCTGGACTCCACCTGAAGTGTATGGAAATTTTTGTTTACCTACTTTCGGCATTATGCTCCTCCTTTTTTAACCGTAATCCCACCAGTGGGATATCCGTATTCATTTACCCAAGGGGCCGTATCATATCCCTTTGCGTGAAATATTCCACCTCTTTTTTTCTTGACAGGTTTGCTGCCGTGTTCCTTTGTCCATTTCTCTGCCATTGCGGGCTTGTTGGCCCACATCCATTTCCGTTGTTTTTCAGACCTAAATGGCATCAGTGTATCGTTGGAACGTCTTCATCATAGTAAAGTTCATTTATCAACTCCTCCTGTATCATGAAAGTGTTGGCAACTTCCTGGAACATCCTGCATGCTCCCACCGGCCCTAACGCTTCCACGTACATGTTTCTCGTAACAGCCAGTAAAGCGCCGCATACCTGCAGGTAGTCCTCCTTGCTGTTGATTTCACTGGTGGCTACCTCCTCAATCTTTTTCATTGCGATAGCTATTTTTTCTATTTTATTTTTTAGTTGATCCATTTGCTTTATTTTTAGCATTTTCCCTCGCAATCCTTTCCGCCGATCTCTGCTTCATTGCATCCCTCGAATTGATCATGTTCTCCTTGAACAGTGTCATGGCTTCATCGGAATCTTCCTTACTAACATCTGCCGCGGCTTTCATCAAGTTAATACTTGTGTCCGCCTCCAGCTTGTCACGTTCTATGTCAAGTTTTTCAGAGTCAACCAGCATGTCTTTCTGAAGCTTGGCCTGTGTCTCCATGGCCTTAAGGTCAATCTCCTGCTGTTTAAGCTTGATCAATGGATCTTCCGCTTCACGCTTCATTCGAGCTTCCTCGTCCTGCGCCAGTTGCGCTGTCATCTTGGCCTCTATTTGAGCCTGCTTTGCCGCTTGCGCGTTAATTAGCTGTTGCATTTGCTGTTCCACCTGTTGTGCCATTTGCGGATTCTGCTGTGACTGTTGCTGTGCCTGCTGCATTTGATCCATTTGGGGCTTGAATTCCTTCTGGACTTGGTCCGCGGCCATCATGGTAATGTGCTCACAAATGTGCGCCTGGAGCATTGAATATACCTGTGGATTAATCTGTACCATTCGCGTAAACATGAATTCCGCGTGCGCCTGTATGTGCGCTGTATGGTCCTGCATTGGAAATGCCTTGGGGGCCTTTCCGTTCATGGCACCCGCATTCTCAGTTGAGGGGCTCATAGGTTCCGGCAATTCCGGATCAGGTTTTAAAATGGCGTCTACGTTATCCACTCCCATCGCGTCATACATTCTTCTGTACGCTTCGCGCATGTTGTGCAATCCTGGATTGGCCGTAGCCAACTGCAGTTGCTGCTGTGCCAACGTGACACGCTGCGCCATGGAAAATATGTTGGGATCGGAAACTGGGATGATGTCAACACGGTCATCAAAGTCCGCTTGCTTAATCATTTGGTTTCCACCTACTACTTGATATGGATATTCCGGCGGCAAGTACAGTTGAAATACTTTTGCCAACAGCTTAAATTCAATTTTTTGCGCATAGTGCAATCTTTTGTGGATTGCGCTCATTACCTTAGTTCCCCTTTCCAAAAGAGCTAAAGTTGTTCCAACTGGATTCTGCTCGTTGCCTTCGCCCATTTTCATGTCGGCGATTGCCGCAAAGGATTTTCCGGCGTCAACCGCAAACCCTAAAAGGGCAAACAGAACCTGTGACGGTTCCTTGTATGGAAGGGGCAACAGTGATTCCTTTATGGAAACTCCGGTAACGTCAACGTCCCTGAATTCCCCCGGTTGCAACGGTTCGTCATGGTCGCGTATTCTCATTCCCCGTGCCTTGAAACCTGCCGGAAGGTTAGCGAGTGTGCCAGCATCAATTAATTGCCGCAAAACACTTGTTGCTGTTCGCGATAACCCTCCAAGCATGTGTATAAGACCGAAGCCGTAAAAGCCCAGTCCTGGGAGGAACTTGTAGTGTACAAAATAATCATTCTTAGCGAAATTAGGGTCATTCTCTTTCCAGTTTCTTCTGATGGATAAAACTTCCTGTGAATATTCATCAATGGAAATAACGTAAGGAAGCTTGACTCCCGTTTCATCCTCAAATCCCGGAACGTCAGCGTTGACGTGCATTTCCAGAATTGTATGTTCTTCATCTTTTTCGCTGTATTCCCTTTGAACGCCTTCCAGCGTATTTACCTTCTCTTCAACTTCACTTGTTTCAACTGTTCCGCTTTTCAGTTCAATGTCGCGGTAGAATCCCTGCAACTGCTGTTTTCTTATGTCGTTTGAACTTGTCTTGATTATGTGCGTAACCCTGTCCGCATTCTCAAGATCGGTTGCCATGTAATTTATAACGAGATCCTCGCCTGCAATGAATTTTGCGACAGCACGCTTCAGCAGGCTGTCATAATAAACTTTCTTGAAAGCTGATCCCGCAAGGGGAAGGTAGAATAGAAGCTGGTCCATGTCCGGATCGTACTCTTTCATGACATCAGTAATCTGATAGTTCATGAACTGCTGCACGCGCTTCGCCTGGTCCTGAATTTCAGGAGTGGAAAGGCCTACAACTTGAGTTCGTACGGGGCCGCTTGGGGGGAGAAGTTCCTTATACGCTTGGGCCTGAAACTGCGTTACAGATTCAGCGAGTAAGGGGTGTACGACCCCGGACGCTCCTTCGAACGGCTGGGTTCGGTTTTCATATTTGAATCCGAGCATGTCAAGGCCTTTGATATAGGTGTCTTCCCAATCCTTCCTTGAGTCCTTATCCGTTTCGAAACTTTCTACTAGATCTATTGAAAATCTACGTAATTCTGTGTCATCAATGTAGTCCGCCAGATTGGCGTCATGGGGAATGTTGGCTGTGTCGACAGGCGCGTTTGGGTCAAAATTGACATCGGCGCCTCCAGCTTCCGTTTCCGTTATTTCAACATTGGGATCAGAAATCTTTTGGTCAGGTTCGAGTTGTATTTCCTCTCCTGTTGGCTCTATTTCCAATGCGTCATTTAAAGAACCCAAGGCTCTTTCAATATTGTTGTTTGGATTTCTTGGTGGCATTATTTTTTAACTATTCCCCCTTTTTTATAGATAGGAAGGCCCTTGTCAATAATGGCTTGCGCAGCCTTATTTTCCTTGAATAATATCATTGGAACTTCCCACACCTTTTTATCGCCGTCCATTATATATGTTTTCATGAACTTTGCACCACTTTTTTTCGCCGCCTTCTCCATGGCGCCTTTGGCCATTGGGCCGTAGGCTACAAGGTTTCCTCTATAGTCCTTGTTTGTAACGTTAAGTCCCTTATTCTTGACGGCCGCTGTATTCATTGTTATGCCGTCATATCCGCCTTCACGCGCGACGCGAAGAAGGTATTTCATTATGAATTCATTGTAGTCCTCCGTCTTGCTTAGGGGTCCCTGCGGAATTCCGCTGTGGTCTCCCGCAGCCATTTTCGCCTGCTCTTCCTTAATCATCTTCCTTACCTTTGTTCGTTCCCTTTTAAGCTTGGTCAATCTAGCCATGATTTGCTTGGTTTGTGGCTGGGCCAGTAAGTCCTCAACCTTTGACACAATCAACGCCAAGTGCTGCTCGTTGGCCGTTCCTATTTCCTCCTTCAGGTCCCCACGCGGTGCGTATTTAGACGATGCGGTTAACTTATCAAAGTCCTCTCTTTTTGTTTTGCTTAACTTCAGGTATGCCTCATGTGGCTTAAGTCCTTCTTTTTCCCACTCAGCAATCTGTTTCTTCACTTTCCTTTGCGCGGCGTTTACCTTCTGGTGCATGTCGGACTGAATCTCCTCTATGTGAAGGAGCCTTCTTCCGAACTGGTCCCCTCTGTCGGATGTCCTTGTGTGAACGACGCCTCCAGCTCTGTCCGCGTCACTTAAATTAAAGTCATGCGCGTATTTGTATCCGGGCTCATTCGATCGCAAGCTTCCAGGCGTGTAGCGGAAAAGAAATTCACGGTAATTGTCGCCTCCCTCCATCATCTGCGTTCCCTCGTGCTGGGTGGATCTCCTGTATTTCTTGAATCCCGCCGTCCTTTTCCCGAAGGCGGTGGAGAGTGACTGGAGTATTTCCTTTATCTCAAACGGGAACCTTTGCGGAACGCCTTCCGTCAATGCGTCCTGAACTCCGAAATTATTGTAAACCATGTCATCAATGGCCTTTATTATCGCCTTCGATTCAGTGGAAGTTGTGGACTCTTTCAGCTGCGGCATAACGGCCTTGAGGTAGTCATAAAATCCCTTTATTGCCGGATTTCGTATTGCCTGCGTGTCAATCTCCTTTATCCTGTTAGACACCTTCCTGATAAGATTGGCGCCGGTTGCGTCGCCCAACGCGACAACATCCATCGTCGGAGCCATGTCATCAAACTGCCTCACAAGGTCAGACTTTGAAACTGTCTTGTTTCCCATCCTTGAAAGCCACGGCGCCAGTGAAGTGTCGTTCAGCTCCATGTCCTTTATGATGGGGAATCCTCTTGGATTGAGTATTCCGTGCTTGCCGAGCTTCATGTACTGAAGCCACTGCGTTCCGGTCATGGCCTCTGACGGCGCTCCTATGATCTTTTCACGCGATCCCCAGAACATCGCTCCTGGTGCTTCAGGTTTTACATTCTCCAGTATGGCAGCCTTTTTTTCCGTCTGCGTCAGTCCAATCATATTCTTTTTCTTTGCCTTCTGTATGTCCTTTAGGACCTCCGACATCGTCAGCTTCGGTTTGTAGTTTGTAATTTTTCCCAATACCTTGGGGGCGTTCTTTCTTACAAACCCTCCCTTGTTGAACTTCTGTATGAACTGCGCTCCCATGAACTCCGAAGGGTTGTTCCTTATCTGCGAAACTGAATCATTGATTAAGGTTCCGTATGGGTCCGGTCCCGATGTTGGCGGGACTGCGTTTGGCCTTCGCGCTATTCCGCCTTTGTTATAGAATCCCATTACCTTCTTAAAATAGT
>Ga0208030_1001534_pt1 | contig 12969 bp, 8 predicted proteins | sample MalvirDeepMed_M9_FD_184246 | JGI IMG/M metagenome (GOLD analysis project Ga0208030, IMG submission 184246) | Marine viral communities from the Global Malaspina Expedition - Malaspina viral metaG DeepMed_M9 (SPAdes) (version 2) | ecosystem: Environmental > Aquatic > Marine > Oceanic | place...
ATGCAAAAGGGGGGCGTGCCCCAGAGGCGTGCTGGTAATGAAGCATCAGCAAGGGTTCTCACTCATTGAGGTGCTGATCGCGCTGGTAGTGCTTGCCTTTGGCCTGATGGGGGTGGCCGCGATGCAGATAAAAGCCCTGCAAAGCGCGACCGAAGGGTACCAGCGCTCGGTGGTAACACTTGCCGCTGTGGATGCGCAGGAGAGGCTTTGGGCGCAGCTAGCCCAAGAAGCTAGCTGTGACGACATGGTTGACAATATATTAAGTGATTGGCAATCAAGCTGGTTTGCAGATAGCGACACACCAATACGCCACTTCTCAGGAGATATTGAGCTTGGTACGGCAGAGTGTGAATTCAATATTTTAATTACACTCAACGACAATGATTCAGCCAGTACTGATGAAACGTTTACTTACACCTTTCGTCTCCCTGATCTTCTAGGTAACTGATGATGCTCTACCAACGCCAATCAGGTTTTACCCTTGTTGAGCTAATGGTTGCTATGGCAATTGGCACCCTGATTATTCTAGGCGCCGGACAGCTTTTTTTGACCACATTTCAAACCTTTAAAAAAGTAGACGAGCTAAGCCGAAAACAGGAAACGGTGGTGTTTTTAACGCAGATTTTAGCGGAAGAGCTGCGCAAGGAAGACGATGTTGATCGCTATGCGCTTTCTTGCTCTATAGCGGATGCCCAGTGTCTTTGCACAATTAGAGATACCGACAAAGATAATCAACCGGTTATAAATTTTTATAAAGATTTTGAAGAAAGTCACGTTATTAGCGACGCGGAGTGTAGCGAAGACCAGGAGCCGTTGGCGATACCAGAAGAAGGCCAAGATCATCAATATAAAGTTAAAGTCCCGGTGATGCAGGGTGGTGAGTCGCTAATATTCCATGTCACCAAACGAGATATCGTAACAACCACCAACCCCGAGTGAGGTAACAATGAAAAAGCAGCAAAAAGGCGCGGCACTCTTTGTTGTCATGGCCTTGTTATCGGCCTCCATGGTGGTGGGTATGAGTGCTATGCAGTCCTCCCTTGTGGATGAGCGGCTGGCAGGCAACTTTCGCTCTTCGGTTCAAGCGCAAATGACCGCTGAAAATACCTTGGCGTCGTTAGTTAATCCTGTCAATACTGCAAGTCGCAACGAATATTTAGGACAGTTAGTGGCAAATCCGCAACTGCTTGAAGAGACGGAAGGAAAGCTAACGGGTGATGAGATCGCTCAGCTACTTCAAGCAGGTACCTTGGATCAATTTATTGAAGATCTGCTTCCTGCCAATTTTGATGAACGAGATGAGGATGAACAGCGCCAAATAAAAGAAGAGCTGCTAGCAAATCTGGAACTTCAGTTTGAGATAGATGCAGAAGCGCAAACAGTCACGATAACCTCCTGGGATCGTGGGCTACGTAATAGTGCAGCGCGCGATTCGGCGCTGGTTTATCGTTACGAATTTAAAGGTGCCGACCTTAGTGGCATTTTAAGCAATGGTATTATCACTTGTTACGGTGCGTCTTTTGAAGGGGGAGGGGGCGTTGCTGTTGATAGCTTTGATTCACAGTTAGGTGCTTATGACCTCATGGGAAACAGTGGTGGGAAAGCCTCACTAGTATCTCTTCACGAAAATAGCCTGCTGAATTTTAATATGGGGTCTGCTCCAGGTGTTACGGGAGATATATTTACAGCCGGAAATATGGAAGTCACCAATACCATGCCTATAGATGGTGATGTACATAGCATGGGAGACGTTACTCTAAAAGGTAATGATGCGTTAATAACAGGAAATATATACTCTGAAAGTAGTGTGCTCTTTCAGGTTGGCACTAGAGTAGATGGAAATGTTCTTGCTAACGTTTCTGTAAAAGTATCAGGAAATTGGGGGAGTGTTAATCCCTTGCAACCAAATGGTAGTCGTAGAGGGGCTACTTCCTATGCCATTGGTGGTGATGTAATCTCACCAGATATCTATACACAAATAGGTAATAGAATTGAGGGGGAACAGAACCGCAGTTTTCCTGGAGTTGTATTTGAAGATTATTTAAGTGAAGGGTTAAAGGTCGTTCGGGAAGGGCAAGCCTGTCCTGATTATGGAGTGAGAGAAATTTACGATGAGTATAGCTTTAAAAGCAATCCTAGAAATGTAAGCGTTCAAAACTGGAATGGCCCGGAAGATTCAAGGGTGCTAGGAGAGTCCCAGTTTATAGGCGGATATGAAGTTTTTCATGTTAATAGTTTGACCATAGGCGGGGAGGGCTTGGTTATAGGAAAGCCCACGGTGATTGTTGTAGATTCCAATGTGTCACTAGTTCTATGGGGAGACTCTGCTATTACCCTGCGTGAAGGTGCTTCGCTACGTATTATTTCCAAGGGTAAGTTTGATTTCAACGGGTCAAATGTTTTTGAGATGAGTGGTTTTAATCCTGTTGTTGAAGTTGGAGGGGAATTGGTGCCTGCATTTTCTTTTATCTCGTTATATGAGGGAGAAGGTAGCGCAGTTGCAATGAATTCTGATGGTGATATGTATGGTGAAGTACTTGCCCCGTTTGGTAATGTTTCAATCAGCGGCTCAGCTAGTTTGATGGGGCGCGTTTTCTCGGAAAGCTTGAGCGTAAGTGGTGCCGGTTCAATACACTATGATCATGCTTATGAAGATATTGCCATTACATCTTCGGCTGCTAGCCCCGAGTGGTGCAGCTTTGATGACTTATCCCCTTTAACCGTCGTAAGCCCTGTTGGTAGCTTATCTCTTCCAAACTCTAAAGCAGAGTTTAATGGTAAAGACAGTGTTCCTGATATTACGGTAACCCAAGGCGACCTTGAAAGGTTCTCCGGCGCTAACGCCGCCAACGATAATATCCAGGGAGGCATTCCTAATGGGGTATTTAGTCGTGGTGAAAGTGCTGAAAAATTACATGCTTTTATCGAGATGCTGCGTACCCGAAGTGATACTGTTCAAGTGCAGGGAGGAAGTATTGAAAATAATGCTGCTTTTGGAAGTAAAGGCAACGAGCAGATCACTTTTGTAAATGGTGCCATCGATGCAAATAATATATCCGGTGCGGGTGTGTTAGTGGTTAAAGGTAATTATAATGCTGGAGGGAATTCCAGTTTTGATGGGTTGATTATTGTGTTGGGTAACTATTCACAAAAGGGCGGCGGAGGAAGAGACTTAAACGGCGCTTTGCTAGTCGCGCCTTATAATGTCAATGGCCTAAAATTCACTGAGGCGAATATTGAGTTTAGCGGCGGCGGAAGCAATGATTTTAATTATGATGAAGCGGCGCTGCGTACTGCCTTTAATTTACTGGATGACGAAGAGCAGGCCAGTTGGGGGAGTTGTAATGTTCCACCGTCGTCTGGTGATGGTGAGCTGATTTGGTCGTTAATAGACTGGCGTTGAAGCTGTTCGCCACCCGTCTGGCGAAACGTTATGATAGGCGTATTTACCTAAGAGCTAGAACATCATGAGTCAGACAGCCAAAACCCGCGTTCTCACCGGCATCACCACTACTGGAACGCCGCACCTGGGTAACTATGTCGGTGCCATTAAGCCTGCCATTGAGGCAAGCCAGGATCCGAACGTGCAGTCGTTCTACTTTCTTGCCGACTACCACGCGCTGATCAAGTGCCAAGACCCGAAGCGCGTGCAGGAGTCTCGCCTGGAGATCGCCGCGACGTGGCTGGCGCTTGGCCTGGATACCGACAACGCGATCTTTTACCGCCAGTCGGATATCCCGGAAATTCCAGAGCTGATGTGGATGCTCTCCTGCGTGTGTGCCAAGGGGCTAATGAACCGCGCCCACGCTTATAAAGCCGCCGTGGCAGAGAATGAAGAGGCCGGTAATCAAGACCCGGATAAAGGCGTCACCATGGGGCTGTTCGGCTATCCGGTACTGATGGCCGCCGATATTTTGATGTTCAATGCGAATAAAGTGCCGGTTGGCCGCGACCAGATTCAGCATATCGAAATGGCGCGAGATATGGCTGGCCGCTTTAACCACCTGTTTAAAGGCCAGTACTTTGTACAGCCTGAAGCCGTCGTGGATGAGAAGGTGGAAGTGTTGAAAGGGCTGGATGGACGCAAGATGTCCAAAAGCTACAACAATACGATTCCGCTGTTTGTGAGCGAGAAAAAGCTGCAGAAGCTGGTGCGTAAAATCAAAACCAACTCGCTGGAACCCGGCGAGCCGAAAGACCCGGATACCTGCACCCTGTTCCAGATTTTCTCAGCCTTCGCGAGTGAATCCGAAGCGTTGGCTATGCGCCAGCAGTACGCAGAGGGCATTGGCTGGGGCGAAGCGAAAGACCGCGTATTTGAGTATGTCAACGCCCACCTAAGCGCCCCTCGTGAGCGTTATAATGCGCTGATGGAAGACCCGGCGCATATTGAAGCAGTTCTGCAAAAAGGCGCTGAGCGTGCCCGTGAGGAAGCCGCCGTGACCATGGATCGGCTGCGTGCTGCGGTAGGGCTTGGACGGTTTGTTTGATCACTTGATAACCCTTATCTAAATTAGCTAAGCGCTTGATTTCTGTCGGCGCTTTTAGCATTACTTAAAGGTGAGCTATGGCGACGACCTCTACGGTGGCACCGGTTAACTATCGAGTGCCTCTATTGGCAACTGCGGCCATTGTGCTGGGTGCCTTGGTGATTGGTGTGCTGTTTAGCGCCAATATCGGCTTACTTATGATCGTAGGTGGCCTGCTGGGTATGGTGCTGTACCACGCGGCGTTTGGCTTTACAGCGGCGTGGCGGGTGTTTATTACCGAGCGCCGTGGGCGTGGGCTGCGGGCGCAAATGGTCATGCTGGCGATTGCCGTGGTGCTGTTCTTCCCGGCGCTGGGCGCGGGCAGCCTGTTTGGTACGGAAGTGCGCGGCTTCGTTTCTCCCATCGGTATTTCTGTATTAGTGGGCGCGTTTATCTTCGGAGTAGGTATGCAGCTAGGCGGCGGCTGTGCGTCGGGCACGCTGTTTACCGCAGGCGGCGGTAATGCACGCATGCTGATTACACTGGTATTTTTTATCGTGGGGTCGGTGATTGGTACCGCGCATTTTGCTTGGTGGCAAAGCTTGCCCGCTTTCCAGCCGGTATCGCTGGTCAATGTAGCCGGTGTGGGTGGAGGCATCGGCATTAGCTTGGTGCTGTTTGCTGCGATTGCGGTGTTGACCGTGATTATGGAGAAGCGCCGCCACGGTCATCTAGAGCAAGCCCCGATGGTGGATAAGCCTGGAGCCGAGCGTTGGTTATCCGGCCCGTGGCCATTAGTCGCCGGAGCGGTCGCCCTGGCACTGCTAAACTTTGCCACGCTGGCACTGGCTGGCCGCCCCTGGGGGATCACCTCTGCATTTGCACTGTGGGGAGCCAAAAGCTTTGAGCTGGTGGGTGGCGATGTGAGCCAGTGGGGCTACTGGCAGGCACCCGGCAATGCCGCCGCGCTGGAAGCCAGCGTATGGGGAGACATCACCACGGTGATGAACGTTGGCATTATGTTGGGCGCGCTGGCAGCGGCCAACCTGGCCGGGCGCTTTGCCCCTAACTTCCGTATTCCACTTAAATCTGTGCTGGCGGCGGTGATTGGCGGCATTATGCTGGGCTACGGGGCTCGCTTGGCCTTTGGCTGCAACATTGGCGCTTACTTTAGCGGCATTGCTTCCGGCAGCCTGCATGGCTGGGTGTGGATGGCAGCGGCCTTCGCTGGCAACATGGCAGGCGTTAAGCTGCGCCCGCTATTTTTTGATGGCGAAGCAGGGCGCAAGCCGGTAGCGAAAAGCTGCTAAACGTTCCGCCGTTCAAACTGCGTCATAGCGCCTTGGTTAACGCCAAGGCGTTTTTTTATCGAACATCGCGAAAAACCCCGTACTTCTTCTAGTGCGAGGATGGATAGCGAGGGGCGCGAGAGCGCCCCTAGTCCGGCCTCGATTGTTGCTCAATATACTGTTTGACCATGCTCAGGGGGGCGCCTCCGACACTTCCCGCAAAGTAGCTTGGACTCCACAGCGAGTTCTTCCGGTAGGCGGGCTGCACCAGTTCAGGGTGTAGTAACTTCATCCGCCGGCTGGATACCCCCTTCAAACTATTCACCAGCCTGGATACCGCCACTTTGGGTGGAAAGTTGACAAGCAAATGGACGTGATCGGTTTCACCGTTGAACTCCTGTAGCTCCGCCTCGAAGTCCCGACACACTCGGTCGAAAAGTAATTCGAGGGAGTTGAGATGCGCGCCGGTAAACACCTTGCCCCGATACTTGGTGACGAAGACCAAATGGACGTGGAGTTCAAAAACGCAGTGCCTTCCTGTTCTGATAGCTTGTTTGGTTTCCATAGACCAAATATATTCGAAGCCATGAAGCAGACCAAGACCCTCAAGGTTCGAGTGAAGGACAAACACGCCGCCGAGCTTAACCGCATGGCCCGCAGCGTGAATTTTGTTTGGAACTACCTCAACGAACTGTCTTCCCGAGCCATTCGGGAGAAAGGTCTGTTTCTGTCTGCCTACGACATGCACCCCTATACCAAGGGTGCTGGCAAGGACCTCGGCCTGCACAGCCAAACGCTGCAATGCATTGCTGCTGAATACGTTGCCCGCCGCAAGCAGTTCAAAAAGCCCCGCCTGAATTGGCGCAAGTCCGGCGGTGTGCGCCGCTCACTTGGCTGGATTCCGGTCAATACCGGCGCGGCCAAGTGGAAGAACGGGCAGGTATTTCACAACGGCACCTACTTCAAGGTGTGGGATAGCTACGGCCTGTCGACATACAAGTTCCGTGCCGGCAGTTTCAACGAAGATAGCCGGGGCCGGTGGTATTTCAATGTTGCGGTCGAGGTGGACGTTCAACCGACGCTTGGGCAGGGTGCCGTTGGCATCGACCTTGGGCTCAAGGATGTGGCCACCTGTAGCGATGGAGGAAGGCTGGAAAACAGCCGCTTCTACCGCCGTATGGAAGACCAGTTGGCGACAGCCCAACGTGCCCGCAACAAGCGGCGGGTAAAAGCTATTCACGCCAAGATCAAGAACCGTCGCCAGGACGCGCAGCACAAGTTTTCCCGGAAACTCGTCAACCAGTACGGCGAAATCGTCGTGGGCGATGTTTCCTCAACCAGGCTCGCGAAGACCAGGATGGCCAAAAGCGTCTACGACGCTGGCTGGTCACAACTGAAAACGACGCTGGAATATAAATGCGCTCACGCAGGCATCGTCTTCAAGGTCGTTCGCGAAACCAACACCACCCGCGCCTGTTCGTCGTGCGGCTCGCTTAGCGGGCCGCAGGGCGTCAACGGGTTGCGAGTAAGGGGCTGGGAGTGCGTGGAGTGTGGTGTACTCCACGACCGGGACGTGAATGCGGCCCGGAATATCCTCAGTCTCGGGGCAGGACGTTGCCCTCAAGAAGTTGGAATCCCCGTCCTTTAGGCGGGGAGGACGTCAAGTCTCTGCCACCTTTGTCGTACTAGCATGTTACATTACGCTCAAACGCCGACAACGCCCAGCGTTGCTGCATTGCAACAGCAATTGACATAAAAAGAGAGTGCCTATGTCTACGACGAGTAAACGCCCCCTGTACATTCCTTACGCCGGTCCTTCGCTGCTTGAAATGCCGCTATTGAACAAAGGCAGCGCGTTTACTCAGGAGGAGCGGCTAGCGTTTAACCTGATAGGCTTGTTGCCACAAAAAGTCGAAACCATTGATGATCAGCTTGAGCGTGTTTACCGCCAGTACCAGCAGTGCCATAGCGATTTAGAGCGCCATATTCACCTTCGTGCCATTCAGGATGACAACGAAACGCTCTATTTCCGTCTTGTCTCTGAGCATCTGGAAGAGATGCTGCCAATTATCTACACGCCAACGGTTGGCCAGGCGTGCCAGGAGTTCTCCAATATCTACCGCAACCACCGGGGGCTGTTTATCAGTTACCCGGATCGCGAGCATATGGACGACATCCTGCGTAGTGCCACCAAAGATAACGTCAAAGTGATCGTGGTGACCGATGGCGAGCGCATTCTTGGCCTTGGCGACCAGGGCATTGGTGGCATGGGGATTCCTATCGGTAAGCTGGCGCTCTATACCGCCTGCGGCGGGATTAGCCCAGCCTATACGCTGCCGATCATGATCGACGTAGGCACCAATAACCAAGCGCTGCTGGATGACCCGATGTACATGGGCTGGCGCCATGAACGGGTAGGCCAGGAAGAGTACGATGCTTTTATGGCGGAGTTTATTGCTGCCGTGAAGCGCCGCTGGCCGAATGTGCTGCTGCAGTTTGAAGATTTTGCCCAGGCTAACGCCGTGCCGCTGTTGGAGCGCTACCGTAACGAACTGTGCTGCTTCAACGATGACGTGCAGGGCACGGCCTCTGTGGTGGTAGGTACACTGATGGCGGCCTGCCAAGCCCGCGAAGAGACGATTGCCCAGCAGCGTGTGGTGTTTGTTGGCGGTGGCTCTGCCGGTTGTGGTATCGCCGAGCAGGTCGTGGTCGCCATGGAGGCGGAAGGCCTGACCGAAGCGGAAGCGCGGGCGCGCATCTTTATCGTCGACCGTGAAGGGCTCATGACCACGGATCAAACGTGGCAGCGGGATTTCCAGCGCCGTTTGGCCCATGACTCTTCGCTAGTGGCGGAGTGGAACGGCCAGGGCTTGGAAGAGACCATTGCCCAAATCAAACCGACGATCTTGATTGGCGTATGTGGCCAGCGCGGTATCTTCACCGAGCAGGTGGTACGTACCATGCACGCAGGCTGCGAACATCCGGTGATTATGCCGCTCTCGAACCCGACCTCCCAGGCGGAAGCGGTGCCAGAGGATGTGATTCGTTGGACCGATGGCCAAGCGCTGGTAGCCACCGGTAGCCCGTTCGCACCGGTGGTCTATAACGGCCGCACCTATCCGATTGCCCAGTGCAACAACGCCTACATCTTCCCAGGCATCGGTTTAGGTGTGATTGCGGCCAACGCCAACCGCGTGACCGATGAGATGCTGATGAGCGCCTCGCGGGCGCTGGCCCGCGAAGCGCCGCTAGTGAAAGAGGGCAAAGGTGCGCTGCTGCCACCTCTATCGCGTATTCGCGATATCAGCAAGTCGATTGCTTTTGAGGTGGCCGCACAAGCCCAGCAGAACGGCGTTGCGTTGAAGACCAGCGGTACAGCGCTGCGCGAGCGTATCGAAAAAGCTTGCTGGTCGCCGGAGTACCGCTTCTATCGTCGTCGCGCCTTCTAAACAGGCGCGCTGGCAAAAAAAGCCCCCACCGAGGTGGGGGCTATGCAAGCATTGGAAGGTCGTACCTCTAGGCTGCGCCGATCATCTTGCGCAGCACGTAGTGAAGGATACCACCGTGGCGGTAGTACGCCAGCTCATTGGCGGTATCAATTCGGCACTTGGCATCAACGGTACGTTCCCCGTCGCTATTTTTAATCACGACTTGAACGGTGCCGCCGGGGCTTAAGTCGTTCAAACCAGCAATCGAGATCTCCTCATCCCCTGTTAATCCCAGGCTTTCACGGCTTTCGCCTTCCGGGAACTGTAGCGGTACCACGCCCATACCGATCAGGTTAGAGCGGTGGATACGCTCGAAGGATTCGGCAATGACTGCGCGCACGCCTAGCAAACGGGTGCCTTTGGCAGCCCAATCCCGCGAGGAGCCGGTGCCGTACTCCTTACCAGCAATCACCACCAGCGGCGTGCCTTCCTCTTTATATTTCATGGCGGCATCGTAAATCGCCATCTGCTCGCCGCTCGGCACGTGGCGGGTTTCGCCGCCTACCACGCCGTCGAGCATCTCGTTTTTGATGCGCACGTTGGCGAAGGTGCCGCGCATCATCACTTCATGGTTACCCCGGCGGGAGCCGTAGGAGTTGAAATCGACCGGCTTCACACCGTGCTCTTGCAGGTAGTGCCCGGCGGGGCTATCCGGCTTGATAGAGCCAGCAGGCGAGATATGGTCGGTAGTGACGGAGTCACCCAGTATCGCCAGTATGCGGGCGTTCTTCACGTCCTCGATGGCGTCTGGCTCCCGCTGCATGCCTTCAAAGAAGGGCGGGTGCTGAATATAGGTCGATTCCGGCCACTCGTAGACCTTACCCTCCGGCACTTTGATGGCTTTCCACGTCTCATCGCCTTCGAAGACGGCACCGTACTCCTTGCGGAACATCTCGGTGTTCACCTTCTCGACGGCACTGGCGATATCGGCCTGCGAAGGCCAGATGTCTTTCAGGTAAACCGGGTTGCCGTCGCTGTCCTGGCCGAGCGGGTCGGTGGTTAGGTTGCACTGCACGTTGCCTGCCAAAGCATAGGCAACCACCAGGGGCGGTGACGCCAGCCAGTTGGTTTTCACCAGCGGATGCACTCGGCCTTCGAAGTTACGGTTGCCAGAGAGCACCGAGGCTACGGTGAGATCGCCGTTGTTGATGGCTTTTTCAATCTCTTCCGGCAGTGGCCCAGAGTTACCGATACAGGTAGTGCAGCCGTAGCCCACTAGGTTGAAGCCTAGGGCGTCTAGGTCATCGTTAAGATTGGCGGCGGCGAGATAGTCGGTGACGACTTTAGAGCCGGGGGCCAACGATGTTTTTACCCAAGGCTTGGTGGTCAAGCCTTTTTCGCGGGCGTTGCGGGCCAGCAGGCCTGCCGCCATCATTACGCTGGGGTTGGAGGTGTTGGTGCAGGAAGTAATGGCGGCGATGACTACCGCGCCGGGGTCAAGGCTGAAGTCCTGCTCGCCCATGGTGACGGACTGGCTGTCACTGTGTTTAAAGTCGTGCTCGTAGCTACGGTCGATACCTACGGCGGTTTGGCCACCCTCGGAGGATAGCTTGCCTTTCTCGGTGGTGGGGCGTGCTTTGCCGTCCTCTTCCATGACTTTGTTAAAGGCGCTGGCCATATCTTTCAGGGCAACGCGGTCCTGCGGGCGTTTGGGGCCTGCAAGGCTGGCTTCTACCTCGTTCATATCCAAGCTGAGTGTGTCAGTGAACACAGGCTCGTCACCCGGCTCACGCCACAGGCCTTGGGCTTTGCTGTAAGCCTCAACCAACGCGATCTGGCTATCTTCGCGACCGGTTAAGCGCAGGTAGTTGAGGGTTTCATCATCCACCGGGAAGAAGCCGCAGGTGGCGCCGTATTCCGGGGCCATGTTGGCAATGGTGGCGCGGTCCGCCAGCGGCAGGTCTTTCAGGCCATCGCCGTAAAACTCGACGAACTTACCTACCACGCCTTTTTTGCGCAGCATTTCGGTGACGGTCAGCACGAGGTCGGTGGCGGTAATGCCTTCCTGCAGCTTGCCAGTCAGCTTGAAGCCAATCACCTCGGGAATCAGCATGGAAACCGGCTGACCCAGCATGGCGGCCTCGGCTTCGATACCGCCCACGCCCCAGCCCAGTACGCCGAGACCGTTAATCATGGTGGTGTGGGAGTCGGTGCCTACCAGCGTGTCGGGGTAGGCAAAGGTTTTGCCATCTTCCTCTTTGGTCCATACCGTGCGGCCCAGGTACTCTAGGTTCACCTGGTGGCAAATACCGGTTCCGGGCGGCACGACACTGAAGTTATCAAAGGCTTTCTGGCCCCAGCGCAGGAATTCGTAGCGTTCGCCGTTGCGCTGCATTTCGATATCGACGTTTTCTTGGAACGCCGTCGGATGACCGAACTTATCGACCATCACCGAGTGGTCGATCACCAAGTCAACCGGGGAGAGCGGATTGATACGGGCGGGGTCCTCGCCCAGTTTTTCCACCGCCGCGCGCATGGAGGCGAGGTCGACCACGCCAGGCACACCGGTAAAGTCTTGCATCAATACCCGCGCCGGCCGGTAGCCTATTTCACGGCTGGATTTACCCTCTTTCTGCCAATCTACCAGGGCCTGCATGTCTTCCTGGTCGACGCTTTCATCGTCAGCGAAGCGTAGCTGGTTTTCGAGCAGGATTTTGAGCGTCTTGGGTAGCCGGTCGATATTGCCAAGGGCTTCAGCGGCTTTGGGCAGGCTGTAATAGTGGTACGTCTGGTTGCCTACCTCTAACGTATGCTGCGTATCGGGTATTTTGCTCATGGCTTTCTCCTCTGATTGCTTGGCGTTACGCGACGGTCACTCTTTTCTTGGTATGGCGAATCAATAGTATGGCTTATTAATAGCACATGGGTGTTTCACCATAGAGTTTCAAGGCATCTTTGCCTAATAGCGTAGACTAACCCTTGTAATAGCTTGTACTTGGCGCCATTTCAGGCAGACTCTCTTGCAACGTTATTTGCTCAATATTGTGACAAAGGTGGTGTCATGGAAACGCGTCATGAACGTTTGATTATTCTTGGTTCCGGCCCTGCAGGGTATACCGCAGCGGTGTATGCAGCACGGGCTAACTTAAAGCCGCTGCTGATTACCGGTATGCAGGCAGGTGGCCAATTGACCACTACAACCGATGTAGACAACTGGCCCGGCGATGCCGAAGGCGTCCAAGGCCCCGAGCTGATGGAGCGTATGAAGCAGCATGCCGAGCGGTTTAATACCGAAGTGCTGTTTGATCATATCAATGAAGTCAGCTTAGGTGAAAAGCCGTACACTTTAAAAGGCGATAGCGGTACTTATACCTGCGATGCGCTGATCATTGCGACCGGTGCCAGCGCACGCTACTTGGGGCTGCCCACTGAGCAGCAGTTTATGGGTCAGGGTGTTTCTGCCTGCGCCACTTGCGATGGCTTTTTCTATCGCAACCAGGAAGTGATTGTTGTAGGCGGGGGCAACACCGCCGTGGAAGAAGCGCTGTACCTTTCCAATATCGCTTCTAAGGTGACGCTGGTACACCGCCGCGATACCCTACGCGCCGAAAAAATTCTGCAAGACAAACTCTTCGAGAAAGCCGAGGCGGGCAAGATTGCTTTGGAATGGTTCTACGAAGTAGAGGAAGTGCTGGGCGACAACACCGGCGTGACCGGCGTGCGGGTGAAATCTACCAAAGATGGCTCCACCAAAGAGATCCATGCGCCGGGGCTGTTTATTGC
>Ga0208030_1001539_pt1 | contig 12930 bp, 19 predicted proteins | sample MalvirDeepMed_M9_FD_184246 | JGI IMG/M metagenome (GOLD analysis project Ga0208030, IMG submission 184246) | Marine viral communities from the Global Malaspina Expedition - Malaspina viral metaG DeepMed_M9 (SPAdes) (version 2) | ecosystem: Environmental > Aquatic > Marine > Oceanic | place...
TTGAGGAAGTTGATCCTGATTATCGCTACGGTGATTTTCGCGATGAAATTAATGATGTTGAAAAAATAAATAAAATCAGAAAAGGATGAATGAGCAAAAGGATAAATACATACAGGAGCAACGAAACAAGATTCGTGAGAAACGAGCCAAGCAGGCAATCAAGGATTCCAAAACGTTCAAGCAGAAACCAGTCAAGTTCGAGCGTCCGCAGGAAGGAAAGATTGAAAAACGCATTGGCGGCATGGATACGTTCCATGTTGAAAAGGGCGAGGAAAAGAATACCTACCGCATTGTCACGAAGCGCGAATATACGTTCGCTTATACAATACGCGCTAAGAACGAGGAAGACGCTATGATAAGGACACTTAAGTTTATTGGCAGCGATGGATCAGGGCAATATTTGCAGAGCCCGTTGCTGCTAGGAAAGCCACTCATTAGGGAGTGGATTGATAAAATTGAAAAGCTATAGGAGGTAACTATGGTAAAAAAGAAAGCTAAGAAAAAAGCTAAGAAGAAGACCCCTCTAGAAAAAATCAGGAAAGAGCTTGATAAGCTAGAGGCACTGCACGAAAAGGAAAATGATATTGTTGAAAAGATCACCGATATCATTGACGAAGAGGACAATGATTGGGGTGATGTGAGCTATGGCGGAACAGATCCAGACTGAGCTGCAATACGACATCTACCAGCCGTTCGGACCTAGCATTCTGAAGGTTAATATGCCGCAAGGATATGTTGACCTTCTCAATGCGCAGGCGGACAAGATTCTCAGTGATGAGAAGCTGAGCAAGGAAAGGGACTGGTCGCACAATTTGGCAGGAAATGTCAAGAAGGAAGTTGCTATTAATCATAATGAAATCAAGGGTCTCCCCGAGTTTCTTATGACGATGGCACATGAGTACGTCAAGCGCGTTCTCCCGGAAGGGTTGAATGACAAGGCGAAGGTGTCCTTCAGTGTGTGGGTGGTATCACAATATGCTGGGGATTTTAATCCTGTGCACATACACGACGCGAACCTATCCGGTGTGGCATTTTTGAAGATGCCACCGAAGTTCGAGGAGGAATACAAGAAGGAGGACCACCATCCAACGGTTGGATGCCTGGAATTCCTTGGATCAATGCCGAATCATTTTGCACGTCACAGTTATGTCGTGAAGCCTGTGGTTGGGGACTTTTACCTCTTTCCATCATGGCTTGCACACCAGGTCTATCCGTTTAGGTCCGAGGGCGAAAGAAGATCAATGTCATTCAACGTGCACTTCAAGCTGGACGGACCGGTGAAGGGAGTCAACGCGTAATGCCTCCTTATTTCTTTCATGGACAAACCCCGGAGGCCCGAAGACGAGTACTGCCTGGATATCCAAAAGACTTTGTTTTTAAAGACTATGATGAGTACAAGCAATATTTTGTTGGGGATAGAATAATTTGTCTTTTATGCGGCAAGCATTATAGAGCACTTGGTAATCACCTTCGAGTATCACACGAGACGGACATTGAGGATTATAAAGAGAAGTATGGTATATTGTGGACCAAATCGTTACTGTGTAATGATTCACACAAAGGTCAGTCAGATCGTGCAAAAAAAAGAATCGCCAACGGCGAACTTATTCCCCAAACTATTGAAGGAAGGAGAAAACAAGGGGCGTTCGCGCGCAGCCATAAGAAGAAAAAAAGAAATTTACTTACTCATAAATTAAGCTCTCAAAAAAATATTGAACAATACAATATTTTACAGAAACGCGTGAGTGAGATGACCAAGGCGAAAGAAGAACCGAAAAGAAAGGAACATCCATCGCATATAAAATCTTTTATAGAGAATTATGCTAAAAGGGGTCAGTCGCCATGGAACAAAGGCAAAAAGATGCCGTCGGAACAAGTTAAAAAACTTTCTGAATTCAGGAAAGCCCACCACGCGAGGGTGAAGGAGATGCTCAAGAATGGTTGAAATAAGATTAATTAGTGAAAAAGACCTAGCGAAAAAGCTAAGTGTCAGCGTTTACAAACTTCAAAAAGATAGATCAAGAAAAAGAGGCATACCTTATGTCAAAATTTTTCATGCGGTTCGTTATGATCCTAATAAAGTTGAAGAATTCATAAGGAATAACACGGTGAACCATGGTTGACACGACAGTGAATAATTTTAAGATCTATCAATTTCTTGATACTTTTACTAACCATCTAAAACCATATGGTTTAACACCTATACAATTAAAGGTACTCTCACAGATCGGTTTACAAAAAGAACTTAATGGAAGTCAGTCGAATTTAACCATAACCAAGATTTCTAAAGATCTTGGCATAGTATTCACAACCGCTCAACGATGCGTTGAGAAATTAGGATCGGGATATTCCTATAAGAGTGCTAGAACTAATGAATTAATAACTCAAGAAGGTTGTGGGTTGGTTAAACATGAGAAACCCAATGGTGGCAGAACAGGTGCAATATCCATTTCCGCTAAAGGCAAAAGGTTTCTTAAAGATGTTGGAAGTATCATATCTGACTATGGTGATGGATAATGGTTGAAGAGAGCAAGTACAAGTCCGTGGCAATCAAGGTTCCGTACTATGACGCGTTGGTGCGAATGGGGTTGACCATGCACCGTGGGCCGGGACAGGAAATGATGTATATTATTGATAAGGAAGCACGCGCAAGGGACATAAAGATAAAGAGCAATAAAAAAGGACAAAAGAAATGAAGTCGCTAGTGAAAGCAGGAAATGAAATTATAAAGATCGCTCTAGAATGTGAGAATCAGCTAGAGGACCTTCCGCATGTGGTGGGGAGAATACAGGCCGAGGTTAAAGTCCACGGTCACCCTCTTCCCACTATCATGATTCTTGATTTGATTGATGAGTTCCTCAGTGATAGGTTCGAAAGAAAAAAGTCAAGGGCTATGGAAGGATTTGATGAATCAAAAGTAGAAGAGGCTTTTGGACGAGTGAGTAGGAAGTGGAGTGGACAGGAGAATATAAACTAATGACAACATTGAAGATCATTGATCTACACCAGGTGGAGGACGGCGCCATCAATCCGAAGACGGGGTTGACGGAGAAACCTTCATGGTATGTACGATTCGAAGACATGTCTGATCTTGTATTGTTTAAGTCCAAATTACTAGAATTATTATCCATGGGTTTTCGAAAGACAGTAGAGAATTTCAAGGCGGGAAAAGCTACCACTAATCAAGGTGGTGAGGCACGCTTTTGGGTAGTGGTATTCCAGGATTATGAGGTAAGGTTACAAACCAAGAATCAAATCATGGATGTAGTAACGGAAGGACATAGACATAGGGACGATGAGGATAATGCAAGATTCGAACGAAGAGAAGACGGAACAAAAGAGCAACTTACCCTCGATTAAATATCCAGACTGCTGGCCTATGGTCCGCATAACCTGGATGGATGCCATGGACGGCGATACGGGATGGGTGACTCTTGGAAAAATGCGCGATGCTAAATTGGCAACATGTGTTGATATTGGTTGGATGATAAGGAATGATGATTTAAGAGTTACAATAATAGGATCCTGGTGTTTGGATCCACAGGAAACAAAGGAAGAGGATAAAGAGGGTGGAAGATATATAACCATACCAAAAGGTTGGGTTAAGAAAATAGAATACTTAGGAAAGGTATATGGAGAGATTCGAGATTAATGTATGGAAAGATGCTGAGCTGTTAAGCAAGGAAATTGTTGAGTTCAATAGTATAAAAGAATGCTATAAGTATGTAACAGATAAGTATCATGGTCCTGATTCCTGGACTGGAACACACCAAAACAAGGCCGGAGTAACGCTCTGGCGTCCACCTCTTGGGATTAGAGTAACATGGTCAAAGCTTTCAGCCTATAAATATAGGCCACCTAAGATGTCAGCTGAGGATAAGAAACTTCGAAGGGAGTTATATGATTCAATAACTCCGGAAACAATTCAGGAATTGGGTCCGAATGAAATGTATGCAAAAGTCAGTAAGAATTATGGGCCAAATCCAAATGCAAAAGGATATAAGGATGTAAAATGAGTGTAGTTATACCATTCAAAGGAAAAACACGTCATTCCAGACGTCCACACCATAAATCCAAAAAGCCTGTCAAGAAGTTTTATGGAATTACAACCAAGCAAAAGAAAATGCTTGACATTGTCAAGAAATATCTAAAAACAAATGATCATGCTCCTAGCTATGAGGAATTGAAACAGTTATGTGGAGTAAAATCAAAATCAAATGTACACAGATACTTGCATTGCCTGCGCGAAAGAGGATATATTAACTTTAAAGATCACATGAAACGTGGTATTATGGTATTATGAATAGGGATCTGAGTGAAAAAAACTTTTTTATTTTTTCATTTACCGGGATACTGCCAATACCGCAATACCTTTTGGTATAAATGATTGAAATACATAGATTATTAGGGTATTGGCAAGGTATTACGAGTCTAAACGACGCAAGGAAGTTTTGTGATTTTTTTATTATTAAATGAGTAAATATATGCATATACCAATGAGTTACGGACGATGAGTGAGAAGGTCATTGCCAATACCTCTGCCAATACCAAAGACATGTCTTTAAAATATCCTAAAGATGGGGAAGGATTGACAAGTAGGCAGAAGATATTTGTTCAGATTTTCGCGGAAAATGAGGGTAGATTGACTCCCACGGAATGCGCTAGGCAAGCTGGATATAAGGAGGATCGAGCTAATACTACATCTTCGGAGTTGTTAAACCCAAAGAAATACCCAAAGGTTGTTAATGCATTAATAAGAAGGAGAGCTGAGATTGATAAAACGCATGAAGTTAAACTACAAAGACACGTACAGGAACTGGCTAGACTCCGTGAGAAATCTTTGGCCGATAAGTCTTTTAGTGCTGCTGTTAACGCTGAACGCTTGCGAGGGCAAGCTGCAGGATTGTACATTGACAGGAAAGAAATCAGAACAGGGACTATCGATAGTATGTCCCGTGAAGAAGTTTTGAAACATTTGAAGGAATTAGGATTAGATGGAAAATTTAGAAAAGAAAAAGAAAGAGTGGTCATTGAAGTTCAGGAAGAGAAATCCAATGGCGAAGGAATTAAGGACGTCACAGAAGTACCGACCGAGAGTGGTGAGAGACAGAATGAAGTATGACCGTAAAGACAGAAACCAATCTTTGGAAAAGTTTAAAAAAATGTTTGAACAATGGTAAAGGATACTGTTACTCGCGATTGGAGAGCTACGCTACGCCAGGATTCCCTGATTGCGTAATATTTCACAGTGTTACAGGATTCTTTACAGTAGAATTAAAAGTTGCAACAAGTAGTAATAAAATACAAATTTCTACATTTCAACGGGCGTGGAATACCATTTACTCCATACACGGAGCTCCTGTATTTATCTTAGTTAAGCTCCTAGGCACAGGTGGCGTTAAAATGTTTTCAGGGTCCAAGGCCCAAGAATTGTCCGAAAAGACCCTTGATGCGGTGCCCGGGATATACGAAGGACGGCTCGAGGACCTCGATCTGTGCGCCGTGGTGCGCGCAAACTCCCAAACTCCCCCATAATACAAGTATTTTGTGGATAACCTGTGGATAACTTTCCCGGGAGCTGGGCGCCCGGCGCGCGATCCTTTCTTCAGTCGTGGTAAAACTCCCAAACTCCCTCATATAGTATTGTTCCGAGGTCCGCGGCACAAGATGTAGCGTGCTGGTTCCCGGGATCCTGCTGCGCGTTGCGTTGTCAAGGGCTTCAAACTCCGAAACTCCCCTATATGGTATAATATTTCGGATTGACCCACAAGATGTGGCGAGCTGGTTAAACGACCGGGGCGCCCGCGGGACAAATCACGGTGATGATCGGCGGAAATCCGCCATTTTTTCTTCCATCTCGCTTCAGGAAGTCTGGGTACTCTTCCCAGGTACAGGTTTGAAACTCCAAAACTCCCAGAAAACAGCCATTTTACCCAAGATCCACGACTGGGAGGCAGCTGCGTGAGTTCCCGCAGCCCGGGCGTAACTCCCAGTCGCCAGAAGTATCCCGTTTATTATTTACGGGATTGTCCACAAAATAAATTAATTTAGGGGGTTGACTTTTACGAATCAAAATGTTATAATGCTCATAGTTCATTAGAAATAGAGCTAGAAAGGAGTAAAAATGACTGATGAGCAGATTAAAATGCTTTGTAAAGCAATTGATAATATTACTAAAGCATTAAATACTAACAATGCTACATTGGAAACGATTTTAGGGCATTATAATGGTATAGTTCCCCAAATGAGAGAGAATGTAGATAGAGCAAATAGATTCGGTAGAAATGCCGAAACTAACGAAGTCGATACTGCTACGACTAATTAGACTTCGTTAAAGTAGGAGTAGTAGGAGTTCACTGCAACGAATAGAAAGTTCGCAAAACTCCGAAACTCCCTGTCAAGGGTTAATTGCCCAAAGGTGTGGATAACCTGTGGATAACTTCCCGGGCACCGGGCGCTGCGCGCGCCGAGTGTCAAGCTTAAATTTCCTAGATTTCCGCCATTTCTTCCATTGACTTCCATCCTGGAATGTGATATAATAGCTCCTAGAAATATGGAACATTTATTTACACTACTAATACCGCTGAAAATAGCCATTATTTGCTATTTTATATACCTGACGCTGCAGCACCTGCTTTAAAACTCCCCAGAACTCCCTGAAGAATGTGACCCAAGTATATTGGTCCGAGGGGTGAGCTGTGAGTTGCCGGGATCGCGCGCCGGGCGTTCCAGTTCAGGATAATAGTTATCCACAAGAAAGTTCAAATAACTATTGCCTTGAATTTGGATTCGTTGTATAAAGAGATTAGAAATAGAAGGTTGGCACACTTGTAATAATTCCTTGGAAGCCCTTCTGTTTCTCGTTTTGCGGAACAGTTAAGAAACTGACCTAGAGGCGATACATAGTATCTTCCCTCGATAGTGAAGCAATCGGTCAACGCCGACCACTATTAAAGAGCATAAATATAGGGTTTGGGGTGGTGTTATTAAAGTGATAATAACTTAAAGGCATTTCATAATGAAACTCCCCAAACTCCCTTATACACAAAGTATTAAGGGTTTATCCACAGGTTATCCACAGGCACCGGGCGCGCCCGGCGTTAAAACTCCCCAAACTCCCCATTACCGAAGAAGTTCGAGATGTCAACTTGACACGAAGTTTCCCGGGACCGCCTGCTGAACGGCGAAACTCCCCAAACTCCCCAAACTCCATTAGAAAGATGAGATGATTACTGGTTGGAATCGCCCGGGGTCGCAGGACTTCAGGAGATGCTGGAATTTTGGGCATAAAAAAAGGGCGATATTGCTATCGCCCTTTTCAATCAATCGAGGTTGATTATTCTGTTAAACCTAGTCTTTTCAAAACATAACCTATGTCATTTTGTAGATGCACTAATAAATCTTTTCCACCTTCCGTTTTATTCATTGCACACCATTCAACTACAGCATTACACAGAACACCACAAATGATTTTCCAGTCTGGGTGTGTCGCTTTAGGCATTTTTAATAAATCCTCAAGTTCTACACCTTCAATGGCTTTTTGAGTTTTAACATACTCCACTAATTCTGTGATTAGTGGAGTAATATTAGTATTATTAACAGTTATGAGTTCTTTACCTTTAGGCATTAAACACTCCATATCTATTAATAGCTTTATGGTGTTTATGAATATTAAGCTCTAAAATCCTACCTGCATTAACTACAAACCAATGATTAGTTAAAACATTATAAAGTAATATGTTTTGACCTTGATATTGTTTTGTTGGTGCAGTTGGGTCAAGTTGCTTATGCTTCATTAAACCACCAAGAATTGCACAACGAACAGTTTTAGTTTCGTTTCGTGCATTGTCAAACTTAACCCTAAATGTGTTAGTTTTGACTTTTCTTATTAGTTGTTGTTTATTCATTTTATCCTCGATTCTAATTCTTGTTAAATAAACAAGTATTACATTAAACTAATTAATGACAGTTTATATAGTTAATTTAGATAATATTAAGATTTCATGTATAACTATGTGGATATCCTGTGGATAACTCGACCGGGATAACCTGTTAATAACCTGTGGATAACTTCGCGCCCGGGATACTTATGCGCCTCGCTCCGCTCGGCGCGATCCCTCAAACTACCTCTACTTATCCACAGGACGGACCTATCCTCTCCAATCAACCTCCTAGACCCCCCATCCCCCCCTTTTATGAAAAGCATGCTTTGAAAATACTTCAACACTGTTTGACAGTGACAATCTGTTGAAAATTTGTTTTGAATATGATATAAGGTACCCTATCTAAAAAATTTTTAAAAAATGGAAACGTTTTCGAATATAGAATCATTGGATACCAACACTCTCAAGCTTATTTTGAGAAAAGCATTGGCCGAGAAGCAAGAAAAAGCCCAAAATGACTTTTTAAGCTTTGTAAAAGAGGTTTGGCCCGATTTTATCCAAGGATATCACCATAAAATCTATGCGGAGAAGCTAAATCGCGTCGCAAGGGGCGAATTGAAGCGTTTAATCGTAAATATGCCCCCAAGACACACAAAATCCGAATTTGCGTCTCATTTGTTTCCTGCATTCTTCATGGGTAGACACCCGAAGGCAAAACTGATACAAACGACCCATACGGGCGAATTATCGATCCGTTTTGGTCGAAAAACAAAAAATTTACTGGAATCCGATGAATATGCGAAAATTTTCCCTGATGTCCATCTTGCGGCTGATTCTAAAGCTGCTGGACGTTGGGAGTCAAATCATGGTGGGGAGTATTTTGCTGCTGGTGTTGGTGGCGCAATTACCGGCCGTGGTGCTGATTTGCTTGTTATTGATGATCCTCACAGTGAACAAGATGCGCTATCTCCTCATATCCTTGATTCTCATTACGAGTGGTATACTTCTGGCCCTAGGCAGCGTTTGCAGCCTAACGGCGCAATTGTGCTAGTCATGACGCGTTGGTCGGTGAAGGATCTCACCAGCCGATTGCTCGAGGCCCAAGGAAAGGAAGCGATGGCAGACCAATGGGAAGTTGTCGAGTTTCCTGCCATTTTGAACGAAAAGCCGATGTGGGGAAATTTCTGGGACATGGACAACCTCATGAAAGTGAAAGCGTCCATCCCACTAACCAAATGGAACGCACAGTGGATGCAGGCACCAACCTCCGAGGAGGGTGCGCTTATCAAGCGTGAATGGTGGAAAATATGGGAAGGAGAAAAGATTCCAAATCTTAAATTGATTATACAGTCCTATGACACGGCATTCTCCAAAAAGGAGACGGCCGACTATTCGGCAATTACCACGTGGGGAGTTTTCAAGCCGGATGACGAAAGCAATGAGGCGTTGATTCTTCTTGATGCAAAAAGGGATAGGTGGAACTTTCCGGAACTTAAAAAGAAGGCAATGGAGGAGTATAAATACTGGGAACCTGAGGTGGTTTTGATAGAGGCAAAGGCTTCTGGACTACCCCTAACTCATGAGTTGCAAAAGATGGGAATACCTGTTATAAACTTTACACCCTCGAAAGGAAATGATAAACATACGAGGGTAAACAGCGTGGCACCGCTTTTCGAAGCGGGGACGATATGGGCGCCCAAAAAAACTTTTGCCGAGGAAGTAATCGAGGAATGCGCGGCATTTCCCTTCGGTGATCATGATGACTATGTTGATTCAACCACGCAGGCTTTAATGCGTTACCGCCAGGGCTATTATGTTGGATTGAGTGACGATTTTAAAGATGAGCCAATAGTTAAAACGGAGAGGGAATACTATTAATGGCTACCATTAAAAAATTATATCTAAAAAATTTATTAGGTGAGCTTTCGCTCGACCGTGCTTTATTGCAAATTCTAGACAAGCCATACATCAAGGACCTTACATCACGACTCAAGGAGAACGATGCGGTAAAGGAAATTATGAGTAAGCTTCAGAAAGAAGAAAGCATCATGGACTGGATGGACTATGATCAGCTGTTGCAGCTTAGGGAAACAATCCTTCCTCAAATGCTCATCAAGGAGTCAGGGCTCGAGGGACCAGGTGCAAAACAAACTGAATTTTTGAAAGACATGGAAAACCTTCAGTTTGACAAGCAATTTGAAAACATCTTTGGAGAATTGCCTCCCAAGAAAAAATTCGGAGGGGGAGGAGCGTTCAAGCCCAAGATAAAAGTTTCATTCATCAGGGACATGATGGATGACTTGATTAACAAGTTCAGCGAAGAGACGGGAATAGAAGGCCCTGTGATTGGAGATGACCCGAAAGGATATACAAGAGACGTCGCGAACTGGATTAGATTGAGCGTGGGTGATGAATTCTTTTTTCATCCAAAAATAAAAGATTCTATTAAGGGCACTTTAATGCATGTGGACCAAGTTGACGCTGGAATGGAGGCTGGAAAACATTATTATCCTGACATAATGGAAACAGCGATGGAAAAATATCCAAAATTTAGTGGAGTAGGTGATGATTTATCTAAATTAGGAATTGAACAAGAAGACCTCAGGAACGCATTAGGAAGTGCATATTCGACAGTGCATACTTTTAAAGAAATTTTAAGTGCAATGAAAAAAGCAATTAAATATAGAAGCGTATTTCCTGAAGATGACCTACCCAAGAACGCACGCGGAGGAATCGCGGCGCTTGAACATGGTGGGGAGCATGATGATGAAGATGATTATGAAAGACTCCAACGGGAGAACATAGAAGCTGGACTGCCTCAGTACCTCGCAGATGTAAAAAAAGACGTTGAAGCCCCTTACGGTGATATCGTGGAATGGATTCAAGGAACTTATAAGGGAGAGCCATACGTGTATGACTGGTGGAAGGACCTTAATAAGGATGAAAGGGAGATGTGGAAAGAGGCCATGCGCCAGAAGCACGGAAAGGATTACGGAGGGGACTACATTCCGTTCAGGAATTATTCCTATTGGAACCCTGAAACAGAAGGATATCAGGATTTGCCGGTGACCGAGGAGCAATGGGCCGACGAGCCGCATATCCTCAAGCAACGGCGCGAGCACAAGGAAGTCACCCCTTACGGATACGATCAGGCGAAGACATGGAAGGAATTATTCAAGCAGCTGGGTCCGGATGAACTGGCATGGTGGAAAGCGTATGCTGAAGGGAACATTCCTGGAGTGCACGGACCTTTAGGAGGAATCTGGCACACCCTTGCGGCTCCAATGGATGCCTACGCCAAAAACGTTGAAGAATGGAGGGCGCAGACAGGACGCCCTGAAAAATTATTAAATGAACTAGCTGGTGGATTGGGTATTGGTTATCCTGTCGGTATGGCGTCTGCTTATGGCATTGGTCATCTTATTCGAAAGTATGGAAGTCCGGCAGTTGCAAAAATAATTGCGGAAGCGTTTCCGCTGTCGATGAGTAAAAAAGGTTTGTTCAGCAATCCATTTCAAAAGAAATTTCCATTTATAAATAAAGGGTCAAATTGGTACAAGTCTCTGTGGAGAAATCCTAAGGAGCTCATGAAACTGCATTGGACGAACTGGAGCAGGGGCATTCCAGGACAGCTTGTAAAAAGAGCTGCACCTCGCTTTGCAGCCTCAAGTTTGGGTGGACCATGGGGATGGGTCGGAGCTGGTGGATTAACATTGTGGGAGCTATACCGCATGAGGAAGTGGTGGAATGAAAGACAGGAGAAAAAAGTGGACATAGAGGCTCTAGCGGAGTAATTTGACAAAATGAATGATATAAAGTATAATGTAATGGAAGATGTCGTTCCGAAGTTGACAGAATCAGAAATGGTGCACATGGCTAGTGGTGGATATACAAAAGGCGGAAATATATCAAAGATCTTAGGATACCTTATGGATCCAATAGATGAATCTATATGGGTAAAGAAAATGCAAGACCTTTTAAAAGAGCATACTGATCCGCTTAAGAAATATTTACCGGATTGGATGCATACCCCAACAGCATTAAGAAAGCATGAAGAAGGAATATTCGATTATCATCCAGGAAATATTAACAAGGAATTATTATTGGATGAAGATCTTGGAAAATACTACGAGAATATTCCATACAATGAATATGATGCTTTTGCTGATATGTTGGAGAATATGCTTTATTCAAAAATAGAAGCTCCTCATGGTTTTGTTGCCGGTGAGCAATATATTACTGGAAGCAAGGAAATGGATAACTATAAGAAAATCATTAAAAATGTACGAGAACAATTAGATGAAATAAAACGAATTCATATGATGAAGGAAACAGCTGATCCTAAATATCGTGGGGATATTGATATATATCATCAGCCACAGGCAGAAAAATTAAAAAAATCACTTGAACTAATAAAATCAATAGTAGGGGAAGACGAAATGAAAACTTTAAATTCACGCGGCGGACTCCACGGCTATGCCGGAGGAGGAAAAGTTGGGCAATATTTCATTCGAGAGCCCGTCAAGGCGGTTGGAAAATTCCTCAAGGACAATATTCCACCCGTATTCTCCAAAGTAGCTGAAATTGTCCCTAGAATTGAAGGGGTAAAAGGAAAATTATCCTCAATATTCAATAAGGCTAAAAATGTATGGGAAGTTGGAACCATTTATGGCGACAGAAAAATAAAAGTTAAGGATAAATGGGTAAAAAACCCCAATTTAAAGTTTGATGTCATAAAGACATTCAAGGATCAAGGGTCTGCGAACAAATTTGTCCAAAAACAGCAAAAACAGGCGGCTCAAACGCTTGGAGCTACAAAATTACCGGAAAAAACGGAGGGGGCGCTCTACTGGAAGTCAAGAAAGGCGATTGAGGAGGCTCCATTCGAGATGGCCCCCAAGAAAAACTGGCTGGAATACCTTCTTAGCAGAAATATAGGATATAAGGAGCTCGGCGATACGTCATTGCTGCTTACAAAAAATAGCGTAGGAAAAGACGGAAAACCAATCAAGATTCCCGAAGGTGGATTCTTGTTTGGGGATGATAC
>Ga0208030_1001548_pt1 | contig 12881 bp, 18 predicted proteins | sample MalvirDeepMed_M9_FD_184246 | JGI IMG/M metagenome (GOLD analysis project Ga0208030, IMG submission 184246) | Marine viral communities from the Global Malaspina Expedition - Malaspina viral metaG DeepMed_M9 (SPAdes) (version 2) | ecosystem: Environmental > Aquatic > Marine > Oceanic | place...
GAGGTACAGCAATTGATCGGAACTGCATGGTGGTGGATTCCTAAAACTCAATCAATCCAAAATTGGTTTATGAAAGCTATGACAACGGACAGGCCACGCAGCCCCGATTCACCAGGAATCATACATTCCCACAATTTCAGCCCACACAATACAGCTGAAAAAATGGATTTGCTGATTGAAAGTTCTTAACTTTTTCGCCTTTTTAGGTTAACCACAAATATCAGATTGACACGTCACTTTCCCTCGTAGAAAATTCTTATGACTAGCTAGGGATCGGTGGCGACTTTCAATTGCCCGACTGTCGTCATTGGTTCCTCTAGAATTTTATGCGAGGTGCAATCATGGCCCGAAAATGCGTCAGGTATAAGCACACCAGCGGTGGCAGACGGTGCGCAAAGTTCTCTGGTGGCGGAACACGGAGGAGAAAATGAAAATCAATTTTGACGACAAATTACAACCAGTAACTGAGAGCCCAACTGAAATCACAATGGAACAACGTGGAATCCTAGGTGGTCTGGAGCGGTTCAAGATAGGTGATGCTCCTATTGGTCATGCTCTTCTAGGTGGAACAACCGCGACATTGGTCTCAGAGGTTATCGACGGTGTAGCACCAAATCTTGGAATGGGAAATACAGGTAGTTTGGTTCCAGCAGTGATTAAAATCATTGCAGCTGGATTTTTGGCCAAGCCCCTTGCAGGAGTGGTTGGAAAACCAGCCACAGACGCTGCACTTTTGTTTTTAACTTACGATGCAGTTAGAGACATAATCCCTTTGGACAATTGGATTAGGAATTTCTTTCCTGGTGGTGGTGGCTCGGTAGCTACAGAACAATCAATGAATGTCGGGAACGGAACCGCTGCGGATGTGACCAGCTGGCTCCAATCCCAGGGAGCTAGATAACATGGGATTTCAAATCGTGGAAGATGAATTCAGAATTACGCAAAACGCAACAGGAATTACCGCTGCTAACGGAACCGCTGATTTAAGTTCCGCAATCTGGACATTTAAAATTCCTGACGCAACAGGTTTTCTCCTGAGACCTGGTGACATTTTCTCTCTTTATGCTGCAAGTTCTACCCCAACCGAAATCGCGGTGACTTCTTTGGTAGAACTTGAAGTTTCCGACTCTAACAGCGTAGTTACGCGTAAAGTCGCTTCTATTGCCTACACAGCTGTTACCGAGTTCGCCAACCGTAACTCTGTTTACACAATCGGAGAAACCATCGCATTGAGTCCCGATCAACTCTTGATAGTGAGATCGACAGCGAATTTGGCTATCTCAACGGCTGATAGTTACTTCCAGGTGTCGAGCCTTCGAGGAACCAGGACTATTTTATAAAGGAGGAATCATGGCACAAAAAGATAACCTTCTTTTGGTTGTCGGTGGCCTTGGAATCCTCTGGTTAGTGTCTCGGAGAAAAACCGCGACGGCTATTGGTGTGCCTGTTTATCCGCCTGGTAGCGAGACTGGCTATGCTCAAGTGGCTGGATCCCTTGGTTCTGTTTCCACGGCTCAAGAAGGTAGTCAAGGTGAAGGAGGAGGTTTTTCTCCTCTCCCAATCCCTGCCGTCCTCAAATACCCAGGAGACTCGGTAGCTGTGACCGTTTCCTACAATGCGTTAACGAGGGACTCTAACGGACAAACGATCAATTGGCCTTATCGGGTCTCAATTCAGATGTACCGACAAAAAACATGGCAAGACGATGACAATTGGGATGAAAAAACAATAGAAACAAGTTCTGATTGGGGATATGGAAAAACAGCCAGTTTTTCTTTAACTATTCCCGATGATGTAAATGGCGGTCAGTTCGGCACGTTCAGGGCTAAATTGTGGGCTGCGACTTCCGATGAATATGGAAATCCTGTTTCGGGTCAGTGGCATCAATTGGGTAATGACTTAGTTAAAGATGATCTAATCGAAATCGACGAAAGGTTTGCTTATTCCACAATTGGCGGTTCTTTAGGATCAATCCGAGTATCTAACAAAGGAAAAAAATCAATGAAAAGATTAACAATGAGACAATCAAGGCCTCCTGGCGGTTTTTCTCCTGGGATCGGTGAATACCGACAATGGCCCCGATCAGGCCCAAATACCGCAATGCCTGGAACAGTGATAAGGGCTCGACAAAACGTGTTTGGCCCTATTGATGAGACAGGAATGTTTGAAAGGGTAGGCCCAGGCTTACGTTTCACCGTAGTCTAAATGCGTAGGATAAGGCTACGAGATCATTCGGTAGGAATCGAAAGATCAACCAATGGTGACACCTACCGACCATCGGCTTTTCCTGTTAGCGTCCGTCCAGGTGAACCGATAAGAGCAATTGCTCATAACTCCACGCGGTTCAGCGAGGTTGAATTTACTATTTCCGATCCCTCTACTGGGTGGTCAAGATCTAGAGAACGTGACGTTAATTTCAATCGTAACGCCTGGTGGGATACTAGTGCTCCGACTTCTTCTGGTTCTTACGAATTGAGCGCGACTTCTGGTGGCCCCACTGCCAATCCCTTAACAGGGTTTTGGGACACGCACACAGAAAACATTCCTTTTACCGTTGATCGGGGATCTCCATCGGCTGGTTCCGAACCTGGTGCGCCTTCTAAACCAAAGGAGCAATTTGACCTCTTCGGAAAGATAGGATTGGGAGGTCTGAAAGGTTGGGCGTTGTTGTTGGTAGTTTTGTTAGGATTCAACATTTTGAGAAAATGAGGCGAGATATGGCAGTCGGACAACAACAACTAAAACGATTAGGTGGTGGTACACGGTCGGATTTTTGGGCAAATATAATGCAGTCACCTACCACGGCTGCTCCGATCAGAACATCTCCTGCTACCCTAGCACCAGCCAATTTCGGTGGGATTTCTGGTTTTCCTGGCCCAACAGGTGGACGGCAAGCAGTATCTAAAGACGGAATTATTTTGGACCTATCTCAAAACTCAGCTGAAGGCCCAGGAGTAAGCCAGACTCAATTGTTCCAACCTTCTTCAATCGGAACGGACATGACAGGAATTTTCAATTCTTTGTTTGTGATCGCTGATGACGACACAATAATGTCCATGAATCCTGGTTTTAACGATGTTAATCTGGACAGTTGCGGATTTTTCTCTTTACCGATCAGAGGGATCCAGACAGTGAGGATTTACGGTCACCGACCTTTTGTGTTCTCGATGATCTTTTCCGCCCAAGACGATCCTGTGACCATAGGGGCTTTCTCCAGTCACCAAGAGAGATGGGCAAGCCAGACGATAACCAAAACCAACTCGGCTGGTGTGGCTGACGATTATACCTATCTTAATTTTTCATCTTCTGACGGAACTGACCAAATGGATCCTGCCGTTTATGGTATGAACTCAATTCACACTGGAGCAATCGCACAGAAAGATTGGATAGTGACAGCAGCTACCAACAATGTTGACGTAGTAGTGCAGGAATTACACGTTTCGGGAAAAACCTGGGCGAATTCCTCTGCTACTGGAGGCGGAACACCTTTGACCGCAGCTGATACCCTTAATTTGCAGATGGGCAGCTATTCCCACCTTGTAAGAATGGGTATTAGAGTGCAAGCAGCTGCAGCTGCAGCCCAAACTTCAGCTGTAACGGTTCAATACAGAGGTTACGGAGGCGCGTTTTAATGGTTACAGTTTACGCTGGCCCATCAGCTGAAAAAGCGGTTAGGGGAATAGCACCAGATTATAAATTCCGAGAGGTTGACCAAACCGCACCAGCTGGAATGTGGCGTATCCAATTAACAGGCGATGACCTTGAGTTTCAAGACGCAACCGCGTCCGATTGGAGTACCTACAACACGCCAGTTAAATTAACCTCTACTCCTTCAATTGTGATTAGCGGTGACATTGAATTCACTGGTAATTTAGACCTGGCTGACGATGCTCTTTTATTGTTCGGATCTGGTGATGATATGTACATGGGGTATTCAGCAACCGACGATGCGTTAGAGATCGGAACAGGGTCAACGATAACTGCTAATATCGCTATTAAACTAAGTAGTGCTGGAGTGTTGGATCTAACGATGGGCGGAGGCGGAATTGCCAATGCTGGACAAGTAGCACTCGATAGTATTACCGCAGCTGATACCGATATCAACGTAGCTGTTACCGATGACAGTGCAACCGCGTTCACAGTCAAACAAGGATCCGATTCATATTTGATCGTGGATACCGCTAACAGCAGCGAATCAGTTGAAATCGGAACTGGAGTGGCAGGAACTGAAATATCCCTGGGAACTGCTACTTCAGCAGTCACAGTCAATAACAAACTTAATGTAACTGGAAGCCTTGATGTTACTGGGAACATTGATATGATGGGAGCTGGAGCAATTAACAATGTTGGCGACTCGGGAAGCGATTGGGACGCGAACAAGTTAATGTTGGACAAAGAATGTGAATTTCAAACCAATGCTGATTCCTGGTTGAAACAAAGCGCAAACGGAACCAGCCCCCACGCAGCTGAAGTAATTGGAACAACTGGAGTAGTATCGAATGCTACCGATACAGGAATTGTAAACCTAACTATCGATAACCAGCCCCAAGTCGCCGTGTTGTATGTGCATTTCCTTACCAACTCGACCGCAGCGGATAGGGTGGAGTCTGGTTTGATCGTGATGACGTTTGGCAGGGCAAGCAATGCAGACACACAATGGAAAATTGACAATAATGAAGCGAATATGCCTTATAGCCAGGGAGATAACATAACAGGATCTGAAACTATAACGGTAACTGCCGATGCTACGATCACCTCAGGTTCGTCTAGTGAGGAGCAAGTTGTGCAAATGAGAATAAACAGTGACAACAGCAACGGAGTTAGCGCGATAACCCATTACAGAGCAAACTTGACTAGTTCATATTCCCAAGAGCCCAACGACCAAATATTTATTACGATGGCTCCAGCGTAAAGGAAAAACATGGCAAGCACACAAGAAGTCAAGGCCCATTTGGAAAGTTTGAGGAATAGTGTTAATTCTGCTATCAACACAATTTCCGATTACCAAGTTTTCGGAGAAAAGTTCAAATCAGCAGATGCAGCTGTGGAACGAGCAAAAATCACCACAATTCCTAGTGAAAGAATCCACGCTAGCGATTGTTCGATTTGTTCTTCGTGGGGTGGTTAAATGATTAAAGCTTCCGAGAAAGATATCAGGGAAATGTTGGAACTGAACCCTTTAGCAGCTGAACAGTTGCGGAGAATTTCTTTAGAAAATGAGTTAGCTTTATCTAAGGCCAGGGAGTGCAGATGCGACAGAAACGCTGAAAATTTAACCCTAGTTAACGCCCCTCCAGAAATTGAGCAGCTGCCCTAAAGTTTTGTTCCGTTTCATTGTTGTAATACCTGTCAACGCTCCTCACACTTCTGAGTCCCATAATTCCTGCCATCCTGATTTTATGCTCCTTTGCGCTCAGTCCTAGATCTGCTCTGGCAAGAGACCTTCCGAATGCGTGGCGGAAGTTCTGAGGGTGGAGGCCTCTGTTAATGGAAGCTCTGTTGCAAGCTCTCCGAAGAGCGTACCAGGGAGCCTGTCTGGTGTGGGGAAAAGGCCTCATTCTCCGATTGTTGGTAAGAGCCTGCAATTCTTCAAACAACTCAACGCTAATCGGTGCCTTTTCTGTTTTGTTTAATTTCGCCTTCTTCCGTTTCTCCCGATGAACTATAACGTAAGGTGGATTTCCGTTTATTATATCGTTTCTTTTTACTCTGAGCCCTTCGGAACAACGGATCCCTGTTTCCCACAGAAGTGTGAAAAATGTTTTCCATCTCTCCTCCAAATGAGGTTTTAGGCTGACCCATTCTTCGTGTGTGACGTATTCTCCGTCTGCTTCTTTCTTGATCTCTTGCACTAGTCACCATAGCTCCCATACTGCCGTTTTTCTCCAGTTGGCAACAAACCCGATTTTTGTAACTCTGACAGCACGTCAGCAAATCCAGAATGGTCAGCCATGATAGTTCTCATTTCGTTGTCAATTACAGCCTGGATTGTTTCAATCTCAGACAATCTGTCGTCGAATTGGTCAATTTGGTTACCGACAGTTAGTAAATTAGTTCCAATGTTTTTTAGGTTGTTAACCTCTGATTGGAGAACCGCAATGTCGGTATCAGCAACCGATTTTTGGATTGTGGTTACCTGGGTATCGAGGTTAGTAACGGTGGAATCCAATTGGGCCACATACCAAATCAAACCGAATGCCTGGGCAACGATAATTCCTATTACTCCAACAGGAAGTTTCAAGTTTTTGATGTCCAATTTATCTGCCAAAATAACTACCTTCATAGCAATTAAAACATACGCGCTTGTTTCCTTGGCCTAGGCACGTAATTACCAACGGATCAGCTGGCCTGTGACAGTCCACACATTTGTAACGCCTGTTTGGTGGTAGTTTGAACATCCGATTATATAGTTTCGGGGAAATGATGTTGGTATCCAAAAAATTCATGCGCTTCATTTCCAGAGTTTACCCGATTTCGCGTCCGTAGTCATCTTCAATCCTTGTTATGTCCAAGTCTTGAATTAGGCATGGGCCAACTGGTGGAGGAGCTCCGAGAGCATAAGAAGTTTCAACCACGATCAACGGCTCACCCCAACTGGTATTGTTAAGCCTGTGCCATTCCTCTTTTTTGATGCTGGTGGTGTCGCCAGGGTATAAATGGGCTTCGTTCATATCCTGGGGATTCATCCCATGTTCCACCCAGGCGACTCCAGCTACTACCGTCCAAACTTCTCTCCGCTTCTTATGTTTCTGCAATGACAATCTCTGACCAGCAGCTACATTCAAGATTTTCACCTTGATCCACGGAGCAGAATAAACGACTTCCTCCCAACCCCAAGGCTTAATCATGTTCTCTCCTTAATATTTTGAATTTTTGCGTTTTTTATCTTTCCTGGCTGGCCTCAATCCTCCTGCTACTAATTTCCAAATCAATGCTCCAGGGTTTTTTACTACAATTCGTTCAGTATTGTATTTCGACGATTCACCATAAACAAAAGATAAACCCTCCCATTGTTCTTGGTACTCAATTTCATCGGCAAGGCCCAACAATAAAGCATTTAGTTCAACTGGATGGTCTTTGACTAAAGTAGTTGCTGCAGCAGGCCAAATGCTCCCACGTTCTCCTTTGAATTTTAGCAACGCTTTTAGCAACAATTCTTGGTGGATTTTGCTCTTCGTGTGTCTTAAATTCATGTTGTTACATAGATCAAGGGATTCGAGTCGATTATGATAAACAACAACAACAGAACAAGACACACGCGCACGAGGCAGAACAGCTAAATTTTCCATAAAAACTCCTTTTTTGTTAAATTCATCGTTATTGCGGAGCCTGATTATCCACAAAACCCTAGCGCAAAACAAGGGTAAAAGAGCGCATGATTTAACATTTTTACCTATTTAACCCGATTTGCACCGTTGAATGATCTGTGCCAAACTCCGCTCATGTTTGCTTGTAATTTATGTGGACGTAATTTTAGTCGGGAACAAAATTTAGAATGGCATCTGCGGGCTAAGTCGCATTTAGACCAAACAAACGATGTCGAGAAAATAACTGTCACCCAGGAGGACAACCAGATGACCAACAATGATTCATATTGCCCCAGCTGCCACAGCCTAGAACGAGAAGTAGACAAAACTGGAGCAAAGCTGGAAAAAGCGGAAACGAAAGTAGCGCAATTGAATTCCAAACTACGCAAAATCGAAAGAGAACCACCAGCTGCACAGGGTCACACCACGGTCAATGACCTGTTGGGGTGCCCAAGCCATGCTCCAGGAGCATTGGAGGGTTTTGACGGCATGGTAATTCCGCCTGGGCAACTCACATCAGAAACGGTTGACGCATTAAAACGGATGATTCCTGTTTTGGGAGAGGGAATAGAACTACCATGACTAACGAGGATTGCACATCAGAAGGTGGAGAGAGACTTCCGCCTCCCACCAACGATCCTATCCAACCCAAAGACCTTTTACTAAAAGCCCTGGCGGATCCCGAAATGCTCGGATCGGTTTTACCTATAGTCGAACAATTCATTGGTGATGCAGTTGACCGTCGAATTTCCCAAATGATGACGGCCCAGCCGAACCCAGCGGAGGTTTTTTCGCAAAATGAACCCGATGTACCACTAGGCCAAGAAAAACCGCGCTATGACGCTCCTGACAACCATTCATTTTCGGGAAATGGACAAAATCCGCAACAAATCCCTCAAAACGGACAATCTCAAGGCCAACCGAGATCGTCAGCCCTTGAAGCCTTATTGCCAATTTTGGCCCAAAAAATTTTGGCTCCGCAAGATTCAGGCGTTGATGGGTTGATAAAACAAGCATCACAGCTGACAGCCATCGCAGAAATGTTTTCTGCTCCGTACAACCGAGGAGTAGAAACCGCTTTCAACCTGATGAAAATGGGTTTGAGTGGGGGAGGGGATCCCGACAGGGTGGCAGAAGCTGGTTTGAACATTGCACGAATGGGAGCTAACCAAGCTCCAGGTCAAAACGATGTACCGACCACCTAAATTGGCTGAATGGTTTAGGAGACTTCAACGAAATCAACATCCCTTTCATAAAGGAAACTCGATTTCATACGGACAATTGTCAACAAAGGTTTACCGCTTTGGAAAAAAACGAAAAAAAACACACTAGTGAGATCTGTGGGCCTAGCTGGTGGGCTATGTTGCATGGTGCAGCAAGCGGAATCAAAGTAGGTTGTTCTACCTGTGGAGAAGAAGCCGATTCTTTGATGCGTTACGCACATGATTTAGTCAATGTGAAACATGGAAAACAAATTTTCGCGAAACGGGATGCGCGTGAGTGGGGTGCAGTTGCGCTCCGACTTTCTCAGCAATTAAAGTCTGTCACCCTCCAGCAAGACAATTGCACCCCACTCCCCCAAGGCCAAGCTACCATTGATGAGGCGATGGAGTTTGCTCGATGCCAAGCCATCAATGATTTGGCCCGATATAAATGGGATAGGTTTGGTTATCATGCTGCTAACTGGGTGAACATGAATAAAGTTAGGCCCACACGCGTCACCAGATCTCCCTTTGCTCCTTTGGTTGAGAAAGCACGATCCATGCAACGCCAACTCCCACTCATGCAGCGGAAGCGCGGTGTCAGGTGTCCTTTAGATGAAGAAACCTTGCGCCAGATTCCAGGAGAGGCCAAACGGTTTTTGAAAGAGGGACAAAAAGCAATCAGTTCTGGTAGGTTCGGAGAATTTGCAAAAAGTGTTCAAAATATGTGCAACACCCAACAGGCAAGGTTTGCACAAAAAGAAGACGTTAAAATTAGCGGTAAATGTACTGACCAAGAATGTTCCCTAACCGCGACAGCTGGTGGGCAATCACTAAAAAAAAGGCCTAGAATTAAAGTGCCGATAAAATCCCTTTCTTCCGAAGGAATCGCGGATGCTGTAAAAGAAGCAAGGGAAGAATTGTTTGACCAAGAAATACAAGAAATGGGAACGGTTCAACCATTCAAAAAGCCTGACCAAAAAAAAATTGATGAGATCGACGAATTAAAATATGAGACATTTGCAAATGTAGATTCCAGAAAAATAGAGTTAACATTTCAATTTGCTAAGTTTGACAAAGTAATCACCTCTAACGATCCAGAAACTGGAGAAATAAACGTCAACTATCCTGGTTGGCTCCAACCGAGGGATCGAAGCAGAGCAGCTAATATGCTCCAAGTTCACACCATGGCTGGAAACCTTGATCCAGAGATGTTAACGACCGACTACCACACGCTAGACAGAGGTGCTCCAGTGGTAATGCAAACGGATGGTGGGCGCGTTAATTATGTGGTAAGCGGAAATGGTCGGGCGATGGCGATCAAACTTGCAGCTGATAGAAATTATTCTTTAGAAGAATACGAAAAAAGGGTTGGTGAGTTTTTAGAATTGCCTCTTGAGTTTGTAAAAAATTCCATGTTGGTCAGGGTATTGGATCCCAGTTTAAGTGAAGAGGAAATTAGGGAAATAGCAGAATTGGGGAATGTGTCAGCTGCTATCGCTACATCGACCGTTGAACAAGCTGGAATCGACTCTGCAAAAATGTCAGCTGATTTTGTTTCCGAACTCACGGTTCTGGACGGTGACCAAGCAACGATCCAAGAAACGATCCGCGCACCGATCAATAGAACCTGGACTTCCAAATTTTTGTCGTTTGTTCCGCCAACCGAAATGGCAGGGTTGGTTGATCCTCAGGGGAGTTTGAACGAATCAGGAGTTCGCCGAATTGTCATGGCATTGACTATCTGGGTGGTGGGAACCGTTGAAGGCCCACGGCTTGCGGAATTGGCGTTTGAAGCGATTGACCAAGATGCAAGGAACGTAATTAACGGCTTCCTCCGCGCGATTCCTTCAATCGCCTCTCTTCACGCACGGATGAATCAATGGATGGACGAAGCAACACCCGAAACGATAGGAAAAGTAAGCACAGTCCGATCTGAACTGACCATTGGGCCAGTTGCTTCAAACGCTATCTTAAAATTTATCGAGATAAAACGGTCAGGCCAAAAAGTCGATGAAGCTCTACAACAAACCACAATGGCTGGAATGGGAGCGGAGATCCACGGAGCAGAAGAACAGCTGATTTTAATGTTTGAAACAAACAAGCGATCAGCAAGGAGAATCGCTGCATTTTTTAATGATTACGTTGAAAAAATGAAAGCGATTGCGAACCCTAATCAACGAGCTATGGGTTTTATGGGAGAAAGCACGGCTCCAGAAACCCTGGAAGAAACCTTAAAACAGCTTAGAACGGAGGATTCCATGCCAGCCAAAGTCACAATGATGGGATCGATCAGGCAGCACAAACGCTTAACCGCAGCTGATAGGCGGAAACTTCCTAAAAGCAAATTTGCTTGCCCCGATCAAAGGGCCTACCCAATCAATGACGCTAATCATGTCAGGTCAGCTTTGGGACGTTACCGTCAGGAGGACACCTTGAAATGTACTGGCGGATCGAAGAGAATCTGTAAGGCAGCAAAAAAATTCAAAATACACTCGGAGGTTTGCGCGATATGACCACGTCAACTTGTACAGTTAACCAAAACCAACTTACGAAACACGAAAGCTATCAAGGTTATTCCAATTATCCGACATGGGCAGCAAATCTTTGGATAAGTAACGACCCATATTGGAATGACCGTGTTTTGGAAATCGTAAAAGAGCATAGATTGAATGCGGCTCAAGATGCTTACCCCAATCAATCTTTTGGAAGAGCAGCTGACGACATAAAAGACATGGTTTGGTATGATATTTACGATGTTGACGCAGGCATAGCGAGTGCGCCAACCGCAGGTTTGGCAGCTGACCTATTCAATTTTTCTTTTGGTGAAATTGATTGGAGAGAAGTCGCTGAACACTATTGGGACGAGGAGTAGGATTGAAACGCCTTAATTTTTCCCTACCATTGAATAACGAAGTCGGTTCGGTCAGATGTTCTGACGGTCGTTGGGGGCCAATGGCCCAAGGAGCGCATGACGAGGTAGTGGTTCCCATCAGCTGCACTCCAGGCCATTATCCCGATACGGTTTGGCACACCCATCCACACGGAGAACCAAAACCTTCTTCAGCTGACATCGAAAACGCTCGTTCAGCTGGAATCAAAAGAGTTTGTGTAACCGTTCCTCAAACTGGCGAAAGTTCTTGTGTGAACGTCCTCTGAGGATCCTATTGTGGACAGTTGCGTTTGATCCCTCTCCGAGTGCTTATGCTGGCGTTTCCAAAACTCTCGCTGAAGGATTGGTGAAAAGAGGCCATCAGGTAGACATTTTGCCGATGTCACCCCAAAGTTTCACTGACAGGGAATTTCCCTGTGATCCGATTGCCAATATCCCTGACAAAAACTACAAGGTTCTATCATACCCTTATACCCAAGTAGTGCCCGAAGCTCTGGTTTATCATTGGGCTACCAACACCAAACCTCGGTATGATCTAGTGATATGGGTTGGAGATCTGTGGGCCAACGCTGAAATACTGAATTCGGTCATGTCCCAGGCGATTCCAATTGTGATCCACTCTCCCATTGACCACGCTCCCATTACCGCGTTGGAAACCCAAGTCTTGTCCCAAGCAACCGCTGTCGCGGTTCCGACTCGCTGGGGAACTGCTGCAGTTTATCAAGGTTTAAAAGAGGGTATTATATCTCGATCAAAAAAAATTCCATGCCGATACGTTCCACACGCGGTGGATGGTTTAGTTTTTAGAGGCTCAGTGAGTCGGAGCCGCCACAGCGGTTTAGTTTTCGGAACAGTGGCGACCAACAAGGGATCAAGAAAGAACCTTGGAAATTTACTCCGCGCATTTGCTGGAGCATTAAACGAAACCAATGATCGAGAATCACGTTTAATGCTGCACACCTACCCATTTATGGATCAAACCAACCCCTCTGGCTTTGCACTAGATCAGCTGGTGGGGTCTTTGGGGATCCGTGACCAGGTGATCTTTCCTCAACCGCTCCAATATCTAAAAGGCGTGTCCCAAAACGAGATGGCTGAGTTTTACCGATGCCTGGATTATTTCGTTTTACCGTCTAAAACCGAGGGATTCGGATTACCAATTATTGAAGCAGCTGCGACAGGTGTTCCCATGGGGGTGACCGATTGTCCACCAATGGCGGAAATTTCGCCTCCAAACGCCCATTTATTTGAGGTAGGAGACAAAGAGGTACAGCAATTGATCGGAACTGCATGGTGGTGGATTCCTAAAACTCAATCAATCCAAAATTGGTTTATGAAAGCTATGACAACAGTCAGGCCACGCAGCCCCGATTCACCAGGAATCATACATTCCCACAATTTCAGCCCACACAATACAGCTGAAAAAATGGATTTGCTGATTGAAAGTTCTTAACTTTTTCGCCTTTTTAGGTTAACCAC
>Ga0208030_1001552_pt1 | contig 12848 bp, 13 predicted proteins | sample MalvirDeepMed_M9_FD_184246 | JGI IMG/M metagenome (GOLD analysis project Ga0208030, IMG submission 184246) | Marine viral communities from the Global Malaspina Expedition - Malaspina viral metaG DeepMed_M9 (SPAdes) (version 2) | ecosystem: Environmental > Aquatic > Marine > Oceanic | place...
TGGAACATTTTGCGAACGCTTATAGGAGGAAATTATGAGTTTTGGTTCAGGCGACAGTCCTAGCAATACACAATTTCAAACGCAGTACACAAGAGATGCACCTCAAATAGAGGCAGCTAAACTTGGGTTGATGCAAACTGCCAAGGAGTATACACGCTTTGGCATGAACCCATGGGAAGCAGTTTCACCGGATGCTAAACCAGGCGATGAAGATTATGGTCAATATAGATATCAAGGTGATGCGCGTGACCATCGTTGGGATCCAACAGGTGGTGCAGAAGGAACAGGTGAAGGAAGATTATTCAAGGATCTAACACGAGAACAAAGGGCACGTGAAGGACAAGCTAATGTACCTAGACAGCAGGTTGCAGGATTTGATCCTATGCAAGACAGAGCTTTTCAAGAAGCGGATAGAGGAATAGGTTCATACCAACCTTACCTAGATGCAGCTTCACAATTTACAGCGGCGGCAACACAAGCTTACGATCCATCAACAGCATACAAACCCTATATGAATCCTTATCAGGATGAAGTCATTGGGTCAATAGAAAGACAATTTGATAAGGCACAGAATTTACAGAACCTGCAGGCAGGACAGGCAGGAGCGTTTGGTGGGGCACGACAAGGAATACAGTCCGCTGAACTTACAGGGCAAAGAGCACAAACAGTAGGGACAGCACAGGCACAGAATTACGGACAGGCGCAAGCACAGGCGCAACAACAGTTTGGATCACAAATGGGGAGATATGGCGAGGCAGCTAAAATGGCGGCTGGTCTTGGTGGTCAACAACAGCAACAGCAATTAGGTGATATTGCATCATTAATGTCAGCGGGATCTGTACAACAACAGAGAAGGCAGCAAGAAATGGATGCACAATATCAACAAGGATTGCAGCAGTTGTATGAACCTTACCAACGACTAGGGTTTACTTCTGATATTTATCAGGGTATGCCTTCCAGTGCTATGGCGATTTCAATGGGTACTTCTCCTGGAAGTAATCCATTGGCACAGACCGTAGGAGCTGGAATAACCGGACTTGCAGGCTATCAAGCAATTAAAGGAAATTAGGAGGTAAAATTGAATCCTCTATACAGGTCTCTTTTTAAACCAATACTGAATAAGGCTTCTCGTTCAGCGTACAGAATGCGTGGTACGGCAAAGGAATTTTCAGGAGCAGCGGATGCGGCAGGAGAAAGAATATATAACAGTCCTTACTACAAGGCGTACATGGACGCTGCAAGAGGAAAAAGTGGCAGAGTAAAGCAAGCAGTAGCGATTGGTACACCTATATATGCATACAATAAATTAAGTGATCTTGGAGGCATGCCATTCAGGACAGCAGAGCCTGAAAAGGTGGAGGAAGATAAAGACGTTATTGCCAAAGAACCACCTGGAGGAAACGAGGACATATTAATCACTGAAAAGGACAAGAAAGAAACTGTTGATGAGAATACAGAAATAAGCGAAGAGACACTTACAACTGATGAGGGCATAAGTGATCAAGAGACAACTAATCAGGCGTTAGTAGAGCAAAACAATCTTTACGGCGGACTCATAGAAAATGACAGCCTGAAAAGAATAGAAGGATACAAGGATGTCATAAAACAGTTCATTGGAACTGGTGAAGAGAGCGAGCAAATGCAAAAGAATGCATTGCTGTTGCAGTTAGGTTCAGCACTTATGGGTGGAAAGTCATTGGACCGAGGACTTAAAGGTTTCATGGAAGTAGTGGGGAATGCAGGAATGCAAGTTGCTCCAACACTGTTCCAAATGGGCGTGGAAAGAGGAAAAGCGGAGCGTGAAATAGGAGCTGCGGCCCTTAATCTTTACATGAATCAATTGGATCAAGCTAAGGATCGAAGTGGACCACTTACTGTTGCTTATGAAAATGTATACAAGACTGATGGTAATGATAATTTTGTTTATGATGCTAATGGTGATCCTGTAATTATTGATAGAAGAAGAGTTGGAACATATTACCGTAAGAGCCCAGAGATTATGGACTTTATGGATATAAATAGTGGTCTTGGTTATGAAAGATATACTTTCGTTGATACACACGCAACCAAAGAAGGGATCGCTGCAAGTGGAATGGGTTCAGGAATGCAGTCCGCGATGGAATCCGCAGCTGGACGTGACGCGCAGAAAAAATATGCTAGGTACATTCAACGTGGATTGAACACGATGGCGGATGTCATCATGCCTCTCATTATTGATCAGCGTGAATCACTGACAGGATTTAAAGGTGAAATTGGTAGAATATTAGCGCCTAAAAAAGCTATTATTGACGCACTGCAGACAGATGTACTGCAGGACATGACGGACAATGATTTTATAGTCTATGAAACACCAGAAGCTTATCAGATAATCAATGGACAGGAAATTGGATTCTTCATTGACCATAAAAACAAATACGGATTTAACGTTGACCCAGTATATGCTGACGGTGGAAAAACGCTAGTGGACCCAGGTGAAAAAGCATGGATACCAACAAGAAAAGGCATTGAAATGCTTCTTGACAATCCTAATCGTTTGATAACAAAAACATTTGAAACTACACTTGGTTTGATGCTGGCGAGAGACAGACAGCCAACGGGTCGTATGTTAGCAGACGTTCTTAGAAAATCATTCGCTGAAACTCAAATGACTGGATTGGGTGGTGAACTTACAACTTCACCTACACAGGTTATAAACAACTATGTAAATCTATATGGACAACTGTATAATAACATGACTAATGCACTTAACTCTGCAAGAGTTACTGACGATCGAGATGTAGCAGATAGAGAAGGATGGGAGTATGATACTGAATCATTTAAAATTACTGGATTGGATAAATTCGTTTCATCGTACTATCAACTTCGTTATTCTGGTGATGAAAGATACAACCAAGATATTGAAGGTGCTCCGAAATATGGCTATTGGGTTGACTCAATGGGTGCAAACATACAACTTGATCACAATGAGGACATGAGCAACACTGCGGATATACATTCTAATATTATGGATAGACTTAAGTAATGGCTGAGAAAAAATTATCATCATCGGAAGCATTTAATCAGGCAGTCAAGCCTTTTATAGATCATAAGAATGCGTATCAAGAATATAAAGGCACTAAAACTGAGGGTGACATACCTAGAACAGAAGCACAGGAAAAAATAGAAGCAGGACAAAAGTGGCAAAAGAAATACATGTGGGATTTCCCTACAGCCATTCCATCTTCAATATGGAATAAAGCTTTTAAAGACACTGGGTGGGAGGCTGGAAAAGAAAACTGGTTTCTTCAAAGCAAGGCTGACAAGCAGCAAAGAAAAGATGAATTGGATAACATGCGGTTGTGGCGCAAAAAGCGTGATGACGTGCGTGATATGGTATTGGATATATCGGAAGCTGGTTCAAGAAAATATAAAGAAACCGGAAATGAAGAGCATCTCAATACAGTTACGCAAGGCATTACTGATCTGCTTAACAGCGCAAATTTAAAATACGACGACTTTGTAACCGTTGATCCTGAAACTTTCGCAATGAGGGATGGGTCGATGCTATTCAGCAACCAGCCTAACCCTTATCCTCTAATAGAGGGCTATGCTATGGGTGGTATGGGATATTACGGAACGATAAAGGGTGAAAAGTTAATGAATGAAAAATTCCTTAAGGGATTTGGAAAAAGATTCGCGAAAGGAAAAGGAAATTTCTATTCACGTATAGCAGGTGCCATTATTGGTGGCGCATCCGGAGTGGCTGCCGCGGATTATGGATATGAGGGAGTACTTGATATCATGAACCGTGCAGGACAGGCGAAGAAATGGAGAGACGATCCAAACATTCGTGCAGGATTAATGGATTCAATGCTCGCAGAGATTACACCGGAGTCATTTACTTTTGGTGGTGAAGGAATTAATCGGCCAGACCAGAAAGCAAGAATGGAGAGTGCACTGAGTGCATTCAAATGGGATGCGATGATAGGATCAATGTTCTTTGGAGCACGTCCTGCGTATTATGCGGTGAGACAAGGTTTTGGTGCTGTTCCAATGGGAATGTTCCGAGGAAAGACTACAGGAGTAAAAGCCAAAGCGGATGTTATGAGCTCAAGAGAATTGCTTGATGCAGAACAAAATCTTATTGAAAGATGGGCTCCAAAAACAGGAAAATATAAAGCTCCTAAAGAAGAATTAGTGTTCGCTAACCCACTTGGAATTCCAAAGCTTGGAAAATTATTGTGGCGTCTATCGAATTCAAAAGCATTTAATTGGCTAGGAAGACCTGGACCAATAAAGAAAGGGTCCAATGAATGGTGGCCTGATCCAACGGAGATTCAAGGAACGATGCTGGCTAGAACAATGGTTGGTGGACCATTTGCCAAAGGCATCGCTGCAACGTTCTCTCCTACTCCTCTTTTAGGTTCTGGAATTAGGCAGAATATGTTTAACCAAAGTGAATTTTATCTTAAAGGGGTGATGGACAATATGCTTGGATCATTCGCACCGTATGCCAATATGACGGACATGGGAATTGACTGGGCCAAACTTGCATCAGCGAATGCAAGAGGATTCAAGGCACACGCTAAGCAATTAGAGAAAAATTTTACTGATGCAGCAGAAGGAATGGGCAAGGGATTTTCTGATGAAAATCTAGTGAGTGTTTCAAAGCAAACACTAAGAGAATACCAGCAAAAGCTTCAAGTAGCAGCGGACGCAGCTAGAAGAGGAGACGATACAGTAGATTTTATTCCTCAGGAAGTAAGTAGCAGACTGATTAAATTTTTAGAAAACCAAATATTAAAACCTGTTGGAGAAGGCAGAACGCATACAATGCGTGATGTATTTCAGATGAAAGGTCTCCGTGAGCAGATGGATGACTTACTTAAGCCATTACAAGATGCAACTTTAGCTAATACTACATACGCGGATGATATAACAAGACTGTTTAAAGCGTGGGATGCGGACGTTGGATCTGTTGCGCACATGGGATATCCTGGAGTAGCAAAAGCGTTTCAAGATTATGATAATTTTGTAAGCAAGGGACTACTGTTATGGGGAACTGATGTTGGACAATCAGCCATTAAAGTTGGTCAACGAGGATTTAATATAGTACTTGATACTAGTTCAACACGTGCAGGACAAGGTTTATTTGAAGTTGCCGTTGCAGCGGCAAAGAATAGTCCAAAAAGGGCTTACGAAGAATTAGCGGCGATTAAAAGAATTGTGGGTGACCGTGCTTATCACAATGGTGTTGGCACATACATTAGAAATGCATTTCATAAATCACTTAGTGAAAAAGAAGGAATGATGGTATTTGACAGTAATGTTTTCAGAGGCGCACTTGGGTTAGGAGAAGCAGGATCTCCTCTTAGAACATTTATGAACGAAGCGTTACCCGGACCAAAAGTTAGAAAGCTTGACATATTCAATCCTAAGACGGGAAAATGGTCGGAGTTTGATGACGAGTTATACGCGGCAGGAAGAAATCAAGGACTTAAAGAAATTCTAGGAGAAGAAATTCCTGACGGACTGTTAAGGGCTAAGGAAGTTCAACTTCCTACAATGAAAGAGTTTGAAGATCTAACTACTATTTTAGAAACATTATATAAGCAAGGCGTTCCATCAACATCCAAATACATGATGCGTCGTGGAGTTATGGCAGGTGTTACAGGATCATTAAAAGCGCTTTCACCCACACAGGCACTTGGTGCAGCTTCGGTTGCCAGTATTGGTGCGATACCTACGATTGCATTAACCTTTCTTGCAAATCATGGTGGTAAAGTTCTAACAAGACCTGTTGCAATGAGAGTGTTCAAGAACGCGCTTGATTCAAATTTACCGGAGACAATTAGACTGGCAAACTGGAACAGGTTTGTTCGCATGTTCCCAGAAGAGTTCACGGCGTTTGATGCGGATCTTAAGGAAATGGAAACGAAACAAAGAATGTTTGATCAGTCAGGGAAACGTATACAAGGTGCTTCGAGCACTGCTAGTAGAGTTAAAGATGCAATCGTGAAGAATATTCCATCCATGGACGATATAAAATCAGCTCCACAAAAAATAATTGATATGCCTTTGAATACACCAAATTTATTACAAACTAGAGATAAGGTACCAGTACCACAAGGTGCTGATGCACCGTATGCGGATGAAGCAGCAGGTTCATATGATACATCACAAGCTGGGTCATCAATAATGAACAGTCAAACAATGAATCCTGGCGCAGCACAGGCATTGTATACAGGTAATACAGACGCGGCACTTGCCGCACAATATGGTGGCGGAACACAGTACGCCGCTGGAGGTGGGCTAATGGAAATGAATCCCGTGATGAATAATCAGGGAAAGTACACGGACATACAAACAGGAATTAATGATAATCCATTTCAAAATTCCAAGAACAAAGGAATAATGGGAGTGTTATAATGGGTTTATTGGATTTATTTAGACGTAAAAAAAGCACCGCAACACCAAACCCTGATGCTGAAAGAGGAGACTGGATGAAATGGTTTTTAAACAGAGAAGGATTAGGTGGAATGAAATTTAGTCCTGGTCCTGGTGGTTATATAGATTATGATCCTTTTTTTAATAGAGGTGGATCAGTCAATCCGCACGAGGAGACGACTAGGGCTGCGAGGAACTGGAGTCCTAGAGAACAAAAATATTATAAAGGACCAGCACCTTATAATCCTGATAGAGAACCAAAATATTATAAAGGACCAGCACCTTATAATCCTGATAGAGAACCAAAATATTATCCTGTATCCCCTTCATCCACAATGGAGAGAGTTTGGAACACCGGCGTAGGAGCCATAGATAAGGGAAAAGAAATTTTGGATCGGTACGAGGTATTCTTGCCTGACGATTACGATGATGACATGTTGAAATGGGAATTGGATAATAAATATGGTCAATTTGATATTGGATTTGGAGAGGATAAGGGAACGATTTTATGGAATATTAATCCTTGGTGGAAAAAATGAGCATAAAAGACATAGTATGGGCAGCAGGAATATTCATAGCTATAGGAGCGACATGGGGTATGACATCGCAGCGTATCAGTGCAATGGAGAAGGACATTGATCGCATGGAGGATGCCATAATATTATTTACTAAAATGGAATCGCGTATTGCGGTGATAGAAACAGAAGTCAAGAACATTAACAAAAAGCTTGACGACATGAATGAATAGGGGCCGTTTGGGGGGAGAATGTACGGTATACTATCACTTTTAAAATCTCTAAAAGGAAAAAACGCAATGCGTAGGGTATTGGAAATTACTAAAAAATATCCTGACTTTAGGCCAGTTAAAAATTTAAGAAATCCTGCTTTCACAGATGAATCCAGGCTTTCTAATGCTATAGGAATGGCTGAAGGATCTGATAGATATCTTAATCCTTATCCTGGAACATTCATGAATTATGTAAGGCACAAAGTCAAAAACCGTAAAATGTTTGGAGACCTTGCCAATTGGTACAGATTAAATCCTGAAAAAATGAAAGTTATGAATGATTGGCATATGGAAATGGGCAGTCAAGGTCAATGGGCACAAGGATTCATGGATAACATGATACAAAGTGACATAGCACAAATGGCAAAAACAAATTTCTCCATGAGAAATTTAACTGACCATGAAAAATACATGCTTGCATTAGCGAAGCAACGAAAACAAAAAGCAGCACAAGGTGCTGACATTATTCCGTTTCCTGGAAAAAAACGGTTTAATGGTGGTGGAATAGCTAATCTTCAACAATTTAAGGAAACTGATCCTAATAGATTATTTCCAGAAAATTTTACAGGTGAAATGACTCCTACTCCTCGAGACGAAGACCCTACAATGAAAATGCTCTTTGAGCTTTTTAAGAAAGGGCCAACACGTTTTGAAAATTATTTTGGCAGAGAGTTCGGAGATTATTTAAGAAGAAAACACGGATTAAAAACATATGATGATTTAAAGAGAGATTTTGGAATAGAAATAGCAGAAGATGGAACTATTCGACAAGACATATAAAATATGTTATAATGCGTCGTGCAATTAACACAGAAATATAATTATACTGACCTCAAAAGACAGGACGGTGTATCAAGAGTATACCTAACACCCGATGGTGAATCATTGCCATCCGTTACCTCAGTTCTATCCAAGACAAAGGACAAGTCATTTTTAAAGAAATGGCGTGCGCGTGTAGGAGAGAAAAACGCTGAAAAAATTATAGCTGATTCCTCGGCAATTGGAACCGCGCTCCACCTATATATAGAACATTATGTGAACGAACATGCTTACAAGGATCTTACGGAAATTGGCATTAAAGCGGAGACGATGGCCCAGGTCATTATTGAACAGGGGCTTAAAGACATTGATGAGGTTTGGGGTTCTGAAGTTCATCTGTATTATCCTGGCAAGTACGCTGGGACTACTGACATGGTTGGACTATACAAGGGAAGGCCTGCCATTATCGACTTCAAGCAGACAAATAAGCCAAAGAAAAGAGAATGGATACAAGATTACCTAATGCAATTGGCAGCATACGCACACGCCCACAATCATCTATTTGACACTGAAATTGACCAAGGAGTTATATTCATGTGTTCTAGGGATCTGTTGTTTCAACGATTTGAATTGACGGGTGAGAGTTTTACTAGAGCTTTGGACTCTTTTATGAAGAAGCTTGACTTATACAATCAAAGTATTATATAATACTTATAGGATGCCGTAATGGGTCCTACTAAATCTTGCTTTAATAGGAGGTTAATATGACTGAGCTAGATCTAATACGTAACCATTTTCTTGGTTTTCACAATGACTTTTTTGAAGGTTTCAGAAGAGTCACAACTTACCCACCCTACAATATAAAAGAAGAAGATGACAAAGGTGTCATTGAATTTGCTGTTGCTGGGTTCGCTGAGGATGATTTGAAGGTTGAAGTGAAAGAGAATACTTTAAGTGTTCATGGGTGCAAAGAGAAAAAAGATTCTGAATCTTTTTGGCACAAGGGAATTTCTGATAGAAGTTTCACCAAAAATTTTCAATTACATAAACATATAGTAGTTGATAATGCCGAACTAAAAAATGGATTATTAAAGGTTTCTTACCACAGGGATATCCCTGAAGCTGAAAAACCAAAAACAATAAAAATTAAATCCAAGTAGAAAGTTCCTCGCCACTGATTTCTTTGGCGATGTTGACCTTGTTTCGAAGGGATTGTATGATTTTTTCATCCACAGTCCCTTTGGCTACTAGATCTATATAGAGTACCGCATTCTTTTGCCCTATTCTATGGGCGCGGTCTTCTGACTGTATCCTTTTCTCCAGATCATAATTATTTGAATAGTATATGACTGTGCTTGCAGCAGTTAATGTAATTCCGTAACCACCCGTCTGGGTGTTGCCAATAAAAAATCTACAATCATTTTCACTATTCTGAAAATCATAAATACACTTCTGTCTATCCTCTGCCTTTGTTGCGCCATAGTAAGTGCAATAGGAATTTCTTCCAAATTCTTCTTTAATAGCTTTCTCAATGGATAATATGTCATGAATGTAATTAGCCCATATAATTACTTTTCCAGTTGTTTCACCTAAAATTTGCATTAATTCATCTAATCTTAAATTTTTAAAATTAATTATATCCCCATCATCTGTCTTCATGTGCCCACATGTAATTTGATGTAATCTAATTAGCTGTGTGAGTACATTAAGAGCTGTTGCAGACTGTCCTTTCAGCATGGTCATAGCGTTCGTTTTCATTTCAGCGTATGCCTGTTTTTGTTCATCACTTAATTCTACTTCCCTCTTGGTATATACCTTATCTGGTAGGTCAAGGCAGTCTTTCTTCAATATACGATATGAGTGTGGCGATACAAGTTGTCCTAGTTGTGCTAGGTTCTTAAACTTAACAATCTTCTGGTATTTGTGTGTTCCACCTGCGGCATTTGCTGTTATCATTATGGCGTATCTGGTCCTAAATGCATAAAAGCTGGATTGCCCTAATATTTCAGGATCCAGGAAATCCATCTGGGACCATAAATCCATAGGCGACTGTGTCACTGGGGATCCTGTCATTATACGTCTGTACTTGGTCTCTTTGGCTAGGGATAAAATATTCTTTGTTCTTTTTGCTTGTGGATTCTTTATGGTAGTGCTCTCATCAACAATCATCATGGCTCTTCCAATTAAAAATAATTTGGCAAAATTAAGTCCTTTTTTCGTTGAGAATGCTTCCACGTTCATGACCATAATTTTTAGTCTATAGTCACTTAAATTCATAATATCTTTTAATTGAGCTTTGTACTTTTCGCTTGTGGATGGTTTCCACGCCAGCACCTTTTTACCTATATACTCTGGAACGTGGGTAGGAATTTCCAAATCTACCCAGTTCATATATGCACCTTTAGGGGCAACCACTAGTAAGCGGTCTATTTTGCCTCTATTATAAAGTATGCATGCATTATCTAATGCAATTTTAGTCTTACCTGTTCCCATCTCCGCGAAGATAGCAAATGCTTCTTTATTCCAGCATTTCTTTAACGCATCTTTTTGATGCTCATAAGGCTCTGTCTTAAATTTATACATTGGCGTAATATGGATCAGCGTCTAAACTTTTAAACCATTTTGGCGGTCTTTTCCAATCGCCAATTTTATGTATATAATAATCTCTATAAGCGCGAACAAAATCATCTTGTTTAAATTCATCTGGCATACATTGTGGTGGTTCTGAAAAATGCATATAATTTCCATTTCTAAATGATAAAAATTCATTAATAACTTTTTGACATGTATGAAGTTTTGAATAACGAGCTGTATACTCTTTTGATAATGCCTGAGCATGTTCAAGAGCCCATGAAAAATTGCGGTCATTATCACCAACCCATATTGTCATGGGATGATTAGGATATGAAGATTTATATCCTCTATCAAAACCATTTTTTCTAGCGGCTGTGGACAACATTTGTGTAGTTTCTAGTACCATTTTTACAACGTGTTTATCACATTGAGCTTTAGCAGCACGGGATGGATCCCGGTGTAAAAAAAATATATTCATATAACCTTTCTTAATTCTTGCTTTTAATTATATCATATGTTATAATACAAATCAAGAAATAAAAAATGACAGTTTATATACCACAAGTAATGGACTATAATGTTCGCTCTGCTGAGAAATTCGGTGAATTAAAAATAATGTTACCGGATAGAAAACAGATGATTTTTGCATCGAGTCCCTTAGTTTTTGAATTAAAAAAAGAATTAAAGGATTTTAGTGATAAAGACTATTTGCTTTTAATCGGAGATCCTGCTATAATAGGGGTCTGCTGCGCAATTGCTGCAGAAGTTAATAATGGAAAGTTTAAAGTTCTTAAATGGGACAAAAGAGAATACCGTTATTATGATATAGAGATAGATTTGAATCCTAGGATTGAAGTCAGAAGTTCTGATCGTGTGGATGAAAAAGGACGTAAAGTTCTTCACATTGAGGAAATAAATTTTTTAAAGGAGAAATAGAATGAGTAATTTAATAAATGAAATGGCAAAGGACGCCGAAGCTATACCTGTTAATAATTTGGAAAAGATTGGTGCAGTGGCAACTGATATTGCTGATACACAAGAAGAGATATCAAAAATAAAAGAAGAATTAAAAAAGAAAGAAGATTACGAAAAAAAATTATCACGGGAAGTTTTACCTAATCTTTTTTCAGAAGTAGGTCTATCAGAACTGAAGTTGTCTGATGGTCGTAAAATTAAAGTTTCCGAATACTATACCGCTACTCCTTTGGTGGAGAATAGGCCTAAAGTATTTGAATGGTTAAGAGACAACGGATTTGGGGATTTAGTAAAGAACCAAGTCACTTGTAGCTTTGGAAGGAATGAAGATGAGAAAGCTAGTGGATTATTATCCCATCTCAATGATAGTGGATATGAATCAACGCAACGTGAATGGGTCGAACCTTCCACCCTTCGCGCTTTCGTCCGTGAACAATATGAAGCAGGTAGAGAACTTCCTATGGATTTACTTGGTGCTTTTATTGGTTACAAAACAACAATTAAATCTGAATAGAGGTAATTAATAATGTCTAAAATTGAAAAAACTAAAAATAACGGCTTAGACCTTGCGGTTCTCGCAGAGGACTCTAAGTCAATGAGCGGCTTTGGTTCGTTAAATCTATCTAGGGATACAGCTATCCCTTACATTAGTATTTTGCAAACTTCTAGCCCACAAGTAAACCCATCCAAGGCAGAATATATAGAAACTGCTAAAGCTGGGCAACTGTACAACACAGTTACACACGAATCCTTTGATGGACTAACCGTAGTTCCTGTTTTCTATCATCTTAAATATGTTGAGTGGAAACCTAGAGAGCAAGGTGGTGGGTTCATTAATTCACATGACGCCGACAGCGGCATCATTGGGCAAACTAAACGTGATCCCATGACAAACAAAATGGTCTTACCTAATGGTAACCATATTGTTCAAACAGCTTATCATTATGTTTTAATGTTAACTAATGGTGGATACCAAAATGCTGTGATTAGCATGTCTTCAAGTCAGCTTAAGAAAAGCAGACGTTGGAACAGCTTAATGCTTTCACAAAAAATTAAAGGTCCATCTGGGATGTTTACTCCTCCTACATATGCGTTTACTTACAAATTAACATCTGTGAGTGAATCTAATGACAGAGGAAGTTGGTTTGGATTTGCTATTGAAAAAGGTGACCAGGTAACTGATGCTTCTCTTTACGGGGAAGGCAAGACGTTTGCGCAGTCTGCTTCCAGTGGAGCTATTTCTGCTAAACCAGAAACACCTAAATTAATACCAACCGAAAAAAAAGACGAAACCGATAACGTAGAAGTGCCGTTTTAGGCATTTCTC
>Ga0208030_1001553_pt1 | contig 12823 bp, 27 predicted proteins | sample MalvirDeepMed_M9_FD_184246 | JGI IMG/M metagenome (GOLD analysis project Ga0208030, IMG submission 184246) | Marine viral communities from the Global Malaspina Expedition - Malaspina viral metaG DeepMed_M9 (SPAdes) (version 2) | ecosystem: Environmental > Aquatic > Marine > Oceanic | place...
CCGTCATCGTGACACCGTACCTTAAACTTGGTATCAGTATCAACTCGACGAATCCCATTGCGAACTATTGATAGTACGGTCGATGCGTCTTGCATATCCCGTTCCACCTTGACGTTATCCTTCGCATCGTGAAGATTCTCCACCAGCGAACGAACGAACCCAGTACCCTTGCCGTTGCACGACTTGGAAACCAGTTGGTTCAAAGCGTGTTTGGTGGGGGTATAAAACTGGTCGTCGATCTCAACACCAAAACGGTATTTGCCGTCGATAGGACGAACATCGAACGTCATTTGACCGCGAGTGACAAGGTGATCCTGTCGATGCCCACGATCAGATTCCAACATTTCCATTCCCTCATCGTAGGAAATAGTCTTGTCATACCAGAGCTTCGACACATTGTTGAAACCCTGCTTGGAAGCCATAGTCTGCCCGTCATGGACGAACTGACCCTGATTTCCTTTTCCTTCAATCGGTTGATATTCCATTTTGAATATCCTTTCAAAAAAACAAACTACTGACAATCAACTCAACTAATCTTAGCAGACTGAACTGAAAAAAACAAGGGGGCAGAGCGAATCATACCCCCGTGTATTTAGCTCAATTCATCCGTGATTTCGGGTGTGCCAAGATAGCTCTGCACCATCTGTGCAGCCTCGTCATAGGCGGCTCCACCGCCACCATTACGAGCCATCCGTTTCAGCGATGGCAAAGAAACGCCACGCTGCTTGAGTTGTGCGGAAACGCTATTACGCTTCGCACGAACTTGGGGAATGTCACGCTCAAGCGTAGCAGCCAAGTCCTCAATCGTTCCACCGGCTTCGTGCGTCCGCACGTAAGCACTCACAAAGTCCTTCGCACTAATGGGTGCGGCTTTCGGGTTACTCATCGTAATCCCCTTTCAAAAAACAAACAACTCTTTGAAGGTCAACACAACCTCCACTCAACATGCCCCTAGTTTATAGTATCGACCAATAAGGTCAACCGTCTGAACCATATTTTTCCACATTTTTTTCTTATAGCATTAAATTACTAGTTCTGCGCCCTGAACCCGTAGCGGCATCGTTTGTGTGAGACGGGACACAAACGCTGCCGCTCGTCTTACCCTATTATGCTTAGTACCAAAGCGCCTCGACTAACGGCTTTTGGTTTATCACTTCCAGATTGGCATATGGCGAACTGCATATAGTATCGTCGGTGTTACGAACCACGAACGAACTATTCTTATACGGATTGTAGCTTACAAACTTTTGTTCCTGCGGAAACAACGGCAAGCTATCCGTGGCATAACCACGAACAAACGCATGGACGTTTTTCTTTTTCTCCCGGCGTACTCTTTCGTTACCCTTTTGGCTAACTACGAATTGCGGATTTTTCACCTGTATATAGTCCGTGTGTCCTACCACCCTGCCCGACTGTCGGACACTCCAAGTTTTCTTGTGTAGATTAAAGTAAACTTCTATTTTCTTATTCGGGTCGATTTTCATTTTTGAATTGCCTTATTAACCAGTCTGTAAACATAATTATCCAACACCCTGTCATAAACCATACTATATACTTCACACTTTTGCCGCCTTCCTGTTATAGCTACCCTTACCCTTTAATTCTACCAGAGCCTTAGCCGCTTTGCTACCCTTCGGTTGTACGCCGTGAATCAATAGAGCAAAATCTTGATTTCGCAAATCAGGGCGGGCGGCGTGTGAATCGTCGCTGTCGATTGCTAGTCCTAAAATATCCGCTTCGGACTCACTGAATACTACTTTAGTCGAACGTAGATTGTATTCACTGATTAGGTTATCTTCACTACCGCCATAACTAGCAGTTAAAACCAGATTGTCCAATTCGGGATACTCGTTGATATGGAATTGCCAATAGCGTAACGATTTCGTGTAACCATAGAATAGTATACTAGGATTCATTGAAGCGACGTTATACCACGCTCGCATATAATCGGCATTGAAAAAATCGCCTGCAACGTGAATACGAATAATCCCCGCATCTGTTGGCAGGTCATTATTTAGGTGGTGAATCATCTCGTTTACGTCCATACCACGCAACGCATCGTAATTGCGTTTACGCTTACTATATACGTTAGGCAACAATGCCTCTTGACTAGCAGAGAAACAACGGAATTGAGTATGCTTGCCGTCTTTCAGTTTTACTCGCGGATTTCCGGCTTTGCTAATTTCGCCGGTTTCATGGACTTTGGACAAACACTCTTTTGCAAACGGACACGACCACCCACTAAGCAAATCGAACGAATATATTTTTCGCCCATTAGTCCACACTTGCAGTTCCGGCACTTTGTACAGTTTTTCTATTTTTGCGTTTGCGTCTGAATATTCCAACATCATTTTTTCCCTAATAAATTATTTACCCTAAGCATACTCTATATATCGGCACTGTAAACCCTTTTTCTTGAAAAAAAGACGGATATCTTTACTGGCTCACGACTCCCGGCGATGAAGCGGCATAGTACGCCTGAGACGTGGTGAAGGCGCATTATGCCGCTCGTATTACCTAATGCATAAAAATACCCCCACCAGAGACTAGCGGTGATCAAATCCGCTTTTCGTAACTGGTGGGGGTGGCGGGAAACTACTCTTTTTCGACAATATATATACCAGTGCCGGTTTCATACTGGTGTTGACCTACTCCCATTCTTGCAGACGTGCCTAACGCACACCCGCTAGTAGCAACCAACAGACCAACTAAAAAAGCCAGTACACATAACAGAGCAGCCTTCTTTTGTGAATTTTTCATTATCCAAAGTACCTCATGTAAAGTTCAAAAACATATCCCAAAACATAAACCCAAGCGGCTGAAACCAGCATGAAATCTCGTTGTTCTTTATTCATGGTATTTTCCCTTAAATGCTTTTAGCTTTTCAGCATCTTCCCTTTTTTTCTCGTTTTCCTCGTATTGCTGGTTAATTTCGTCCACTTTTTGGTGGTACATTGTCAGCAGTACGTTGGACAGTATGCTCGGACTAGTCGCTAGATATTCAAGAATCTCATCTTGCACGCAACAAATGGCAATCATCTCAGCACTAGCGTTAGCATTGTTGCCTATCTCTAGCTCGTAATCATCGCCAAACCCATCATTGTGACCGTATCCAACACCACCACGCATGCCGTGGTTTTTGTCATATCGCGGGTGTAAGTAGTAGCCTCTCATTCGCTTTCTTCCCCAAAAAGGTCTTTTAGTTCCTCTACTTCTACGGCGGCTTTCACTAGCTGGTATGTTATCATCGCCAAGTATAAACTCTTTGATGCTTGAACACCACCACCGTCACCTTCTGGATATAATTGTTTTATGTTCTCAATGATTGTATAAAACAAATTTGGTTGCTCTTGGATAAAACTCTCGGCATAATCCAACGTCCATTGACATGGGTCGGGGGCATCTTTAGTCATCTTATGCAATACTGCGAGTGCAGTTTCTTCGGTTACGATAGGCATTGTCATTATTCACACCCTCCAAACATAGTATCAAAACATTTCCCACAAGTACCGCTAATCAATAGTTCACGTTCGTCGGCTGACAGGTAGGGCATAGCGTCCTGAATATACTTACCCGCCGACCAGTCCACAATGTCCTGCTTATTAACTGCTAACTCAGATGATTCTTTACAGTGCTTACAGGTCGCTTGAATCATATCTTTTCGGCTTATTGCTACCATCATTTTCTCCCTATGTCTTATATCGACCAGTCTAACCTATATCTTTAACAGGTCAACCCTTTTTCTCTAAAAAATCTCATTATGCTCGGTTGCTTGCTGTTGTGACCAAGCGGCATAGTATTCGTGAGACAGCGAACGAACACTAGGCCGCTCGTCTTACCCTATGCACATAAAAAATGCCCCCACCGTTGATAAGACGATGAGGGCGGGAGAAAACAAGGCCGTGGAGATGAGGCCACGGTCTTGAATTAGCGTTTTGAATTGCGCCACCAATATATAAAAATGGAAGGGGAAGAGTTATGTATTACTTCCAACGTTTCGGGGACAGATATGTCTACCCCGTGAGGGGAGTTCCCTACTTTGTACCACCGACTAAAGCCTCATCCATTCGGACATACTCTAAAGTCAATGTGCTTTACCGCCTCTGCCTAGCTGCGGTATTCGGCCACCTTCCTACTGGCGGGGGCTACCCAACCAGTATGTGTTGTATTAAAAATCAGTTGTGGGGCAAGCCTTTCCCCATAAATCCTAAACTGTCCTACCAGTCCTGTCACCGAAGTGCTATGAAGGCTTTAATTGGACAACTGAATTGACTAGAGTTAACTAGCCGTTTGGGTTTTGTCTCCAAAGAGTGCCGAAGCAATCAGCGAAAACAAATCCCGTTTGTCTCTTGGTAAAACTTCCGTGCCAACCATTCGACCGTCATAGAAGCTCTTAATATCACCATCAACCAATTCCACCGTGTAAAGCATCTCAGAGCGTCGCCCTTTAATGTTTGCTCGACGAATAGTATCCGTAGATACGGGCTGGTCAACAATACTCCGAACATCCACAACCTTGCCGGAATATTCTTCCGACTGGTCGGTATAATCCGTGAGGGTCATACCGCCCTTGTGTTCATCCCTGAACTGCTTTAAGTAATGAAAACGAATTGTGTCATTTTCTTTCAACATCTTTTCTCCCTTTCAATAAATGAGATTTTACCACAGCGTCGAAGTGGGGTCAAGCCCCAATTTCCTCGACGCCTAATTCTTCCGAAACCCTTTCGGCTTCTGCCGCTTCTTCTTCGGCGGCGGCTTCGGCTTCTTTCTCGGCTTGCTTTACGTCATGGGCGGCAATCGAACCAGCCAAAGCTGTCGCCAACTCCCGTGCCAATTCCAAAGGAACCTTAACCTCAAGACTTCGCTGAACACCATCAACTCCGGTGTCATCAAAATCAAGGTCAACCGTATCTGCCCAGCCGTGAACGTATGTGCTAACGTTTCCCGACTTGCCCAACTCAACATTAAAGTTTTCTTTTTTCATAATCTTCATCTTGCTTCTCCCTAATCAAAAACTAACAACTAACAATACCCAAGTCTACCATATATATCGGCATGGTCAACCGTCTAACTCCACTTTTTTTCTAAATTTTCTGCCCCCGGTGGAACGTTCTCAAAACGAACCTGCCCCCGGTCAAGCCGGTACATAGCATCGGCTACGGCTTCGACAATCTCAATCTCGATTGACGAACCGTTGGTAGTGGCATCATCAAGGTCGTCCCGTCCCTCTGGAGGGGTCAACTGAAATTCCTCGGCGTTTGGATATTCAAGAACATCTAAAACGTCCCTCTTGGAATCTGCATCAAGCTGATTAAAAATTCGCGTTAAATCATCCATCGTTTTCTCCCTAGTTCACAGTGTTCGCCGTTCAAGCGGCTTAGTAGTCGTGAGACGGGCGAACGACCACTAAGCCGCTCGTCTTACCCTATTTAAAATGCTGGTTCAAGTATGTGCTGCTCCAAATGCCACCTGAGTTTAAGGGTTGCGTATACATAGCAGTCCGAACCCCCAGCAATTTATTAAGAATCAGTAACCTGATACCTGTTTCCGTTTTGTAGCGTGAGCGTTCCCCCGAAGAACTCCCACATCATTTCGGTTTTTAATGCCTGAGCGTGTAGCTTTTTCAGTTCGGGCATATCCTCTTTTTGCTGTTCTTCACTACACTTAGTTGATATTATTCGTACTGCCATTGTATTCTCCAATTTGATTAGAATCCTAAAACGTATCTGTCTCTGTGGATGGTGACCACGCCAGCCTCGCCAACCATCCAATTACAATCCTTTAGCCTTATGTCGTTCGGTAAATTCGCTTCTAGGAAATCCTCATAATCCCCATTCTCAGGGAAGTTCGCAGGAATCTCAACCTTGAAGACGATACCACTTGACGCATCTAACACCCATACAAATTTATCGGTCTTTGCGGGTAAAGCCTCCCGGCGTTTTTCGTTGTCAATATTCCAGTCCTTTTTTTCTCGAATATCTGTGCTATGCTGAATATGTCTTGCACCTAGACGGGTCATTAAATCTTCGTACCTGTCGCCATCTAGACCAACATCATTTTCGTCCATCTCTTTACACCCTACGCACTCTTGCCATTCAGTAAGAGCGTCAATTAGGTTGTCGCAATCTTTTTTACTTAGTTCCATTTTTACCACCAACTCGAATAAACAACTGTTTTGCCATCAGCCAACGCTTTACGAGCATTGGCACAAAATTCTAAATCGTCCTCTTTGTAATGCTCACTAGAATCATCACCAAAGAAGAAACCCTGCGTTTCCGGTAGCGTGGCACCGTTGACGGCGGTTTCAAGGGCGTCAATATCTTCTAGCGTCAACTCAACATCGACACAATTAAATTCGCCCTCTCCACCTTTTGCAAAGTAGAGTGCTTCCATAAATCCCTGAAGACTAGGATGCTTTCGCCAATAGGCGAGTTCTTCCGTACCGTTTCCATCGTCGGCTGACTGTTCTAATCTAATGCTTGCGTATTGGTCTAATCCCATCGTTTTCTCCCTAACTAATAAGTTCGTTGTCTGTTCTATCAACTGGTACTTCGTTGCACATTTCCTGTGCTTCTTCAAATTCGTCTAGGACTTCGTACTCGTCCATTGTTCCAACATATACCATTATTTAGTCTCCAATGAATAAGCCCGTTGACGTTCGAGCAGTTCCCAATCCTTCAAATCTTTACCTTCAAGCTGTTCGCCTGTAAATACGTTTTGAGCGTTGGCGTGTCGCTCGGTCATTTGTGCAATAATTTGTTCTCTTGTCATCTTGCTTTCTCCCTAATAAAACCCCAGTGTAATCTATATCGGCAAACAGTCAACCCTTTTTTCAAGAAAAATCTCGGATTGCTTGATTTTTTCGAGCCGCCCTAGTTCGCAGTTTACGGGGTCGGTTGTCGTGTTTACCAGCACCACCACGATATGCGGAATGTCCACGACTCGCTTTCCATAATGGTTTGGTATTGAGTTCGATTGTAAATTTTTTAGCCATCTCATTTTCTCCCTAGTTCTGACCTGTTTGTGACCAAGCCGCGAGGTTGCCGTGAGACTGTGAACGGCAACCGAGCGCCTCGTTTTACCCCATCCGCGCAGCGAGGCTGACCGGATTTGAACCGGCAACCACCGGATCGACAGTCCGGTACTCTAACCAATTGAGCTACAGCCCCAAATAAAAGGTGGCGGCTTTCTACTGCCCACAGCTTGACACCGCCAAACATCTGTGAACGCACCGGATTTGACGCAACCGGTATAACGACCTATTTGCTAGCGAAGCAATTCGGGCGGGTTGCTATCCCTTGCCCACAGCAAAAGGTGTTGCTGCCTCCTTTCAAAAGGCGAATTCTAATGAAGGCTCGCCCGTTTAACCTACCGCTATTTGTTTTCAGTCGCCAGCGGCTTAACCGTGTTTATACTCACCCGACCATCGAATTGTATTTAGTATACTACTTCATGATTTTTACTCCTGTTATTAAATTGTACTATTGAGAGCTTACTGCACCCCACTACTTCTAGGTAGTGCAGCCCTATTACTGGATATTCTCCATAAGGGACTGTAGAGCCGTGACCAATTCTTATCACCGACGTTCGTCTACAAAACTTGGCGCTCGATAATGGGTGATTTTTTGTAGCTCACCCAAATCCCGCACTCCGCTTTAGAGTGCAGTAAACTCTCAATTGTATTGTGCGGTTTTTTAATAGACCGCAAACTATACTAGAAGCTGCGTACCAACAGCCGGTCTAGCTCTGATATTGGCGACGTGGCAGGGAATCGAACCCTACGAAACTGGCAACTGATTGTCACGGCTAGTCAACCGATACAGAACCTTGATCCCTGCGCAGCTAATGTTGCGAACCCAAGTTTCAGACATTCAACTGGACTATCCAGTTTCACCATGTCACGCCATTGTATTGTTGGGCAGCTTTCCTGAGTTGGGTAGCTTTAACACGCCTCCAGTGTCACCCGCGACTTATCAAGAACCTCTATGCCTGAGCCGTCGCTGTATATTGTATCATTTGTTGGAAAAAAGTCAACCCCTAGCAATCGGGATCGAAATCCATCCACTCGGTGAGTTCGGACGGCTGACCGTCGCACTCTTCCCGCCAATCCACTTCTGGATTATCCACAAGCGGCTCACCACACTCGGTGCATACTTGGTCGGACGTAGAAACGGTTTCACAAAATTCACAATTCAACATATCTCGTTTTCTCCTGTTTCACTTGTTTTCGCGCTCAAGCGGTTTTGATACGCTGAGACAGGGCGAAGCGCATCAAGACCGCTCGTCTTACCTCACCCTTGCCCTTAGTACGGAACCCAGTACACCACCCTGCCCGTTGGCGTGTTGATATATATAGGTCGCATGCGGTAGTAGTTGGGGCGGTAGTAGTAGCTTTGGTATCGCTGCTGCTGCAAGTAGTAAGACCTTTGCTTACGAATAGCAGCCGCCGCCATCGCATCCCGCAGCCTTTTTTCCTTAGCCCAGTTTTTGCGGGCTACTTCTCTGGCTGCTCGTTGTTCCACTGTGTTGACTGGCATCCGCAGCCAAACGGGTTCGTTACCCGCTGGCTGCTGGAAGCCCAACTGTGGCAAAAATAGAAAAAGGTTCAATAGTAAAGTATTCGTAATCATTTTCTAGACCACCGCCAATTCGCCAATGGTCATCTGTATCATTTTTGGTATGACCTTGAGGGCGGTTTTCTTAACATACAGTTCACCGACTATCGGCGTACCACCATCTGCTACCACTTCAGAAAACCTAACAGTGGTCTTGGTTTCCTTGTGAAACTCAAACGTCAATTCATGCGTCTCCATAACCATCTCCTAACTTACAAACAAAACAAACTAAGCCGATTAAACACGGCACGATAACAAACATAATAAACTCGTCACTCACTCCGTAATATCCTTCGCCCATAGCTTACTCCAATACTGTATCTTCAATGTCTAAATCATCAACTATAATATACTGAGGAACTTCATGCGAGCCAAAATCAAATTCTTTTGCCTCTGCGATAGCTTCGTCAACTGTATTAAATTCGCTATCAATTCCATACCATCTATCGCCACAGCAAGAGCAATCAGTACCAGCGGCAACGCCACCTAGATACATGCCAGCCTTAAGAGCGATTTCGGTAGCGTGTTCGCTATCCTTAGCATCTTTCACGATGATATGCTTGGCGGGTTCAATGTAGTAACCGCCGGAATTGTTCTGTCTAAAACTGTAAATCATTTTCTTATTCGCTTTCATTGCTTCTTGCATTTTCTTTTCCTCTAAAAAATTATACCACATATTTGCTTGTTGTCAATCGGGGGCGTCGGCAAATTTGTAACCGGAACTACTGCACAGCGTTACTACACCACTAGCAGTAACGCATAGAGTGCCAACGTGTTCGCCTTTACGGTTACGAAGCACGTAGGTGTCTGTACCATATGCACTTTCGGGTATTTTAACGGTAGTAACGACTTGTCCATATTTTGCATTAACAGTTGTTTCAATCATCTTGTTTTCTCCAAATTCACTCGGTCTAAAAAATCCTGCCAAAAGGCAAGCGGTCGGTGCCATCCCCAGTAGTCGGGTAGCGGTCGCACCTGTTGCCTGTCTCCTCACTTGTCGTCGTTAAGCGGTGTTGATACGCTGAGACAGGGCGAAGCGCATCAACACCGCTCGTCTTACCCGATGGGGTCTAGTCTCTTCCCATGTGATGCTCACACCACGAATCAGTGAAGTATGCAAAACCACAGTCCGGGCAAAGTTCAGTGAAGACGTGTTCTTCAACAGCATGTGCCTCGACGGATTCTAGATTGTCCACCCTTCGCTCAAGAGTGCCTACTCTTTTGACGTGATACGAAATCCCAACAAGCACAATGATGACCACCAACAATATAAAGTTACTCTTCATTTTCAGCATCCTCCCAATGGTAACCGGAAGCGGGCAACAATTCGTTCATGTCGGTTGTGCGGCTGATGATGTACGGCTTAATCTCCGACATGGACACAGTGCCGATTTCATCATTGAAGCCCATCACTAGAGCGTACTTAATATCCGAATTAGGCTCGTCGCCATCTTCATCGGCTAGTACGAAATACTCCCACATATTTTTTAGGATGATATGCTCAACCACGTCCAACTTCAAATTGCCTTTAATCATTTTTCTCATTTTCATTCTTTCTAAAAAACAGGTTGTATTAAAAACGGTTTTGGAATAGACCGTAAACTATGCTAGCGACTAGGGCTAGGCTTGCGGGTTACACCCTTTACCTGTCAACCAGTCGTGGAAGGTATCCTTGATTGGTTGCCCAAGTGAGCATAGCAGCCCACCGCATGGGATTGATGTTAGCAGGGCAAACCGTGCTGTATGCGATGTAAGTGAGGAATCGGTCGATGTTCATTTTATTTTCCTTTGTGTGGTTGCGGGCTATGCAGTGACTCTTAATCCTAACCGGCAGCCTGCGTACATCGTTGAGAGGTGGCTTATACGGTTCCAGTCAGCCCGACTTATTTTGCACGGCGGCTTTCCTGAGTTGGGTAGCCTTAAATCAGCCTCCAGATTCACCGTGTTATGTTTGCCGCCACTGGCTCGTATGGTCACGCCTGTCAGAGGGGTTTCGCGTCCCTCTCTGGGAAACGCGACCTGCTTGAATGTGACGCCCACAGCATTGCTGTTACGTGGCGGCTTGTGTTCGTTGCCCCAGTGTGTCGGGGTCGTTGTGTTGTAGCGGTTTAGTACGCCTGAGACGGGACGAAGGCGCACTAGACCGCTCGTCTTACCCGACCCTTATTGATACTAGTCTCAATAGGGCTAGACCGTCTCTGTTGGTCGGCACGCGGCTATGAACCTACCACGGTCGAAACGTGGGTACTGTTCAAAAGTGTTCGCCAGCAGATTGGCAATCATCCATCGGCTACTACGCGGGTGAATGTTCGCCACGGCTGCGGCTACTATCTCAAAATGTTTCCTAGTCATTTTTCACCTCTCGCTTTGCTAGTAAATATAATCCAATCGTTGTACCAGTACCCAAGAACCAACCCAAAACAAACATTATCGTACTACACATTTTTATATTCTCCTAACAGACAAACCGCGATAGTTACAGTAAGACTCACAACAATAATCCAATTCCACATTACAATATCAACCATTTTCAATTCTCCTATTCTGAACCCCAACGTTCACAGTGGGCTTGCTTTACCTTGCTGAATTCTTCACGACCTACGGCAAACGCTGGAACAGTCCAACAGTTATATTTTTCGTCATACACCATTTCGACATCGCCAAAGTTGGCAATGAATCTTGCGGCAGATTCGGGGTCGCTGACGCATCGTTGAGCGTCTGTATTCGGCATCTCAACCCGATGACCACGCCAGCCATTTTCTAACATTTCGGGGGTAAATTCTAATTCTGATACTTTTTTCATTTTCAATATTCCTGTTGGTTTACAATTCCAGTATTTCCATGCGGTTGCATTGTTTCTCATTTTAGCTTTCGCCTTTCTTGATTATGTCGCCGTTCGGCCAACGTTTTGGCTTTGGTGCGAATTTATCGGCGTATATTTCACTACCGTCTACGATTGACCGAACACGACTCACGGCACATTTGTGAGTACCGACACGTACCCGATTATTGGCAAGTAGCACAACATCGGTAACGTTTACATATGATGTCATACCATCGCGGAAACTTACTTTGACCATACCACGCAAGTTGTTTTTTACGGTTTCTATATCAAATTTATTCATTCTCATTTTCTCCAATTTACTCGGTCTAATTATTCTTGCCAAAATCCTACTCGCAACGGCGAGCTTCGGTCAAATCTCTACACTCGAAACTTCGTACAACTTCACCCTCACGGTTGAGGATTTCACAAAGCCAACCAAATTCAAGTTTGGTTACACGCTTGGGATGTCCACCCGCTTCACGGGTTAGCTTGCAAGGTTTCAGCATTGTTGACTGTCCAACTTTCATAATCTTCACTTTCTAAAAAACTTTTAACTTCTCAACTACAGGTATTATCGACTATGGGTGTGACACGTTAGGTCACTCGGTCTCATTTTTTTTGCCAAAATTTCCAGATTTTTTTTCACTTTTTTTCACTTTTTTATTGAGACTGGTCTCAGTAAGCCGTACCCCCTCGGTGGGGGGTCGCTGCCGTCCGAGCAGCCTAGTACGCCTGATACGGTTGAAGGCGCACTAGGATGCTTGTCTTACCCGATTTATTTGGTTAGCTTGGCCGTGGCCGTGCCGGGGAGTGGCCGGATTAACCAGTCGCCCAACTCTATACCCATCTCACTGGCAACCACCCGGAACGCTGACAGCTTGGCTTTGTTTTCGATGGTGGCGAATAATGAAATCTCACCGCTGGGCAATGAGCGATTGATGATTTTCTTCATGCCGTCTCGCGTCCCGTGGGGAGCGGTAGAGAAAAACTGTCGTGATAGTTTGGTGTCGATGGTTTTCATTTTCATTTTCCTTTGTGTGGTTGCGGCCAGTCAGCCCGACTTGTTTTATAACCGGCGGCTTTCCTGAGAATGGGTAGCCTAAAATCAGCCTCCAGATTCACCGGTGTGCCAGAAGCCGCCTCTGCGCCCTAAGCTAACAGATTCGCACGGCCTAGTCTGGCTCTTGTGTTTGCCGCCACTGGCTCGTATGGTCATGCCTACTCTGAGGGGTTCCGCGTCCCTCTCTGGGTGACGCGGCCTGCTAGAAGCTTGACACCCACAGCATAGCTCTTACGGGCGGCTTGGTTCGTTGGCCACAGTGTGTCGTGGTCGTTGTCTCGCTCGGTCTCGGTCTCGTTCTCCTCAAGCTGCTTTGATCACCTG
>Ga0208030_1001554_pt1 | contig 12818 bp, 18 predicted proteins | sample MalvirDeepMed_M9_FD_184246 | JGI IMG/M metagenome (GOLD analysis project Ga0208030, IMG submission 184246) | Marine viral communities from the Global Malaspina Expedition - Malaspina viral metaG DeepMed_M9 (SPAdes) (version 2) | ecosystem: Environmental > Aquatic > Marine > Oceanic | place...
TACTTCGCCCATTTGGACACGAGCCTTTGCCCGAACCAGAAGGAAATGATAGTGGCAAAAATTCCGCTGACAGGCTCGAATATCTGATTAAATTGTGCCTGGTCGATATACCCGAATGAACTAAGAACCGTCAGCAAAACAAACTCGAAGAAAAAACAATAGGTAATAATCGGTCTTACTGACGCCGCGAGGTTTACCGTCCAAAGTGAACCTCTTTTTGTTAGCTCCTGCGTACTCTCCTGGACGGCGACGTTTGCATCCCCGGCGCTGGTTATTACAGCCTCGTCGCGCCTGTCTTTGCTCTGTTGAGCCATTAGAGCAAGTTCATGCTCCTTGTCTTTGACATCCTGGCGGCTGTCCATAATTTGTTTAAATATGCCGGGGCCAGTCGAAGTGACAAACCCCAATACACTACCAAGTAAAGTAAGCATAATTCACCTATTTGTGAAATTGATCGGCGACATCGAGCGTCTCGATTTTCTTCATGGTTAAATAACAGTCCTTCAAAAGATTTGTCAGGTTCCTGTGAGTAATAGGTGCAACATAAACCTTGCCCTCATGCTCCAGAATGAACTGCGCCAACCCCGTGAGACTGCCCGCCCGTTTTTCCGGGATCACAGTGATAGAGCTTATTTTTTTCTCAGCCATGTCAGATACTCCGCTCCCTCTTTTAGATCGGCGAATGCTTTGATACGTCTCGTGGGAACTTCCTCCACAGGAGCGACAACACACATGATGGACGCGCCGTATTGCAGACTTGGAAACCCGTGTGTTTTTGCGAAGTCGTCCAGCCACTTATACCCTCTGCTTCGCGCTAAAATTACAACGCGCCCATCGCTTAATTCTTCCTGTTGGATTGCCCAGTTGTGATGATGCCCTGCGACGTAAATATCCGCATTTTCTTCCCACAAGGCGGCACGTTTCTGTCCATGAAGAGGGTTATAAATTGAGGTGCCTTTATGATTATGGGCCGCTGAAATTCTGACTTCTGAGCCGTTTTGAAACACAAGGCGAAACTTGGCTTGCCAGTCCACCATAGGAATTTTGTCGGCATTGATGGCTTTCAGATAGGTCGAGAAGTCCCCCATCGTGTCGTGGTTGCCTATTAGCCAAACTCTCCACGGGATTCCAGCGTCCTGTAAAAACCACTTTGCTAATCGTTGTTCCGTGTTTCTTGAAACATCCTCTTCGGCATAGAGTTTCGTCAAATATCCTCCCCAGCCATCAACCGTATCGCCGAGATTTATGCAATGTATCCCTTCGGTCTCAGCCATAATCTTGACATCATCGCGGAGGAGCTTGACGTGGCAATTAGACCCTAGGTGAGGATCACCAACAAAGACCCAGCCTGTAGGCTTGGGGTCGTTGACTTTAACCTGAAACCACTTGATCGCATTTTCACGCTTTAGCTTCTGGTCGAAACGCTTTTCCAGGCTGTCGAGAATTTCTTCGGCTGGTATATCGTCATCAGGAAATGTGGGAAGTTCTATAGGGGAAGGGTCTTCATCCACAGATAATAATCTATAGACTTTGCTGTCAGTCATCCCAAGCTGTTTGGCGACCTCGCGCTTCGACCCCGTCTTGTTATATAACTTCCGCGCCGCTTTAACATCAGGATGCTCCGACGTGAAGATTTTAGCGGCTGGCACTAAGCGCCTTTTTCTATTGGACGACGGCGGTTATCGACACACAGAACCTGAAATTGCACAATCGGTGGAAACTTGCCCGTCGTGACGACGTCCTTAATCATCACTGCGCCACGGTGATAGCATATTTCCAGATTCGGATATGGGCCTCTCTTGTCGTCAATTTGAACCATTGGCATTCCCAGCGCGGTGAATATTACAATTGAAAACCACACTATTTCTGCTTCCATTCTTTATAAGCCATTGCCAACCGAAAACTAATCAACGCCACGCCGCCTAAGGCGATTAAAAGTTCCAGACCAGAGGTCAACTGTATCCACCAGGGGATAGAAATAGCTCCAGCGCCTACGCTGAGATCAATCGCGGTTTTGTTCATTTTTAAGCCTCTGGCGGGGGGATATATTTATGGCCGTTATTATGTGAATCCAAATACTCTTTTCTGAATTGTTCGATGTCAGCGCGTAGACGATCCAGGCGTATGGTCGCCACGGCATCCGCCGCGTGAAGTTGTTCTAGTTCTCTGTGCTGGGATTCCAGTCTCTCGACACTTAAAATGTTAGTGACGACGTTCAGACGGGTCTTTATCTCACTTTCAAATGCAATGCCTGAATTTTCAACCTTGTCGAGATCGGTGACCAGCTTGGAAATCCTGTCACTGATCTCCTCGACAGTATGAATTACACCCTTCAGTTGGGTGCGGGCCACGGCCATTGCCCCCGCTATCGCCACCAGGATACTTCCAAGCTGCAACAGCAACTTTACATCGACCTCCATTACTCATCTTCTTCTCGACAGTTGCAGTCGTCACAGGAGCATTTACTACACTTTGATTCCGAGCAATGGCACTCGTCTCCGCAATGAATACAGCGTTCCATCATGGTTTTGGGAAATCCGACTTGACCTTATCGACGACCAATTTCATTGCAGCTTGAGCATCGCCGCCTTTCCACAGAGCATCAAGTTGATCTCCAATTTCTGGGTAAGCTGCACGTCTAACTTCTTTGTAGGCAACGGCTGCTTTTGCTGCATCATCACTGTCGGCAGTAGATTTATCGAAGGTGAGAGTTTTCTTATCAGCATCAACAACCCAATACTTTATTCGATCACTAGGATTCTCTGCTACGAAACCTCCGTACTTAACTACGTGGGCATCAGCCTCTGACTTGGATACAAAGTCCTGATATTTGGTTACTTTGTTATTCTCATTTTTAACTACTGCAATATAATCTTTCATCTTAAAATCCTACTGATACATGATGTTGATAGAACCACCATCGAAAGTGCCCCCAGATATAGACACTTGTGTAAGTTCTGCGGAAAGAGCCTTTTCCCCAGCCCCAACTTGCGTTGTAGTGGTGACATGGGGGGTAATAAAAGAGTGCGAACTCATCCAAGTGTAATCTGATGAGTCTTTAAGAGTTAGTATCATCTGACCAGAGATCGTATATTCCGCGCCCGATGTGGTCCCATACGCTATAAATTCAGCGGTGCTGCCAATGCTTTGAACAGATGTCCCAGGAAATTGTTTACCACACGAGTTATAACCAGATGTCTCCAATCCCCCCGCGTCACCTATAGTAACATCCAACGCCACGCCGCCACTAAAGGAAACATCTTCAAAATTAATAACAATCATCGTTGTTCCAGCAGGAATGCTGCCAAATGTGACTGACGTGCCAGATGTCGTTGCTTGCTCTGTACCAAGGGTAAAGCCTCCTCCACCAGCGGCTTCAAAAGCAGGTGGCGCTCCTGCACCAGCACTCGTAAGCACCTGACCGTCACTACCAGTGGCTATCGCTACAGGATCGCCAGAGGCATCGAAAGAAATTATATTTCCATCAGTCCCACCAGCAAGTTTGGCGAGGGTGACAATATCATCCCCAAGGTCAGCGGTAGTTGCGGCTGATAAAGTTGGTTGTTTTCCTAAATACGGCATTATGTTATCTCCATGATTGAGAGTGTAGCGTCCACACTTGAGGCGACTGAACATCCAATGGTCATTACGTCAGTTGTTTCGAGGACGTATTTTTGCCCAGCCAGAACCTCTAATGTCGTGTCGGCTGGAACCGAAACTTCATTCAGCAACGTCACGTTCTCGTTGGCCGCATTATTTGCGGCGGTTCTGTTAGCAGTGTCAGAGGTTATCTTGACGGTCACGGTTCTGGCCGTTGCGATCTTGTTACAGAGAGTCAGACCCAGAATGACGGTCGTCGTCGAACTGGCTACAGTATAGATAGTTGAGTACGTCCCAGAATCGACAGCTACGTCGGCAATGGTACAGACCTTGAATGTATTAGCCATAGAAAATTTTCCTTTCGGGGATACTTCCCCCCTTAGTTATCCTAGCGCGATTGCCAGAGCCGTCGCGTCGGCAGTAGCGTCGGTTTGAATTGGTGTGAGTAATTGAAAGTTGGTGCCGTCGTACGAAATCAGGCCAATAGCATTGGCTGGTATATCCCCCGAAACTAAGGCTGAACCCTGATTTTTCTTTATTGCCTTGGCGCCTAATGAATCCACGTTGATCGTCGCAGCGCCTGTGTTGGCATGGTTGAACTTAACCAGATAGGTATCCCCAGCGGCGTATGCAGCAACTACTCTACTTGCAGCCAACACATAAGTGTTAGACGAGCCAGAAGTGGAGATTGATCCATTGTTATCCGCGTAAAATCTGGCAATCATTGCGCATAGCGCCCGACTGGCATTATTTAAATCTGAAGGCGGCATGTTCTCTGGAAATCCAGCGTTAGCCGCCGTTCCAGTGTTACTGGCATCAGTAGTGTTTAGATCTTTTATTTCGGCCATTTATCTATTCCTTCTTGGGGCTGTTCTTAAACGGTCTTGATCTATCCCGCTTAATCTACCAGCCTGAAATGCTGGTAATCTCATACCATACCCAACTCTGGCCGCTTGGCCCACTTGATGGGGAATCCTATTCATTAAACCGCGAGCTTGCCCCGTTTTATAGGCCACTTCACCAGCTAGTCTTGGGCTCATAAATGGTAACAATCCCCCCGTTATCCAAGGATTACTGGCTAATCCCCCGACACCCATAGCTGTTAACGGGCCGGTATATCTGGAAATACCTCTAGGAATTATGGGGTTTAGTGTTTGCCCAGCAAGTTGCTCTGCTATATTTACCCCAGCTTTTGTAGCAGTAAGTTGTTCAGCTAATTGGGTTCTAGCCCCAAAGTTCGTGTTAACATTTTGACGCATAATTGACTGAAGTTTCCTAAGGGCCGTGTCGTTTATTTTTCCCGCCCCCAGTGAAAATGTTCTCTCCAAATCATCTATATGTCTGCTTGCATCTGCGTAATCACCCATCCATTTGGCATAATCTGGATCGGCTGCTTTAATAGAATTCGTTAAGCCGTCAACTACACCTTTGGCTATTGTTCTTTCAGGGCTACCAATAGGATAACTGGCGTTTACTTCATCCCTTATTTTTATTTTTAGTTCGTCTAATCCAATAACAGAATGAGCTACCTTTCTATCTGGGCCTGATATGGTATCCCATTCATCAACAATAGCTCTTATATCGTTGACTACTTTTTGCTGTCTTGGTCTGGATATAACACTTGTTCCCTCCAGCTTCCCAGCCTCGCTAAATTTATCCAGGGTTTCACGGATACCGCCTAACCCTACTTGTTTCATTTCCGAAGCCAGTTTCCCCTTGGTTTGTAAATAACTGCTGTTTCTGTTTTGTCGCAATTCCTGTAGAGCGTTTTTAGCGTCAGATACCACCTGATTAAAATCTATATCCTTTGATCTTAAATTATCTAAAAACGTCTTACTATTTGTCGTCCCAGCATCAAACGCTGTTTCCAATGCTTTTGTACCAGTTCCACCAATAGTAGCCGCCGCCAATTTTGGTGCTTTAGCCAGAGCGCCAGTGGTTTTTAAAGCAATATTAACTGGGTCTATCATTTGACCCGCTTTTTGTACCCCTCTTGCAATCTGCCCCGCCATAGCTGGCGCACGGGCAGCGGCCATCCCTCCGCCAGTGAATATTGTTGAAACGTCGGCAAGGACTCCAACGGGGTCTTTTGCTATTGTTCTTTTAATATTTTCAACTATATCCCCTGATTCTCCACGACCGTATCTGTTAGATAAAAATTTAACAACAGCATCAACAGTCGCCTCGTTTTCTTGCTCTCCGGGTATTATTTTTTGAACCAAACCTGTAGCTAGTTTCCATAGGGCTTTTGCTGTTTCCCTTGGCTCCGTGACTACTTTGGCAATGTCTGCCCCAAACTGGGCACCACTTGACGGTATATTAGTGATTGCCTGACCAGCAACCTCGCTCCAAGGCATATCATCCCCGGGTTGGAAAGGCTTTCCCTGAGATACTGAAATTTTATTTTTCTTATATACTTCCCAAGGTTCCATGTTATTCCTCCACCTCTTCCCAACTACTTTGTAACGACGGGTCGTTTCCTATAAGTCTATACCGTTTCCCCTCCGCACCGGGTCTTATATCCCCTATCTTTGGTACGGCAATAACATCAAAAGGCGTCTCAACATCAGGAGCGGCAAATTCTGGGCCTACGCCTTTGCCTTCTGCCATCTTTACATAAATTGATCTGAAATTTCGGTAATTATCCCTTTGAGCATTATACAACCCTGTTGATCTCTGGATAAAATCCTGCCTCTGAGCCACCGATAACCGGCCTTCCCCCTTAAATACTTTATTCCATGTCGCCCTTAATCGTTCGGGTATATTTCCAGCGTTTTCTGCGGTGGCGTATTCAGTTTCCCTAACAGCGGAACCAGGATCAAGAACCTTCATAAAGCTAAAGACTAAAGCTATATCACCGGCTGGGGAGGGGTCTTTGGCAGCCGATAGTATTCGTGAATAGGAATTTCTTACTTTCACATACTCCTTTGATCCATCAATAAATTCTTTTCTGAACGTATTTTCTACTTTTACCTTACCAGACTCCGTTAGCTGTGGAATCCCGCCTGGGCCTTGCTTGTAATCTTTATTAGGGTCTAATTGATCCGAATGATATTGGCCCAGCCACTCTTGTTGCTTGTCTGTTTCCCATGCCATAAACCCCGGAGGAAATTGTATCCCAGCTTTGGTCACTGGTTCTTTTGTCTCACCAGATACACCTACGCCGCTATAAGTATCATCTATCTCGCCTCGCGGGTCTGGTGTTATTTGTGGGGTTGTAGCCGCGACTCCGCCAACCGTTGGTGGTTGTAATGTTTTTAAATATTTATTCCAATCTGCCCTTTTAGCTGCCTCCTGCTTCTTGAGTGTTAAATTAACATCGTGCATAGCTTGGGCGCGTTTATTTGTCTCCATCATTGACTTCAGCTTAATGGCGTTCATCATCTGGTTACGATAATCCTGATTGCCCGACATTAAGCCTTTACCCAGACCAGCCCATGCACCGGCACGGGTTCTGCCCGCATAACCCGGATCGAGTGACGGCGCTCCAGCCGCGCTCATTTGCGCCCCGAAATTAAGCAGATTGGAAAACAGGTTCTGTTGCTGCATTGCCTGTCGATAGCGCGGGTCTGCGAGTTGCGTAAAGTAGGCGTTCATGGGGTTTTGCTCTGTGGCTTTTCCTCCTTGTCCAATATTATACGTCGTGCCTGTGTCTGGATTTTTCCATTGATTACTCGGCATTGTCCATCTAGGATTACCACCACCAAACAAATTATTATACCAAGCCATGATCTATCCCCTATCCGAATGCGCCGAATGAACCGAACGGCCCCATGCCGCCGAACAGTGATCCGCCTATGCCCGCAAGCTGCGCGATATTCCCCAGAACATTACTCGACGTATCCCCATAGATCGGGGTTGAAGTCGTCTGCGCTCCGCCATACTGGCCTCCGGCGACGAGCGCCATATAGTCGGCGAGGGCTTTCTTCTCTGCGGTTTGCTCCAGGTTAAACCTGTTAATATCCTCCTGTAATTGTGACGCCGCCTGGCCTTCTCTTGCTGCCCCTACGGAGAGCAATTGTCCGGGGTCGACGTAATCCTGTGCCGCCATTCCGGGGGCCGCTGAAGCTGCCGCCATCTGTCTGGCTCTTTCGGCATCATACCCCTGTCTCTGCATACCGTAGTCACCAAAGGCCATCTGCGTGGATACGTCGCCCAACTGGTCGGCGAGGTTCTCCTGCGCTCTATCTATGGCCTCGGCCTGTAGTCCGCTTCCATATCTTCCACGGCTTGAGAACGCCGCATCAATTCCAGGCTCGACGACACTTTCATAATTTCTCGTAATTCCCCTTGATGCCGCGTCTATAGCACTTTGCAGATAGGGATTGTCCTGACTTAAAAACGGGTTCTGAGCCAATAAGTCACCGCTCGCCGCGCTTCTCACGGCTTCCTGTGCTGTCGACACAAGGGGAGAACCGGCCCTCGCCCTACTCTCGATTGAACCCAAAGCCTCCGTTGTAAGAGGGTCGAACGGCACCACGGTAGACCCCGGAAAGAATGTTTCAGGCTTTTCCAGAACATCAGTTTGCGCCCTTTGGAACCCCGTCTCAAGGAATGGCTGTTGTCCACTCCACGGATCATTCGTCTGTGTAACTACCTGAGTGCCTGTCTGTTGTGGTCTTGAGCTTTTCATTTTAACATCTTTCTCATTATCAATTCGTTTCCATCGTGTCCCGTTACCTTATATTTAAGGATTTTCTCCCAGCCCTTTCGCCCCACTAACTCGATAGCGAAACAGCCCTTGGATTCTGCCCATTCCTCGATTGTCTTAATATGCTTGATCCAGCGTTTTAAATTATCGCCAGAACACATGAGGATAGAACACAGAAGCCCGTCGGGTTCGTAGTGTATAGTCTCGGTTATACAACAGGCTCTGATCTGTTCGTCCCATGCTATCCAGAGTTGATAGCGTCGTTTCTTTAATCCTTTTAAAACGTCCTTCGCGGTCTTGTCTGACCCCTTATCCACAACCCTCTGGATAAAAGGCTCCACACTGGGCCAAACGTCGTCTATCTCCGACCCCTTAACTCCCCAGAGTTGCGTCAAAAACTAGAACCAGTCCTCTTCGCCAGAAAAAATATCGTCGAACTGACCTGTATCCAGACCCTCGTAATCAGCACCGCCGTAGTAAATATCACCGTAGTCCACGCCGGGTGCGCCAAAGCCTTTACTTGTAATAGAAGCGGCTCCAGTGGGGTCGACTCTGTAAGTCGCATCCACCAAGCCTTCAGGAGTGTGAACGGTTATACCACGTCCTCCCGGTGTTCTACCGCCACCTAATTGAGCCATGTCTATCTTTTGATTGGGTATATAATAACCGCCGCCGGGGACGTCAGCACCCAGCCAAGCCGTCTTGGGGCCGAAAGAAATATCGCTAACATTTCGGCCTTCCTGTTGATACGGTGTCGGCCCACTATCTGGGAGTAGCCTTGATAATAATGAGAACAAACCCCCGCCCGGAATGGCGGCACTTGCTAACAAAGGCCCGAACGTACTAGCGGCGGCACCTATCCCTGACCCGGTAGCGGGAACGTCACTTATATCCGTAAAGTGCCGGTACGGGGCGGTAACCCCGCTCATAAGCCGCCGCCCTAAATTACTAAAAAACCCTGTCTGTCGGTTAGGATCATGTGGGGCGTAACCCATAGGTATTGTGCTATGATACTGCGGCCCCATTTCCGATTCTATATCCATTACCTGATCAGTATCGGGGTTTGTCCAGTATCCTGGGCCTTCCCGACCTAGCAATCGTGGCGCTTCTGGAGGTAATGGGAAAGTAGACGTTTGCTCACCTGATACCTCTGGATAAATCTGCGTTTCGGCCTTCCCAAGTAAACCGTGTGATGGGTGCATACCAGTTCCACCAAGCATATCTTGTGTGCTGTCTTGGTATCTCATAAAGGGGGCGGAGGGAAATCGGGGAAAGCGGGTTTGTTGTAACGGCGGTAATGGTCTTTCTGGAGGTTGTGGTAGGATTTCATTTATCGCAGCGGCGTTTGTCGTGGTTGGACTCCAGTGGAGGGCTGCAACATCCGAGGATGTAGAAGGGCGGGGCGAGAACTCCGAGGCTACCAAGTCCTTTAAAGATGGTGATATTGATGCTGATTGGGATGGCGGGGAAACATTCGTAAAAGCGCCTTCTTGCCAGAGTGGAGCAGACCACGGATTGTAATGGTCGTAAAAGTCGGTGGTAAATTCGGCGAAAGGTTGAAATAAGCGATCACGCTTCATATGTTCAAGCGACCAACCAGGAAGGCGAGGGCCATATATCTCTCTCAACTCATCGTCTGAAAGCAGTTTTCTAGGTTTGCCGCTCAAGCTGCTGCTGAGGCCATAAGGTGCGAATTTAGCCATGAAACGTTATCCTAAATATCTTATCCGTGTTGGAATTATTCGTGTGAGTAATTGTCACTTCACCGTTCTTTCTGCTTGCTTCCGAAACGTACATGGACGCCACTATCGCAGCGGCGTTTGCCGTGGTTGGACTCCAGTGGAGGGCTGTCTCCAGTCCTATCCTGTCGTCCGTGAATGTCGTGCTTGCCGCGTCCGCTGTTAGAGTCCACAAGGCTGCGTTGTTCAGTTTCCCCTGCATGACCCTTCGTGACCATTCGAGGGCGTCCCTCAGGAATAAACCTGTGTTAGCCGTTGAAGCTGTAATGCCGGGAAATTCACTCATGCCGTCCCGTCAGCGGTTATATCGGCATCTACTCCTTGCGCGTGAGTCCATGTCGAACTGGCAGCTATATTAACTTGCGCCCTTGCATACCTCGATGACGTGGTAAAATGCGCCTGTCCGTCTGCGTCTATACTCGAAGCCGAACCCGTCGTTATAGAAGTCCCCACATCGTCGCGTGTTTTAAGAGCTACGGTAACGTGCGCCGTGTTACTGACATCGACATACGGTCTGATACCGTCTATCAGGACCCTGTCTCCGCCCCCTATCTCCTGTGATTCAATCGTCGCAGCAAGGTTAACCCCTGAGAATGTGGCGTTTTTTTTATCGGTGTCAAACACGGCTAAAACGTCCTTGCCTCCCGTCCAGATCCTCGAATCCAGACTATAGGGAAGGTCTTCTATCTGGCTTTCGACAGCGTCCAGGCCTTCTAAAGTATACCCCTGTGTCAGGTCGGTGAATAACACCTGGGAATTAAACTCTGCCTCGGACCATTCGTTGAGACTCCAGTTATACAGAAGAGCCTTTGTCGCATTGGAAGTCGAACTTGAGGGATAGGTCCACATAACCACCTTATTAATTGGATCGCTCGCGCCCCACACCAGGTGAGGATAGTCCTGTTGGAATCTACTGAAGAACGTCTTGTCTACCTTTTGATCACCTATCGGTATGGAGTCCTGACCGTTAAACTGATAAAAGCCATCATTCGCCAGGTAAAAACATGAGTCTCCTATATTGACGACACTTCTTGAAGCTATCGTTCCCCTAGCCCGCTCCACTTCATAGAATTCCATCACTGCTGGCGGGCCTGAATAGATAACGCGATACACGGCGTTGTCCATAAAGATAACTCCGTCCGTACCGCCTACCGCTCCCGTGATCGCCTGAATCCATCCTCCAGAAGGAAGATCCTGTCTGTCACTTTGCTTGCTCGCTGCGTCTGCGCTGGCGATAGTCGGCCAGTCGGTAGGGTCGTTTATCGCTGACCAATGGACTCTGTTTGGTACCGACCCGTCTGTGGAATCGTAAGTATTGCCCAGCATTATAAAGTCCTTAATCTGGGCGACGTGCCTCGCTCTTGGAGCGTCGGAGTCAAGGTCGGCAAAGACCGTAGAAGTGTCCATAACATAGCTCTGGGTATTCGTAGCATGACCGCAGACCGCTATAATTCTCTCACCGAACTTGGCAAATTGCCATGTGTCATCGTCAGCGACTGAGGGCGTTGTCGAGCCTGTTACGTCATTATATGTCGTACTGGAGAGCTTATAGAGTTTACTCGTATCCCCGGCGAATGAATTAACCGCGCCTGTTGAATCCCTGAACGCAGCCGCGCCCTGGCAAGTATTAGTTATAGCGCCGGTCAATGCCGCCAATGTCCCTAGAGGAGCATAGGAGTGCTTCGTCCTTGGGATGACGTTCTTCGCAACCGTACTAAACTGGCCCCCGGCGTCGAGGGCTGGCTGATCAGGCGCAAACTCGCCGAACGGGATCATAGATAACCGCCCGTGTTAATGTTAAACTGGTTCCCTCTTGCAAGGCTCGCATCGTGCCGCATTCTGACCCGACCCTGGGTCTTTGAATTAAGCCGATTGATTTCCTCGATAATCTCGTCCCTTAGAGGTTTATATATTGCCATTCTGTCCTTGGCCTGTCTTGCCGCTGCCGCCTCGAAACACGAAGCATAAAGGTAGGCATCGGGGTAATTGGTCATCAGCCAGTTAGTAGCATCAGACGTCAGATTATTCGCCTTATAATAGACTGCTTTAGTCGCATAAGCCTGATCTGCGGGTCTCTCGAACTCATACACCGTCGCCCCTACTCTGTAGAGCCGAGGCTGTCCTGAATCCGTTGCACCCCAATAGACCAGATCAGCGTCGGTCGCCGGGGTTAACTGACTCAAGTCAGACGTGTAATGTAATCCAATATCAGACAGGAAGCCCGTAGGCAGAGAGGCGGTGCTTGCCGAGGACGAAATAGTAACCGTCGCCGTCGCCCGCATCTGGTGCGTTCTCAAACGCCTGTTCAGAACCGCTTCCGCCCTGAGTACATAATCAGGGACAGCATTAGTGAAGCCCGTGTCGGAGCGTGAGAACTCCGAGGCGATAGCGGTCTTTAAGGTCGTGAAATTCGTTAAAGCCATTTACTTCTTCTTTGGCTTCTTTTCAGCTTCGCCAGGGCTTTCTTTCCAATCCTGCGGGATAACGTCGTCATCCTGGAAGAGCTTTGAAACGATCTCGTCCTTGTCTTTTTTATACATCCACTTTGGCATCTTTATCTCCTAAAGAAGTGGGAGGGCCGAAGCCCTCCCTGTGGGGGTTAGTTCATCTGGATACGACAGGCTAGTTCTGGCCTGATGGTTTTGTATCCGTAAAGAACGTCGATCCTTGTCGGGAACGTATCAGCTGAGATGCTGTAATCCCGTACAATTCTCATGGATATTCCGTCCATAACTTCTCGTGCTGAGAAGTCAACGCCCTGAGGCATGATCAAGTCAGCCGTTGCAAAGCAGAAAGCATCCTTGTGATACGCAAGGCTCACACCGTAA
>Ga0208030_1001559_pt1 | contig 12777 bp, 11 predicted proteins | sample MalvirDeepMed_M9_FD_184246 | JGI IMG/M metagenome (GOLD analysis project Ga0208030, IMG submission 184246) | Marine viral communities from the Global Malaspina Expedition - Malaspina viral metaG DeepMed_M9 (SPAdes) (version 2) | ecosystem: Environmental > Aquatic > Marine > Oceanic | place...
CGCAGTTTCTAACTGCTAGGGGTTCATTCTTTTCTCATATTTATTCATCAGCCTGCGGTTGATTGCCTTAGGGCCAATATCATCATACATAATGGGACGCTCTGGGAACGATCTGTTCCACTCCCTGATTAATCGTTGCGCCATCCTATTATTTCCATCAATCATATAATCAAGTATTCTGGGGTGTATCTTACTATATCTATATTTAGCATATGACTTTCGTTGTCCTTTTGTTTCAAACCGTTGGGCAATTCTTCTGGGAACAGTACCGCCTATTGGGGCTAAATTTCTCAGCGATCTTCTAACAACATGAAATCCTAATCCAAAATCTTCTGTATCTGTTATTATTTTTTGTAGTGCATCGTATGCCTTCATAGCGTCCTGAGCCATCGCAGGTTTAACAGCAAATTCTAAAGCCTGCCATACATTTTCAGATGCCATGATGTCAGAGGCTAATCCAAAAGCCCCTACAGCGGCAAAATTATCTAATATATCGTTTAAGCCAATTTTATCTTCGCCATATTTATAGTTTTCATCATATACATCTACCCCAGCTAAGTGGTCTGTAAGAAATCTCTTTGCCGCGCCAATAAGATATCCACCCGCCATCCCAGCCGCCGCCAGTCTTAATGGGAAAACAATATTACCACCTTTAACTTCTTTTTTAAGTTCTGACCCAATCCATTGGAATTGTCTATATCCAAATCTTTTAAATAAAAAGAACGGTCTGAATCGCGGATCATTAGCAAAAGCTGGTTCGCGAAACACATTCTTCTGAAGCTGGGTATCTCTGGAAAATTCATACATAAGCCTTGATGCGCTCTCCGGTGTTATCTTTTTATTTATATCTGCTATACCCATATCTTTTAAATTCTTTATAGCCCAATTTTTTCTTGATTTAATTTTGGAATTAAGCGCTGTATTTTGAAGTTTTAAGGCGGCCTCATATCCAGTATAGGATGATATTAACATGTTTAATCTATTGATATGTTTAAAACCAGATAGTGTTGTTATCTTATCTGCTATTCTGGATGATCGACTAACACCTAGGGGGTCAAAACCAACTATTATTTGGTGCAATTCTAATGAACCCGCTCCTGTATTTGCTTTTATTTCTTTTCTATACCCTTTATCTGTCAATATTTTATAAGTACCACGAATAAATGGGGCATATCCAGATTTTAGAACACTAGATATAAACACCTGTGTTAAATTTGGAATAGTAGCAAAACCCAATCCTATTTTAGTAGCCACTTCAAAATTAACAAGATCGTTTAATACTTTTTTAGACGATGGACTCCAGTTGTAACGTGGATCAATTTCTATTTTACCAGTATATGAATCAAAAGCTTTTCTTAAAAGTTCAGCCTCATTAGGCATTTTAAATTTTTTCTGAAAAGCATCAATCATATTATATACTTTACTTCCATCAGCTCCAGTAATCTCATTCATCGCTACACTTTTCGACCAGTTGGCAACGTAATTGCCTAAAATAGACCGTGCATCGTTTTCATAAAACTTATCCGGTAGCTTATTTTCTGTACGTGCAACCTCAAGATTTTTATTTGATGATACATATTTTGTTAATACCTCATCTCTAATGGTTTGAAACGCCCTAGCGTAAGACTGTCTACCAGTTTGTTGTTTATAAATATCTTTCATAGCCTCCATTGTACCAGCACTAAGTTCGCCAGTTTCTTTTTCTATGGCACGTTTTAAATGCAATTCAACATCTGTTTGATTAGATAATTTTGCATTTAACATTCTAGAGGGCTCGTCTAAAAACTTCTCTAATTCTTTTTGTATATTTCTGATAAAACTTTTTCTAGGAATCTTTGATATATAATCTTTTTCTTTTGGGGCTAGTTTCATTCCACTTTCACCAGCGACACCATACCATTCGTCTGTTAATTTTCTATACTCCTCCACCCTTGCCCTAGCTGATGGGTTTGAACTTTGCATATCTTCAAAAAATTCAATAGCTTGTTTAGTGTTTAATTTATGCAGTCCTTTTATCCTCAGACCATCCCGTGTAATGTATGTAGCGTCTAATAATCCACGTGTTCCTTTATTAGCCAGCTCAGCAGTCCTAGCGTCTACATCCATAATCATTTTTTTTATAGAGTTAACAATAGGTATATCTGGTAATCTAGTGGCTAATGGTTTTATGCCCTGTATTATATTATAAATAGCTGGAGCTGATTCCTTTAATAGTGAAGAACCTGACATATCAGCTATTTCAATTCCGTTTTTTCTAAACTCATTCTTTTGGTTTTCAACGAACATTCTTTCTTGAGCTTTTTCGTATAACATATTTCTTTGTTTTGGCGTCAACTTATTATAATTAGTATGATACTCCCTACCCGGGTCTTTATGTTCCTTTAATTCAAAACCGCCCTCCTTACCAGAAACCTTATCTACCATATTTTTAATATCTAAATCACCAAGCTTTAGATTATTTTTCAAGTCATAGAATGTTTTTTTCTGTAATTTATTTAGAGCATGGTGACCCTTATTATCTTTAAACCTATACCACTCTTCAAAAAACTTTTCTTTAGGAACTTTAAACTGTTTACCATCCTTGCCTTCTACTAAAAATGTACTTTCCCTACTTCTGCTATTAGTCCAGTCTGTTAATATTTTAACCTCTCTCCCATCAGCTTCGTTTTTCCAAACCTCCTTACCCCTGCGTTCTTTAGCCGCTGATTGAGCTAACGCTTCAGCGTTTTTAGCATAAGCCCGCTCTAATTCCGCACCCTCTAACATTTTTTTAGGCGGGTTTATTATTTTATTTTTTAAAGCCCTACTTAAACTTATACCACCAATAACACCGGCGGCATGTATATATGATTCAGCGGATGGGAGTTCTCCTTCCAACGCCGGCCCAGCAGTGCCAAATACACCTACCTCAGTTGTTTTTTCTATAGCTTTAGTTTTCAATGGAGTGTATCCTCTTGCCCTAGCAAGTTGACTTGCTTTCATACCTAAACCACCAGTAGCGGCACCTAAAGTAGCACCAATACTTGCATCCTTTAATGTAGACACAAGACTAACATCACCAGATGTGACCTTTTGTCCTAAACTAGATTGCAATCCAGAGTAAAACCCTAAACCAGTTGCACCTACAACAGCCTTATCCCGTGCCTGTGAAAACGCAACCTGAGAACCTTTTTCAATGGCCGCTTCAGCTAGTTCCCCCTTTAATTGTGCCTGCATCATTTTTTTTGAGGCAATCTTTTTTATAGCGACCCCACCAACACCACCACCCAACGCCATAGTAGCGAAATCAGTTGGCGTTAAAAAACTAACTATAGTAGCGCCTATGTCTGCAAGCATATTAGGGTCGTAATTTTTATCAATAGAAAAGACAGGACTGCCCTTAATAATCTGTTGAGCCATACCCTCTATACTTCTATTATACCCATCCTTTACCCAGTCTGGTAACCAACCACCCGGTATGAACCCATATAGATTCTCCTGTTCTGGTGTTTGCCCATTGGGTAGGGTATTTAAAAAATCCTTTGCTGTAATAGGCATAATATTTTACAGTAATATGTTATCTAATATCTTCTTTATTTCAGGATCAAATCTATAGTATGACCACTTACCTCTTTCAGTAACCTGTTTGTGTCTTTTTAATTCATCACTTAACATTTTTCTAAGAGCTTGATTACCACCATATTTTTTACCTCTAGTTCCACCAGCCTTTTTTACATCATCTACCCCCTCTGTGCCTTTTGGATCAAGTCTTAAATATAAAGCATACATATCTTTTAATGATTTTTTCAAATCTTCTGATTCCGTCTTATACTGAGAATCAAATTCTTCCTTTGACATACTGCTTCTAGCCCTATCTAATGTATGTAAAACACCTGACTTATCTCGCAATTGATCCCTACCGCCCTTTACAGCTAAATATTCATCCTGACCAGCTGGAACCAAATAACTACCCTCTTTTGATGCCTTCTCTAATGGACTTAGCTCCGCTTTACCTTTATAAGCTGAAACAATTTTCTTTAAGCCTGATTTATCTTCAATAAAATAATCTTTATCTAAAGGTTCAGGTTGTACAGGTTGTGACGGATCACCACCAGCGGGTTGCCATCCAGCGCCCTCAAATATCTTACCAAGTTTCACACCCCCTTCAGTTCCAGCTAAATCCAAACCTACCCCAGCAGAACCAATACCAATATCAGAACCTTCCATTACTTCTTTTGTATCATCTGCTTCTTCTATACCCTCTTCAACTTCTGGAATAGAAGTTTTAAATTCTTCTCTTTGTTCCTTTAGATGTTCTTGATATTCTAACGGTCTATTTTTTACTCTATCCATTAAAGATTGTATAGCTTCTTGCTCATTCATACCCGGATACTTATTTTTATCAAAAATACCTTGTGATATATTCCTTATTTCCGCTAAATCGTTTTCTACTAAAGATTTAAAAAGGGGATCAGCCATCATTTCTTTATTCATGTCAGTTATAGATTTTTCAGATTTAGTATACCTATCTACAACGGTATTAAAAAGTTGAGGTTGTTCTGAATAATTAATTTTTTTCAATAAAGTAGCAAACCCAGCCATTCTCTCATTCTCCGGCAATAACATAGCATCTTTAAAATCCGCAAAATTACTATCTTTCCTTACCCCTGCCTCATTTAAAGATTCTACAGCTTCGCTAAATTCTCCATCTGGGAAAAAACTATTTATAGTTTGAGCTTTTGCTATATCGCTATTCAAATTACCCAACACAAGATTCATGTTTTGAAATTTCTCCTGACGCTCTTTAGCTTTTTGATTGCTTAACTGTTGTTCTCTTTGAAATTGTAATGATTTATCAGCCCTGTCCTGAGATCGCTCCTGTAAAGCTAACTGCTTATCAGCCCTAGCACCTGCTTGTATTTCTTTTAAACCTTCCATGAAATAATCAAACCCCGACTTGGGTTGATTCATTCCAGCATAAGCTCTATATATTTCATATTCACTTGGCATTTTCTATCTCCTTTTACGGTTTATACCCACCCGGCGTATCGCCCGATTGGGTGGATTGCCATCCATAGTTTGAGGCAGTGTTTGGATCGCTCCCCGCCTGAACCCAGTTGTCATAGGCACCAATAGAAGGCCAACCCGGTGGCGCTGTAGCGGTTGGGTCATAATCTTCACCACCAGTTAAACCCGTACCAAGCCTAGCATAACTACCTTCACCAAATTCAAAACCACCCTTAGCTTCTATATCAGCAACGGCGCTTAATAGATCGGCCTGATAACCCTCTACTATACCTCTTCGCTGGGTTCCTACACCCCTTTGTAATTCTTTCCTTGCCTGCGCTTGACCTACTGCTCCAGCTCCACCCCCTGCAAAACCAGTTCCAGCCTGTTGCATTCTTGACTGCTGTGATATATCCATCAAACTAGAGCGACCTCCAGCCATTACATCACCTATCTTCTGCTCATAACCCATTCCAAACTCTGGTAAATCTTCCAAATAATCCTTAAATCTCCTGTCGCTAACAACATCTTCCATACCCATTTGTTTTAATGCTTCCTCCGGATCAGTAGCTGTGGCATAACCAACCTGCCCCCCGCCTTGATAACCCTGAGGCATCATATAGTCTACCAGACCACCGCCCTTATACCCAAGACCTCCGGCTGTTTGTAGTCCTGCCGGCATCCAATCACTTCTAAATTCTTCATAACTGCTAGTATATGGATCATAACCTTGAAAACCTTCACCCAATAATGATGGTATCGTAAACGGTTCAAATTCATCAACACCGGCTTCTCCAACCATAATATCCTGCCCTGAAAATCCTGCTGGGGGCATATCCGGCATTAAAGAACCAGCCATTGATGGCGCTGGTTGTTGCTGGGGCACTGCCCCACTAACTGGATCACTGTATACACCAGCAATTAACTCTTCTCCAAAAGATGGTGTAGCTAAACTAGGGCTATGAGCCGCTGGAGTTTCCCAAGGTTGATATCTCGCCGCCTCTTGTGCTTTCTCTTCATCTGTTTGCGAGCCCCATATTTCTCTAAGAGTTGACCCAAATGGCATTTTTTCAACCTCTTCAATATCTGGCCCCTCAGCAAGATCGTCATATCCAACAGTAGGTGTTAATACACTTCTAGCATATTCAGAGCCCGGTACAGCCCACTCCTCTCCACCGGATATATCTACACCAGCCGCACTAACATCTCTTTGTGTGTGTGGTGAGTATGATGAACCCGGTATTTTATATCTACCTTCTCTAGCTGTTAATAAATTTTCCATTGATGCTGATGGTGTAGCTAGTTCAGTTGCTCTTTTAGTAACGGTAGGTGCAATACCTGCCTTAGCACCTATACCTAACAATCCTCTCGATATACCAGTATCACCAAACACGCCAGACTCTCCAATCTTCTGAGCATAGCCGCCTAATACATCACCCATAGTGCCGCCTTCTTTTAAGAATCCTGCTATATCTTTTATCTGGCCTACACCACCCTTTATACCACTGGCGGCCTTACCAAACATACCTCCAGCTTTACCACCCATATAACCAGCTAATCCAGCTAATCCTATTCTAGCACCAGACTGTCCCTTATAGGCTTTTTCCTGTTTACCAAGCTGTCCGCGAATATCCTGAGCATACTTACCACCTTTAAAACTTGTATCTTTATATGACTTCTCTCCTAATGCTTGACCTAATGCAGAACCAACTGCGGCACCCATAGGGCCGCCTAATAATGTACCGCCAATACCCAGCGCTGTCTTTAGTATACCACCCTTACGCTGTGCCTTTTGTTTCCTTCTTGCTGACTGTTCTGCCAGTTGTTGTAAACCCCTAAGTTCACCAGAGTAATCTCTCTGCCGTCTAGCCCCAGCAACAAGACCTCCCAATTGGTAACCATCGGACGGCTTAACCATTCCGCCACCATAATAATCTATTAAACTTTTGTATGCCATAATTTTATCCTAATTGTTTTCCAATGCTGTAACCTTTGCTGACAGTTCCTGAACTGCTTTCACTAAATATGATGTTAATCCATGATTATCAATAGATTGAATGATGGGATTATCATCATCATCTACTTCATCTTTATCACCTTTTACAATATCAGGAAGTTGCGCCTTAACTTCATGTGCTATAAATCCTATTCTTTGTTTGTCACTTTGCTTAAAGACACTAAACTCTTTTTGCGTATAACTAATAGGTCTAAGAGCATTAATTTTATCTAATACATCATCATTTATTGTAGCCACATTTTCTTTTATCCTGTAATCAGACGTTGTATGACCAGTTGCTATACCAGTAGTGTCTATATATATATCTGCCTCACTACCATCCCAAAAAAAGTTAAATACATTAGCACCATTATCTGAGCCACCAGTTCCAGCACGTGCAATAAAACCATCGAAAGATACATTGCCATCAACTTCGAGAACGGGGTCTTTAGTAGTAGCTACTGGAGAATTCCTACCCATCATCACTATACCAGCAGTATTTACTACGATACCATCATTCCAAGTAATTGCACTACCCTGTGCAATCGCAGAATCATACATTAATTTAAATTTATCACCAATTTTGTAGAATTGGAAATTTGAACCAGCGTCACTGCTTTTCCATGCTCCATCATAATAAGCATCAAAATTTAGAGAAATATTATCATGCCCCCAGTTTAACTGCTGGAATACGGGATAACTATCTGCCGATGTTGTATATTGAACATGTGGGCCATCTGCGTTTGTAGTAGTACCGCTCATTGCAAATTTAGCAAACCCAACACCACCATCTGGGATTACAGTATTTATCCCAACACTGCTTGATATTGTTTTTCCATTAACTTTTAAATTTCTTTCAATATATTGATCACCATTGTGTGACATATATGATTTCCATATTTTACCATACTTTTTCCTATGTACAGCAAGCTGGCTATTGTTACTCTTAGTAATAGCAATCTGACCATCGGCCATACCACTTATAGATGGCTCACCTTTAAACTCTACCGCATCCTGCTTCGTGTTTAATAATCTTCTTAATTCTCTATCATCGGCCATTATGAATATGCCTTACTTTGTAGTACCCTGTATTCTATAGTTATATCATTTATCTCAAAAACTCCATCACCCGGCGCAAACTTTATTTGAATACTTTGACATGATATAATAGACGATGGGGTCAGCGCTACAACGTCCCATACCCCAGAAGTATCAGCAAGGTTACCTGTAAAAGTACCACCACCAGCACCAGCGAAATTTTGTATACCATCAACAGCATATGTAAATGGTGTTGTGATGGAACCATTAGATTTATATGTTACTATTACTTTATATATCTTTTTAGTTAACCCCGGTTGCCCAAAATCTATATCCCTAGTTATAAGTTTTTGACTGGTACTAGTAGCTGGGATTGGCAGATATTTAAAAAAGTTTACATCACTACTTCCATCGTACATTCCAGTGGTTAAATTATTATTCCAATCAGTAACAAAATTTGTAAATATCTTATCATTTGTGAACATGGTTGTATTATAAACCCAACCATCACTATCAAAATCATATATGTAAGTTTGATTTGCATCATCCGATGAATCTTTTGGATCGCGCTGTACTATCAATGAATTACTCATTGCATCATAACCTATCATTGGAGCCTTAGCATTGGCACTACCACGACCATGAAGATACCAAGCACTAGCGCTTGAGTTTGCCGAAGAACTAATATCAAGCTTCTTCTCTACCAGATTCCTTACCCTGTTACCATCATATAAAAAACATCCAGCTTCGTTTACCCAAGCACAGCCATATTCTGTTCTAGTAACACTAAATGGAAATGTAACACCGTAATATTTTATAGTATCCTCAAGATACCAGTTCGATGGGCTTGGGTTTGTTATATTAATTATATGTACAAGATTATGTTTAAAAGCAAGTAACCTATCAGCGTATACTTCAAGAGCAGTATACTCACCATAGTCACCTTTAGATACGTCTATAAAATTATCAGGTAAAAATGTATCAAATTTATTTACCTCACTATACATTATCCGGTCACCAAAACGCTCAAGTTCACCAGTGAACCCGAATGTCCTTACATTCGCTATGAATGCCCTGCGTCCAGCAACGACAGAAGCCTGATAGGATTCATTCTTACCACCAATAGAAACAAACCTAACATCGGGAGCAAATCCATTTATAGTATTATATGTATCAAGATTTGGGTCTATTGAGTTACCAGTTGCATCAGCTGTAACATAATATCCTTTACCAGTTTCATATGTCCAGTTATTATGATCACCATCAATAGAGGTACGTACACCTTTAACAATATCAATATCAACCAACAATACAAGATCGTCATCACTGTTTTGTTTCCTTACATAAATTCTTCCACCAGAGACTCTTCCATTATACGCTAAATCTGCATATACAGAAACACGTAAAGACTTTCCACCTGCGGCAGTATGTATACCAGCATCAAGATTTGTACCATCATCACCATCACTCATTTGCATTGGTAACGACTCCTGATTTCCATCATAAACAAATGACTGATAAAAATCATAGGTGTCTGCTTGCCAAGTACCAGTAGCAGTACCATCACTAACACCTATATTAAATCCAATTCCACGTTCTATTATAGGAGTCTCTTCATCTGCATAACTATCCGGTGCTGTACCACTTAATGCTCCACCATAGGCTCTGCTATATGTGATTCCTGCGCCAGCGGCTCCTGAAGTTTTCGTACAAAATAAATATTCTCTTGGGGCAGTGCCAATGTCTTCATCTATAGTAATTACTTCACCTAAAATACTTTGATCTAAAATAGCATTATTATCTGCATCTTGAAAATTAAAGTCTGTATCCGTAAGGTTTGCGGCTATAGTACCAGTATCATTTATTTCTAAAGGACTATTTGAATTACCTGAATTTAATTTTTTTATAGCAACGCCACGATTTTCACTAAAATAATTTGTTTCTTGCTCAGGATCATGTGGACTATCTGTTAAAGTGGGATTAGTACCCCCAGATTCACCAACAGCTGGAGAATTGACATAACAATAAGTAAAACTACCAGTTACCCTTGGTGGCCTTAATGTATTAGGATGATCCTGCCATTCGGAAAATACAAGACTACTACCTTTGTTACCATCTGACGCATCAACAGCCGCATATGCAAACTGGTGTCTCTGTATATAACCATACCATTTTACATGGCTTGTATTCTGAAGGTTGGTATTACAAACACGTAATGCCTCATCGGCAAAATGATATATATACTGAGCATCTTCTCCGTCGATGGTAGGCGATATAGCTGATGCTGTCCACCCATTATCCTTAGTGGTATAATCGGAAACTGCATTATTTGACCAGACATCAACACCACCAGCGGCATCAACATCACCAAGAGCTACTAGTTTATCTCCGGGTGCCCGTATAACTTCTATTTGCACATCTCTATTAGTATTAGAAGTTTCTCCAATTATTGGATTTCCCTTTAATACATAATATACATCACTTCCAGATGTGGTAATATCTGTAACGCTAAAAACACCATTATTACTTGCGGTACCTGATATTCTTATATTGTCTCCAATCTTAATAAGATTTGGAGTAGTACTGCCATCAGTGTATATAGTACTATTAGAAGCGCTAGTACCACCATATAATGTCATATAACTTTCAGATGGTGTAGCCATAATTATGCACCACCACCTTCTGGGGCTGTTGAACTAATACCGCCACTTTCAACCTTATAAAATCCTATTTGACCAGCAGACGTTCCTATTGCTAAAGCATTTGATGACCCCGGGTGCTTTGTATCTTCAATAACAGATTCAGCATCCCTACTATGGTCAGATTCAAAATAAAACAATCCATAACCACCACCACCTGTAAGACCAGCAGTTCTTTCTACTATATATCCGTCTGTAAGGTCGGTACTACCATCCTGATTTTCTACATGGGCATATAATTTACCAGCTGTCTTTATTTTACCTAATGAATCAATAGACATATTCTGAATAAAAGCACATTCATTTTCCTGTAAATCGCGGGAATCTCGCTTAGAGTTTATACCACCTGAAAAATCCCTGATTATATAACGCTGTTTGGGCACTATGCTGACCTCACTAAGAAATCCTCTACAGTACCGCGACCAGCCATACTATTGTAATATTTCTTCCAGTATTTGGCCTGCCCCTCTAAACTTGACGGGAGTGGTTTGGGTATGCGTCTATAATGCAAGCGACACATCGCTATTTGAGCGGCGATGTTTGTTTCCAGTATATAACTCCAGTCTTCTTCATTAGGCTCTACAAAATAAGATAGCTTTACCTTAGTAGCATCAGCCACCTTGCGCATAAGACTCTTACGATAGGCAAGGTAATTCTTACATATATCTACCGCCACCCATGATTCGCATTGGAAAAGTCCTCTCGCTGGCCCCTTTATCTGTCTTATATATTTATAGCCGCTTTCAACTTTACCAGTCTTGTAGACAAGATCGGATGCTTCAGGTGAATGCAAATCCATCTTCTTTAAGACCCTCTCAATGAGGTCTTTAACCTGCGGTTCGTTTAACAAACTATTTCCCCTTGAGAATACCGTGCAACAAATCAGTAACAACGTCAACAACTTTTTCAAAGAATATTTGCTCCTTATCTTCTGATACAAATGGTATGTCTATTTTAGCATTTATTGCCGAAGCTATCTTTTCTTCCATATCACTGGAACTAAGCTGACTCAGCATCTCATCTTTTACTTTATCGGCCTGCGCTTCCGCTAAATCAACTAACATTTTTTTAATGTCCATGTTTTACCCTTTCGTGAACAGATAACCAAATAAACCTGAGAATACAACGGACAGCATACCACCTATAGCTCTTATGCCTGACATACCGCCCTCTAATTCTCTTACTCGACCATTCTGTTCTTTAATTAAAGTCTTTACCTCATCTAATGATTCTTTTACATGACTAATATCAGAACTTTGCTTGGCGTTCATTAACGTCAATTCCTCTAACCGTGACTGTACACCAGTTCTATAATTTTCTACTTCCTTATGGTTCATCTTTTTCTCCCGCCTTGCCCACGATAACTCTTGAACTTTTTTTTAGTACCGCGTCCACTTCCTATGCTAGTCTTTTTCATCTTCTTCATTTATTATCAAGTTTACCTTTCAACCAGTTCAAAGCCTCGCTCTGAGTCCTTAACTCATGTGTTAATTTTTCATGTCTTCGTTCTGCATTATCAACGAGATTGTCATATCTTTTATCCCTTGAGGCATCTGCTACATTCCATCTATCTATTAATTTTACCAGTATTTTCCTGTTTTGCTGTATCTCTTCCTCAAGGTCTTCCAGTTTATTGTTTACAAGCCTTTCTACAAATCCCCTAAACCAATACAACATTCCAGAAAACAATACAATCATGACTCCTGTGGAGCCGTAATCTGAATATACATCTGTCATAAAGTCTTACCATTTATATAATTAATACTCCACACTTACATAAGCCATTGGAGTAACATTGGCTATATTCTGGGGTGAAAAATTGACATTGCTGACATACTCACCCCATATTTTCTTACCACCCTCCAGCCTTATTGGCTGTATCCCCGACCATATAACTGAATCACCGTCTATACAATAAGCGTGGAAATAAGCATCGTACTCACCCTCATCCATTAGATAAACATAATAAGTAAATACAGGTCTCCATGAATTAAAACTATCACCCTGTTCAGCATCAGCATAAAAGTATACTGGTACTTTATTTTCAGCGTCAATAAT
>Ga0208030_1001563_pt1 | contig 12768 bp, 8 predicted proteins | sample MalvirDeepMed_M9_FD_184246 | JGI IMG/M metagenome (GOLD analysis project Ga0208030, IMG submission 184246) | Marine viral communities from the Global Malaspina Expedition - Malaspina viral metaG DeepMed_M9 (SPAdes) (version 2) | ecosystem: Environmental > Aquatic > Marine > Oceanic | place...
GGATTGAACTGTACATCCTCAACAGACTGACCGGATTTCTTAACTGCTGTTTCTGCCTGGGTTTTTAAATCATCCAGCTTGCCTGCATAAACATTAATCAGAAAAGTGGTTTCTTCATGTAATGCTTCTGGATCATTTAAATTCTTTAATGTGCCTTTATCATCCATTTCCTTTATACGCTTGCCTAAACGAAAAACATTCTGGGGAAATGCCTTGTTCCTGGTTACATCATTAACATCTTTAATTTTTGGATCAAGTGCCTTGAAATATGATCTGTATGTTTCTTTCTTGAACTTTCCTCCAATTCCTTTTAGTGCAGATCCAATTACAGAAACAATTCCACCGGCAACTGCACCAAATTTTGCACCTGCATACATATGGTCTGCAAACAGGTCATAATTTTCTGGATTATCCAGGAGTTGACCACTGACTCCATACATGGTCCCAACAATACCACCTTCAGCAGCTCCTCCAACTGCGCCACGGACTACCCTGCTATTCAGGACAGAACCGGCAGTCTTGAGTCCTTTGGTTTTTGCCATTGCACCAGAAATACCACTAATAACTTTAGCTGAACCTTTTGCCATACCCCTGGCTGCCAAGCCAGTTATTCCCATTGGTGAAATCAATCCACCAATCTCACTACCAGCTGTTATCAAAGGTTGCATTTCCCTGCGCAACCGAAGTTCCTGTTGTGAAGCATTAGGACGGATAAAATCTGATGCGCCAAATGTTAATGACCTTGCAAGTCCATAACCTGCAGTTGTCCAGGGAGTTTCTTCAATTTCCTTTTTTAGTTTTGCTTCCCTTACAACTTCTTCTGGTGCATAAGTATAACCGGTTTCCAGTGCTTCCCTGGCATTCTCTGGTGGCACAGTATATAATGTTCCACCTTCATCCTGCACAAAAACTGGTGGACCCTGCAGGAAGGAATAATCACCTGATCCAATCAGTTCATTTACACGCTCATCTGCAACCAGGACACCAGCCCCTAATCTGTTGTCAAAAAGTTTTGCCATCTATTAAAATTTCTTCAAACCTGTTATTCCTGTATTTCCTGTATTTCCTGAACTTCTTTTACTAATCACTTGTATATCCTGAATATCTATAATTTGTGCATATTGATTGTCAATTTGGGATCGTAAATTTTCCAAACCAATCATATATGTACCAAATAAAATATCTCCTGCAGTTGGATCACCAACAATGTTCTCAACAATCTCAACCTCAATTCCAGTTAAGTTTGCGCCTGCTTTCATTATTGCTTTTTGGTAATGACTTTTTAGTGCTGTGTGCAGGGATCTTACTTTTTTGCCTGTTTCAGTCCATCCAATTTTTGATGCAATTGGTTCCTTCTCAACCAGTTCAATCAACATCCCAATATATCCTTTTTCTGCCAATTCAATTGAATCAGCACTAGCACCAGTATCCCTTAATGCCTGTGCAGCCCCAGAGTTACCAATAAGTTTCCCATGACCCATAAAATATTCCTGTATATCTGGCAATGCCTTATCAACTTGTTTATCTGACATTGTTGGACCAAATATACCAGTTTGGCCTCCAGGCAGCTTTATTTGTCTTGTTCTGGCTTTTTCTCCAGATGTTAATTCTACCCCCTGTTTCTTTAATGCCCAGGTAGCAAGTATTTGTGTTTGAGCTAGTTTCCAATCACCAAGAACTTTTTCCTGCTGTTGTATTAACCCTCTTTTTATAGCTTCAATATTTGAGATCTCTGATTGTTGCCCAATTTTCAATTGTGCAATCTGTAACATCCTGTCAGTTTCGTTTATTCCCAGTTGAACTAATGTTGCTCTTCTTTGAAGTGCATCCGCACGTTGCTGGTTCAGATTCTTCAAACGCATTGCTTTTGTTGCAAGAAACTGTTTCTGGTCTGCATCAATAGCTTTATTCATTATTTGCAATGCAAAGTTTGGAGTTCCGGTCATTGCTGCACCGTATGCTCCCATTGCTGCACCTAAAACTGCCATGAATTTATTCCATCCTGTAAAAGTGGGGTCCATTTCTCCTTTGGCAACTTCATCAATGGCTTTATCATAAGCAGTAACATCAGCATTGATCTTTTTTGCCATATCTTCATAAAACCCCCTTGTCTCTGCTGTAGTTGGATATTTAATTTTCTTAATATCACCTATTGCATCATCAAAGATTTTCAATGCTGTATCATTTGTGATTGTAGTTTGACTAACTAGCTTTGCAATTTCTTCATTAGTCTGGTCAATAAAAGATTCGGTATCAAATTCGTCTTCTACTACTTTCTTGGAAACAATTTCCTTTTTTCTATCAACTGGTGGATCTGTTAGTTTCGGTGTTTCCACAACTGCCTGTTCTGTTGGATCAAATTCACCTTTCCTGCCTTCCTCTGTTGAAGTTCCTTCATCACTGCTTGTTTCATCAACTTTTGGTGTTAAAAAAGGCTTATCTGTTGTGTCAACAGTAAGATCACTAAGATCATCTTTAGAATAGCCACCTGTAACAAGTGCGCCTTTTTCATCATATTGATTCACCTCAGTCTTACCTGTTTTTGTAGAGTCAAATTCAACGGCACTATAAGGTGTTCCAGATTTAACCTGGTAATCTACACCTTCAAGAACGAATGGGATACCCTTTGCACTTTTTTTAATCTTCCCCTCATTTGAAGGATCTTGCATGAACTCTTCAAGACTCGCATGACCTGTACGTTTAAAAAAGTCAGTTATGGGTTCATCCTTATTTGGTTGAATTGTATTTGCTTCAGGTGCAGCTTCAGGTGTAGCTGATGTTTCTCCAGTATCTTCAAAAAGCTGGTCAAACAGTAAATCTGATTCGGCAGAATCAGGCAATATTTCTCTTCCTGTTAGTGGAGAGATTCCTGTTACTGCTGGTTGTTGAACTAATGCCATCTTAACCCTCCTCCAAATGTTTAAGCCTATCGTGAATATTTGCCTGTGAAGCCAGGATTGCAGCCAGACCGTGACCATAATCCACTTGCTTACCGTTTGGTGTGTCCTGCACAAAACTTGCACCCATAGGCGTTTTTTCCAAGTCCTGCGCCATTACACCAACAAACATTCCTGCATCTGCTCCAGGGGCATCGGGATCTTTATACTCATATTTGTATGAATTCAGGGCATCCAGGAAACTCTCAACTTCTCCAGATCCAGGGGAAATGTTTGTTTTTGCTCGTATGTCAGAAGATGGTGAAGATGCCCATGCTGCAAGTATAGTCCCTAATCCAGTAATAATTGCTGACCTTTCATCAGAACCCGCTTTCGCTCTTCTCCATTTTGCCATCTGATCTGCAACATATCTCTGGGTTGCATCATCCATTTCTGCCAAATCTCTTGTCAGTTCAAACCCCATCTCTTGGAGATCTGCCTGCATCTGTGCAGTATCGATTTCCACTTCCAACCCCATGAGGGCCATTTCTCCTTTGTATGCAATAATTGCTAATGCATCGTCTAAGGCACGCTGCTTGACTGCAATATCTACATTTGTTTGTGCAAGTAAAATATTTTTCTGCAGGTTTGCCAGGGAAACTGCCAGGTCCGCTTTACCCTGTGCAATTGCAAGGTCTTTCTTCACTTGCAAATTAGCAAGTGCAGTTGCGAGATCCATTGTACCCTGTGCAATCATTTTATCTGTCCTGGCTTTCAAATCTGCAACACTTAAATCCCTGTCAATATTTGCCTGCGTAATAACTTCAGTCAATCGAGTTGCCTGGTTTGCCAGCTTGGTTGCAAGTGCAATATCTGCATTCTTGAAGGCAGTCTGTTTCTGAACTTCCAGGTTTGCAAGCCTAACTTGCAGCTTCATTGTGGACTTGCCCTGGTAGAGTGCAACCAGTTCCTTCTCTGCTGCCATAGATTCCTGGGAACGTAACTCTGCAGCTTTGCCTGTAACCTCCTGAGTCATATCCACCCAGATATTTCTGAGCTGCCTTATCCGAGCTGGATCTGCATCTGCTCCAACCGTGGCCCCCAATAACATCCTCAAGTTATTTTCTACACTTCTTTTCAGCTGCACCTCTGCCGGTGAGACTGCAGTTCCATCCACCCTGTCAATCAGAAGTTGCTCTGCAGCATCAATTCCACCCTCAAAGATTGTGTCCATGTCCTCATCAGTCACCTGTGCAATTGCATCAACATCTCCCACTTCCACAGTATCATCTATATCAGTAGATACATCACCAACTGTTGTGGTAGTTACATCATCAACATCTCCCACTGTAACGTCTGCTGCATCATCAATGGTCCCAATTGTAGGTGCAGTTGCATCCCCAACTGTACCAATTGTAACTGCTTGTGCATCTCCTACAATTGCTGCTGCGTGTGCTGCAAGTGCAAATTCTCTATCATTAAAAGTTCCAGATTCTTTAAACTGCCCTTTTTTGCCTTCCCACCACTCCTCAAAGTTACCGTCAACAGCAAGCACAACAGGAGGTCTCATCCAACTTTCCAGCTCTTCTGTTGTCAGTGTAAATGCTTCTTTTCTTTCTGCCTTAAAAACCGCTTTTGCGTACATGACTCTCATAGTTGCTTCTGACAGATTTGCTGGTTTTGGATCAATTGTTGCCCACCATGTGTCAAAAGGAACTGCTGAACCATCTGCTTTCAGCATTAAATTCATACTGTCAACCATTTTTGGCAGCATCAAGGCAGCAGCATCATTTGATTTAATTTTTGCAACTCCAAATGCAGCTGACAACTGAGCTTCAGATGATGGTGGGATTGGGTAATTGTCCTTGTTCTCAATTAACCAAAGTTTGAACGTTTTATCTGTTGTCAGAGGCGTATTCTCAATTTGAGTCGTAATGGCATCAATCTTTACATTTGCATCAAGTGCATCTTTTTCCTCAAGATACTCATTACCGTTCTTGTCCTTGTATTTTGTAGGTGTAACAGTTGCTGTAGTTGTGGCTGTTGTTCCGTCTCCACCAGTAGTGGTTACATCTCCTGCACCTGTTGTCCCATGATCCAGATTGTATTGCTGAATTACTTTTGGATCTGTTTCAAATTTTATGGAACTTGAATTATGTGCATCTGCTTTTGCTTGAATCTGCTCGGTCGTATATTCTGGGTAATCGTGGACATATGTGTCATCATCATAAGCTTCATATTCGTAATCAGTTACGATTTCTGTTTTTGGTGGATCTGTTTTTGGTGGATCTGTTTTTGGTGGATCTGTTTTTGGTGGATCTGTTTTTGGTGGATCACCCCATCCTTGCCCCATTCCAGTTCCTGGACCAGTACCACCACCATTATGAGGGTGAGGCCCACCATGCCCCCCATCATAACTTCTGACCGGACCACCAGCTGGTCCAAGTCCCTGTGTTCCAGGCAGCGGAGTACCAGAACCACCATAACTTTTCATCAATTCTGCTTCTTGCTGGTTTATAGTTGCCAGACCTTCATTTGCAGGCATCTGCTGAAGCAACATTGCAAGTTTTCTCAGGTCTTCTTCTGAAAAGTTTACCGGACCTAACGGTTGTGTTCGATTCATTTGATTCATCATGTTAGTTTTTGTGCTGGTAGTTTCATTGTGTTTGCTCTGATGCCCACTTCCAGCATCAGTGATGAAATTGAATATGCCTGCCCTGGCTCTGCTTCTTCTGTATCAGAGATCCTGAAACGGATACTCTGGCATTTCTGTTTTTTACAGTGCGCCCTGAACTGATAGACTCCATTTGCCACACCTGAACTTGTTCCAAAAAACCCTTCATCTCCATATGGTGTGGAGTCTCCATACTCAATAATTTCCAGGTCTGTTATGTAATTGAATTTGTGCAGCTCATTGAAATATTCCTGGTAATTGTGTCCAATTTCCAGCTGCAGGGTGTGGGTGCTTTTAAAGTCTCCAAGTACAAATGCCCGCCTTACTCTTTGGAATCCCTGAATACCGTTTGTCTTAACCCAGGAAGTGGTGAGGCTCATTTCAATTGGATCATTTGCATCTTTGTATGAGGTGGCACTTTGTTGGAATATCCTGCCGTCAGTTCTAAGATAGACGTAGTCACCATTACCTCCTTGCCAGGTGGTTGCTCCATTGCCCTGGTGATTTGTCCATGTGGACCATTTCCCATAGAAATAATCGTATATCAAGGCTCGTCCATCAGAAGTCAGGTAACGTATCTGGTTCTCATTCTGTATCAGTTCTGCAGATGTAATTGTAAGAGAGTTATAGGCTTCAACCTCTGCTCCAATGTAAATTGTTTCCAGTGATCTGTTTAGAAGATATATCCCCTTATTACTCTGAAACATGAGTCCCAGTGGCATTAAAACCAGGGAGTTGGTGTTGCTGCACCCAACGTCACCAGTTACTAAATTTGCTGCACTGAAATCATTCTGCGCACCAGTGGAATTAGGTCCGTTTCCTGTGATATAAAATATCTGGTTTGGCTCGAAGACGATTAATTTCTGGTCAAATTCTGCCAGGGCGGTTATGCGAATGGCCTTATTCAAAACAATGGAAAAAACATCTGAAAATTCGACAGGACTAAGTGGCTGCCTTTTCTTGGAATATAGCAGTTTTTTGGGATTCTCTGAACTGACACAAACCAACCGGTTTTTGTAGTTTGTCAAAACCAGGGATGCTGGTGGTGGGATATTTTCGATAATTCCACCATTTGTGTAGAGAGACTCTTTTGCAACAAGATCTGCATCAGAAATTGCACCAGCATCTGCAAAAGTAATTGAATCGGCTGCAGTGTTATTTGCAACTTTGCCAATCTTGAAAAATAACCTGCCTACAGTGACTGTCCGGTACACCTCACAAATTACATCTGTTTTCTGGGTCAGTCTCAATGAAGGAATTGTGAGTGTTACAGTTGAAGATCCACCAGAGGGTGCAGCCGAGACTGCCACTGATGGTGCAGATCTGTGATCCTGTCCCTTGGCATCCACCCAGAACCAGATTACCTGGTAGAGATAAGTACCTGCAGCCAATGAACCAGCAGAATTATTTATGGCTGCACTGAGATTTTCTGGATACAAATGGTAGTTCAGTTCCACGATTTGCTGACTATCATACATCGAAACATATCCACCTCCAATGTGGAGATTACCACCTAATTCTGCTGCTTCAAAGCGTTCAACGGATGTAAAATCAATCGTGATATTGGAAATACCAGTGAGACTGTAAAGGTCATTATTTTTGCTGGTCAACCTGGTGCGTACCAATCCACCAAATTTAAAAATTCCAGCAACTGATGAATCTACAGACGCAAGAAATTTGGCAGGAAGTGGACCAGACGTTCCAGGTAATATCTTTGCAGAAATAAGTCCATCTGTATTCATCACAAAATAAGTAGGCTGCAGACCAGAATCGTGGACTGCAATAAAATATTTCTCTGAATCGTACTCCCATAGTTTACTCACTAATCCCACGCTGCGCTTAATAACTGCTGCACTTCCCATAGAATCTGCACTTATGTCGTAAACAGCACCTTTACACTGGTGATCGTATGTATTTGTAGCATTGAGCGTATAGATGATCTGCAGATCTCCTGCCTGCGTGACCAGCATTGATGCACCATCAATTTTGGTTGCAGTTCCTTCCACGGTGTGGGTTGCTTCTACAGCTAATTGGCTGGTTATACGTTTTATTTTCAAACCTGCAGATGATCCAGTTGATGCATATCCTACATAAATCCTTTCTTCTTCTGCGGTTGCTGTGTTTACTTTGTCACCACAAATTGCAATACAGTCTGTTGCATTAGTTGATAATATTGTTTCAACAACTGGAAAACCTGAACCTGCAGTGCCAACTGCACCATCTGTAGTTATATAACCAACATCAATCCTGGTGGAACCTGAGTTGTTGTAGCAGAATATACCATTGCCACTTGACGCATTATCTGAATAAATTTGAACGTCATAAACTGGGTTGGTATTATTAACTACTGAAGAAATAGTTTTTGCAGCTTTAAATGCAACTGGATTATTAGTGTCAACCTGAACACTCTTGAGGAGATGTGGAGATGCAGAAGTGTCCAGGTAACACAGTGTAGGATTTGGGCCTAAACGTATGCACCTGGGATTAATTGCAGTTGCATCAATCAAAGTTGCTGCCTGGATGATTCCACCAGATACTGAATCCAAAACTGAGGCGAAAATTCCCTCTAACACGCCGGCAACAGAATATTGCTCCCAGGCAAATAACTGCAGACCGGATGCAATACAGCTATCCTGGTTTCTTGCTTCAGAAGTGTTCCTTATAATATCATCAGAATCTATTGATACACTCTGAAATCCCCCTTTGTCAATCCATCGCTCAACTGAAGAAGAATAAGAATAAAGTTTGGAACCGGAGAACTCAAGAAGTTCATCCTGGAAAGAAGTAATTCCCTCTCCAGAATCTAGCAGATCTGTTGCACCAGAAATTGTTTGACTCAATGCAGTGTAACCCAGACGTTTTGAAATCTGGCTGCCTACAGTATATCTGCCGTTTTTCAGGTCTGTGAGAGCTGGAGTTAATTTTGGATCATTCTTTGTGTCCAATCCTGCAACAATGTCAACTGGTACTAGCTGTTTTTGTAGGGGCATTACCTTCCTTCATGTCGATTAAACATTGTCTGTATCCAATGAGGCGTTGCTGGCGAGTTGCTAATTCATTAATTGTTGTTGATATTGATTCTAGTTCCTGGTCTGCTTTCTGGATCTGTTCATCTAGTAATTCTTTTGCTTTCATTTAAACCTTACGATTCTAAAACTGAGATTCTTGCCTCAAGAGCTTCAACCTTTCCCGTCATTTGCTGGAATCCTTTTAATAAAACTGGAACAAATGCCCCCATTGAGATTGTAATTGGATCAATAGAACCATCTTCAAAAACTGCATCCACTTCTCCATTTACGGCCTCTGAATAAATTGGAATCACTTCATTTGCAACCAACCCAAGTTCAACCTTTACATCTGACGATTTCCATTTAAATTCTCTAAGTTTTAATTGATTAATAATGGAATATCCATCAACAGTTGAATCTACAATATTCTCTTTTAATCTTACATCTGAAGTGTCATCAAGATAAAATACACCAGAACTATTTGTCACCAGATAACCTGTAGGCGCACCCCCCCCAGTTGTTGCAGTAAACCACTTACTGCTAAACCCGTCATTCGCTCCACATTTAACTTCAAGTCCTTTACGATTAACATCATCTCCTGCATTATAAAAAAATCCCGCATATCCATCAAGGTCTCCAGAAGCAGTTAATGGAAGTGTATTACAGAGAAGTTCTGTAAACCTACCAGATGAACGTATATTATCACCAATACCACAGGCATCAATTTCACCACCAGCAATATCAACTTTGGATATATTAACTTCTCCAGTACCTGCTGGTGTTAGATTAATATTTCCATTTGTATCTGTGGAAGTAATGTCATTTGCGTCTATTTTTAGATTATCCACCCTGAGATCAGTACAGGCAGAATTAGTTCCAATTGTTACTGCATCAATAGCCCCACCATTAATATCAAAGTTACTGCCTTCAATCTCATTAGAGCCTGCAGTTAGTTTACCACCTAACCCAATAGTTCCTGTTGTTGTAACTGCACCCAGATCTGCACAGGTTTGAGATGCAGCTGTCCAGTTTCCATCAATTGTAATTGCTGCTAAAGTACCACCATTAATATCAAAGTTACTGCCTTCAATCTCATTAGAACCTGCAGTTAGTTTACCACCTAACCCAATAGTTCCTGTTGTTGTAACTGTACCCAGATCTGCACAGGTTTGAGATGCAGCTGTCCAGTTTCCATCAATTGTAATTGCTGCTAAAGTACCACCATTAATATCCACTTTGGATATATTAACTTCCCCGCTGCCATTTGGCGTGATGTCGATGTTGCCATCTACACCGTCAACTAAGGTCAAAGTTCCTGCATTCGTGCCAGAATTTGTATCCAAGACCAAATCATGTGCGCCTGAAGAAGTTATTTTGCCACTGCCAGAATCATCACCAATAACAACCTCTCCAGTACCATCAATTCTAAATTCTATATTTCCGTTAGCACCATCCACAATACGAATTTTAGAACTTGCAGCTGATGGTCCATTTGTGTCAAGTTCCAGATTATGCGCACCTGAGGTTGTGATCTTTCCAGTTGCAGAGCCACTTCCAACAACAATCTCGCCAGTACCATTTGGAATGAATGAAATGTTTCCATTGGCAGCATCGGTGATGCTGATGGTAGATGAGTTTGTGCCACTGTTTGTGTCTAAAATCAAATCGAAAGCACCATTGGAAGTGAGCTTGCCGGTTGCACCTGCGTTGCCAATTACAACATGACCAGTTCCATGTGGCTTGAGGTTGATAGGATAGTTTGATGCAGAAGTTGCAACATTGATTGCAGATGTTGCATAGGATGTATTTGTGGTCAGGAAAGTACCATTTTCAGATGGTACATATATGGTTCCAGATGCACCACTTACGCCTGCATTGGCTGCAATTATCACATAGTCTGTATCTGCACTATTATCGTCAGAGAATTTGTACAGCAGGAGATCTGCATGAGCCATTTTGCCATAATCAACATTTGCAGAATCTGTAAAGAAATTGAATGTTTTTGATCCATCTGTGTAAGATGCACCGGCATCAGTTCCGCTCATGCCAGCAATACTACCTGCTCCAGAATTAACAGTACCAGTAATCGTCATCTGTATTGCAGTGCCAGAACCATCTCTAAAGAATAAATTTCCACTGGATTGATATAAACTATAGTTCGTACTTGAAGCTGCTACTGTGCTGTTAAAAACGACATTTTTTAATTCTGTGGCACTGTTACTGTTATAATCCAGGTCTGCATTTATATTGACTGCAGCTGGAGTAATGCGGATGCCCTTGTTTGAAGAGTGATCGTGACCATCTACTGCATCAATGCTATTATTAATTGCAGTAGCCCACCCTGGACCTGCATCAATACCAACTGCCGGTTTTTCAAGTGCAGTTACATTTGTTCCGTTTGTTATTGCCATAGTACCTTTGATTTTGTCTTAGAAAAAGAATAGATCTGCGGTTACTGTTCCTCCTGCTTTCAGGATAACTGTTGTTTCTGGAAAGTCATTTACTGTTGCGCTTTCATAAATCACCTGGGCTGCATCCTGTTTCAGGATAATCCACCCCTCTGGTGCTTGATCCAAACCATGATCCACAATTGTATCTGATGTGGAAAGATCTTGATCCTGGACACGGTTGCCACTTGCAAAAGGCAGCTGCAGAAGTGGATTCAGCGCAGTTGCAATATATCCCTGGACCTGGTCAACTGCCGGTGTTCCTGTTGCAAGACTTGTAAATGAAACTCTACTCATGCAGTTGCTGTGTTCCAGAGTGAATTGTAACTACCTACGTCTACCACGGTGGTGGGTTCTCCCAAGTCCCGCATCTCTGAGACTGCAATGATACGGTCCTGGATCTGCTGTTTAATGTGCAGTAATGCACTTACATCTGCTTCCTCTTTTATTAAAGCTGAGATTGCTGTTGACACAATTACCATTTCATCCCAGGAACTGTAGAAATCGTACCTGGATTCAATCTTTCCAAATACAGTTGGATCAGAAAGAGCCGATGAATTGAGGTTTGTGGTAACAGTGGTTGCACCAACTGCAGTTACTGTCTGCAATACATTATAATCTTCTGCCAAAAAACCCACTCCATCCAGTAAATCATCTACCAGGAGTGAATGTGTACCAACCGTAAACTGGGTTGTAGATCCACGTACAATTGCAGTAGTGCTGTATTCAAAGAATTTGCGTGGTGATGGAATGTAGTAAATTGTGACAGTATCGCTGCTACTTGGTTTTGGATTGAAAACAATGGAATTTGATTGGATGTGGTAGCGCATATCTGAGGCAGTTGCATATAAACCACCCACATTGCGCTCATTGAAATTGTACCTACGCAGAGGAACCTCACTACCTGAAGTATTGAGGTCCACTCCACGAGACTTGTAGAAATCTGTTGGAAGATTGTAAGTCGAAGTACCACTGACCAGGGTAATTGTACCGGACTTTAAAAAGTAGTCTTCGCTATTAGCTGAAGTGACAATTAAGTCATACAACTCTGAATAACTTCGATTTAGCATCCTTCGCCACTCATCATTTGTGATGAATTGCTCATCCTCCATATCAGCACGCTGCTTCGATAACAGGCGCAGCTCACTTAAACTTACAATATCAGTCATTACTCTACCTTCAATAACTGTTGTATATTCCGTGAATTGCATCCAGGACAGCTTCACTATCTCCACCTTTTACTGCGGAGATTAGTTCATCTGCCATTTCATACTGTTCATCAGAATAATCCTCCATTTCTTCATCTTCGTATTCATCTTCATCTTCATCATCCATATAATCATCTGGTTCAGAGTTCCTTCTACTCTTACCCTTCCCCAAAATAATCATGGCTGCGTCTTTTCCTCCACTCATCATATTAACCTCCTTATTTGGTCATATCAGTGTTACGAAGGACTAAACAAAAGTGAATACGATTATTTGCGTTTGCTGCAATGTCAGCAGCACTGGCAGTTGTAATTACATTAATCACAACCGTTTTTGCTGATGCAACATCAATTGCGCCAAACTGGACCTTTGTATCTGCAACTGCATTCAAAGCTACGGAACACGTTGCTGATAAAATACCTGGATACTTGTCAGCCAAGGTGACTGTGAATATTCCAGTCCCTGAACGTGCCACTGTCCACCCTGCACCGGTATTATCTGCAGCAACTACTGCAGATGATCCATTGGGTTTAAATGATCCGCAAACTATTTTGACA
>Ga0208030_1001565_pt1 | contig 12754 bp, 7 predicted proteins | sample MalvirDeepMed_M9_FD_184246 | JGI IMG/M metagenome (GOLD analysis project Ga0208030, IMG submission 184246) | Marine viral communities from the Global Malaspina Expedition - Malaspina viral metaG DeepMed_M9 (SPAdes) (version 2) | ecosystem: Environmental > Aquatic > Marine > Oceanic | place...
TGATGAATTAAAACAGATATGCGATTTTATAGACGAGAATAATGCAGAATTCATGGTTAGTTATGATAACAGAAAAGAAATATCAGAGCTGTATAAGAACTATAACCTTAATCATATTAAAACAAAATATGTAGGCACTAAACCAGAAGACCGAGGCAAGGTTAGGATAGAACTGCTTATTACAAATTTCCAAATAAAGGAGCAAGGAGAATTGTTTTGAATGATATTAGAAAAGATGATAGTGGTAATATTATTGGCTGTCCTAAATGTGGAGCAAGACATTTAAGAAAAAGCGGATTTACCTATTATTCCAAAAGTAAAAAACAAGTTTGGTTTTGTCCTGCTTGTAAACGTAAAACCTTAAATCCTTCTATACTTGAAGAAAGTCCATTTAAAGTAGAAGATATTGATCCAGAATTTGCACCTATAGAAGAGCTGATTGGACATAGGGAAAAACAATATAGCAGGAAGGAAAAAGCAAAGAAAGACCTTAAGTTAATTAATATTGATGTTGGAATTAAAGGACCAATAGGCATAGCACACTTTGGTGATCCTCATGTAGATGATGACGGAACTGATTTATCTCAGATTATATTTTATATGAATGCGATTAATAAGACAGAAGGTATGTTTGCTGGTAACTTAGGAGATATACAGAACAACTGGATTGGTCGTCTTGCTTATTTATATGGTCAGCAGTCTACTTCTGCTAAGGAGTCATGGAGATTAACTGAGTATTTTGTTAACAAGATGGATTGGCTCTATCTGATTGCAGGTAATCATGATGTATGGAGTGGTGATGGTGATCCATTAGAGTTTATCATGCGCGATCATAAAGGTGTATACCAAAGATGGGGAGCAAGAATGAATCTAAGGTTCCCTAATGGCAAAAAAATAAGAATTAATGCAAGACATATGTTTAAGGGTAATTCAATTTGGAATACGGCCCATGGAGTTTCAAGGGCAGTTCAAACCGGATGGCGTGATCATATCCTTACTTGTGGACATACTCATATAAGTGGGTATCAAGTATTGAAAGACCCTTCTTCTGGATTAATAAGTCATGCATTACAAGTTGCATCATTTAAAGTAATAGATAATTATGCGGAGAAATTAGGATTAGATGATAAGAATATATTTAATTGTCCTGTTACTATTATTGATCCAGAGTATGATGACCATGATAATAGATTAATTACAACAATCTTTAATCCTGTAGAAGCATCAGAATATTTAACTTTTAAAAGAAAAAAATGGAAACTTAAAAATAAAGAGGTGTAAAATATGAATTACAAAGTACAGCCTCACAGTGAAGAGGCTGAGAAAGCGTTACTTGGCTCTGTCCTTTTAGGAGGAAGCGAAGTATTTGAAAAATGTAAACATTGGATAAGACAGTCTGAAGCGTTTTATTCAGATGATAATAAGAAAATATGGATAGCAATGCATAGGCTGTTTAGAGACAAAGATGGAATTGATTGTGTAACAGTAATTGATAAATTTAAAAGATTGAATCCTAATTATGATGATAGCAAAGGAATATCATATTATATAACTGGATTACCAGATGAAGTTCCATCATCATCTCTCGTAGAGAGGTATGGAAAGATTGTTTGGGAAAAGTATTTAAGAAGAGCAGTAAGTAAGAGTGCTAATAAGTTGTATAGTACAATATTGCAGGATGATCATCAATCTACACAAGAAATTATTGGTGAGCATATAAGACTGTTAGAAGAAATAAAAAACATACAGCCTACAAAGCTTAATGATATTGAAGATATAGTAGAAGAAGCAAGAGAACTTGTTAAATCAGGTGATAACATTATAAAATTTGGTATACCTGCATTAGATATTCCAGCAGGTGGAATGACAAGAAAGGAACTTACTGTATTAGGTGGTAGACCAGGCCATGGTAAGACAACATTAATAGTTAACATAGTCAGGTCTTTAATAGAACTGGGAAATAAAGTATTGGTATTCAATAGAGAAATGTCAAATCCTGAAATGATAAGAAAACTTGTAGTAATGGAAGGAAATAAACTTTCATATTCAAAAATAAGAAAAGGTGACTTAAACGGCACTACAAATGAATTCGATAATACTATAGAAAAGATAAAATCTAAGTATAAAAAGAATTTACTTATGTTTGATGATGTTAAATCGCTTGATGAAGCAATGCTTGAAATATCAAGGCACAAACCGGATGTAATTATTGATGACTACATTCAACTGATTTCTATGCCGGATACAAGTGAAAGAAGATTCCAAATAGAGAAGATAGTACAAGACTATAAATGGATATGCAAGAAAGAAAATTGCTCAGCTTTATTAGTAAGTCAGCTAAATAGAGACATTGAGAAACGATATGAGCCAAGGCCACGGCTGTCAGATTATTCTGAGAGTGGTGTAATTGAGCAAACTGCTGAATCTGCATTATTTGTATGGTATGGGTATGTATTCAATGATGAAGAATACAGTCCATATAAATCTGAAATCATATCTGCTAAGACAAGGTATGGCAAAATAATGACAGAAGAAGTAGGATTCAATGGTGATAGATGCAGTTTCTATAAAACAGAAAAGGAAGCTCGCGAAGATACACCAAAACTATAAAAAGAAGATGGGCAGGTGCAAGGCTAATGTCGAAACTGGTGGAGAGAAACAATTTACTGTATTGCCTAGGCTATACAAGGATACAGCTAATGATTTGCTGGGTGGGATTGTTTCATTAGTATCTGCCCCCTTCTATAAATAAAAGGAGTTAATAGTGGTTAAAAAAATAAAAAAAGTAGATACACTTGGTATGGAGCCATCCGTACATAGAAAGAAATTAGAAGATGAAATAGAAAAACTAAATAATAGAATTGACGATATGGTAGAAGATTTTGGCGATATAATAGATGAAGTAAATAAAAAATTGGATAAAGTATGTGGACGCATGGGACTACCAAAGTCTTAATATGCCCATGTTGTACTAAAAGTTATCATATTTCCCAGAAGGAGATATTATGATTGTCGTTGGCATTGATCCAGGGAAATCTGGCGGTTTAGTTAAAATTCACTCAAGAAATAAGGAGTGTTCATTACATAAATGCCCAAGTACAACACAAGGAATGGCATCATTACTGAGAACTGCTAAACACAGTGCATTTATAGACGACTTACCAATACTTGTAGCAATAGAGAAGGTTCACGCCTTCCCTACAGATGCAAGAAGCGCTGCGTTTAAATTTGGAATGAATTATGGAATGTGGTTAGGCATTATAGGGGCATTAAGTGTTCCAGTCATTGAAATTGCTCCTCAGACATGGATGAAATCTTATGCCCCTTTGCCTAAAGAAAAACAAGAAAGAAAAAGAAAAATAAAAGAGATAGCAATTGAAATACTTTCAAAAGTCTATAATAATGAAGATAGAATAACATATGCAGTAAGTGATGCTGCATTAATAGCGCTTTGGTGCTTAAACAGAGGAGAAAATGAACAAATCTAAATCATTCCTAAGTATGGCAATAGAAGACCTTGACTTTAAATCTGCATTGTTAAAAGAAATAAAAAATAGTAATGGAATGAATGACAGAAAGGATGCTGAATTTGTATTGACTTTGTTAAAAGAAATGCAAAAAGGAAATGAAAGAATTATAAAACAACTATCACTGTATTTAAGAAAGAGTTAATGCTGTTGAGGTGGTGGGGGTACTGTGTATACTCAGTTTATTATCCCCCTGCTGCCTCTAAACAGTAAATGATCCCTTCTTTATAAGGTCCATACTTTTTAATAAAGCACTTCTTTGGTTAGTATTATATTTACTTGATGTAGGTAGACCCTGCACATTATATAAAGAGGCCATTAGCTTCTTTCTCTTCTTCATTTCAGCTAACCTACGATTCTTTTCTGCCTTCTTCTCAGTCTTTGTTGACGATCTAAATCCATATAACTTTTGCATCTCTCTAGCTTCTTTATCAGGATAGATACCAAGTTCAGATTGAGCTGCCCATCCTATTTGACCTCTTGTTAAAGCAGGTAATGTACGAAATAGTCCTCTTGCTAATGCCGTATTAAGCAATCTAACTTTTTCATATGTAGCTCTGTCTGAAGTTCTATGTGCTGTGTCCTCATATCCAGATAGAAGACCCAACATACTATCATCATCTAAATTCCAAAACTCAAACAACTGACCTACTGTTAAAATGTCAGATAATATTGGAGCTCCTATGTTACCCATCACTGGGCCTTTACCATAAAAAGTTTTTCTTTTTTCCTCTTCATCACCAAGCATCCAAGCTGCCATATCTCCAACTCTACTTCTAACATCATTATCCAAAAGACCAGTAATATCTAATCCAGTAGCAGCAGCTGCTAAAACAGGAGCAAGAAAATATATCATAGAATATCTGTATGCAGCCAATGCATTATGTCCTCTAAGGTCACCAGCTAATGCATCATTCTTAGCTCTCCTAACTATATCCCAACTCTTCTCTATAAATGAAAATGAAAAATGTTGAAACTGGCCAAGCAATCTGCCTATTGGTTTAGTTAAAATAGGTGATTTAGAAAAATCATTATAATCAAAATGATGACCTATAACCATCTTTAAAGCATAGTTCTCAGCAGATTTATGTATAATATTTTTAACTACATTAGAACTTTTACCTTCATGTTGCTGATAAAACTCAGGCACATTTAACCACTTCCACATCTGATAATAGCCTATTTTAAAAGTTCTTGTTCTATTATTATTTTCTACCCATCTATGCATTACAGCTGCTTTACTACCAATTTGACCTATAAAACCAGCTACATCCTGCATCTTAGAAACAGGAACAAATTCTATTTTACCTGACTCTTCATTTAATCTTGCAACTTTAGTTTCTCCACCTCCCATCGCCTGAGATTCCTGAAGTTCTGGAGATACACCTTTCTGAAAACCTATACCTGTTTCAATAATAATCTTCCTTGGATCAGCAGATTCACCATACCCAACAGCAAGATCAGCAGCTCCACTACCATTATCAGACCACCATTCATTAGATTCTTTTATAATTTGTCTTGACCAATGTACATTATCAAGTAATCTCTGCGTCCAGTTTTTAGCAGCTCCTCTAAGATTCAAACCCATCTTTGATACAAATTCAAAACCTAATACAGTTTGTAAGAATGCTCTCATCTGAGGGTTATCTAAATGAGTTCTACCTGTTGCTGACTCATGCATATCAATAACAAAATCAGCTACTCTCCTAGCGTATCCCTCAAGACCTGCTTCTGTACCTTTATACATTCTTTCAATACTTCTTATTGCTTCAGCCTGATACTTATCTACATGAGAAATGAAATTAAACCTATTAACATCATGTAAATATTCCTGAACAGACAACATAAAATTAGGAGAATACTCATACTCTCTTTGCTCAGCTCTCTTCTTAGTATGATCAGAAACATACGACTTAATATTATCAAGAGCCTGTCTTACAGTTAATTGGTCATTAGATTTTCTATCATATTTATTTGCAGACTGATCTAAACTATCAAACAACGGCATCATACCAGCCCAAAAGTCAGCTCTTAAGTCTTCTACAAAATGAGGAAAGAAACCAGCTTCAATGTTAGGTATAAGCTGCTCCATCAATTTATCCTCATACTCTTTAAGTTCTTCCGGTGAAAACTGATCAGCAGCTTTTAACTTTAACATTGCTATCTTAGCTTTAACTCCATTAGCTAAATTAGTATGACCTCTATCCATCATATTAATATACGCAGACAAAGCACTTTGCATATTAACATTTAACTGTTTGCCATCTTTGTCTCTAATTCTATCTATAAATCTAGGTAAATCAAGTGATATTTTGTTTCCATTTATATCGGCAGATGATGTGCCGCCCGGCTTAAAATTGTCATATGCTAATGAAAGATTAATTAGTGGTTTGTATTCTTTTTTATTACGAGTTGCTTCATCAGCTCTTCTTTTATTCTCAGACCTTACAGCTACAGCTAACCCATTTTGTATAATATCCATCAAATTATTGAATACATTCAATTCTGTATCCTTAATTAATTCATCTTCCTGTCTCTTTAATTCTTCTAACTTCTCAGCAGCACCTTCTTTACCAGCGTGAGCCTCAAATATTGTCTTCCTTTTTAAATTAGTAAGAGCATTATGTTTCTGTTGAGGAGTCTTACCTGCTAATCTCTTTAGAAAATCAGGCATAACACCAGCTTTTATACCTGTGATCTCAGCTTCATTTCTTACAGCAGAAAGAATTCTTGTCATATCAGCATCATCCTGAATCATTCTCGCCTGTAACTTGAACCCAGCTTTCTGATAATTATCCAATGTCCTCACAATAGTTGGGTCCTTCTTTGCAAATGAAGCAGGTACATACCAATTAACAGAACCACTCATATCTCCTTTGATAAAACTCTTGAAATGTTTATCAAGTTTTATACCTAAACCTCTAACATCACCTTTACTAAGACCACCTGCTTGAGCTATGTATTTAATCTTATCCATCTCAACACCTAATTCCATATATACAAAGTCTGCAAATGCAGATTTAGGGTCTCTTAAATACTTACTTGCGCTTGATTTTTTACCAGTAAATCCATCATACAAATCAGCTAACGATTCAAGAACTTCACTTGGATAACATAATGCTTGTCTACTCACTTCTATCTCCTGGCTTACATCTCCATTCTCTTACAATTTTATCTTGAGTTTCATGCATAACAGTTTGCTCCTTAATCTGACGGCCTTGTTTAATAAACATTCTAACTATATCAAGTTCATTTTTACTTAACCTTTGTACAGGATCAAATGACATCCTGCTACCTAAAATATACTTACTTCCACCTAATGCAGACCATAAAGGATTTTGCCTTAAACGCCTAGCTTCATTACTACCAGCGGTTATATTGAGATTACCATCTTCTAAAACTTTATTTAACTTTGGTATTATATCAACTTCAATATTATTCAATGTAGCTAAATACATCATTGGATCAATCAATCTGCCTTCTATTTCTAATGCTGTAATAGCACTCATCTTATCAAGATACGTTTTAAACTGGGCTTTCAGACCTGAAGCTGTAAACAGATCATTATAAAAACTAATGACATGATCATTGCTTAATAATATAGGATTACTGTGACCTCTCCTATCTAAATCGAATCTGACACTACTATATCTATTGTATGCCCTAACAAAATCTCTATGTAAACCCGGTATTTGTAAATTAGCCCAACCAACATCATTATAGAATACTTTATCAGCCATACCAACTGTTTCTTTTAATGTTTCATAATTAGGGTTAACACCAGGAATCATTTCTGTCCTATCCTCAAGAAGATTTCTATATCTATCTGAAGTAGTAGCAAGTCTGTCAAGAGTAATTTTAGCATGGTTATAAGGAGAACCTTCATTTGCAGCAGCTTCTTTAGCCATCCAATTCAACATTACTTTATATCTCCATGAAGATGTAAATGGTACAGGTATAGGTACACCTTGGAATACACCAACTGTCATCTTATTTAATGACGGCTGAGCATATCTATACAAGTATCCCCATCCAAATTTATCTATACCTTCCTGTAAAATCTCATCACGAACTTCTTCAAATGTATTTCTATCTACAAACTTCTGTAAATACTGACGCTCACTCTTACCTAGAAGAGTTTCCCAAGGGCCAAACTTAAATGTAGTTTTACCTGGCTCTCCTCCAGCCCAATCAGAAAAATACCTTTGCTCTAATGTTCTTAGTAATGTAAGATGATCATTTAATTCTTTATTCTTAGCACCATAAGTACTATTCCAATCAATATTAGCAAGAGCTCTTAGTGTATAATATTGTATAGCTCCTTCTCTTAAATCCTTATCTCTATGTATATCTCTATACTGAATACCAGGACCTATATCTTTACCAGCTCTTTGCTTCCAATAAGATTTAGTAAGAAAAGCACCATAATCATTCTCAATAGTTTTTATAGATAAATTTATACCATCTAATAAAGACTGCTTCATATCAGCATCAAAAGTAAGAGTCTCTTTCATTCTCTTTATTTTAGCCCACTGTCTCTTAAGCTTAGGAATCATCCTTGTTTGTCTATTAACTTCAGCAACAGTACCTTTAACATTTTGTACATAAGTATTCATTGCAGCCGTTCTCTGATCAGCAGTTGACAAATCTCCTTCATACATAAACCTTGCAATATGATCGTCTAGCTCTGTTCTCTCATCTCCTGTAAGCTTAGGTTCAATAATTTTATCTGCAAAAATATCATTCTGATATATAGTATGGAATATTCTATCAACTACATGACCACTTTCACCTTCATACATCTTCCTATGTAACTCTCTATAATCCTGCCTTCCTTCAACAGACCAAGGGTCTCTTGAATTCCTCATATAGAAATCTCTTTTATCAAACTTCTCACCTTGCTTTTCTGCTTTTTTTGTGAGTTCATACTCCATCTTACGAGTTCTTTCGTTAATTCCTACCTCTTTATATTTCCATCTCTTAGCAAGTTTAACAAATCTATCTGGGCCAAACATAGCCTCGAGCTGTTTAATTCCATTAGGGTCTTGTTTTATTGCCCTATTATTTTTAAGCCTATAGTATAAACTTCTTCCTATATTCTGGAAAAAATTAAAATATGTTTCAGACCTATCCCAAATCTGCTCATAAGAAGGAGACTTTCTTTCTCCAGTTTTTTCAAATATGCCAGGAATCAACTGTAAAAATCTGCCATGATTAGACATGACTTCTTTAATTAATTCCTTTTCAACAACAGTTAATGCATCTTCAGTAATCTTATCCCTTTCAATATAAAACTTTCTAAAGACTCTTGGCCTTCCAATCTCACGATTACTGATCTTCTGTACATCAAAACCTGTCTTAAAATCAGACATTGTAGACATTGCATTGATATCTTCACCAAATAATGTCTCATTCTTCCAATCTTTTATATCACTAAATACAGTTGTTTCTTTTGCTCCAGCATCAAGCATAGTCTGGGCCTCTAATGCTAACCTATGATGAGTGTTATTACCATCATAATCAAGAACAATAATCCTTCTTTGAGGAAATAGTCCTGATGCAGGTCTGTCAATAAATATATGTTTACCTGCTAATTTATCACCCATTTTTATATCTAAACTTTTTAACTCAGGGTCCTCCTTAATCATTTTTGGAGTAACCTTAATAGATAAATGACTCATATGATTAAGCAATCTTGGCATAGTTTGACCAATACCCCTTGCTTTACTATGGACTAAACTATTGGCAATAGCTTTTTCATATAACCTTGCTTCATTAAATGGGTCATTCTGAGCTAACGTCAGCTTAACAGCATTATCATCAGAAGGCTCAGGTTCTATACCTTGTACCCAACGATTATTCATATTTTTTACAACATGATCAGCCATTGTCTTGGTCTGCATAAAGTAATAATCACCTCTATCAACATCATAATCACCTTCAAAGACATTTAATACATCATATGGATTAGCTATAAGAGAATTGCCCATCTGCTTATCTAAGAAACCTTTTAAACTAAGATATGTAACATCATTAGGTCTTGTCCTTGGATATCTGTTATGCATTGTAGCAACTGTAAACTCACCAGCGCCTGGCTTAAACTTCTCCATACCAACAAAATTAATACCACCATGAGATCGTATATTATCAAACTGAGCCTTAGCTTCAGCTTCATCTTTAGCAATCCATATATCTACTTTAGACTTATCACTTGGGTTTATAAGAGTAGAGTGTTCAACCATATCAACAAACACATCATACATCTTAGTTATTTTACCAGTTTCTTTAGCTTTCTTTCTGTATTCCTTACCCCTACTTCTGCTTCTTGAAATTTTATAAGACCCATCTTTATGTCTTTGTATAATACCTTCTTTTATAGCCTTATTAAAACTTTCACTACCTTCTATGAATACCCATTTATGATCACCATTCTTATGAGCAACAACATAGTCTGGTTTTGTCCTCTGAGCATTAATACTATTAACTTCTTTTAAGAAATCATGAACATCTCCAAGTCTCCATCCGTTATTAACAGATTCATTAAAGAAATCAATACCAAATACTTGTTCAGGCCCAACTATCTTCTGAGTAGACTGGTCAACAAACCTCATTTCATAACCATTTTTTAGTAGCTCAGACAAAGGAGAAACTCTATCTGAATTTGGCAAGAAAACTTCTCCAACCTGATGTAAAACGCCTTTCTCATCTACAATAGTACCTTTCATATTCCTATATCTAGGATTAAGACTCTGTACAAAAACAGATTTACCACCATACCTACCTTCAGATGCTTTAAGATATCCATGCTCTCCCCATACAACAGACTTAGCATTAATAATTGGGTCAATATAATGTTTATATAATCTATTAAAAACCTGATTTGGACCCATTTCCATTGGATTAGAAATCGTAGAAATCTCATTGTATAATCTTGTAGCGCCTATTTTAGCAAGTGATTTACTTTCACCTGCTATCATTGATTCTATAGCATCCTCTTCAGGATACGATTTTCTCAAAAAACTATTAGTATGAATATGACTTTTTAAAGCTACATTAACACTCTCCATAGCTCTATCTAATGGTTGCTTAAATTCTCTATTAAATACATTAGCACTTTCATTGAAGCTCATATAATTATAATTCGACACAGACCTCTTAGCTAAATCTAATTCTTCATAATTCTCTGATTTAATACCAATTTCATCAAGAGATATCTTATTGATATACTGCTTACCTATCCTTGTCTTATTAGTAATCTTACTTTCTCTACTAAAAACATTCCAATCATCACTATATATTTTTGAACCTGTCTCTGTAAGAAATATATCTATATTATTCTTTACAAGCATCGGCTCTAAATATGGATCAGCTATAAATAAAGTTTTTCCAAATAAAACAGTTTTACCGTTAGCACTAACAACAGGCTTTAACATAGATTGTGTTTGCCAATTTTTAAAACCATGTACAAATGATTTATACTTCAAGATATCTCGAGTAGTAAATGCAATACTATCAAATTCACTATCAGAACTTCTATCTCCAAGTATTGATTCCCACTTTAATTTGTATGCAGCAAGTTGAGAAATCATACCATCTTTAACATCATACATGGATTTATCATCCCACAATACGACATTAGCCTCGTTACCTTTATCAGCAAACTTCTCTAATAGTCTCTTTTGTTCTGCGTTCAAAGGAATATTATCAAATAAATGTAATTGTTGCCTGCTGAAATTCTTAGTTTCATATAGTCTATATCTGCTAAGCATCTTCTCAGCATCAGGTGAAGCAAATATTTCTTCAAACTTAGACCAGTTACCTGACTTGCCAACAAGCCACTTATATGTAGTCCAATATCTCATAGCAGACTGATAATCTTGATTAGATGGAATCTTATCTCCACTAACACTCTCCAAATTTTCCCTAGGGACACCTTCTGTAACAGCTTTTTCTATAGCAGCAAGATTCTCTTTATCAATTATACGAGATAAATCCATCTCCCTATCCATCTGCAGTTTTATTAAAGTTCTATCATTTGGATTAATACCTTGTACAGTAAATTCATGATAAGTAAGAGACTGCCCAGTTTCAGCATCCTTCCAATAAACCTTATCTCCAGCCTTAAGTTCACCACCTTTTAATACCATCCTTAACTTATCAAGATTACCATAAGTATTACTATCTACAGCAATCTTCTTAGATGATATAGCACTATCCAGTTTCACCATAAATCTCGAATAAGCATTAACAAGGTTATTAAGCTCAGACTTTGGTACTGCAAATGGTGTATGATCAGTACCTAATCTAAATAAAACTAATCCTCCTAAATTCCCCATAGGGGATTCAGTATCAGCTCCAAGAACATTAACTTTTTCCAATCTCTCAACAAACCTATCATAATGAATCTGAAGCTGATCTCTTATATCAGTTTGGACATCAGCACCTTTTTCAAATACTGTAAAATGCTTCCTAGCTGTACCACTTCCAAATGGAGAAGGCACCAGCATATCAACAGTACCTGAAACATAAATAGGTTTAATATTTATATCAGATAAATCCTTTAATGGACCATGATCCATAACCATTGCTTTATCTTCACGAATAGAACCATCCTCAAATCTAAGATGTATTAATTCTTTAGATTGGCTTCGAGTACTTAACAGATTTATAATACTTGGGAGAACTTCCTGAACTCTATTATTATAAGATTTGCCTTTAAATTTTCCAATAAGCTTTGGCTTACCATTATGAGTTACTTCTATATTATCTACTAATCTTTTAACACCGCCAGGTATTACATTATTATTCTCATCAAACAATATATTATTTAAATAATCTTTCTGAGCTTGATAATCAGCATTAGGTCCGTCATTAACTTTAAACTTACTAAAGAATTTCGCAACAGTCATTTGACTACCTACTCTATGAGTATCAAACCCTGTCATAGAAGCTTCTATTTCCCTACCAATATTCTCAATATTAGATTCAACTTCTTTTATGGACATACCGCCTTCTATTTCCATTCTCTTTGAAAGCTTCTTCATAACATTCGTATTAGCCATCATCTCATACGTTTTATTAGTACCATCCTCTTCAATCATTTCGAGATCGCCTCGTTTATTCCTTCTTAATAAACCAGCAGTCTCCATCATAGCAGATAATTTTACAGCATTAATACCAGCCCCCTTAGAAATAAAGTCATGCATCTGTTGTCTGTAGTTACCAAA
>Ga0208030_1001568_pt1 | contig 12740 bp, 30 predicted proteins | sample MalvirDeepMed_M9_FD_184246 | JGI IMG/M metagenome (GOLD analysis project Ga0208030, IMG submission 184246) | Marine viral communities from the Global Malaspina Expedition - Malaspina viral metaG DeepMed_M9 (SPAdes) (version 2) | ecosystem: Environmental > Aquatic > Marine > Oceanic | place...
ATATTAATGTAACACTTTAAGTTAATTCGTGTAAAGTACTAAATATTAACTACTTGAGAGCAATGAAAGTTCCAAAAAATTATTTACAGTGTGCGTGGGAGAAGTTTACGTTACCTACCCCGATGCAAATCGGGGGTTGGGTTATCTATTACGTTGAAACTTTCGATTGAGTTACGCCTTTGTATGTAATACTAAGTTAACTAACTCAAGGAGATCACTATGACTATAACTATAGACACTACTAAAACATCCAAGACTCTTAAGAAGACCGGTCGCTTACTCAAGGCCGTGGCCCGTGTAACTGTACGCTCTGCTAAGGGTGTAGTTAAAGCAGTCAAGGATGAAGTTAAATCAAATCCCAACTCATAACTGATGTAAGGTGTAGCACTTCGGTGTTACACCTTTCTTTGTAACTACGTTAAAAACAAACTCAGGAGGTAACTATGACGCCAGAAGAACTAACTCAGGCTATCTTTAAAGCACTTGTTATGTTTCAGAAACACCAAATGGAACATTTCGATGAAATGATGGATACTGCTCTGTCAGCAACCCCCAAGGTAGTCGAGACTATAACTAAAGCATTTAGTGACTTGGAGGAGGACAATGATGAAGTAGACGATATACCATTCTAACCTAGTTAGGCACAACATTTCGATGTTGTGTCTTTCTTTGTTATTCGTTAACAAAGAAAACAATGTTTATAAACGGTGCTACGATCAGCATAACTTACCCACCCATTGTCCACTCGCTACCCCTATGGCTGCGCCATACCCGTAGCAGAGGGACACCAAGACGCCTTTTTGTGATATATCGTTCACACTCTTTTCAAGGCTGATGATAATTCGTTATATCAGACTTAGCAATACAAACAAGTAATACACCCAGATAAGCAGGTGATAGCGCTTAGAAGATGTATGGTTGATTGTATTGCTGGGTCTTTAAATTGAAAAACAAAAGAATTAATTGGGACACTCTTGAGTTAAGACACTCCCTTGTATGACTTTTGAGATACCTCTATCAAAGGGAAATGATTTTGCCGGTTTATGTGCAAGTATATCATTGACAGAGTTTTAGAAACTTGTAAGTATCTCTTAAGTCTTTTATCATAGGAGTAAAAAAACGCCTTTTTATGTGTGTGTTTAATAACTAACTCAAGAGGTAATAATAATGGATACATGTATTGTTTGTGGAAAAGAAATTAAAGATGTCTATATGTATGATAGTCATGAACTCTTCTGTAGTGATGATTGTAAAGAAGTCAATAAAGAAGATGAAACTGAAGAATGTGGACATTGCAAAGGTGAATGTATTATGGATGAAGATGTAATAATTAAGGTGTAGTGGAGAAATCTGCTACGCCTTTTTTTGAAAGGAGTAAATAACTCATATGAACCTAGCAAAATACATAGACTTTCTATGCAACTCTCTAATAGTAACATTCCTCAGTTTACTTACAGTAACAATGATATGGGGAATGGCTACGATTGTCTGGATACTATTCTCAGGACTATAATAATTAGGTGTAACTTATGTTGCACCTTTTTTTGTATATAAGACTAAAAATGTCCTGTATATAAAAATGGGCAGATTATATTATTATCTCAGTGCTTGCTTACTCAAGTGGTGTAATATAATGAGAATGAGTGTCAGCCAGATACGCCAAAAGCCGTATAGCGGACAACTCCTCATAGAGGGTAACTGGTCTCATTCTCCCGCCCCAAAATTTGATAGAGTCATCACCGTGGTAAGTCGACTACCGTTACGCACAGCGGACTTTCGATATGTTGAGCTAACCTGTACCATCTGGTTCGGGTAAGGCTAGTGATTGTCACTAATGTAATCGATGCTTGACACTATTTTATAGTGAATCATAAAAGGTGTAGGCTCACGCCTACTCAGATTACTATTATTTAACTCCTTTTTGTGATTGTTACCCTTAACTAATAACATAGGAGGTCATATATGGCATACGTAGACAATCAAAATGAAACATCTAAAACAACTAGAAGTCCTTTCTGGTTTACAGATGAATGGAAGAAGGGCGAAGAATGGCAACAAGTCTATCGTCAGAATCCTGCACATAAGAGATTCTTATATGTAAGGAATGATGATATGACTGATGAAGACGTTAAACGATTAGATAAACTATTATCTGATACTAACGTTAGGCGTTCTGCTAAGCCGATCACAAAACTTAAAGATGAAACAATCTTAAAGTTTGGCTTGATGACTAATTTGTCATAAGCATATTGGGGTATACGTAATGTATACCCCTTTTTTTGCTTTATAAATAAATGACTGGGCACCGATGAGTCGAGTTTCTCACGAAAACGACAAAAATGCTGGGCATGTAAAAGAGCCTACGACGGTAGGTTGTGCCATACTATAAACATACACGGTTAAGACTTTTGCTAGTCTAGGGGCTAATCCAGTCATTATAATTAGGAAGGAAATAATATGAATAAAGTATGTCCAGTAATAACACTAGATAACGGCATAAGAATAGCCAACTGGAGTTCACCACATAAATTTAAATTTACTACTGGTGAGGTACTCCCGGCGTGTACACCTGAAAGAGTTAAGTTAATGAGTCTTGAAATAGATGAAATTATTGTTAACAATGAAAAATGGAAAGATATTGAAATGAGTACAAAGGTAACTGAAACAATTTATGATGACTTGCGGAAATTACAGGATGACGATGAAATAGACATCATTCTAGTGCCATTTATGGTATTAGATGCCTTAAAAAACTCTTATTCTACATCATATGGTTCACTATCAACCGAAAAATGTAGAGTAATCAGGGTAGCAGATAGAGTTACTAAAGAAATCTATCCTGATAAATTCTGTTGCTAAGATAAAACGTAAGGGGTACACGAAATGTGTACTCCTTTTTTTGTCTATTTAAATAACCGAAAGGAATAACATGAAAATAGAGTTCAAATTCGAGACCGAAGGAACATTGTTTGAATCGATGAAGAAAGCGATTAAATCAATTCCTACCGGTATTAAAAATGGAATGGATACCTATAAAAAGAAGAAGTATCAGAGATACTTAAAGAATATAGAAAGCCATTCTGAACCAGTTGCGGAGAATAAAGGAGCATCTTGGTAATGGGACGAGAAAGATCACGAGATTTTGTCAATGAGCAAGATGTCTTCGAGGCTGAATTGATGATAAGAGGCATTTGCCCTAAGTGTCGAGGCACAGGAAAGGAACAACATATACAAGAAATGGATCGAGACATTATAGATCGAACCATTGTTGAATGTTCTGCATGTAAAGGCACTGGCAAATACGAACTATTAGACGGCTAGGAAGTAAGATTCTTAGCCGTTTGATATTGGAATTCTGACTGTTTAAAGGTAATTTTTGTATGCTAAAATGACAGATAAAAAAGAAATAAGGAAGGATTTAAATTATATGTTTCTCCCTTTTTTGGTTTACAAAAGGAGAAACAAGTCATGTTTAGTTGTAGCCTACATAAAAGAAAATATATTGGATTAATTCCAGTTGTTGCATGGGAAAAAGAACTCAGGATAAAGGAATATCATGAATTCTGTAGAAAATGCTGGGAGAAATCAATAATAAATGATATCAAAGTCGAAACTGCGATTGATAAGACAATAGACAATGATATCGATGAAAACAAGTTCAGGGAGGTATGATGAATTACTATGAACTAGTTCAGTTGGCTGATAGAATAAATGTATCTGTAAGTCATTTAATAAGTAATAATGATACAGTGTATGAAGATGAATATGTTCTTAAGAAATTAAGAGAAATTCAGATTAATGCCGAATTACTGAAAGATAAATTGTTACAATTAAATGTAAATAATGTAATCATTGCAGCAGATGAAGTCGAAGAATGATTAGAGGATTTACAGTAGCCGGTAATATCGGTAAAGCAATTGGCTATATGGCTTATGGATTAAATCAATCTGTAAAGTTGCTTGGCAGAGTGGCACGTGGAGTGGCTAACTCTGTAACCAATAAGCCAAAATATAACGTTACTGTGATGGATCATGGTAACATAATAAATGAATATAAAAATATAGATGGTGTACGTGTAAATCAAATTATTACTGCAGTTACACATCTTGAAAAAGACTATTCAATACTGATAGGAAGGAATCATGGAAGTAACAATACCGAAACGAGATCGAGAGAGATGGAGAATATATGAAAGCATTATTCTACAGATTGTTAAACCTCACAAGAGAGATCGTTTCAATATGATAAATCAGATGAACCGGCAACAGCTAGAGGCTTTTGTTGGTGAAAACTATGATATGTCATTTCAAATAATAAAGAACTCAACGTCCTCAGCACAGAACGCAAAGCTTTTAAGTCAGATAACATATGCGAAAAATTTGCTGAGGCTATTGAGTTAGTCACAATTAGGAACCACGGTTTCTATAGCAGGGACTTGGATGCTCTCTCGATTTCTGATTAAGCTCCGAAACCAGAGACAACGAAGTAACGTCACTTGGTAATTCAATGCCAAGTCCTTGCGAAATTACTGGAGAATATATGCCAAGTATAGATTATGATTGGAAAACTAATATGTCTAAAAGGGGATGGCCTTACAAAGGCGATGCTCCAGATGATCCTCAATATATTAGGGATCAAAAAAGATTATTCAATGAAAATGGCAATGGATGGTGGATAAAGCCACCCAAAGTCGATAAAACAGTAACAAGGAGGAAAGATGAAGTTAGTTAACCTTAAGGTCGACGAAATCAAACCCAGTCCTTTTAATCCACCTGTACGCACAGATCATACGAATCTAAAGTACAAGGCATTAAGAAGGTCAATTAGACGTGTAGGAATATTGGTACCACTATCGGTAACAAATGACTATACATTAATCGATGGCAACAGAAGGCTTGCAATTGCAAAGGAATTAAATATGAAAGAAGTTCCTACGATTGTCAATGGCTCAGAAAGTATGGCAAGATTCGATGAATATTTTGTCGAAGCTAATGAAAATTCAATGCCAATGACATCGGCTCAAGAACTGTATAGATATATGAAAGGAGCAAGGATATCACGCTCTACAAAGAGAGCTATTGAGCATCTGAAAGAAATTGGTGGTATTACGCTCTTAAAGGATATACTTAAGACCGGTAAGTCACCAGTCACTTTTCATATAGCCGTAAATCAATATAAGAACTATGCAAAAGCTCATGACAATCCAAGTGAGTTGCAGCAAGTTATGTATTGGATGCTGAAAGTTGGAAGTCCATATAAACTTAAGTCGGCAATTGGAAACTATATTCCATTGAACGTTCTGTTGGAAGCCGTAAAAAAGCGGATTCCATTAAAGACGACAATTACGATATAGAGATTTGGAGAGTCTGTTTTGCATTGTGACTCCTTCCTTCATGGTGCTGTAACCAACCTCGGTAACAGGCTCTCCTTTTTCTAACTATAAGATCGAGGAGACTCATAGATGGATATTGAAAAAATACTTCATAAATGTTGTAAATATAAACCATGTAGAAAAATAGCAATTTATGAATTTAATGATGTTAAGAAAACTAAACCTGAGGGTAGTGTAGCTGAACATGTAGAAACTATTATATTAGGATACTCATGTGAACATCATGTAGAAGAAGTAAATAAAATGTTAAAGGAATAATATATGGATTTAGAAAGCAATTTCATATTTGATGATATGTGTGAAAAAATCTTTCCATATCTTGACAATTTGAAAGAAGAAAATGAAATAAATATGATCGGAGCTCCAAAATATATAATGGAAGACTACGATCTAAACAAAAAAGATGCCTTAAGAGTATTCTGGGCATGGGTAGAAAAGGAAAAGGAATGACTGAAGAACAATTCAATGAACTTCTAAAAAGAGTTGATGACCATGACGAAATGTTGGTAAAAATAAATAATATACTCGGAAATGGTTTAATTACTTTTGAGGCTTTAAAAGAAATGATTGATGATATATACAAAAAAGTAAGGGTACTAGAAGACGTAGTAACGTTACTACGTCTAAGACGTAGTAACGGAAGTTAAATGAAATATTTTGGCAAGGAAATGACACCGGAAGATATCCAAACAGTTAAATTTATCAACAATAGTTTCAAAGATAAATCTCCAAACTACAGGTTCGAGAAACCACCGGCTGAGATATCCATAGTATGGAATCTAGATGATTGGTTTGACTGGTTGGATAGGTGTTGGAAAAAAGGTGATAATAATGAACTATCTAAGTGAGTGTTGTGACGCCTTACCTTTAGGACAATTATTTGATAATTTAGGTGTTTGCTCATTATGTAAAGAACATGCAGGATTTATGGATAAAAATGTAATCAAAACAATGAAAAATATAAATAAAGCACAGATTGAAAAAGCTCAATTCAATGCATATAAAATAATAAAGGATTTGGGACATTGGCATATGGACTCAAGATCAGCGATAGAAGCGTCTGGATTACCTCAAAATATATATCTAGAGATAAAAACAAATTTCAATGAACTCAATAAAAAGTATGGAGGTGACAATAAATGATGATGTTACACTGTGGAGGAAGACAAGTTTCATTTGATGAGCTTGCAAGTATTCCTCTACCTAAAGAAACTGATACATATAAACCAGTGGCATTTGGAGAACTAGTTGCAAATACCTTAAATATATCAAAAGGTCTTTTGAAAGATTACGAATATAAAAGTTCAGAACTGGCATTAGCCGGTAATGACCAAAGAATGTTTGGTGTAGTAAAATTCGAGTCGCAAGAATCGGATGAAATGGGACTGGCAATTGGTATTCGTTCAAGCTATGACAAGTCAATGTCTAATGGATTTTGTATGGGAGCTAATGTATTCGTATGTGATAATCTGGTATTTAGTGGCACTGTTACATATATGCGTAAGCATACAAAGAATGTAATAGCTGATCTGGAAGAAAAAATGGTATCTACTATTTGGAATTCACAGAATAAGTTCCAGAATATTCTTGAAGATAAAGAAAATATGGCAAACATATTTGTAAATAACGATCAAGCATATGAATTTCTGGGATTAATGATGGGACATGGAGTATTAAAGCCTAGGCAGGTAGCCAAAGCTTTAAAACAGTGGAATAATCCCCCAAATGCATTTGCTAGCAGAAGTATGTGGTCTTTATATAATGCATGTACGGAAGCGTTGAAAAGTACGCCTCCAAACAGGATTCTAGAGTCACATATTAAATTGCATGAATTTGCAACAGCGTGAGATTAAGGGAGGAGTTCCTCCCTTTTCTCCTATTTAATAACTAAAGTGGGCTTGTGAGGTATCATGAAACATAGTGTAAAAATCCTACCGAGATTATCTGGAGCGATAATACAAGTCCATTAATTTATGAAAGAGGAGTAATAACCAAAGGAATATTATGAGAATAATCTATGGTGAAACTTGGAAAAGGTTACTAAAAAAAGATTATAATTCTTATTTATTAAAGTTCTGGGGCAATCAATGTGCTATGTGTCCAGAAAACAGATGTGTGCAATGTGTAGAAGAAAAAAGAATGCTAAGAAAAGCATTAGAAAGAGAAACAATAAATGATGGATGATAAGCCAAGACATCCCTTTGAGATACTGAGAAAAGATGAATATGCTCACAGTATTGAAAAGAAAGGGAAATTTGACTATCTATCGTGGGCAATATGCTGGGATAAGATGAAGGAATATGATCCTTCAGCCAGATATGAGCTTGTAGACCTAATAGAAACAGGTCAAAGCAAACTTGTTCATGTTAGATTAACCTATTGGGATCGTAGTCAAGAAGAGCACTGTACTCATGATGAGTATCTTGCAGTTCGTAACTATAATAATAAAGCAGAAAGCAATCCAGATGCAGCTCAAGTGGAAAATACTTTCCGAAGAGCGATAGCCAAAGCAGTTAGCATGGCTACAGGATTTGGATTAGAGTTATGGATTAACGAAGATATACGTGATCTAGACTATGTACCTGAAACTATTAAAGGTAAAACACCTGTTAAGGGTGGAATGACAGTAGATCAAGCCGTTAAACTGGATCGATTAAGCAGAAATAAACTCTTGAAAGAGGATGAACAAGCTAAAGTAAATGCACTGCTGAAAGATACAAGTGTTAGCGAAAAAGATACTGCAGAGAAAATAACACAACTTGAAACATTAATTAGCAAAAGGAGACAAGACTAATGGGATTGTCGACAAAATATAGTAGTAAATCTACTAAGAAATTTATGCCCGGCGTCTTTATCAATGATGTTACCATTGTTGATATAGAAGTAATCTATGGTGGTACAGAATGGCAAAAGGAAAAATATAAAGATGACGTTGGTATAAATGTCACTATAGATATCGGTAGAGATTTTCAGCCTAAGTTTTATACAGGCGGAAGATTTAAGAAAGATGAATTTGGTGAAAAAGTAGGCGAAGGCACATTAAGAAGACTAGATATATTCTTTGATGCTATTGATGTAGATGCCAAGTTTGATGACGAAGATAAAATACCTGAAGATGTATTGCCTGATTGTATAGGCAGAGTATTCAAGAGATTATCTTATGTAAAAGGAACCAAGAAAAATGGTAAGCCTAGCTATGCAGATTTTCAAACTGTAGCCGCTCCTGAATCTCAGAATGGTGAACTTGTTGCAGAGTTCAAGTTAAATCTTGAGAAGGGATGGATCAAAAACTACAAGCCAGAGCTCATGGAAGAGTCTGACGAGTTAGCTGACTGGTAGTCATGAAACCAACAGCTAGAGAAATCATAAAAGACTTCTTGGCTCTACGCCTACAGGCTGGATTTAACGAAGTTTCTTCACATAATTTTGAAGTAGACGTTGTTAAACATGGTGTAAGGTACTGGGGTGTGAAACATAATCCCAGTACCTACAGCCGCATATGGCGTGGAATGAAGTCTGACGGAGTAATAGAAGACATTGATGTCTTAGACATAGTTGAGAAGAAAACTAAAAAATCGGAATCGACATGGGTACTTCTAACTGTTTGATAGAAATGGCAGTTGGCACTGTAGCTAATAGACATAATAGAGTTACATTAGATGAACTGCCAAGTTTTATCAAGCCTAAACAAGAACTGTATAGATCGATGTTTATCTATGATGAGAGCTTCGATGGTGATATAAAGAACTACGAAGGTACTTATGAGATAGATAGAATATTTATGGATATGGACATTAAAGATGGAGATATAAAAAATGTCCAAAGCTTAGCTCATGATCTTAATGAAGAAATTGGTGATGAACTATTTCAAATATGGTTCAGTGGTACTGGATTTCATATTGAAGTAGCTGACCTATTTCAACTTGGTGCCGATAAGGAATTACCGGTAATACTTAAGTTAACCATTAAAGATATGTTCCAAAAATATGGAGTAGATAATATCTATGACAGAGCACGATTAATCAGATGCCATTTCTCATATAATAAAAAGAATGGCAGCTATAAGATTCCAATATCTTATGATGAATTAATGCAGCTTAAGTATAATGATATCCTTGAGATAGCTCAGTCTAAAGAATATATTGATCTAGATATGGATACATCATTTCCAGATACTGATCCATTATGGAAAACATATGTAATAAAACCTAAAGCCTTAAAGGATAATGTTGACAGTAGTGTATATCCTTCTAATGGCGGACTGACTTCTCACGTAACCTGTGTACAAAAGATGTATAATCAGGGTGAGACTGTCGGTAAACGCCATGCAATGCTGCTAAGGATTGCTTCTGCGTGGAAACGTAGTGGTATACCACAAGAAGGAGGCATGGTTATGTTACGGCAATGGGCAACTTCATTCTCTCATGAGGAGCTAGAGCGTATTGTTAACTCAGTATATAGCTGGGAACATGATGGATACGGATGTAAAGATGTTATCATGGATGAATTTTGCGATCCTAGATGCCGGTTCTTTAAACTTAAAGACTATGGCATTGAGGTATATAATGCAAAAAGCATGTCTCAATCATTCCTACAATTTGTGAAAACTGACTTCTCAGATAAATGCTTTGATTTAGCTGATATATGGAAATTGCAAAATCCGTATAGATTTTATATCGGGGAATTGGTTACACTAATTGGAGATACTAAGCTAGGTAAGACAGCTTTTGTTCAAAATCTTATTGTAAATACTAACAAGTTTAGGTGTTTGTATCTATCCTTGGAAGTAAATAAGGAATTGATATACAGAAGGTTTGGTCAAATTGCAATGAATGAAACAAAGTTTAAATTAATTGAACAATATAATAATGAAAACTATGAGTTCATTAATGAATGTGAGAGCAAACTAAAACATCTAAAAGTTATGACTGTTAGTCCAGAGCTAAATAATCTCATCGATGTTATTAGTCAGCAGTCTCCTAAGATGCTGGTGATAGATACTATTGATGAAATTAGGGTGGATTATGCAAATGATCCGCTAGTCAAAATGCAAAAAATAGTTAGTAAACTAAAAGAAATTGCACAGACAAATGATATTATGATATTTGTTATCAGTCATATCAGCAAGTCTGCATCTTATGAAGGAATACTTGATAAACATAGTGCAAAGGGAGACTCTGCAATAGAGCAAAAGTCAGATAAGCTCCTAGGTATTACTGCACCAAGTAGTCATTCTAAGGCAAGAATAGTTGAATCAATAGCTGCTAGAGATGAATCTAATTTCAAGTTAAAATTCTGGTTTAATCATGAAACATTTAGATTCGATCAAGTAGTTGATAAACAAGTTGAAGAAGGGGAGAGTGGAGCGTAGTTCCTGTGTCATGCTCAACCAGTAGCTAGTCTCTCCCCCTTCTTTAGCCTTTCCAACCAAAGGTACAAGCATATGTTAAAAATATATGGAATAGCAAAGATAGAAATAGAAAACGATAAGGTCGTAAATATTTCCGGCGTTGATACAACAATTCTGGTAATAGATTACGATAAGAAGGGTAACTTACATAAAGGACGAAAATGCGAAAAAATAATAATGGATTTTACCAATGGATATAAGGATCATGAACCTGTCACTTTTACGACTGTTGAGGATTGAGCATGAAACTATAAAAGGTTACAAAATAGTAATACTTAAAGTTTTAAGCTTTACTGGAACATATGGTAAAAGCGATGGAAATCATATAAACATAAGTGTAGGAATCTTCAATCTGGAAACATTTATAGGATTCAGCTTATGGAATAGTTTCACACAATAAAAGAGGAGTAACATGATATACAGAGTACATAAAGATACCGGTGATGACGGTAGTGATGGATATGAATATTTTAGTAATAAAGCAGATGCAATCAGGTTTCTGAAAACATTTCATAAGCAGCAACATTTTGGTGGTGAAACAACAAATGAATTCTTCAATAAGAATTGGAAAGAGTTTGACGTACCTAAAGGAAAAACAGGTTGGCTGCGATTTTTGAATGCTTATTGCTCATATCCTAACAATGGCTAGTAAATCAAAAGCCAAAGGAAATAGAATTGAAAGACTCGTAGTTAATGAATTTGAAAAATTCTATATAAAAGCGCAACGAGCATGGGGAAGCGATGGCAGATCACTTGGTCTCAATGAAGAAGTAGATGTAGTCGCAGATATATTCCCCGAAAGAGATAGAATTAAAATTCAGGTTAAAGGTAGAAAGTGTATTGCTGACTACATGAAACCTGATACGTCACTAGTTGATATGCAAGTACTTAAGGAAGATAGAGAAGAGCTGTTGGCAGTTCTGCCCCTTTCTACCCTATTGTGCTGGCTGGAATTGAAAGATCGATAGTGACTTGGTTGGCATTGGGGTATGAAACTGGTATGTGGCATACCCCTTTGCATAAGGAATACAAATATGAATAATCAAGAAGTAACTAAGATATATAAAAGACTCGATAGGTTACGTATAGCATTGACTGGTATCAAAAAAATAATAGAGGTAGCCTTAAATGATGATGAACCCACAAGTAGCAGTGGACGTACTGCAAAACATGAAGATATATATTTCCAAAAATGTGAAAGACCCAGTGACGAGAGATAAATATTTGGAAGCACTGAAGGTAGGAATTAAAACTATTATTCTAAAAGACGGAGTAATACCAAAGTAATAGAGGAGAAACAATGAAATATCAACAGGGCGATGTATTGCTTACTAAGATTGATGAGTCTGAAGAACAGACTACAATTAGACATTTGCAATTAAAGAAAGATATAATGAATAAGGTAGTAATAAGATATGGCGAAGCAACAGGACATCATCATAGGTTTGAATTAAAAGACCTTGCTTCTGGTACAGAAGTAGCTGGATATGGACGACAGCATGGTGATAGAATTGATTTTGTTAAAATTGATGGTAATGCAGCAACAATGATACATGAAGAGCATAACCCAATTAATATACCACCCGGTATGTATAAAGTAACTCAAGTAAGAGAGTTCGATCATCTTTCAATGACTACAAGAATGGTAATAGACTAATGCTTATAAGATCAATATTCAATACAATGAAACCTATGCCATTGTATTCATGCAAAGAAGATTACATAAATACTGTTAGAAAAATCTTATATGTTAAAGTTAGTAAGGATAAAGTAGCAGGATACTGCGATTCATATGGTGTGAATTCATGGAATCTGATTGTAACTAAGGATACAATCTCGCTTAACTTTGATAATCAAGAATGGGAATTTTCCAAATTCATAAATGATGGACACCTAGGAAATATAAGCACTAGATGGCTTAGAACAGCCAGATTGGTA
>Ga0208030_1001574_pt1 | contig 12668 bp, 19 predicted proteins | sample MalvirDeepMed_M9_FD_184246 | JGI IMG/M metagenome (GOLD analysis project Ga0208030, IMG submission 184246) | Marine viral communities from the Global Malaspina Expedition - Malaspina viral metaG DeepMed_M9 (SPAdes) (version 2) | ecosystem: Environmental > Aquatic > Marine > Oceanic | place...
AGAGAGAGTCTTAGAGTAACAGATCTAGCTATTTAGTGGAATACGCCCTCTCCCTTTCTTGTAATTAAAGGCCTTTATAGTATTTTAATGGTATAGTTCTTTTCTTATCTTTGCTTTATGTCTAGATCAGCTAAGAATAAATATGTAAGCAATAAGGTAAGAGTCCTTAAGAAGGAGGGGAGGTCTCTTAAGGAAGCTGTTGCTATTGCTTTAGATATGTGGGAAAGAAAGAACAAGAAGAAGTATGCTGAGGGAGGAGCAGTAGAAGGATGGGGTATTCAAACAAATTTTGATCAAGATACTAATTCTTTACAGCCAACAGACGTAGGGCAGCCAGATAAACCACAAGAAAAGTTAGAAGCTCTTCTTCCAGAGCCACCTCCAACATATGAAGAGGAGACTTTTGGGTCTAGTGAGTTTAATGTAAAGCACCAAGAGTTAGGTATTGAAGAGAATGTAGAACAAGCTGGCATGGGTGGTTATGACGAAGCTATTATGGCTAGTAAACTAGATCAAGATATTAATGAAGCTATAGAAAAGATACCTATTTTTGGTGATATTTCTAAAGGTTTTAAATGGTTAGGAGAGACGGGAACTAACTTAATTGTTGGGGACTCTACTGGACAGGAAAGAAAGAACAGGCAGATGATATCTTCTGCAATATTCTCTCCTCATAAGCTATTAGCTATGCGTGAGGCAGAAAAATCTGGTGATTTTCATTATATAGAGGAAGAGCCAGAAGAGGTAATACCACACAAATACACTGATTTCTGGAGCGCAAAAAAAACAGAAGAGGGTTTTGCGGCTAAAGGGATTAAGATTAAGAAAAGAAAGTATGACAACGGCGGTATTCTAGAAGCGTTAAGACAAAGAAGGGCTGAACGTAGGATAGAAAAAACTCCTGTTAGAGATGCTAGCAGTCAAGAGGCGCTAGAAATGCTTGCTAGTTATGGTCCTGATAACCCTATGATGAGAGGAGAATACAGCCCAGAAAATAAAGAGATAGTTATGTATAAGGACGATCCAGATGCTCTAAAGCATGAAGAGGTGCATGCCTCTCAGTACGGCCCTTTACAGAGATTAGCTAGAAAAATGGATAAAGACTATTCAGCTAGAATACAAGATCCAGCTAAAAGAAGGTCTTACAGAAAGCTTTCTGCTGATATTTCCCCTGAAGCATTTAAAGAATTTAATGATGCTGGTAGATTTATCATGAATGAAGGTGAAGAATTTGAAGCCGTATTAACTACTGCTGTTAATGCAGCTAAAGAAATGGGGGTTGACTTTACAGGATCTTTTGATGATATAAAAAATCAATTAAAAGCAGTGCAATCTCCTACAAACAATATGACAGGGTTAATGAAGTTTATGGAGAATACCTTTACAGAAAAACAAAAGGATTTAATACTTCAATCTTTAAGATAACATGTACACATATAAAATAGACGTATTAAGAGTTATTGATGGAGACACTATAGATGCTAATATAGATCTAGGTTTTGATGTATCAGTAAAGAAGCGTATACGTTTTATGGGGATAAACACTCCAGAGTCTAGAACAAGAGACCTTGAAGAAAAGAAACGTGGATTGGCAGCTAAAGCTAGAGTTCAGGAATTATTAGATGAGGCATACGAAGTACAGCTCACTTCTCATGGAGTTGGTAAGTTTGGCAGATGTTTAGGTGAGTTAAATCTTTCTAACGACGATGGATTAACTATGTTGAATTTAAATAACAAGCTTATAGAGGAAGGTCATGCTGTAGAATACTTTGGTGGCAAGCGATGAATATACAAAGAAGGGTTAAACCAGGGGTAAGGGTAAAAAAATTCCACAATGGTGGCAAAGGTCCTGGACATCCACATGAAGGTTTTGTAGGGTATCCTACAGATGATGATTCATCATTAGTATCAGAAGGGTGGAGTGAGTTTCATGGGCCTAATTCAGATTTATTAACGACTACTGCTTTAGACAGTATATTAGATTCTGGAGTATCAAATGCTGCTCATCAATTTGCTGAGTTCAGAGATGCGGTTAAAGCTCATGAAGGAGGCTACCAAGGTTATTCAGCTAAACAGATAGGAGGTGGCCCAGGAAGAGGAGCTTATCAATTTGATGAACAAACAGCTAAGACCGCTTACAAGAGGTTAAAAAAGATAGCTAACGATAGAGGGTATTCTATACCTGAACTTTCTAAAGATGATTTTAAAAACATGGATCAGGTAGATCCAGAAATACAAGATCTTTTATTTACTGCTCATTTTGCTAAAGACACCAAGTCTTCCGTAGAAACTGTATTGTCTGATAAGTCTCAATGGGCTGATCAATGGGCTAAAGGACATTGGAAAGGAGACAAGAAGGATTATGATAAAAGGACTGAATCATTTCAACACTCATTAGAAAACATGCCTGAAGATGCTTTACCAATAAACCCCGCATTTTTTACAATATTCCCAGAAAGAATAACCAATGAATAAAGAAAAAAACTACTACAAAGAGGAATTTGATGCTCCTTCGTTTCTTAACAAGAAAGAACTAGATAAACAAGAGTCTAAAATAGAATCTGGTGAGATTAAGTGTAATCTTGACGCACCAGAGGACTGCGAAAGCTGTAGTGGATAATATCTTATATTTGTATAAAATAAGTAGCTATGCAGTATATGAAAAAATATAAACCAGGAGGTCTAGTTGGAGGACAAGTCAATCTGGATAAGAACAAAGATGGTAAAATTAGTGGATTAGACTTCAAGATGATGATGAGTGGTGGGAAAATGGATGGTCAGGAAAGAGGATATACTAGAGGTTATGAACAAGGTGGGAAAATGGATGGTCAGGAAAGAGGATATGCTAGAGGTTATGAACAAGGTGGAAAAATGAATAAAAGTCCTTTTTACCAAGACGGCGGTATGACTCCAGGTGGGTCAGATGTTCAAAAGCTTCTCGAAATGCTATCTAACTACGATCAAAACGCACCAATAGGTGAGTTTTTAAATGTGCTTATGGAAATGGGCGGTCAAGGCGGAGCTGGCGAAGATAAAGCAGGAGCTGCTGGAGCTATGTTAGGTAAGTCTGCAATGAAGAACTTACCTCCACAAGACGTAGAGTCTCTTTTAATGCAAATGAACAGACAAAAATAATAGATGGCAACTTTAAACGTAACTATAACAGAAGAATTAACACTTAACGGTGCTGATAGAGGGTCTACAAACACTTTATCTGTAGCATCTGTTACACAAGTGTATCATAGAATAGTTACTTGCCCTGCAAGTTCAGACTCTACTATAGCTACTTTTCAAACTCTAACAAGTACAAGTGATAATGCTGTAGACTTAGAGGACGCTAAGTATGTAAGGGTTACAAATTTAGATGCTTCAAACCCAGTAAACCTTTCTTTACAAGTTTCTGCTGACGAAGACGGTGCTGCAGATGCTTCTGCAACGCTACTGCTAGATGCAGGAAGGTCTTTTATCATGGGGGCTACTCATGATGGGATTGTAGTGGATGATGATGCTGCTGCTATTGTTACTGCATTAACTGATTTAGAAAGCATACTGATAGATCCAGGATCTAATGCAGTATCTGTAGAGGTGTTTATAGCGTCGTAATGAGACCTATTAGAAAATACACTCACGGAGGATCTCATCCTGATGAGAAACTTCAAACAGCGTTAGATGTTATTGAGTATACAGGAGAGAAGGGTAAAAAAAAGTATGATGTTAATACTTTATTAGATATGTTAAGGTTTACAGATACACCAGATGAACAAGCGGTAATGGATGATATATTCTCTGTTACCTCTCCAGAAGAAAGACAAAAACAATTTAGAGCTTTTAAAACTAAACAGGGTGATATACGTGTAACATCTCTTGATCCTGAATCGGGTCAGTACAATCCAGCAACTACAGTTCGAGGAATGACTGATGATCAGATCTCGAATCTTGCAGGTAGGACATTAAGTAATACAGAAACTAGAGAGTTTAGAGGTTTATTGATGTCAGACCCAGCTTTCTTAGATTATTTTATAAATATTGAAGAAAAAACACCAAGAAGAGGGGAGTTTAGAAAAGTAAATATTGCTAAAAACGTAGGGGGGAAAGGAGTCCCTGGAGGCGGTAAAGGGGATGTAGCTGGAACTAGATCATTAAGTAAGAGTCAAGGAGATGCAGGTGTTGTAAACTTCATGCAAGATTTTTGTGAAAGAAACTCAAGACATCCTAGCTGCAGGTAATTGAACAAACACTACTTTAACCCTATAAAGAAAAGAAAAGACCCAGCGATAGAAGCTGAACGTATAAGATTAAATAAAATAAAAAATGAAACTCGAAGTAATAAGATTCAACAAAGGGGAAGATTCAACTAACGGGATATTATTTGATGTAACAAATGAAAGAAAATTTTTATGCTATACTCTCGAAGATGAGAGCCGTAAAGAAAAGGTTTACGGAGAAACTTGTATCCCTGAAGGAGAGTACTGTATCAACTTTAGAGCAGAAGGTGGATACCACGCCAAGTACTCTAAAAGATTTGCTGATATACATATGGGAATGCTTGAAGTCTGTGATGTCCCTAATTTTAAATATATCCTTATTCATTGTGGTAATACTGATGAGGACACTGCGGGATGTTTACTTGTGGGCGATACGCAAGAGAACAACAACATAAAGAAAAACGGATTTATAGGCAGGAGCACTGCTGCGTACACTAGAATATATCCAGATATTGCAGATGCTTTAAGTAGAGGTGAAGAAGTAACTATTGAATATAGAGACTTTTCTACAGCCTTAATTTTAGATCCCCTGTCCCTCTAATTCCCTGTACACTCTTTGCACAAGCAGTCTAGCTTTTTGAGTTAAAGCATATCTAACTCTGTAATTCATTTTAGTTTCTTCTCTAAATAGATGATCTTCAAATGTCTGTGAGGGAGTAAGTTTATCAAAATGTTTATATAAATACCCATCGTTAACTAAAGGATATATAAATCTATTCTGAGTATTATTCTTATTCATCTTCAAATCCTCTGCTGCATATTTTATAGTAAAGAATTGAAGGTCATAACCCCAGAGTAGAAATTCTACCATAGAAAATGATATGTCATACTCTTTGTTAACAAAATGTTTTATTTTTTTTAGGTTCTTTAAATAATTTCTGCGTAAATATTTCTTATCTTGCAGAGAGAACTCTCTAAATAACTTTTTTTTAGGTACTTTACTCTTAGGCATACAAATAAATTTATCGCATGAAAGATATATCATTTTTATTAGAACTTCAAAAGTTAGCAGTTAAAATGGATGATCTTGTTGAAAAGTATGATATGAGAGAAAGATTTGTTTCTGTTTTAGTGTCTGGCTTCTTAGAAGAAGACGATTTTGGGGAAATGAAAATGAATGCTATATATAGTTATCATATAGACAGTTTTTTTGAATTAGAAGAAATAATTAATTTTATAAGCACTACATATGATTATGATCCTCCCTATACAATAGAAGACTTTGAGGATGATGTAGATACAATGCTAAAGGATTTAGATATAGACACTGAATAAAATATAATGGAAGGACTTATTAGAAAAATTGTGGTCGGAAGAGACCCTAAAGACGGCATGGCTTATTATATAGGTATGCGAGCAGGATCTGGCAAAGTCAGCACAATAATACAAGATGAACGCTACTTATCTAAATACGGTAAAAACAGATACCTTGTCTATATGGAAGACGACGAAGGCGTTCAAACCTTATGGAAAGCAATAGACGGAATGCCTTGTATGTTAGAATTTGATTGTAACTTTTAGTCATGAAGACATTTAACTTATTTGTAGTTAAGCTAGAGAACAGGCTTAAGGACACCATATCTACAGAAAGTGGTTTTGAGCTATATGTAGATTCAAAATTTAATGACTTTAAAAACCGAGTAACCGAAGGCCCTGTCGTGTGTGTTCCTTTTAAGTACGACACTGGAGTAGAAGAAGGGGATACTCTATACTTTCACCACTTGGTAGTTCTGGGTGGAGACAATAACGGTCAAATATTTACAGAGGAAGACAACACTTATATTGTAAACTATGATCCAGTTCACGCTATTGGAAATCAAGCAATAGCTTATAAAAGCCAAAAGGACGGAAAAATCAGATGTTTAACTGGATGGTGTTTATTAAAGCCTGTAGAACAAAAAGAATTAAGCCTTCAATCAGATCTTATAGAGATTGTAGACTTAGAGGATAAGCTCCCAACAAAAGCAGAGGTAGCATATACATGCAAGGAGGCTGATGAAATAGGTGTAAGTCCTGGGGATATTGTTGGCTTTAAACAAAATAGGGATTATCGAATAACTATAGACGGACAAGAGTATTATAGAACCCGTGCAGAAGATTTAATGTATGTCGAAATCTAAATTTACCACAATAAGCGCTTCTCAAAGGCTAATGTTAAGCATGGAGGAAGCCATTGATAACATGATTGAAGAAATTAAAAAACCTGTCGACCCAGAAATAAACGGGTCAGCGAGAAAGGCTGAACTTCAGTCTATAAAGCAAACAGCAACAGACTGCAAGGAGCTTATTATAGAACGACAAAGACTAGAGCAAATGGTAAAGGATTTGAAATCTAGCGGGGAGATAGATGAAGCAAAGGATTATACTGGTGGGTTTGCTGAAAGATTCTCAAAGTAATGGCTTACAAAAACCCCGAAGATCAAGCATGGGCTTCAAAGCTTCATTACGAAGCTAATAAGATTAAAATAAAAGCTAGGACGGCTAGAAGGAATAAGAAGCAAAGACGTATAAACAAAGAATATGTTGCTTTTGTTAAGTCTCTATCTCATTGTGTTGACTGTGGAAATGATAATGATATAGTATTAGAGTTTGATCATGTAAGAGGAGAAAAACGAGGTAATGTATCTGATATGTCTCACCAGTCTTTTTCTATAGAAACTATTCAGCTTGAAATAGAAAAATGTGAAGTAAGATGCGCTAATTGTCACAGAATAGCAACTTATGAGAGACGTTTAGATAAGAAGAATACATCGCAGGTAATAGAGAAAATACAAGAAGAATTAGTTTCTAATCAGTTATCCATGAGTTTTGGATAGAGATATATTACAAAACTTAATAGATTGTGGACTTTCTCAAAGAGACCTTGCTACTCATTTAGGGATTTCTCAAAGTAGCGTAAGACATTGGCTTAAAAAGTATAATTTATCTACAAATAATAGGAAATACAATAAAGGGATAGGTATTTTACCTGACAGAAAAATTTGTTCTTCCTGTAAAATTGAAAAACCTAATTCTGAATTTTGGATAAGAAAAAATAGAGATTATCAACTCCATTCTATGTGTAAGGGTTGCAATACAAAAGATAGGCAAGAACGTCAAAAAGATTTTAAACAACAGTGTGTTGATTATAAAGGCGGTGAATGTCAATGTTGCGGATACAATGCTTGTAATCATGCTTTAGACTTTCATCATATTGATCCTAAAACAAAAAGTTTTGGTATTTCTAGGTCTAGAAAAACAAAGATTACTCAAGAGGTATTAGACGAACTAGATAAATGTATATTAGTGTGTTCTAATTGTCATAGAGAAATTCATGCGGGTTATATAGATCTAGATAAGCAAAATATTAGTAACTTGCAAAAGTTATGAAAGCTGTAAAAAAGAAAAGAGATTATAAAAAAGAATACGCCAAGTATGGATCAGGCGGTAAAGCTAAAAAATACAGAGCTGCTCTTAATAAGATAAATAGAGATAAAGGTAATTATGGTAATGGCGACGGAATGGATGAAGCTCATTACAGTACGGGTGGTAAGACGAGAAAGCAAAAGCAATCTATAAATAGAGCTAACAATAGACCTAAAAAGCGCAATAGCGTATAAATAAAATAAAATGAAGTATTTATTAACCTTTATGTCGGTGGTATTACTGGCATCTTGCTCTGTGCAAAATCAACATAGACGCTCTCAAGCTAATGATTATAATCAATGCTGGTGTATTGACCCATGGGATGGTGGTGCAGAATGGTGCTGTCCTGGAAAACAGCCTAAATATATGGCTCCATACAAGCATAAGAAAGGCTACACTAAAGCATCATTCTAATGTCGGATTATAAATGTGAGTGTAATGGGGAAACTATAGACAAGAGAAATGTTACTATTAGGTATATAGAAGGGAAAGGGGCCGTGCATGATGTTAAGTGTGAAGAATGCGGAGAGTATATGATCCCGATCAAAAAGAAAAGAAATTACACCAAGGAAGGAGTTGCCTCTCTTGGTAGAATGAATAGGAACGGCAGCAGCTATTGATGTCTGTATTGCTAAACATAAAAGAATATGAAGAACCTGCTGTCAAGATTTGTCCCAACGGTACGGAAGGTGAGCTTATCGAACTCGGTGGGCTACTCATTTGCCTTCCAAAAAGGCCGAAGAAGAAAGACATTTTCGGACATAAAGAATCAAACTCTTTGCAAATGTGGAGAAGGATATCTATGCCGAAGGAATTGTCTCGTATTCGTTCTATGGATGAGTGGGGGGAAATGCCACGGGAGTTTAGAGAGAGGTTTCGTCCATATATCGAGGAAGAGTTTAGGCGTAGGCGTGAGGGTTTTTGGTTTTATAACAACGGTACAGCTACATATATTACGGGGCGGCATTACATGATGCTTCAGTGGACCAAGTTAGACATTGGTTATCCATATTTTTTAAACTTTCAACGTGAGATATTTTTACACATGGCTGCTTGCGAGATTGATCCTCGTTGTATTGGCCAGCTTTACACTAAGTGCCGTCGTTCTGGGTACACCAATATTTGCTCTGCTGTACTTGTCGATGAAGCTACACAGGTTAAAGATAAGCTTATGGGGATACAGTCAAAGACAGGTAAAGACGCACAAGAAAATATATTTATGAAGAAGGTGGTCTATATGTTTAGAAACTACCCTTTCTTCTTTAAGCCTATACAAGACGGTACAACTAATCCACGAATGGAGTTAGCTTTTAGGGAGCCGTCTAAACGAATAACTAAAAAGAATAAAACTTCACAAATGGGTGAAGCTCTTAATACGGTTATAAACTGGAAAAACACAACTAATAACGCATACGATGGTGAGAAGCTACACATATTGTATTTAGATGAAGCAGGAAAATGGGAAAGACCTACAGACATAAGGGACGCTTGGAGGATTCAGAGGACATGTTTGATCGTCGGAAGAAAAATCGTGGGAAAGGCTCTAGTCGGAAGCACGGTAAACCCGATGGACAAAGGAGGAAGTCAATACAAAGACCTATGGGAGGATTCGAATCCTTTGGAGAGGAACGCGAATGGGAGGACTAGAACTGGACTATATAGATTATTTATACCAGCATACAATTCTTTAGAAGGATTTTTTGATAAGCATGGTCAACCAGTTGTAGATGATCCTTTAGAAACTATAGAAGGAATAGATGATGAGTATATTTACACTGGAGCTAAAACTTTTTTAAAAAATGAAAGGGACTCTCTTAAGAACGATGCTTCTGAATTAAATGAAGTTATACGTCAGTTTCCATTTACAGAGGATGAAGCCTTTAGAGATAGTATTGAGGGTAGTATATTTAATGTTGGTCAGATATATGAGCAAGTGGAGCATAATGATGAGCTATTCCCTAATCCTGTAGTTCAAGGTAATTTTGTTTGGAAGAATGGAGAAAAAGATACAGAAGTAATATTTAATCCAAACCCGCAAGGTAGATTTAAAGTTTCATGGATGCCCCCTCAAAATTTTAGAAATCAAAAGAAAAATGTTTATGGTAAAAGAGTTGCTCCTCATTCTGCTTTTGGTGTAGGCGGTGTCGATAGTTATGATCTTGACGCTACGGTAGACGGTAGAGGATCTAAGGGGGCTCTACACTTATATAATAAGTTTCATATGGAGCATCCTTCTAATATGTTTGTTGTAGAGTATGCAGCTAGGCCGCCTCTTGCTAAAATCTTCTATGAAGATGTACTTATGGCTGCTGTATTTTATGGTTATCCTATATTAATTGAGAACAATAAGTACGGAATTGCAAGATACTTTGAATCAAGGGGTTATGATGGCTACCTAATGGATCGTCCTAAACATTTGATTAGTGCTAGCGGGATGAAGTCTAAAACAAAAGGAATTCCTTCTAACTCTCAAGATGTTATACAGGCTCACGCTCACGCTATAGAGGCTTATATACATGATCATGTAGGCATAAATAGAGAGACTGGGGAAATGGGGAAAATGTATTTTAATAAAACATTAGAGGATTGGATAGGATATAAGATAGACAATAGAACAAAGTTTGACCTTACAATTAGTTCTGGATTAGCCCTTCTTGGTGCTCAAAAAGCTAAAGTAAAGAAGGTTTCTAACTTGAATGAAAAACAATTCTTTAGGAGATATCAAGTAATCGGATGATTCACTATATTTGCTAAATAGAAATGCCGTATCTTAAGGATGTATAATAACGATCAGAAAAGTAAACAAGGATTCCCTAATCCCTTAGAACCTACAGAGGTTAAAGAAAGTGAAGACTATGGCATTCAATATGCAAAAGCTATTGAGTCTCAGTGGGGAAAGACCACAGATGATAATTCCTTAATAGGGAAGAGAAATAGAGTTTTTGAAAAAGACAGAGATTATGCAACTGGTGTTCAAGACACTAGTATATATAAGCAACTACTAAGTTCTCTTCAGCCAAACAAAGGAGATGGTAGTTTATTAAATATGGATTACACTCCAGTTCCTATTCTTCCTAAGTTTGTAAGAATAGTCGTAAATAAGATATTATCTGTTAACCCATATCCTAACTTAGAAGCAGTTGACCCATTATCTTCTTCTCAAAAGAATGAGAGAAAAAAGAAGATAATTATGCAGGTTGAAGCTAAAGAAAAACTAAAGCAATTAAAAGATAAGACTGGCGTTGTATTAGATTTAGATCCAGATCAAATGCCAGATACTCCAGAAGAAGCGGAAATATTATTCGAAACCAACATTAAGACCGATGCTGAAATGTCAGCTCAAATAGGTACGGAACTCACTCTTACTTGGAATAATTTTATTGATAACACATTTAGAAGGTGTGTAAATGATCTTGCTACTTTAGGTATGTCTGTAGTAAAAAGATCTAATGACCCTAATGAAGGGATTAAAACTTCTTATGTAGATCCTTCTATGTTTATACATAGTTATACTGAAGACCCTAATTTTGAAGATCTTATATATGCAGGTCATATAAAGAAAATATCTATACAGGAGCTTAAAAGAATTTCAGCTGGCGAATTAACAGAAGAGGATTTTGAAAAGATAGCAGAAAAATCTAAAGGGAGAAATGGTAATGATTCTTCTAAGTACAATAAAAAGAATTATAATAACACATTAGGGAGAATGGCATATGGTTATGATGACTATATGGTAGAGGTGTTAGATTTTGAGTTTATATCTGTTGATTGTATTCATTTTGAAGAAAAAGAAAACAGGCACGGTAACACTGGTTTTTATTTTAAAGGGTTTAATTACAAGGAACCAAAAAACAGTGTATATGAAAGGACTCCACATAAATTAGAAGTATCTACTGTTTACAGTGGTAGTTATGTTCTTGGGTGTGAATATCTTTTTAATTATGGTAGAGCTAAAAACGTACCTAAGAATATTCACGATATAAGTAAAGCTAGGCTTTCATATTCAGTTACAGCTGCTAACATACGCAACATGATGCCAAAATCTATGGTAGATAGTTGTATTGGCTTTGCTGATATGTTACAGTTAACGCACTTAAAGATACAGCAAGCTATAGCAAAGGCTAAACCAGACGGGCTTATTATAGATGTTGAAGGTTTAGAAAATGTTCAATTAGGCAAGGGTGGTGAATTACAACCATTAGATCTCCATGATATTTATGAACAAACTGGTGTATTCTATTACAGAAGTAAGAATCCAGAAGGTGGATTCCAAAATCCTCCAGTTCGAGAGATAGGCAATAATATCCGTAATATTAATGAGCTTATTGGGTTATATAATCATTACTTAAGGCTTATTAGAGACACCACAGGTATTAATGAAGCAATGGACGCTTCTACACCTAAAGGAGACGCATTAGTTGGGGTTCAGCAACAAGCTATTGCTGCAGGTAATAACGCTATATATGATATTACAAATGCTTCTATGTTGTTATTTAAGAGAGTTTGTGAAGATATAGTCAAGTGCATGCAAATCATTCCTCTTGAATCTGTTTTATATAAGGTATACGAAAACGCTATAGGTGAGAGTAATATGGAGGCATTAACATCTTTCAGAGATTTACCAATGTATAATTTTGGGGTTGTCGTTGTAAAAGATATGGAGGAAAAAGAAAAAGCATTTTTAGAACAAAATATTCAAATGGCCCTTCAACAAAAAGAAATAGATTTAGAAGACGCTATAGCTGTAAGAGATCTAAAAGACATTAGTCAGGCAGAAAGGCTTCTTGTTGTAAGAAGAAAAAAGAGAATGGCTAAGATGCAAGAGATGGCTATGCAAAATTCTCAGCAACAAGCACAAATGCAAGCACAAGTTGCTCAACAGTCTCAACAAGCAAAGATGGCGGAGATGCAAGCTACTTCACAGATGGAAGCTCAAAAGATGCAGATGCAGGCTGAAATTGACATGAAAATGGAGCAAATGAAGCATGAGTTTAAGAA
>Ga0208030_1001581_pt1 | contig 12628 bp, 10 predicted proteins | sample MalvirDeepMed_M9_FD_184246 | JGI IMG/M metagenome (GOLD analysis project Ga0208030, IMG submission 184246) | Marine viral communities from the Global Malaspina Expedition - Malaspina viral metaG DeepMed_M9 (SPAdes) (version 2) | ecosystem: Environmental > Aquatic > Marine > Oceanic | place...
CATTTATATTAATAACTATATTAACTTTAATAATAGGGTGTAGTTTAACAGCCTGTAGTGTAGGTACTCATCAAGTTGTAACTGTTGAACCTATAGAAGAAGTAAAAGCACCAGTAGTAAAAACTGCTAGTGCATGTTCAGATGAAAGGAGTTGTAAATAATGAAGACATTTATATTAACAATAATAGTATTAGGTTTAATTGTAGGTGGAGGTTATTATCTAACTCAATATGATGCACCTACTGTATCTACAACAGTAAGTGAAGAGTAGTAATGCCTGATATATTCTATGTAGCTATGCTTATTGTATGCTTTCATGGTGATTGCACGAGGTTTGAAAGTGCTCCTTACTCAAAGAACATAGGAGTTGAACAATGTCAGAAGATGTTAAAGTATACATTTCAGACACAAGTAGGACCTTACTATGATGAGATTATAGACTTTGAGAAAGATCAACCTGAAGATATTAAAATAGAATATGCAGGTTGTGATACGACTCAGAGAAGACCAGAAGATAGTAATGAATGGAGGATAATACCTGATGTTGAAAAAGATCTTATACCAAATCAAAATGATCTTAAATGGCAACAAGAAAAAGGACGAGAACTCTAATGTCTTTATTGTTACTTTTTATTATGCTGTTATAACAGGATGTATTGTAGGTTTTATACATTGGATTCTTAATTAATGGCATTAACTGATAAACAAGAAAAATTTTCTCAAGCTTACGTTCTTCACCACAATGCTTCAGAAGCTGCACGTGTAGCAGGTTATAATACAAAGTATGCTCATACGCAAGGATATAAGCTCCTTAAAGAAGAAGCTATACAGGAACGTATAAAAGAATTAGAAAATAATCTTGAAACAAATGTTAATGTTGTATCTGAAATTGAAACTCAATACAGTTATGCCAAGCAGCATGGTCATACAAATAGTGCTATCAAAGCACTTGAACTTTTGTCTCGTATAAGGGGAGGGAAAAGTGATAAAGAAATTGATATATCACCTGAGAGTTTAGAATCTAATATTATAGATTCTTTAAAAATATTGGGTAAAAAAAAAGTTATGGAATTTGTGAAGAAGTGTAAGTTTTAAGTGTAGTAAGGATTAGTTATTTCAGCTTCTTCATGTGATATACTTTTAATATCTTCAGGAAAGAAATGTTGTAGTGTCTTTTCTACACCCATCTTTAAAGTATATATAGATGATGCACATCCTGCACAAGATCCACTTAACTTTACATGGACATGTTTATCTTCTTTATCATAAGAAAGTAATTCTATTTTTCCACCATGCATTGATACAGAAGGTGTTATATATTTATCTATAGTTTCTGTAATCTTATCTTCTATAGATTTTAATGTTTTTCCATCCATCTATCTAGTTTATCTTCCAGTTTATCAAATCTATTTAATATCTTTCCTACTTCACTATTCACTTCAGCTTTCGTAGCATATGTTATTGCTATATGTTCTCTAGTCTTTCCATCTGACAATGCATGATTTCTTAAATCTCTTCTTAATGTAGAAATAGATTGTTGTGTACCACGTATCCACCATAGAAATCCTCCTATAGCTAGGGTAAGTATTCCATTCCATAACATTGTCATGTCCTCCATTTTTATTCTCCTAATCAAATGTAAATAATTCTTCTAAACCTTCTGAAGGTCCTCTAAGTTGTTGTTCTAACCTATCAACAATCTCACGTTTACGTGTACCTGAAACTATTGATGAAGGTAGTACAGCATTATTTATAAATCTTGCTATAGCTCTTGGTTCTCCTGTTACAAATGAACCCATAGCAGCTAATAAATTACTTAGCCATTGTACTCCAGGTCCTAATATAACTCCTACAGGTGGTACTCCATATTTCATTGATAATAAAGCATCATACATAACAGTTCCTGGACCAAATATATTACTATCAATAAGAGCTTGAACTAACTTACTAATTCCTTCTGATTCTTTCCAAGGAGAATCGTTATCACCATAACGTATCCAATCTTTCATATCTTTAATAGCTATACTACCTCCAACAATTAAAGTAAATGCCATTGCATACTTAGCTGCTTCTCCTAAAGGTATTCGACCTTTTGCTAAAGGTTTAAAAACTTCTCTCCATAATCTCATACCTACTGTATTTCCAAAGGTAAACATAAATCCTTTTAACTGTGAAATCATAGCATAATGAGGATCAGACATCCATAATGGTCTATTTACTACATTAGGAGCCATAATAATTTCATCTACAAATTTAGACATAGCTTTATTAATAATTAATGGTGGTCTTCCTCGTGCACCACCTTCTATCCAAGCTACAACTTCTGGATTGTTAAAGTTTTCCTCAACTAATCCCATTTCAAGTAATCTTTTTTTAGCTAATGTTTGTCCTTTTGTTAATTTTCCTGCTGTATTTCCTCTTATAACTGCTACTATATCTTGTTTAGTTTGTCTTAACCCTGCTTGAAGTGCTATATCACGACTGAGTTGAGTTACTTGTGTTAACATAATAGTTCTAAAAAATTTATCAGTCCACTTTCTATTAACATCCACACCTGCTATATTACCCAGACGTTCTGCTAATGTACCATCATATAATTGTAAAATACTTCTAGCTGCTTCTTCAGCTTCACTTAAAGGTATCTTAGGAAATACACTTCTCATACCTTGTCTTAATGTATTTTGTGCAGCTTTTATTCCACCATAAATTGCATGTGTAGGACCTACTCTAGATAAAACAATTAAGGGTTCTGTTAAAGCAGTAAGAGCAGCTAAAGGAAGAGTTAACATATATTGATATGTTAAAAAATGTCTTTGTGTTTTCTTTATACGTTCTGATCTAATAGGATTATAATTATGTTGAATAGCATCAAAAATATCTCGCATTAAAGCTAATTCTTTATTTGATATAGCATTGGGTCCTAATTGTTTTAAATTACTATTAATTATTTTTGCTAAGTCTTTTATTTTCTGTCTTTGTGTAGCTTCAACAATATATTTATTAATAGTTTTTGGTACATTACGTTCTACTAAACCTGCATTATCTAAAGCTTCAAATAATTCAGTAGTTATTTTTCTTTTCTTTTCAAATCCTTGTCTATGATCTTTAACAACTTCAGTCTGATAAGGATCTATTGATATTTTTGCATCTTCAGGTATATATACACCACCATTTTCTTTTATATTTCCTAATATCATATCTGCTTCAATTTCTGTCATTCCAAATTGTCTTAAAACACTTTTAAATTTTTTACGTTGCCAAGGAAATGTTGTTTTATAACTTCTAGGAAAATAGTTTTTTACATTACCCATATCAATACCAGTATCATTTAAATCTTTTAGTATACCAGTAAGTTCTGCAGGAGCTAAAGTTCTATCTGCTAATTCATTAAATTTAGGATCTTGTTCTATATCTAATAAAATTCTAGCTTTTTCCTGATCAACGAATTGATCGTCAAATTGTAAACCTGTTTGATCAAATCTAGGATTATAGGTTTGTTTTATTTCATTAAATGTATTATTAAGTTGATCAGCAACTGTTTGATCTATTCTTCCCTCAGTTAATGCTTGTTGAACTTCAGGTAAAGCATCTACATTATTTAAAATAGATTGCTTTAATGACTCTCTACTTATTTTAATTTCTGAATTTATTTCTTCACCTAAAAGATCTCTAAAAAGTGATCCAGCTTCATTTAATTTACTATCAGTTGATTGTTCACCTCGACTTAAATATCTGAAGACAGCATCATTTTTCTTTTTAGAAACACTTCTTTGAAATATAGGAAATTTTAAATACCTTCTCATAAGTTGCAAAGATTTTTCAACTTGTGCTCCTTTAACACCTACCTCTGCACTAACATCATTATAATAATTATTAATCATATTATAAATTCTTTGTTGCTCTGGTCCTCTTCTAGCAAAATTTTGTAGGGGTGTTGTAGCTCTTCTAAAAAAAGCATCAATAAAACCTGTATCTTTAGCAGCTACAGCACTATCTTTACCTATAGAAATATCTGCTAATGCATCAGGAAATGCTTTAATGGCAGGTATAGCTTGTTCAATATCAGCATCTATTTGATTAGCTCTTGCTACAGTATTAACATCACTCACACCTTTTACTGTACCTATACCAAGACCTAAAGTTTTACCTGACCATATTCCAATTAAACCACTATCAATAATTCTATCTCGTATTACATCTGCATGATAAGGAGCTACTCCTAACTCTGCAGCTAATCCTGCAGATCCAATTTGTGTAGCTTCTTGAAGTGATTCAGTTACTCCCTCTGCTAATCCTGTTTTTGCAGATGTTTTTAAAGCTGTTGATATAACAGAAGGAGCAACATACTTATATTTTGTAGCATTTTTAATTGCAGTTTTTGCAAATTCTTCACTTACTTCTTCAACTGCTTCTTTACCTAAATTTCTTGCTATATCTTCGCCTTTTTCTTTTATAAGTTTATTCTTAATAACTTTTTTTGTTGCTTCTTTACCTATTGTTTTTAAACTTGTTTGAACAAGATAAGCTGGAAGTACAGCATCAAGTAAACCTATTATAAGACCACCATAATTAGAATATTCTCTAGCTTTTTCTTCAGATGCTTTTAGTTCTTTTGCTTCTTCATAAACAAAAGATTTACCAGCTAATGCTGAAGGAACTAAACCAGCTAATAATGTACTAGTAACAGGTAAACCTACAGGATAACCTGCAATACCAGCAGGTATAGCAAATTGTAATATAGGAAGTGATGATCCTAAACCTAATGCAACACTATCTTTAACCCATTGCCCTGTTCTAACTAGACCATCCCAATAATTACCTTCACTAAATTCTTGCTTAATATCAGCAAAAATATCGTCAGATAAAAATCCAATTTCACGAGTGGGTTCAGGTCTAGATTGTATTTGTTCTATATTTCGTGCTATACCTTCATCTCCAAAAATTTTTAATCTTTGACCTACATCAGGATTAGATTTTGTTAGATCTTCACCAAATAAAGATAAGGATTTATATATACCACGTTCTATATTATCTCTTGCATTTAAAAGAATATTCATAAAAGAATTAGGATCTTCTTGTTCAGCTAAACCAGCAAAAGTTTGAATAGTATCAATATCCATTACTTCTGTATCTTCTCCAAGCGTAGCAAAATTTCCTACATTTGTAGAAGGTGCAACAGGAGCATATTCTCCAATATCTCCAAAAGTTATAATATTATTTGCCATGAATTAATTAACCAGTTTTATCCAAATACTTTTTTCCAAAATGAACGATTTTTTCTTGTATATCTTGTAGGTAAGTTCTGCATTGTATCATTAATAGCTTCAAGCATTATATCATCTGGGGATTTATTAAGTACATTATCTTCTGCATATTGATTTGCTATTTGTTCAAATTTACTCAAAACAGTAGATTGAAAATGTTTATCATCTGATATGCCAGTAATTAGTTTTCGTAAATCTTTACCTTTAAATGGTGTACCTCTATCATCTAAAATAGTTGGAGCTATGAATCTTGTATCACCAAATTTTAGAGCATGTGCTATAGTGTCTGTAACAAATACACCATGTAAATCTAATGCAGATTTAGTTGTTAATTTATAAGGTATTGTTTTACCTTTAGTATCAGCTATAACTTTCACCCATTTAATCATATCTTCTCTTGATTTTTCAAATTGTCTTACTCTTTCTTTTTCAGCAGCAATGACTGCAGCAGTTTTGTCTTTCTCAATATCCATCTCTGCTTTAGCTATTTTTACTACACCTTGATCTATCTTATCATCTAGATCTGAACGTGCTTGTATAAATTTCTGTCTACTCTTCATAGCATTAGGTAACTCTTTACCTGCAGCAGAAATCAGATTTTCACCTGCACCATATCTTGAACTAATTTGAGCAAGGAATGCAAAGAATGATTCTTTTTCAGCACTATTTATTAATGCCTTTTTATCTCCTAAAGAACTATTATACGTTTCTAGAGCTGTTAGATACTTATCATAAGCTGTATCTAAGTTAGATTGTTTCTTTTTATTATCTGGATCATCTTTAGAATCATCTAATGCATCCTGATAGGTTTGTTCATTCTCTTTTAGTTCATCTAGATCCTTCTTAATTACGTTAGTTTTATTGTCATTAGCATTAGCAATTATCTTTGTATTCTCTTCAATTTCTTCTGTCTTAGGAATAATTTTTAAGACTTCATCAACTTGATTAGAGTCTAAAGTATTATTCTCTAGGTTTAGAACAAATTCTTCTGGATTATTTGCTCCTGTAATACCATCTACTTCATTGTGTATTATTGATGTATTAGTTAATGTTTCAAATAACCTCTTAGTATCTTTCTTTACATCTGCTAGTGATTCAACATTACCTAAATATTTATCCTTAGTTAATTTAGTCCAAATATCTTCAGAATACTTATTAGTAAACTTTTTTATATTTTCATCAACTCTTTCTAATCTACTTTCTATAAAAGGTAGGATTCCTTTCTCTGTAGTTCCATGTGCACTAAAAGCCATATCTGATAGTCCTCCTCCTGGATCTGGAGGAATATTATAAACCTCTCTTAATGTATCGTCTTCAAGAGATGGTATATCTGTACTTGCTTTACCTAAGAAATAACGACTTCCTTTCTCTCTAAGATAATTAAGAGCATCTATTCCATAATTTGCAACAACTTCAGCTACATCTAAAACCTCTCCAGAAGCTTCTACTAATACTTTTTTAGTTGTGTCAATATCATGTTCAAAAGGTGTTCTTGTATCAATACTTTCTATATCTGCATGTATAGGTGGTCTTTCAGCATATAGAGGATTTACTTCTCGTGGTCTAAGAGCTTCTGCTGCTTCTGCTTCTTTTATATTTTGTTGTTCTATACGATCTTGCCACCAATCTGCTCCCTTATCCTTAATATTTCTAAACGTATCTGATGCTTTACTTTTTAAAATAGATAATAAGCCACGATCATCTTCTTGCCATATAGGATTCTCTGAAGGATCTCTAAAATGGGATGGGTCTTCAGGAGTAGATAAATGCCTTTTCAGAATCTGGTGTTTGTCAAGATAATGATAAGGTAAAACTTTATCTTTAATATTTTTAAACATATCTAATGCTTTATCTTGTAAACTTATTCCTTCATCTTTAGTTTGTTCAAGTGCAACCATCTCTTCTGCTTTACTTGCATCCCATATAGGATTCCTTGAAGGATCTCTAAAATAGGTTTTTTCTTGAGAAACATCTGGTTTATCTTCAAAATAATTATAACCCCTAACATTATGCCCTAACCTTTCTAAAGCTTTTCTCCAATTCATTGCTTCTACTAATTGTTCATTTTTTTCATCAAGCCAAGGAATAAAACCTGATCTACCTCTTACATCTATATTAGATAATTTTTGTTTCTCAAATAAATCTCTATATGTAGGTCTGGTTTGTATACCAAATAAATTTGGGTGTCTCTTTCTTAATCCACCTTCAGTTCCATCTTGTGCTTTAATAACAGGAAGATCTGCTATACCACCACCAGTTTTAGCATTTTTACCAAATAATCCACCAGGACTAAAGCCACCAAATGCTCCATATGTACCTACCATTGTACCTAATCCACCCAATAATTGCTGAGTCATAGAAGGTTGTGCTTGAGGTTGAATATATTGTGTTTGAGCCATAGGTGCTCCTGTAATAACAGATTGGTATTTACCCATAGTTTCATAAGGGAATTGTTGTTCTTTCGCAAATTGTCTATATGCTTCATTTAATGCAGCTTGTGTTTGTTTTTGTCTTTCTTCACCAACAGTTTGTAAAGCACCAAGCTCACCAAGCTCTGTTTTAAATTGTTGAGGAGCCATAGTAGCAAGTTGTGCTCCTGCTTGACCTGATCTACTACGTTCAGCTTCTAATCTTTTAACAGCATCTTGATATGCTTGAGCACTTCCTTTTGCTTGTATATCAGCTAATAATCTTTGTTGTGTATCTGCAGCCATACCTTCAAGTATACCTTGTCTGCTACCACCAAATGCTTGAGCTTGTGCAGCTTGTTGTGCTAATTGTGGAACTACTCCTGTTTCAAATTGTTTTTGAGCTTCTCTCTTTTCTATATCAACAACTGCTTGCTGATAAGGTGACATATATTCTTCTATTTGTTCAGTAGTAATAGGAGCTGCAGCACCTCTAGTATAGGTAGCTGCTTCGTCAAATTTAGGTGCTACTCCACCCACTAATCCTTGTAAACCTGAAAATGCTTGTTCTTGTTCTGGTGAGAATGGTGCAAGACTAGGACCTGTATAAGGTTGATAACCTGCTGCAGTTCTTTGATTATATAATGCTTGAGCTTTACTCATTAGATCTGTATAATAAGGTTTAAGCTCTTTTGGTATTTCTGCTCCTACTGCAAAACCCCCTACTCCAGCAGGAGGAGTTTGTTCACCAAAGAACGAAGAAATTATTGCCATTTTATTACACCCTTTCCATCATAGGTCTTAACGCTTGAAGACCATCTATTTCATTAGGTTGTCTTACTGTACCATAAGCTTTCTTACGTACACTTTCAACAACACCATCCATTACTTTTGCACCTGCATCTGGATTACCATTACCAAGTGCAGACATTGTATAAGAATCTACAACATATTCAGAAGGAGATACAGCTAATGTTCCTACTTGTTTACCTCTATCTTTTATAGGCATAAAAACATTATCTTCCATACCATGTCCTTGACCAGGAACTTGACCTCTAAATTCTCCACCTCTAGCTAAATTTACTGAACCACCTTGTGCTCTAGTTCCATATCCTGTATATGGTGATCTACCTAATCCATATCCTGTAGTTGTAGGAGCTGGAGCAGGTACTTCTTCAGCAGGAATATTAGCATTTTGCATATTAAGCATAGTACCTACTACTGAATCATTTAATGCTCCTAGCGTCCATCCACTATCAAGTAATAGTTGAGTAGCTTCAGCTTTTGTCATATTATGTTTAGCTTCAAAAGCTGCATCATCTAGTAAAACATGATCTTCTCTTAATTCATCTTGAACATTAGGCATATTTAGTATAGTTTCATCAACACCTTCAGGTAATCTTCCAATTTGATCACCACCTTGTCTATGTATTAGAGAACCTATACCACCACCTTCTTTTCCTACAGCAGGAGCATAAGTTACGTTTGGAACAAGTTGATAAGATCCACCATATAAAGCTCTATTTAATATATCTTGAATAGATAGATTTGAAGGTAATACTACACCAGTAGGATCAGTAATAACTTGTTGTGTACCAAATCCAGTAAAGACATATCCCATACCTTCTAATTGTTCTTTAGCAGCTCTTTCTGCAGCATAGGTTTGCTCCCAATCAGGTTGCATTAAATCCATACCTACAACTTTAGCTGCACCTTTCAAATTACCATAATCTTTCCATATATCTTTAGGAATTTGTTTTAATCCTTCCATAGAGAAAGCTTCTGGAGTAGGAGTAGAAATAGCTTGTCCAGGAATTATCTCTTTAGTTGGTACAAGAGTAGGATCAGGTGTAAATTTAGAAAGGTCATACCCCATTTTTGTAGCTTCTCCACCAGGATACAATGTTGTACCTTGTTGAATAGGAGTTGGACCTGAAACAGGACTAAGTCGACCAAAACCAGCACCTTCAAAACCAGCACCTTCGAGACCTGGAATACCTGCAGACTTTGCAATATCTGGACTAAATCGTCCAAATCCTTTTCCAGCCATAGATTGTACAGGAGCTTGTCTAACTGCAGAAGATGTTCCTTGTTTTACTAATTGGCTTCCTACACTTTCAGTAGCAGCTTTAGCAGAAGCAGCTTTAGCAGCAGCTTGTGCTTCTGTACCCATCCAAGGTCCTCCCATAGCTCCATGTAATCCACCAGCCATAACTCCAGACATTAATCCTTGTCTTAAAGCATCTCCAGGTTTTGCACCTGCTAATAAATTACCTGCAAAACCTCCTAATCCTGTAGCAAGACCCATTCCTAATGCACCACTTGTTGACAATGCTCCACCAAAAGCAGTTGCAGCAGAACCAAATACTGAAGGCATTGCCCAAGAAGCTAAATAAGGAGCACCTATCATTAAGGCAAGAGGAGCTAAAGTTTTAAATATTTTTGATTTAGTTATCTTACGAATTGGTTTTGTAATATTACTAAAAAACCTACCTAAACTAAATGCTTCAGGTAATCCTGTAATAGGATTGTAAGTAATATTTCCCATTGAAGCTAAACCCTGTAATTCTTCAGGATTCATATGTACAAGAATATCATCTCCACCTCTACCAAAAGATGCTAAACCTTCTGCTGTATTAGCTAGAGGACCACCACCTTCTCTATATCTAATAGGACCTCCATATGCTGCACCTAATATAGGATTAAAAGGACTTCCTTGTTGACCTTCCATTGTTTCAATAGTATTTGGATCTAATTCTAAAGTACCTCCTGCTGATATTGGAACTCTTATAGTTGGAGTAGGTTGTTGTATTTCTTGAGGAATATTTTGTATCATAGCTCTTGGATCTACTGGTGGTTGTAACATAGCTCTAGGATCTCCTACTGGCTCTTGAACAACAGGTAATCCCATCAGACCTTGATTTCGACCTTGCATATGTTGCAAAGCTCTCAATCTGTCTAATGCATCACGACTTCCAACATCATCTTGAAAGTTTTGTAGTTGTTCTAATTCATTTATCATTGTCTTATTCCTTTTATTAATATGCTGCTAATGGTTGATAAGGTCTTGTATTTATATTTGTAGGTGTTGTTCCTGCAGGTCTTAAACCAATATTTCCTGTAGGTCTATATACTCCTCCTGCTGCTTGAGGACTAAATTGTCCATATCCTGTTCCTTCAAATCCTGTGGGTTGTGTAGGTACTGATTGATTAACTCCTTTATTCCAAGCTTTATCCCACTCTGCTTTAGTAGTTTTATATGGACTTTCAGTATATTTTTTTTCAAAATCAGGGTGGAAATAAAAATCTCCATAATCTAAACCTAAATAACCTGGATAAAGAATACTACCTGTTGAATTTGTATAATAAACTTTTTGTCCTGGTAAATCTGCTAATCCTCCATATCCTGTTCCTTCAAATCCTGTGGGTTGTTGTTGTGGTTGTTGATTTCTTTGTGCCCAAATTTTATTAGCTTGTTGATGAGCTTTAATATATTGTTTATATATCTCTGGATCATGTTCTGGATGTGGATCACCTCTATATTGAGTAGCAATTTCTGGTATAAAAGTATAACCTTCTAACTCTCCTGTATCTCTAAATCTATCTTTTGATGGATCTATATATTTACTTAAATAATGTCTTCTAAAATTAAATTCATTTTTATAATCTAAAGGATTTAATGAACGAGTTTCTGGTGCACCTGGTAATCCTCCATATCCTGTTCCTTCAAATCCTGTAGGTTGAGCTTTTTGTAAATCTGCTAGATCACCAGGATTAAAAAGATATGGAGCTTTATCTGCTTGAGCTTCTGGTAAATCTGCTAATCCTCCATATTCATCTACTTGTTCTAGTCTTCGTCTCTCAGCTTCCCTTTGTGCTTCTATATCTCCATATTCTAATGCTGCTTTTGTTTCAGGATTATATATATCTGGTATGTCAACCTTATATGGTCTTTGAGTCTCAGGATCTACTTCTTCACCTGTTATTCTAGATCGCCAACGATTAAGTAATCCTGTTAATCCTCCAGATGTCATAAAATCACCCATACCTTCAAATGGAGTTCCTTTTGTAGGAAAATCAAATTCTGTTCCTGTAAAAGAATATTTTCCAGTTGTAGGATCTAGAGTCCAAGGTACATTTCCTAAACTAAAATAGTTTGCTACAGCATGAGGTCCAGCTTCTACTATACTTTGCCAATCTTCTTTTGTTTTAGGTAGAGTATGTATATCAGGACCTGTCATTTTTGGAAAACCAAAATCTTCAGGTCGTATTGTTCCTTCAAATCCATCTTGTCTCTTTAATATATCTTCTATATTTGTAACCATTTCTGGAGTCATTTCAGGTTCATTTAATATATCATATATATTAGCATCAGGTCCTAAATATGTTTGTAATAGGTTTATAGGTGGTCTTACTAAACTTTCAAAACTTTTTCCAACTTGTTGTATACCTGCAAGTCCTTGTTGTCTTTCTGTATCTACAGGCATATTAGCAGGTCTATAAGCACGTCTAGGTCTAGGTCTTACTCTTTCTGCTACTTCTCCTCTAGTACGTTTATTCCAATCTTCAATAGCTTTCTCTCTAGCTTGACTTATTTGGGCACGATACCCTTCTTCAGCTAGTCCTCCTTCTTGTCTATATATTTTTCTGTACATTATTCTTTACATTCATATAGTTTGATTGTGGTTTTGTATTATCTGCTATAAAATTACTATTACTATTATATACTATTTTTTTAGAGTCTGCTATAGGTTTGACAGTTTCTTGTGAACTATACATATTAGGAGGTATAACCTGTCCTGTATTTATATTACCTATATAAGTACTAGCATTAATAAATTTAAAATATTCACTCTTCTTCAATTTAAATTTTCCCATGCTTGTGTTGCTGTTGTACTAACATATCCTTTAAATTTACCTGTAGATGCAGAATATGCTATATCACCTTTATTAGGA
>Ga0208030_1001582_pt1 | contig 12627 bp, 9 predicted proteins | sample MalvirDeepMed_M9_FD_184246 | JGI IMG/M metagenome (GOLD analysis project Ga0208030, IMG submission 184246) | Marine viral communities from the Global Malaspina Expedition - Malaspina viral metaG DeepMed_M9 (SPAdes) (version 2) | ecosystem: Environmental > Aquatic > Marine > Oceanic | place...
TTACTCCAGCCCTCTCAGCTACGGGTGGCATGAGCGGAGCGGCATGGCACCAAGCATTTGGTGCTGGCGGCCTTGACCAAAAACTTAATGCAGTTCTAGCGGCTGGCGGCGTCCTGCAACCTGGTGGTGGTTTCCTTGCCCCAGACGGTACACGGTGGGATAGCGGTGGAAATCTCATCGGCGGCGAACAGCTTGTCGGCGACCTTGGTGGCGACCTTGACCCGTTTGCTGACCGTCCCATGACCACCCTATTCTACAAAAACGGAAAGCCCCTTGATGTCCTTACTTCGGATGTCGATGCGTATCTTCTTGGCGGTAGTCTTTGGCGTACACCAGAAGATGCTGCCAATCAAGTGGTTTATGGTGGCGTCGGCGATGCGGGTGCTGAAACATTTGCGGATATCATAGACCGTAGCGAGGAGGCGCAATTAGGCGCAGGCAACTTAGACGCTTTGTTTGCCAGACAACTTGAAGGGCTAGTGGAAGCAGATGTGGATGCCCCCGGCCTAGGCGATGACTGGGATATCCTAGAGACTGATTCCGAGAGAATCGCCCGTCAACTGGAAGAAGCAGCACAGGGCACGGTCATGGATACTGAAAGCCGCCTTGAAGAATTACAGCGGCTGTCAGATAAGAGATTTGTAGAGGAGTTAGCCGCACTACAGGTCGATGACCTTGGCCTTGATGTCGATGCGCTCAGCTTTGCAGAGCGGTTAGATGCACTGCAGATGGATGAACTTGGCTTTGATTTCGATGCGTCTGACCCTGCGTCTGGCTCTGGCGTTCCAACTACCTGGGGGTCGGCACCATACGTACCCATGACTCCAGAAGAGATGTTCCCTTATGAAACGGCTGAGAACGCAGAGCTTCTGGCGATGCTGCAATCTATGCCTGAAGGTGAACCTTTATACACTGGCGAGGACGTTGGCGAGGACGTTGAATGGCAAGGCTATGAACCAGATGCGCTACCCTTTATCCCTGAGCCGTTTGAGATAACTCCCAGCCCTGCCACTGGGCCTGAAAGTTTTGGCCCAGATGTAGCCTATACTCCGTCGTTTCAGATGGGTGACCCGCTCCCTACAGTTGAAGATTTTAGCGCAATAGCTTCTCCAGAAGACTACATGGGCACAGGTGCATCTGAAGCAGCATACTGGTCTGACTATCTTGAGGGTGCCAGGGGAACACGTACCGATGATAGGCTTACCCTCGTTGGGGAATCTGGGCCTGAGTTGGCACTCTTTCCTAATGGTACGGAGATAATCCCATTAGACAGAAAAATGAAGCCCGACCAGGCGCGGAGATTGCGCCGACGCGGTGAGTTTACTAAGGCTATAGATTCTTTTCAATTTGGTGGCTTCGTCGGTGATATGGGGCCAGAGGTTACGGACTTACCGCTAGGCGCACAGACCATGCCTGCGGGTATCACAGAGATGATGACCGGACGGCCTACCAGGCAGCCACGCTCACTGATGCGCCAGGCGGGTATGAGAACGCCATCCGCACAGACCATATCCAACCTACTCCCTGAGGAGATCGAGGTCTACCGGGAGATGGGTCGGATGGCTGGTATCCCAGAGAAAGCGTTTGAACGTGAGTTCCGCTCGATGGTCCCGATGGGGCAGGGCGGCACACGGCAGGCACGATTTACGCCTAGGGGAACAGGGAGGACGCGGTATGGGAATAGGTAAGACGTTGTGCAAGTGGTTCGGGCACGCATGGAACGATAACCCCAAAGAATGGGGGCGGAAAGACTGCAAGCGCTGTAAGTTGAGCCACGTATATTTCTATAGCAAAGAACGCGGCGCATACTTTGTAGAGACTGCACATGGCTAACCCATATGACCGAATAATAAAGACGCCGGCCGAGAAGCGTGCTGACGACTTTCGGAAAAGTATAGAGCCACAGCCACAGCCACAGATTGGCGACACCACGCTAAGCATGGAAGACCTGATGCAGATGGAGTATCAGGAAGGCAGTATAGGTGTTGGTACTGCGGGCTATATCATGCCTGATGAAACCGCCGGGACCATACTGCAAGAAGGTGGAGGTGGTTACCGTGTGCCTTTTGAATCTTTCCAGCAGGCATTAACACCTGAACAGCATAGCCAATTCCTTATGCCGTTCCCTGTAGAACCGCAAGCGCCTGACCTATTCACTCCGTTCTCTATGGAACCCCCGGAAGAAGAAGCTCCCTGGTATTTTGACCTCCCTCACGTCCCGTATGTGAGTCCAGCGGCAGCATCGGTTCGAGATGCACTCTGGTTAGCTGGCCCAGAAGTACCCGGTACCATCATGGGCGGAATCAAAACAACCATTGGCGAAATCTTCGGTCAAGAGGCCGAGGATTTCTATGGTAAGTGGTACGCCGGCGGAGTCCTGGGAGAAACAGAAGCATTAGAGAAGTGGGGATTCCCTCTAACATCGAAGTTATTTTCGACGCTAGATACCAAGACAGGGTTTGCCAATCCTATAGTAGAAGAATTACTTGCTCAAGATCCTACTGACCCTGATGCTATAACCAGGCCAGGGGACCTCTATCGTAAGATCATAGACACCCATCAAGCCCGTCCTATGAGGGAACAGATATTCATGGGTCTTATAGCCCCTGATATCGTTTTCCCTGTCGGCGGTGTAGTTAGCAAGCTATACCGTGGGCTAAAACTAAGCGGCAAAGTAGCGATTGGCCTAGTTAAGAACGCTGATGATATTGCCAAGTCCATCGACCCCCAGTCGGTATATTACAGATTCATAGACGAAGCACTACAAGAAGGGGAGCGGCAGATAATCATCGTCAGCCGAGACATCCCTGAGGGTCGCCGAATCACTGTTGGCCCGTCTGGCGCCGCTCCTACTGGGCCAAGGATGGCCTGGGAGGCTGCTGACGAGGGTATCGACGTTGTTGCCGAGGCACTAGCCAAACAGGGAGATGAGTTCCAGATACTGCCTGGCAACGCTAGCAGGGCCGAGGTGTTAGAGGCCGCTGCCAAGCTAGGCCCACCCAAGCAGGCTTCTGTCTTTGGTCCTGGGCTATACGCTGAAGGTCCGCACCGTGCCTTTATACCCTCCAATCGCATCTTGCGGGATGAACCAGCTTTTGCTTTCTCGGGCGTGACCGACCTAGAACGTGCTGGTGCTATCGAAAGGTTCTGGGAATGGTTGCCTAAAGAACTCCCTGGATTAGGAGATATTCATCTCCCCACAGATGCGTTCAAGGTTACGCGCTTTGTAAGACCAGGGAAGATAGTTGCGGGTACCAGGGCTGTCATAGATGAGGATATCACCAAAGTAGCGGGGATGGATCTAGGTCAATGGGCGGGCATACAGCGCTTTAATCTACGTGGTATCGCTAGTGTAATCAATGATAAATGGGCGACTGACGCCGCCGGCATACGGAGACAGGCCAAGAAACACTTCGGTATAGACCTACCAGATGATCAGGCCGGAGCCTTGGCGCGGATAGAACAGCGTTTTAACCTTGCTGATGAAGACCTTGCTAGACACCATATATCCCATATGCGGGCGCCTGGTGTCCAGATTAAAGATGGATATCAGGTCGGGCCTATGGTCCGCAAGGTCAACGCGCCTGCCTTGGCCCCTGATGTATTCGGTGACAAAGAACTGCTCCACATCATAGATGGCGATGACCCCTACGGTGCAGTTGTGGCTGCCGTAGAGATATCGTCGCATCAATCTGGAAAGAAGATAGGTGATGACGCTAGTGCTAGGGTCCTAGCGTTCTATCCTGTGGTTGAAGGCGCTGGCCCTGGTATGTTCGGAAGGGCGGGGATGCAGCAGATACTCAGACAGATCGGAGATATCTATCCCAGCCTGGATAATATGGACTTCGCCGGCAAGCTGGCTAGAGAAGGTAACACCAATGCCGAACAGTTCATAGGCACCGCTACCGAGTCTATGGCTATGCGGCTGAGTGATGCCAATATCAGTGATGATATCGCCGATGCCCTGAACTCTAGCTTCCCCCGTGCTAGTTCCGTGGATGCAGCCCGGGCAGGTGAAGCAGGTGTGAGCGCATACGGCTATATCCCGAAGCCCACGATAGAAGGATATACGCACACTCTGGCCGAGCGTATCAATGAAGCACGCGGGGTATCAGCATTGTCGCCCTGGGAGCAGGCGGCCCTAGGCGATAGGGTCTGGCCCATAAAGCCAGGCGAACTACTCTACGATATGTCCGACTATGGTTCTAATAATGTCCTTTTCGATAAGCCCGGCCTGGCTAACAAGATAGCGGCTAGAGTCCCTGGTTCAGCTAGGATTATTGGTGTTTGGAACCGTGCCCAGCTAGAACTAGATGACCCTGTGAGATTCCTCGGGCACGAAGTAACTCTGTTCAAAGAGATCAACGGTATACGGGCGCATTTCGCAGTCATGGCCTGGAGGTCCGCTGCTTTCCCAGACCTGGGCATGAAAGAGATCAGAAGCCTGGGCGATATCGCTATGAACAAGAAGGGAATCTGGCGGGCGCAGAAGGTGACCGGCTACGAGGCTAGGCTTGTCGATGATTTCCCCACACACGGCACCATAGATGACATCCTGAAAGACGCAGATGAGGTGAAGAAGGGCATCCGCGTACCGGCGGATGAGAATGGTTTGGTGCCGGGCGGCAAGAAGAAACAGGTCTACTTCTTGAACGAAAAACAGAAGGCCCACATAAATATGGGCCTAGAGATGATGGAGCAGAACCTACGCCGCAACCAGCGTGTCGGCGTGAATGTCCGGGCTCTTGCGGAGAACTACTGGCACCGCATGTTGATTGGCGGCCCAGCAGGGAAGAAATCCCAGCAAACCTTCGATGAGATCTGGGATTCGCTGGCAAAGAAGTTATCAGATCAACCGCTACCCTCTGGTCGTACTAGAGAAGACTATATGTTCGAGCGCGTCTTCGACGACCTGGACGACGCTGTAAAGAAAGGGTTCATATGGGAGACTGACCCGGCTTTACGTTTATTGGCCCGTCTTAACGCCGGTATAGATAGTTATGCCCACAAGATGGCTTGGGATAAGGTCTTAAAGCTGAAGACCGCTGAAGGCAAGCCTTTCATGACACGCGCACAGAGAGCGGCAGATCCGAAGTGGTTCGCAGAAGGCCCACAAGTTCAGATAGATTTCAAAGCGGCTAGAGAGGCCCGTGTCATAGCCCGTAAGTTATATAAGGCTAACCCTACACCCGCAAACGAGATTGTTCTTCGTAGGGCAGATGCGGCATTTATCACCGCATATAGACAGTACCGCTCTATCGACGCGATGGCTAACCCGAACCTACATGAATACTTCCTGGGTGGTCGTATCAATGACCGCGCACTCATCGACGAGATCATCGCCAATATAGACATACCCCAGGTGCAGCGTTCTAGAAGGGGAGTAGCTCCCTTCGGTGATCCAATTACAGAATTTGGCGCAGAAGTAGCCCAGATATCTAGGGCTCTGTTGACCAACGCAGACCTTGCGGGCATGTTTATTAACGGTCAGACCCTACTTTGGCGTAACACCGCTGCCTGGTTTACTGCTGTCAGGGAGAGTACGAAGGCTCTCGTCCGTACCCCGTGGGCCTATGTGGAAAAGAATATCCAGTTCATGGATGAAGGGGGAGATCTAGGCGGTATAATCGTGCCTACCGAATATATGTTCACCCAGACAGGTCTAGCATCGTACCCGACTAGGCTGCCCTTATTCGGGCCGGCGTTCAAGGCGTTCCAGAGGGCTTTCGAGTGGTTCATCGTCATAGGCCAGACAGAGATGTACAAGGCCACCAGGACCAAGGTATTCAAAGGAAAGGTTAGACCTGGCGAGTTCATACCCTTGGAGTCAGATGAGGCGCGAAACGCCCTGATCGACCTTAATAAGGCTATACGGAAAGAACTAGGCACCGAGAGCCACGCCATCTTGGGCATCAGGCCCACACAGAGGACCTTAGAGTCATTGACAGCCTTTGCAGCGCGGTTCATGCGTGCCAACATAGGGTTGATAAGCTTGGCTCTACGCCCGACCCGCGGAGCAGACAGCATAGAAGCCAAGCGAGCTTTGATGTCGATGCTAGCGGGCGTCACAGCTATGACCACTGGCATCCACTATGTACAGACAGGTAGGCCGCCTAACTTCCACGATCCCTACGCAGCAGACTGGTTCCAGTTCCCCATCGGCAAGACTTACTTCAACCTCATGGGGCCGCTGTATAGCTATTTCCGCACGGTGGCTAGGATCAGTGAGGCTTTGATAGAGGGGGATGAAGCTAAGGCTTATGAGCAGGCTGAGAACTTCTTGCAAGGCCGCGCCGGCATACCCATCAGGGCGATGGGAATCACTAGGGAGATGATGGTTACAGGTGAATACCGCACCTTTGAAGGAGAGGAGATCACCGGGGTCGGTGATATCCCCACTCTGCTCGCGGAGTTCGCTGAACCGATAGCCGTAGGCGGTGTCACCGAAGCCATAAAAGAGGGGCGCTACGAGGCTATCGCCGGTGAGGTATTTGGCCTACAGGGCCGTGCGACACCTAATGCCCAGATGGACATCCTATTCCAGCAGGCTATGAATGACCCACAGCATGAGCTATATCGCCGCAGGGCAAGGATGGGCCTTACGGAACGGGGTAAGACCTGGTATGACGCCGACCCGTATGAAAAGAAACTCATGGAAGAAGAATTCCCGACCATAGCCGAGGATATAGTCCGAACAGGTAGGGGGCCATACGGGGATGCGTCCAGGGAATGGGAGGAGCAAGACGGTAGATACATTACTCAACAGATTGAGCTAGCAAACCAGCTCCATAAACCTGTAAGTCCCGAAGACCTAGAGAAAGGTGTGCGGCCAGTTGACGGGATCGAGTACCGAGATCGGCTAGAAGGTATCCAGAAGCGTCGCTGGACCGAGCATGAGAAGACCATCCGGGATTACGAACTCTTTCAAGAAGAACCCGAGGCTGACGATAGGTTCGAGCAGGCCATGTTCGACTACCACAAGGTCTTCGAGTTGTCCCAGGGGGCAGGCGATACGATCCTCTGGGGTATATTCGATGAGCTGATGGAGAAGTTTGAAGACGACCACGCCCCAGAAGAACTAGAGTACGTACTGAGTGTCTCTGGCTTGAATAATGACGATACGGCCATGCAGTTACGGAAAGACAAACGGGCCTTACGTGAGGTCTGGGATTGGCAGGAGGAGCTAGTCAAGAACACGGAAGCACTGCTACCAGAACAGCGATTTGCTTACGAACAGTATAGGAACATGAGCATTACGGGGCAGAAACAGGTTCGTAGTGGCGTACTCTCTCTCCTACAGTATGTGAACGGTAGGACTAAAGCCTGGTTATTGAAACGGGAACAGGAAGGAGATGCTACAGCAGGCCACCTAGAACAGAAGCTAGTCTACTGGGGCTATGAGTCTGCCCCTGTGACTGAGGCTGGAATCGAACTTCTAAAAGACCTGAACGATAGGATGGGTTATGGCCCTATGGTACAGAACCCAGAACTACGTAGGCCGGAGATCTACCGGGGGCAGAACGATACGCTCGCTGCTAACGAACCTGTAGAAGATGATGCACAGTGGTTGCAGAGGCTACGCAGCGGTAGATAGTTGACATTTAGTAGTCCCAGTGCTTTCATATAACTGTGACGACCCTATAGTAGGCAACTCACGGAGGTAATATGGCAGACGAGCAGCAAGTATCAGAGGAAGTGGTAACTCAGGAACCTGACGCCCCACAGCCAGAAGTACAAGAAGCTGAAACCGAGGCTACGGCAGAGCCAGAAGTAGACTGGAAGGCTCAAGCTGAAAGGCTAGAGCAGCAATTAAAGACTGAGCAAGGTAGAAGTCGAAAACGCGATGACACTGATACTGCTATTCTTGGTATAGGTGACCGACTGGCTGCTATGGAGCAATCAAACGCAGCCCTGATCAAAGCATTAGCGGAAGGTGACACCGAGAATCTTCCACAACAGCTCACTCAAATACAGGCGCAATCACAGAACAATCAACGCGGCAGGACGTACCAGAGCCGATACGAAGCGCTTACTAGCCAGCTACGCGGAGCGATGCAAGACGTGGAAGGGAATGAAATCCTTAGTCTATACGAAGCTCCAGAGCTAGAAGAAGTGCGCCAATCATGGGTAGAGGCTCATAAGAATAAAAGCATGGCTGGGCTATACAGTACATTGGTCCGAGCCCATGAAGTGGTACGGCAGACAGAACGTAGCAAGGCCGCCCAGATGACTGATAGCGTCAGGCAAGAAGAACGTACCTCTGCAAAACAGCGGCTGGAAGAAGCCGGTATCTATGACCTAGATACTGGGCCTGCCAGTGCTGGCGGTGGTGCTACAAAAGATGATGACACTTGGTTTCGGGAGTATGGCAAAATGGATAGCCCTACCCCCGCAGACCACGCTAGAGCAAGACGAATCAATAAACGAAGGTAGGAACTAGTTATGGCTGCTGGCGATACTATTACCCAATCACTAGCCGATAGCCTCGATACTGTCGTGGCCTCAGCTAGGCAGGTCCGTGAATATGAGGGCGTCATGCCCAACCTGGTGGACAAGGTTACCCTTTCTGAGGGAACCGGCACCAGTTGGCGTGAGATCTCGATGGCTGCGCTTAATGCCCAGAACATCACCGAGACTACCACGCTGGATAACCCACAGCAGATGTCTGATACGGTCTTCAGCATCACCCCCACAGTCACTGGTATTCAAACCCTGGTGACTGACCGGGTGGCTTCCCGTATCAACTCCCAGTCCTATGCCCAGCTTGGTAGCTTGGCACAACAGGCAATCCAGCGGAAGAAAGACGAAGACGGCCTTACCGTCCTTGATGGCGCGACCACTTCCCTCTCTGGTGCTGGAACCACACTGGCATCCGGCGTCATCGCTGCGGCGGCTTACCGCATCAGCAGCAACGCCACTGAGCCTGGTAACCCACCGTATCGGTGCGTACTCCACGGCTTCCAGATCAAGGACCTTTATGACGAACTTACTGCCAGCATCGGCACAGGTACTGCTGGTGATGGTGGCGAAGTCACTGACGGTCTGACTGCCCGTGTATTTCAGGAAGGCTTCCGTGGCAAGATTGCGGGGGTCGAAGTCTTTGAAGACGGGAATATCACCATCGACGGTTCCGACGATGCCAAGGGCGGCGTGTTCGCTCAAGAGGCCATCGTGATGGTGCAGGGACGCGCTCCCCGTACCGCCACGGTTCGCCGGGAAGACATCGGCGGTGGAGCTACCGTGGTATACCTCTATGACGAGTATGCCTACGGCGAGCGTTCCTCAGGGAACTGGCTGTTCGAGATTTACTCGGACGCGGCTACGCCTACTTCATAGTGAACACACGGCGCACCATATGGTCTGAGGCCCATGGCCCCATACCTAAAGGGTGGGTCGTACATAATCTGAATGGTCAACCTGCGGATGTGCGGTTAGAGAACCTGGCCGCCGTCCCCAGAGATAACATCTTCTTGGCAGTGGCACCCTACAGGGTGCGAATACGAAACTTAGAGCTACAGCTCAAACAAGTAGGTGAACAACATGGCACAAGGTAGTGACAGTAGACTAATGATTGACGAGGACTTCTTTGGTGCGGGGTCTACGTTGGCCGCGACCACTGCTCCTCCGATAGCCCTTGGTGGTCTAAACGTAGTCGGTCAAGGTATTGCAGAGACTGACTCTGGTGCGCCCCGTATGGACTCTGATGGCCTTAATGGTGTGATACAACTCACCACGACCAATGAGGATGTCCATGCCGCTGGCTTACAGAGTGCGACCATGTTTGATGTGGGCCTTATGGGAAGCATCGTTATGGAAGCGCGGGTGCGCCAAGCTGCACTCAACACGGGCGAAGTCTTCATTGGTTTTTCTGATGTGAACACTGACCTGGCTATCATCGAAGGCGCGATTTGTCATGGTGATACCATCACCGTTACATTGACTGCCTCCGACCTGGTGGGGTTCCTGATGGCATCAGACCTGACCGATAATAGTGACTGGCACGGTGTGTACAACGGTGGTACTACTACCGGAGAGACTACTTCTACGTCAGTTGACTTCGACGCCGGTGCTACCGCTGGTGAATACCAGGTTCTTCGCCTGGAACTGTTCCCCAACGGCACCGTCGAATGGTGGGTTGATGGAGTATTGGAGCAGACCGTTACCGGCGCAGTTTCTACTTCTGTAGACCTGTGTTTGAACGTCATAGTGGAGTCCAAGACCACAGCGGTCAAGACTATGGATGTTGATTACATCCGTGTCTGGGCAAACCGCGACTGGACTGCCTAGGCAAGCTAGGTGACCACTCGCAGAGGCTTTCGTTACGACAGTAGCCGCTCACGGTTAGAAGTGACTGTGGACGGTACTGTCGTAGCTCAATATAACAACGTGGCGCCTAGCCTATCTATCGTCAATGGACTGACGGTGGATGGGACGATCACGCTGAATGATAGTGCCCAGTGGACGGCTAATGCCTCTGGTACTGTCACCATCTCCAATGTTGCGCCATCTGGGGTAGGGACAGCCACCATCGCTAAGTGGCTTACCGTCACAGATGACGGTGGCACGGTCATGTATATCCCGGCGTGGACATAGCATGAGTAAATTAGTTTCAGCCGCCATCGAAGTACACCTCGATGAACCTGCGTTTAATCTTGTCGAGCTTAATCTGCAGTCCCCTGATAATAGTGGGTGGCGCAGATATCAGATCATCTCCGTGGTACGGGGGGAACGACTTGCCGAATATCGTGAAGATCTGGGAGCGGCTAAAGACTTCTCCGCTGATGCGTTTCGTATACCTGGCGGTGTGTGGGATGCTTCTACTCGCCGCATGGAAGTTCTTCACAGCGTTGGAGAGCTTAGAGAAGTAGCCGAAGCCGTTAGGCTTGGTCCTACTGTCCGTCCAGAGATACAGCCCCATGATTTAGTCAATGAATACCACGATCACTTAGACAGGTTCGTGACGATATCGAAGGAGAAAGGCTTATGACCACAGACAACAAGATGACTGTAGAACTAATGGAAGAAGCTGAACCAGCGCCTGAGCCTGGCAACTTCGATAGAAGGAAGGTCATCCACTCGTCATCCGATACGTTCCCGATTGATGTACAGATAGCATCCCTAGAATCGGCAGGCTACGTATATGTCTATGACACGGAGAACGGCGAGCGCTCTATAGTGAACCGCAATATGCTGGAATCGCAGTTACAGAAGATGCGGCCCGATGACACGCGGTACTTCACTACGGTCAAGCCCAGCATAGAACCCAAGCGTGGCACACTGAAGTGCCTACTTCACAAAGATGATCCTGAGAGGTGGCAGTATGATATCTGGGGTTTTGCGACTTGTAACAAGTCCAATCTCGTTTCTGAGTTCCAAGTTAACCGGCACGTCCAAGTCCGACACCGCATGGAGTGGCAAACCATCTACGACGAAAGGGAAAGAAAAGAGAAAGAAGAAGAACGAAACTTCCAACGCCAGCTCCTTGGAATCGCAACCCAAACGGGGGCGGCCACCCAAGGTCCAGGAAGTGATGCGGCCAGTAACGCCGATACAACCCGCGACACCCGAGGCGAGGCCGTCTACACCCCCTGCGGATGCGGAGGTAGCGTCCGAGAAGGATACATAGCGCAGCACACGCGTAGCAAGAAACACCAGAGGTGGGAGAAGAAGAATGGCACACAACACAGTTGATACGACAGTCCTGACCTCTGATGGGGCGGTCAGTTCCAACCCTGGCAAAGTATATTGGGTGCTTGTCTCCGCCGTAGCTACAGGCGGGGCGTGGCAACTCAATGACAGCACGGATGATGGCGGCACTGACCTCGTAAGCGGTATCGCCCCCGCCAATAGCATGACGTTCCTTCGTTTCGGTGCAGAAAACGAGGGAGCTTTGGTGTTTGGGACAGCGATATATGCCGACATCCCAGGCAGCAACATCACGCTAACAGTGGGCTACCACTAATGGCTAATGAGTTAACACATAAAGACCCAGGCTCAGAACTAACCCAAGCTGAGTATATCTCTAGTGATGGCACGGGCCATGTGTTTGAATCTCAAGCGCAGGGTGACACCCTATATGCCACTAGCACTACGGTGCTATCTCGGCTCGCAAAAGACGCGAACGACAGCAGGGTTCTCACCAACACAGGCACCAATAACAACCCTGCATGGGCGCAAGTCACGCTCACAACGGGTGTTACTGGTACGCTTCCTGTGGGCAATGGAGGTAGCGGGGCTACCAGTCTGACTGATGGCGGGATATTACTTGGCAGTGGTACAGCGGCAGTTACCGCCATGTCCGTTCTTGCAGATGGTGAGATTGTAGTAGGTGACGGTAGCACTGACCCTGTTGCCCTTGCGGCGTTCTCATCCAGCACAGGGGCGTTAAAGGTAGCTAACGGTGGCACAGGAGCAACCTCACTTACCGATAAAGCAGTTCTGATTTCCCAGGACTCAGGAACTGACACTGTTGGCTCAGTGGCTTTGACGAGTAGCGGTCAGATAATCGTCGGTGGTTCCAGTGGGCCAGCCGCCGCAACAATCACGGCTGGGGCTGGTATCGACATAACCAATGGCGATGGGTCAATCACGATTGTCGGAGAAACGTCTTCAGACACAAACCCAGGC
>Ga0208030_1001590_pt1 | contig 12575 bp, 12 predicted proteins | sample MalvirDeepMed_M9_FD_184246 | JGI IMG/M metagenome (GOLD analysis project Ga0208030, IMG submission 184246) | Marine viral communities from the Global Malaspina Expedition - Malaspina viral metaG DeepMed_M9 (SPAdes) (version 2) | ecosystem: Environmental > Aquatic > Marine > Oceanic | place...
AAGTGATGGTCAGGTCATCAGTGCTGGGCGCTCATGGTCACAAGACGGCATAACCCATCCAAGGAACTGGCACATTTGGAGCGCAGAATATAAGGCATCTCTAGGTATTACCGAGATTGTAGAAGGACCGCACCCCGATTCTAGATTTTACAAGTGGTCGCAGAACGAAGATTTGAGTTACAATCAAACTGAAAAGTCTTTGAGTGATGTTCCAGCAGTGGATAGGGATGGCAATGCGGTCAACGATGCTGACGGCAACCAAATTATTTACGACGGGCTGAAAACCATCTGGATCAACCAGACTAAAACGACGGCGAATGGTCTCCTTGCTCCGACCGACTGGCAAGTAATTGCTAAAGCAGAACGGGATCGAGCCATTGACGAGGCGGTAGCGACTTATCGGGCTGCTGTAATTAGTGCCTGCGCGACAATCGAGGGAGCTATCACAAATGCGGCCGATATGGCTGCCTTCAAAGTTTTGTTTGATACTCCAGTAGACGAGGATGGAAACCCCACTGGGAATCAGCCGGTACACGATTGGCCCTCTATGGACTAGTTAATTTGACTTACAATGACATTAAACGATCCAAAAACCCCTGTTGATGTGACTGCTATTCTTGTGGCTGGATTTTCTTGGGCGCAAATACTACCGAATTTGGCCGCTTTGTTCTCGATAATTTGGATGCTTATTCGTATATACGAAACTAAAACATTCCAAAAATGGATAACAAGGTTATTTAAATAGCAATGGGTAGAGGACAAAAACGTCGTGGATTTTATCCAAGATTACTGGCATCAGATATTATTTTTGGGGATTGTAGTAATTCTTTTTACCCGAATGCGGGCGGAATTGCATGAATTAACCAAAGATGTTGAGGAGATACGAAAAAGGGAGTTATACGCAAAGTTCGTAGAATTACGAGCAGAAACAACTGTGTTAAACAAGCAAGTAACTGGTCTTTGGGATTTTTGTAATACACTTAGAGATCGCATCGGAAGCGAGAGATAATTATGCAGAAGAAACTAGAAAATGATTCTGTGCATAATAGTTTAGATCTCGACGGTGATGGGGTCATTTCAGACACAGAATTAACTGCTGTCGAAGCGTTGCAAAAGCATGAAAGAGCGGATGCACAACGCAAAATGGCTTGGACTGCCATGATTTCCATGCTTGTATTTACTGGATTTCTTTTCCTCCCCATATTTTCTGATAGTAGAATTACAGCACTAGCTGATTTGTTCGGTCTTTTCTATATAGGCCAAGCTGGGGTTGTGGGTGCATATATGGGAATGACTGCATACATGAGTACAAGAAGATGAATAAAATACTTTTTTTCACATCCTTATTTATAGTAGCTGCTTTTGGATTTTCATGCTCTATCCCGTTACCTGTAGCAGCCGCAATCCCCCCAGAAATTGAGGAGCACCGTAATAATGTAGAGAGCCTTCACCCATGTGGGGGGAAAGGTCTTATGCTGGAAGGAATTACTGGGTATTTTCGATACAAATGGTCCGCCCAATATGCAGACTTAGATGCTAAAGCAGTTAAAACATGGGTTGAGTACCATAAGATTCAGGATTTAGAGGTAACTTTAGTTCGTGTGTTCCAATCACCTAGGCAGTCAACTATGGCTATAGTATCTGCTCGTAAGTTTGAAAATTATTTGAATGGGAAGCCATTGGTTCAGATGATGTGTGTAGTTAAAATGAACACGGATGAAGTTACAGATGCTATAGCATTGCAGTATACACCAGATGAATTACAGAAAATATTATCAGGAACAGGCGCAGATATATAATGATTAGTCTTCTTGGTACTTTACTTGGCTTTGGTACATCTATTGTACCGGAAATTCTCGGGTATTTTAAACAGTCTCAGGTAAATAAGCAGGAATTGGCTATGCTTGAGGCTAAAGCCAAATATGCCGAACAATTATCTACATTAAAAGTGCAGGAACTGGATGCTCAAGCTGAAATAGAAGAAACAAGGGGTTTATATGCACATGACAGAAGTATTGATGCTGGAGGGTTTGTCAACGGTCTTCGGGGTTCTGTGCGCCCTGTCCTTACTTATGCCTTCTTTGCCTTATTTGCAACGTGTAAAGGAGTCACATTATATGCAATGGTGAATACACACGGAATGGATCTTTCAGTAGGACTTTTGGAAATCTGGGATGGCGAAACTCAGGCCATATTTTCAGCTATTATAGCTTTTTGGTTTGGTAATCGCGCTATGTCAAAAGCCAGAGCATGGCGAGCAGGTAAATGAGTTATATTTTATCAGAACGCTCTCGTGGGAATTTAATGAGAGTAGACAAAAGACTAATTGATGTAGTTAAAACTGCCATACAGGTAACTACAGTTGATTTTGGTGTTATACAGGGAATACGAACTGTAGAAGAACAAAAGATTCTTGTAGAAAAAGGGGCGTCCAGAACCATGAAATCCAAGCATATTGAAGGGCTTGCAGTAGATCTCATGGCCTATATAAATGGTAGGGGATCTTGGGAACTTAACTTGTACGATAATATTGCTGATGCCATGAAAAAGGCTGCATTGGAGAATGAGGTAGCAATTCGTTGGGGTGCAGCATGGCATATGCCAGATATTCGTAAATGGGGCAGTTCTATGGAAGAGGCTATGAATAGTTATATTGACATACGTCGATCTGAGGGCAAACGTCCCTTTATTGATGCGCCACATTTTGAACTAAGTGGGTAAACATATGAAAAAAAGACATGAGGCAAAAACCATGAATAGTGGTGCTATCGAATCAGCCCATAGCATAGAAATAGTATGCGCCGCTTGTGGATTTGATCTTGATGAAGCTGAATTTGCTGCAGATACATGTTCTGATTGTGGAGCACCCCTTAATTTGAAGAAAAGTGTAACCATAGAAGTAACTTCAGTTCCTGCGCGTGGCGATACATTGGAGTAAATTGCTATGCCTTTGAAAAGATTAGAGTTCAAACCGGGGATAAATCGGGAAAGAACACGATATGCCAACGAGAATGGTTGGTATGAGTGCAATAAAATACGTTTTAGGCAGCTATTACCTGAAAAAATAGGCGGTTGGAGTCGTATATCCGGCAATACATTTCAGGGGATATGCAGGTCTTTGTGGGCTTGGTCAACCTTGGTTGGCAGTAAATTAACTGGTATCGGCACTCATTTAAAATTCTATCTGGAATTGGGTGGGGTATATTATGATATAACACCGATTCGTGCGACTACCACAAATGCAACTACTTTTTCTGCCACAAATGGTTCTGCAACTATAACTGCCACGGATAGTAGCCACGGAGCTTCCGTAGGAGATTTCGTTACTTTTAGTAGTGCGGTATCTTTAGGGGGAACTATAACCGCTACAATCCTCAATGCTGAACATCAGATCGTATCAGTTCCCAGTGCAAATACGTATACGTTTACGGCTTCTATCGCGGCCAATTCTTCTGATTCCGGTAACGGAGGTTCTGCTACTGATGCTGCTTATCAGCTAAGTGTCGGCCCGGAAACTGTAGTACCTTTGACTGGATGGAGTGCCGGTAACTGGGGTGAAAGTACATGGGGTAATGGTGGTACCAGCTCGGTTACTCTTCGTTTATGGAGCCAATCCAATTTTGGAGAAGATCTTGTATTTGGACCCAGAGGAGGTGCTCCGTACTACTGGGATGCTACCAACGGTGTTACAACTCGTGGAGTACTTCTTTCCAGTCTAGGTAGTGCTTCTGATGTTCCCACCAAACAAAATTTTATACTTGTATCTGATATTAATCGGTTTGTGCTTTGTTTTGGAGCAAACATCATAGGAACCAGCACTCAAGATCCTATGTTAATAAGATGGTCTGATCAGGAAAGTGCTGTTGATTGGACTCCTTCGTCCACCAATCAGGCGGGTAGTTTACGGTTATCGAGAGGCTCAGAAATAATAACCGGGAAACAATTCAGGCAGGCAATTACTGTATGGACTGATTCTTCTTTATATAATTTACAATACTTAGGGGGTCAAGCTGTGTGGGGAGCACAACTTGTAGGTGAAAATATTTCCATAGCTTCTCCTAGAGCAGTAACTTATGCAAACGGTGTGTTCTATTGGATGGGTACAGATAAATTTTATATGTATGATGGTAGGACACAGCCCCTTACCTGCGATTTACTCAGGCATGTATTTAACGATTTTAATACTATACAAGCTGGTCAGGTTTTTGCTGGTACCAATGAAGAATACCATGAAATCTGGTGGTTTTATTGTTCTGATGGTTCCACCACCGTAGATAGTTATGTCATATATAATTACCAAGATAAAATATGGTATTATGGAACTCTAGCCAGAACAGCGTGGTTGGATTCCGGTTTACGTAATTTCCCTGTTGCCGCTACGTACACCTATAATCTCGTAAATCACGAAGAAGGTATAGATGATAATGAAACTGCTACTACCGCAGCCATAAATGCGTACATAACTTCTTCTGAATTTGACTTGGATGACGGGCATAAGTTTAATTTTGTATGGCGTGTAATGCCTGATATGACATTTGAAGGTTCTACGGCTGATTCACCAAGTGCTGTTATGACGTTGTACCCACTGCAAAACTCTGGTTCCGGTTATAACGATCCCGATTCGGTAGGTGGTGATAGTTCCGGCACAATAACCAGAAGTGCAACATTACCGGTAGAAGCATACACAGGACAATTAAATACTAGAGTTAGAGGTAGACAATTAGCTGTAAAAATTGAATCCACAGCTTCCGGGGTGCAATGGCAATTAGGTACTCCTCGGATAGATATGCGGCCTGATGGGAGAAGATAATGGCCTATACTCACGATATAAATTTTGTTGCTCCCGCGCTTCCATATTCTCCTCAGTTATACGATCCCACTTATTTTGATAAATTTAATGATATGTTGAGAGTATATTTTAACCAGATTGATGAAGCCTTGAGAGATGGAAATCTCCAAAAAAATTCTGAATCTATGGCGTGGTTTTTGGGTTAATGGCTAATAATTATAAAAATGCAAAAGTAGATTTAACATCCACAGATATAACTGTGTTGTACACGGCACCATCATCTACAACTACTATCGTTAAATCTATTCTAGTATCTGAAGATTCCGGTAATGCGGATACTATAACACTTACCTTAACTGATTCAGCAAGCGCTGTATTCAGCCTATTTAAAGTCAAAGCTGTAAGTGCAAATGCTACCGTAGAATTATTAACTGGCCCTCTTGTAGTAGAAGAATCCGAAATACTTAAAATTACCGCTGCAACTGCAAACCGGCTTCATGTTACAGCAAGTCTATTAGAGATAAGTTAGAACTATGGAACTTGTAGACAGCAGTAAAGAAACACTCAATGAACAGGGTATTATCTTAGGGGCTGTACAGCAACTTCGAGAATATAATGAACATCCTATGGCTACGAGATTAGCTATGGTAGCAGCAGAAGGTACTATGAAGTCTGCTGAAACAAAGCAATTTGGTAACACTATGTTTTTAGCGCATAGAGGTACTGGGGATAATAGTAACAAGATGGCTGGTCATGTATTCAATATGGATGTGGATAATAATTTTGTAAACAATATACGACAGTATATATCGTATTTACAGACTCAAGGTATTACGCATTATACAGCCTTGTTTGAAGAAGAATATTTAACTGCTTTCCAATCTATACAAAATTTGATTAAGAATATTGATACCAAAATGGGTATAGGGCAAGACGAAGACGGTGATTACATGGCTTTCATAAAACCGGGTACGCAACCTTTACCGGAGGGCTTGTAAGTTGGGTTGGGGTTCATTTTTTAGCGCACCTTTTAAGGCTGTCAAGAAAGTTGTTTCATGGGTCGGTGATGCTGTAGCAGATGTAGTTGAATTTGTTGTAGAAGATATACTTGAACCTGTAGTCGAAGTTGTGGGCGGCATTGTACAGGGGATGATAGACGACCCACTTACTACCCTCGCTACTGCTGCCGCACTGGTCACTGGGCAAGCATGGGCGATTCCTCTTATTCAGGGCGCAAGCACAGCTATACAAGGTGGTAGCATAAAAGATGTTGTTATTGCTATGGGCGCTTCCTATGCGGGCGCAAGGATTGGGGCTGCAGCCGGTAAATATGCGGGTGAGGCATTAGGTGAAGTAGCAGGAGAGGCGGGCGCAAGTATAGCGACCCAGCAAGTAGTAGCAAACATATCACAGCAAGCAGTACAACAGGCTACAGCAGGTGCTATCAGAGCTGTAGCAATGGGCGGCGATTTAGAAGATATAGGAAAAGCCGCTTTTTCAGGCGCATTAATGGGTGGTGTTACTGCTGGTGCATCAGAATTTGGTTCTTATATTGGAGAGAGTGTACTCCCTTCTGATGCTGTTACAGGTGTAGATGCAGAATCAGCTATGGGTTTCAATGTAGACCTAGATACATACAATACGTTTACAGAGACATCCAATGCTATAGGAAGTGAATTAACCGCGTTAGCCAGTGGGTGGGATAAATTACCGGATACAGTACAGGCTGTAATAAAAGACGGTGCTGCCGCTAGCATATCTTCTCTCATACAATATGGTGAAATAGACGAGCAACAAGTAGCTGGTGCTGTAGCTCGTGCAGTTATGACAGCAAACATTACGGCTGAGACACTCGATAAAATTCCGGGTGTAAGTAATGAAGCGGGAGCAGTAATTAGTAAGATTGCGGGAGATGTAGTAGCTTCCGCATATACAGATGCAGATCCGTATACAGTGTATCAAACAAGTCTAGGTGCATATGGATTAGGTGAACTGCATAAAGAAGTAGATAAACTACAATTATATATAAAATTAGACGATCTTACACGAGGGAATATTGGTCGGGCTATAGACGCTATTAGTGGTGCCGGTGCAGTCTTTAATGAGAAACTTGATGCCGTAAATTTGCAAACCAAATTAGCAGAAGACGCCCGTACAGCGTATAACAACAAAGTAGAAGAAGCGAAAGCAGCAATTGCAAAATATAAAAATGATGTAAATCATTATAACGATACTTTGAGGCATGGGGATAAGGGAACAGCGGATAAATTTAAAGCAGATAATATAGATTCTTTCACAACCGAAACATATCCAAAGTTACAAGAAGATATAGCTAATTTAAAAATAGGGTATGAGAGCGCTAACAGCGGAGTACAAACAGCTTCTGACGAATACATAATTGCTAGAGATGATCTTGTTAGCCAGCAGAAGTACCTGGAAAAAGAAGTTGTAGCCCCCGTACAAGAAGAATTTACTAAACAAGTAGTCACGGCTATTAAACCTGACTTCGATCCCGATTTTGTAGAGGTAACGTATCTTGGCCGTCCTTCTGAAAGACCTATGGGTTTTGATGAACGAGATGTTGCAGAAGGAGAGGAAGCGTATAGATACGCAGAGGCTGTTGAAGAAGGGTTTGAAGTCCCTGAAGGGTATGACAGAAACCCATATAATTTCTGGTTGGACACAGGGAGACGATTAGCCACCTCTCAAGAAGAGTATGACAAGAAAGTTGATCAGTTTATTATTCAGTCTACAGCACCAGATTTACTTGAACATATGTCCGATTACACTGGTCAGTACTCTGATCTTAGTGATTATGATGCTTTAAGAGAGCATGTTAAGGAGAGAATAGGTCCAGATCTAGTTAGATTACAAACTGATTGGGATGGTATAGACGGAAAACAGCTTGTAAATACGTACGCGCAAGAATGGCTTAATGCTCAAGCTCCTGTCATGTTACCTGCTTTAGACTTATACGATCCTGCTACAAGCATAGAGCCAGCAGAACTACCACCCAGACGTCGTTTGATTCCATTGGGTCCGGGTACGGAGCCTATAGATGTTGTTGACGGTACAGCAAGAATTGGTCTTACTCCTGTAGTTGATAAAGAAACAGGTAAAACAACATTAGTCCCCGGATGGACTACGGAGGGAGAGGAGATATTCTTACCAGCAGTTAACGGCAAAGTAATAGTAGATACAAAAAAACTTAGCGAACCGTATCGAATACAAGAGCTTGCTGAAGATATAAGAGACGCATTTGGTATATCTGAGGCTGCGGCTGCAGATAAACTAGATGAGATTGAAATTGTCAAGCCCAACTGGACATATGAAAGTAAAGAAGGGTGGAAGCGAATGCGGCAATCTATGCCTCGCTCCGCTTATGCAATAAAGTTTTATAAAGATATCGAACCCGCTGACAGGGAGTACTTACAGAAAGAGGGGTTTGTATATGATGAAAATACAAATATATGGGAAAGACCCCCAAGAAAAAGAGAACTGTTAGAAGAAGGTTACTTTTTTAATCCCAATAATAATTCATATGAAAAATGGGTTGGTGAGGTAGGACAGAAAACCTTGGAATCAATTCCTGCTGATTCTTTAGCTAAAGGTCGAGTACAGCTTCTAAATCCTGAAACCAAGGAACCTATAGAAGGGTATACAAACGGCGTACAAAATCCAGATGGATCTGTAACATTCGAGGGTAGAGAAGACGAAGAAGTTACCGATATCTATCGAGAGCGTATACCCTCCCGTATCTCTCACGTCCCAATACCCGAGCCAATAACTATAGATGAGATGTTTAGTCGTGCACCTATAATGACTATGGATACTCTTCAGAACCTAGAAATAGATGAAGCAGCGTATGAGCAATTAGGTTTCTGGTCAAAATTTATTTTAGATAGGGCTATAGATATAAAAGATACTACCGATTGGTTGGTAGAAAATGAAACAGAACTTAGAGAAGAATTTGGATTAGAAGTTGACGAAGGGGAATTAATTTCAGATCGGTGGAGGAAAAACATAAGTACGGTTATAGGTGCTTATTCTGAACAGGCAGAACAGTTGTCTGGATGGGTATCTCTCTTAGGAGAAGATGCGCGGAAGGGGGAATTTAATAAAGTAGCCAAAGCCGTTTCTCTCGCTATGGTGGCTATAAATCCTCCCGAATACAATGCAATAGTAGCCGAACTTGATGGTATTATAGGTGCTAAAGAAGGTTGGATGGATAAGGCTCAAGCTCTGGGAAGCGCCTTTCTTGACGAGAGATACACCGAGGCAATTGCCAGAGAACACTTAGCCAAAGAATTTTTACAGGAGGGACCAATAATTATAGCTTCTGGTGGTACAGGTCTTCTTGTTAAATCAGGTGTTAAATACGGTACAAAAGCACTGGCAAAATCTGGTGTCGCAGAATTTACTAAGGAAGTTGCGGAACAAGCCGCTAAAAAATGGGGTCTTTATTCTGCGATTGGTACGAGTGGCGTTCTAAATTTTCTTGAAACAGCTTTTTCCAATGGAGGGGAGACATTTGAAGAAGTATATGATGCAGAATACGAAAGAATGATTGAACGCGAAGGAGCTACTCACGAGGAAGCTCACGAGTCAGCAACTCGTATTGGGAGACGAGCTGCGACTACTAGTGCTCTTCTTACCGGTAGTGTGGAGGCTGTACTAGGTAATTTGCCGTTTGTATCTTCTAGGAAATTTGCAGAAGCTATAGCGGTAGGTAGTAAAAGACTCGGTAGTGCACTCGATGTGGTCAAAAGTATGGCTTTAGAAGGAATTGGAGAAGCTACAGAAGAAACATTAGGTCTTCTTTATAAAGTTGGAGTTTTGAAGGAAATAAATCCAGCTATAGTCGAGGAAGGGGGTAGGTATAGTGATTTAGGGGGAAATCTTGCAGCAAACCAGATAATAGCTTTTTTTGTTGGTGCTCATACTTCAGGGGCTACAACTGTTGCTCACAAAATATATGAATTAGGAACCGAAGAAGGCGATCCTTTCTTCGGTGCTGGTATGGATTTCCCAACAGAGGACCAAGCATTTGATCAGCAATTCGCGGGTGCTGGTATGGATTTCCCAACTGCAACGGGAGATCCAATAGCAAATATTTTTGCGGATGTTAATCCAACAATAAATGAGGCTTTACGTAATGCTCAATCTTCCGACCCTGTTATACAGGAAGAAGGCATAAATACTATAAAGAATGCTTTTGGTTGGGATACGTTACCACCAATAGATATGACACAGGATGAAGAGGGTGTTTGGACGGAAGCACCTACTGTACATACCACTGCCCTAGCTCTGCTTAATACTGCGGCTCCTGATCAATTTAATACATCTGGTGAAGTTGAAAGAGCATTTGAGCTTAATGAAACTCCATATGTACATACTCCAAAAGATATTTACACGTTTACTGGTGAATCTCCTGCTTCTGATTTACAGCCAGCCGTAGATACTCTTATAGACGAAGGTTACACAGACGAAGGGGAAGTAAAAACTGGATTTGCTGAACTTGGTTACACGCCAACTGAAGAAGAAGTATCAGAGCGTGTAGGACAAACAGTAGAAACAGAGACAATAGGAGAAATTGCTCCTTATGTAGATCCTCGTCAGACAACGGCTGATGAGATTTCTGAACTTTACGCCCAATTGGGTTACAGACCTTCATCTGAAGATATAACCCAATTTGTAGGTCAAGGCGGGCCGGAATTTGAGGCAGAAACAGAGCCGCAAATTGCTCCTTATGTAGATCCTCGCCAGACTATACGTCCAGAAGTAGAGGAATTCTTCAGAACAGAGGGTTATACACCTACTGAGGCTGAATTAACTGAATATATAGCCCAAGGTGGACCGGAATTTGAAACAGAGACAGGAAGAGCTGTAGCTGAACGATACGATCCTATGGCTGTTATTCCTGAAGAAGTAGAGAATATTTATAGGGAAATGGGGCTTGATACCTCCCTTACACCCAAAGATATAGCACGGTTGTCAGGTCAGTACCCTGAAGCTGAATTAGAAGGAAGAGCCACAGAGTTTCTGCCTATAGCTACAGCCAATTCCATAGCCGCTATACTGGGCAAACGGGGTCAGGAAGTTACCCAAGCAGATGTAACTTTTGTTGCAGATCTGGTAGCCCAGCAGGAGGTACTTACTGAAGCAGGTACCGCGCTCCAACCTCTTACATCTCAACAGTTGGCGTATGATGTAACAGGTGATAATGTAATAGATATTAACGACCAAATTATGCTAGAACAGGTTAGGACGGGTGCTATTTCGCAGGCAGCCATAGCTCCCCAAAGTGCGTTTGCTGCTCAAGAAGGTATTGCCTCTCAAATACAACAGCAAACTGCGATGCAAACTGCGATGCAAACCGCGATAGCGCAGCAAACAGCGGCGGATGAAGAACGGCGACGGATGCAAGCTCAGAATCAATATATGGCCCAGTTAATGGAGACTACACCGGTTCAGGTGAAAACACCTCCTCCTGCAGAGATCAAATATGTATATGATCCGTTTGGAGAGAGTATATTTGCTACCCCCGAACAGGAATCATTATTTGGTGGGTTATCCCCATTCCCTTCACCTACTGCTACTGCTCCAACCGGTAATGCACCATTTACTCTACCTATGCAAACCGTGTCTGGTGGGGGTATTATCGAGGACAAAACCGATGAGATATTGCGGGCTTTAGGAGAGAATAGATGAGTTGGCTTGATGATCTTTTAAATAGCCAGACTGTACAAAGTGTTGGTGATTGGTTAGGTACTGAACAAGGAGGAAGAGCTACAGAAGGGCTTTTTAATTTAGGACTAAGCTATGGAGCTGAAGCACTTGGTCTGAATGACCCGCAAATAGATAAAACAGGTTATCTAGGGGAAGTACCTCGATATGATGCTGTAAGAGAGCGTGTTCCCGGTACCTATGACCCGCTTCGTCGTCCCGGTAGCAGCGGCCAACGATATTTCACAAATACACAATTTCTTCCACAAGGTTCACAACCAGCAGGATTAGGTGCCGCAGGTCTCGCTGCTCTTAATTTAAGTAATCCTGCCAGACAAACACGTCCCGTAGCTCCTGTTACTACTCCTGTCCCTGTGCCAACCAATCTGGTTTCTCCTGCTACTCTTGCTGGAGGTGGTATAGCAAGAAATGCAGTAATGCAGCGTAATAAAGGTGGTATAGCAGAGTTAAGACGGGGCAGATATGTGAATGGCGCTACTAGCGGTATGGCGGATGCTGTACCTGCCAATATTGAAGGTACGCAGGAAGCCAGACTGAGTGACGGTGAATTTGTTGTTCCCGCTGACGTCGTTAGTCATCTCGGTAATGGTAATTCCGATGCCGGTGCAGATGAACTCTATGATATGATGGATAGAGTACGAAAAGCCCGTACCGGCACAACAAAACAGGCTAAAGAAATAGACCCCAGAGAATTCCTCCCAGCGTAGGTAAATTATGTCAAACGTACTTGAATTTCAGAATGGTGGCACAACCCAAGCAGATGTAAGTGCTACGCAAGGTACAGCCGCAGCTAGTGCTCCTAATCCTGTTATAGGACAACAAACTGGTACGGAATCAGCTCTATCAAACTGGGCTGGTCCTTATGTAACCGAAATGCTTGGGCGTGGTCAGGCAGTAGGACAAACACCCTATGAAGCATACACAGGACCACTTACAGCGGGGGAAGCTGCACCACAAACGGCAGCATTTCAGGGTATCGCCGGATTAGCCGTTCCTATAGAACAGATGACGGCCTTCACTCCGCAGGAATTTACTTCGG
>Ga0208030_1001593_pt1 | contig 12563 bp, 15 predicted proteins | sample MalvirDeepMed_M9_FD_184246 | JGI IMG/M metagenome (GOLD analysis project Ga0208030, IMG submission 184246) | Marine viral communities from the Global Malaspina Expedition - Malaspina viral metaG DeepMed_M9 (SPAdes) (version 2) | ecosystem: Environmental > Aquatic > Marine > Oceanic | place...
TCACTGAGCTGACGCTCACAGGCATTGCAAAAAATTTTAATCATGAGTTTTATTTGCTTCCACTAGATCATCGAGTTCCAATTTCTGATCTGTTTTCCTGGCTCGAAACAAAGCCGACTCAAGAGAGTTTGCTTCTACGGGAATATCGCAATTGAGGCGGGCAGATTTAAAGGTATAAATTCGCCGGTCAAGATAAATGGTCGGAACAGGCTGAGTTATCATTCCCCGACACACTATATTTCCTCAACGATATTCGCCGTAACTTCCCAGGTGAAGGTCTGGTTGGCATCACCGGAATCAACGACGACAACTCGCACCCTTAGATAAGGACCGATTGGCCCCTGAACGACACCCGCAGAAATGTCATCCGTCTTGGGAATGTGCATCTCGGATTCCGGCGTCTGACCGTCACGCTGCCAGATGGCGATGTGCTGAATCGGCTCCGTTGCGTTCCCGGCCACCTGGGTAAAATGAACGAAGTCATCCCAGATGATCGTTTCAGCGGAAGTGGCATTGGGGGATCTCACCCCACTTTGCAGATAAACGTCAAAAGTATCACTGGAGTCGGTGGCGGCATTCGTCACATTCAAGATAAACCTGCCCGCTTTCCAAGTATGATTGGGGAAAAACGGACCCCCCGTTCCACGGTCAGGCACATTGATGTTGACGTTCTCAGTGGCGGTCGTTGTGCGGGATTCAATTAGTGTGGTAGTAGACAAGGATCACCTCCTACGCACTCACAGCTTCCTGCTTTCGGAAGTCAGTTTCGACAACGGAACGATGGATCTCGCAAAACGCGGTGAACTTATCAATGGATTTATTGCCGCAGATCCGGCATTCCTTATGATACTTACCGGCTGAGATTTCGCTTTTCAGGGGTTCATGGTCAGGCCAGATTTCATCATACTTCGACTGGGAGGTATTGGGCATGGGAAACTGGACAGGAGCATGGTTCTCATGCAATGGCACCTGATGACCCGAGCGAAGCTGTTCCAGTGATCCTGCGCCTGGACGAAATTCCTCATCACCATCTGAAGCGGCAAGCCGAAGGTAAAGATCTTTGAGTTCCAGCGAAGCTCCGTAGTTGTCTTTTGCGACAACCAACTTACCTTTGTTGTCCAGATTGTTGCGCTTCCAGGTGTTCTCATGACGGAGATGCTGGTCCGTCGAACCATCCGTATTGTCCTGCATCTGGTGGACGCTTGGAATCGGAGGAATGTTCAGGGACTTGGAGCCATGAGTGATGGCTTCTTCCAACTGCCTGACCCGAGCTTGAAGCATTTTTCTTTCCTTGGGTTCCACCGGAGGCGGAGTGATGGCATCCAGTTTCTTTTTGTCATGCCCAAGCCTTTTTTGCTGCTCCTCCCAATTATGCCGACCTGCGGATTTGGCAAGCGGATTGATGGTGGGATCGAGTTCGTTTTCCTTTTCCTTGATCCGATCCTGCATCCTTCGGCGCACAGAAAAAGGCTGATATTTCTGGGGCATAGAACAAATTCCTCCTCTCCGGAATAAAAGGATGCGAGGGGCCTTTCAACCCCCCGCAAAACCAACACTAAGAATCAGTCAGCAGAAGCCGTCTGGTTCCATTGGAGTCCGCGCTGGGTATCAGCGTTCACAACATAAATCGGATCAAAGAAATGCAGATCCGTTGTGACTCCGATGGCCTCGGTGATATTGCTGGCATCATCCTGTAATCGGATGTAGATGTTGGGGCCAATTTGACCCGTATCAGTCGAAACTCCGGTAAACGCAATATCGTCGGCATTCCGCGTTCTGATATAACCATCATGGATGGTGATGTTTGTGTTAGCCGTAGTGACGCCCTCAATCGCAGCGGTGCCAAAATTCCCGTCCATCCAGAAATTTCTCAGCGTGTAGTAATCAGCTCCCGTGAGTTGGATACCTGATTCCCCGCCTGCGGCTGCCGCCCCTGCGTGTTTCCACCCGTCCATCGTGCAACGATCTCCGGTGATAATGACAACATCCGTAGCCTGACCCGTGACATCCCGATACTCACACCCGATCAGGGCGAAGTCATCGGAGTTGACATCAATGGGTCCGGTGAGAGCATCAATCCCTCCTGTGAACAGGAAGTTGAACATGATGATATCTGCCGCATCCACATCCATGTCCGCGCCAACGACTGTCGTGAAATCAATCGTTGGCCTGACATCTCCGTGGCCCATGCCGATATAGGTCACGCCAGCAACATCCAGATCAAGACCTCCTGCCGCAGTGACGCTTTCCGTATGCCCGGGGAGGACATACACGACATCACCGTTGTTGGCGGTGCATTGACCCGTGGCGTAATCTATTGAGGCAAACGGGGTATTGGGACTCTTGCCGCTCGTTCCAACATCATCAATCCCGGAGCCGCTGTCCACGAAGAAGACATTCCCGAAGGTATGTCCAATCGACATGGCGTTGTACGACAGAGAAGACGGGCCTATTCCGAAAGTGCCGGATTGAAGCGGAATGCCGGTTAGTTTAGCCGTTGTTGGCATATCTCTACCTCCTTCCTTAGCTTACGGAATGACCAATAATACCTTGCCAGAACAACCATCCATATCCATACCGTTCCCAACCTCGACCCTTGAAGTTGAACTGATCGAAACTTTCCATGCGGTCGGTTTCCAATCCATCTCGGGTGTACCACAGCAGGGATCGTTTGCACAGATCCTTGTTAATGGTGAAGAAGTTGTTGGTATCGGTCAGGCGAACGCTTGAGATGACCTGATAGCGTCCGGCCTGGACGTTCACATCCCCGGCAGCAGTATCCAGTCCCACGCGAGTCTGAGTGATTTTCAGAGCCTCATCATCCAGCTCGGCAGGAACAAACACGCAATCCGGTACTCGGTCGATACGAATGCCCTGAAAGTTCTTGGACAACCTCATGGTGTACCGATCAGCGGCTAACGCCGTTGCCGATAGAGCTGAAGTCGAAAGGTTGTCGTATCCACTTGAAGTGCTGACTCCGCTCACCGGAGTGGTGTGCGAATTCGAGCAAAGAGCCACATTCTCCGTATGGTTGAATGTGTCCAGGGGATTTGCCGTAAAGGCTTGATTGAACATATCTGAAGCATCGTCCTGTTTAGTCTCCCAGAACGAATTCCGGAAGCCTTCAAAGATTCGCTGAATTTGGTCGTGCTGATCGTCATCCCAAAGGTGACGGGTGATCTGCACTCCAAACGCGTTGGTGATATGCGTAATGGTCACATCGTATCCCTGGTCGGGATCTTTGTAAGTCAAAGAACCTGTGAACCGGGGAGCTTTCGGCAGCCCACTGATGGAAGTCAGCCGTTCTTCGGGACGAGTCGAACTCAACTCTTGATAAAGAGTCGAAACTAAATTGAGTCCTTCTCCCTCGAAGACTTCGCCTTCCGGGAACATATCACTGAAGACAGGATCTAATGCATCAGGAAAATCGCCAGTTGAAGCCATAATTTATTCTCCTTATGCAACGGACATGAAAGCATGGTCAATAAAAGAGGCCACAACTTCCACGCTCGGGTTACTGGTTGAATCAATCCGAGCAATAAGATTGCGGGATCGATTAGGTGAAATGGGGGAACCTTCAATTTGCCGTCCGCCACACCATACTTCATGAATCACGGCATGACCAGAATCCGGCAAATCAACACCTGCAACTCCACCACCCATGAACTCAGTGAACGCAGTCACAAGTTCGATGCCCTGCAAGAACGGGGCAAAGGTGCGGAGGAAGGTATCTCCCGTAGCAATAGCACTATCAAACGGATCATCCAGGGTCGTTGACGTATTGTCGGTGTGTGAATCGATGACCCGGACATGACCGGCATTGTTGCCCGTTAGTCCAATAGCGTAACCACCAGCAAATTCAGACGTTCCGACTCCGGCATCCGTAATAACGGTGCCGCCGCTGGAAGCTGATTCGGCTGTAAGGATATTGCCGTTCGCAGTTGAAGCGTTGACCCAATCCCCACCGGCAGTAGTCGTGCCTGAGACACGCCCACGAATGAGCTGGTAAGGATCTTTGGTGACTAGACCAATCACGCCACCGGAGCCTTGGGTTGTCGTATACGTTAAGTCCTGGGAGAGCAGAATGCCAACGGCCTCTGTGTAATCATTGACCGAAGCAGGATCACCAATCGAGCCATTACCAGCCAATCCGGCGTAGCAAATGACTTGATCGTGTACAACGCTATCACCGATGTAATAGCGGCCTGTCTGCATTTCTGCCAGCCCAGTCAGTGAACCAGCATATTTCATGTTAAGAAACTCCTTTTACGATTGTTCTCGGGTCAATGCGTGTCCGAAGCTGTAGGTACGCTTCTTCAGGATAGAAGGGGGTGAGTCTTGCGAGATGCGCGGTGCATCCATCGCAGGTTCCTCGATTCGCTCCCAATGGGTGTCCATCAGGGCGAAAACCATGAGCCTTCCACCAGTCAGAGTAATGACGGGTACAGACAGCGCAAAGCCTTACCGTTTCTCTTTGGGCAACGAAATCATCCATCCACACAGCTCCCTGAACACGTTCAGGTTTGAACACTTCGCCCATCTGCCTGGATTTTCTATCCGCTTCAAAGATAGCTTTGCGGCGTTCTGCGATGGTTCTGGGAAGAACCTTTCGGACGGGTATACGCCCCACACCTGGGACATTGACCGCAGTTCGATAGTGATTTTGATGAACGCGATTCGTCATAAGCATTCAAAGCAAACAAGCCTCTCACCAATCCCTCTCTTGCAGATGCTTGCTCGTCTGAATGACAAACGAACGCGCTAATGACCTCTCGCGCTACAACTTAACAGAAACAGTCTGACATTTTTTTTTAATATCGTCGTCGTCGGCCCCAGGTGATCTTGGCTCCGGAGTTCCATTCCGGGGAAAAACATCGGGCGCAGCCGCCGCTATCCACCTCGTAGGCTTGTTCTGAAATACCTGAGATCGTGTTGGACTGAGCGATATATTCATGACCGGAGGACCGCTGGTTGGGATCATTGGGAAACCCACAGGCCGAACAGCGAATCAAATCCTGCTTGTCGGAATAACCGCGCCTTGTCACTACCCCGGACCTCCCTTGCCCACGGAAGCGGCAGATTCGATCATATCCTGAGTGGTGACGAACCTCCCCGTTTTCTCCCGAACCCGCCGAACATTGGCTGGCAACTTGCCGTAGTAACGCTGATAGGCTTCATCGTCAGTCATCTCGCCCTTTTTCATGTAGAGCTTGGCCGTTTTCTTTTCCCCATCGGATAAAAGCGAAGAAGCGGATTGGCCGCCAACCGGAGTCCTTGAAGTCGCAGGAGGAGTGCCAGACCCGGAAGGCTCCACAAAAGTTCCTCCCGTGGCGGCGGGTTGAGGTGCGGGCGTACCCGCTTGAGCGGTGCCGCGCTGCATGACCGCATACTGCGCTTCTTTGAGCAGGTGGGGATTCAGGGGTCCGCCGTTCCAGGCAATTTCATCTTTCGGGATATGATTCATGAACTGTCCCTGCTGATGAGCCTGATACAGCGACACATAAGCGTTCCAGACCTCGTTGCTGAAAGCATCTTCCGTATTGGGCGCACCGTTGGTGGTCAGGGCGTTCCAGTTGATTAAAGCCGAAGATTGCGACATCCGGGCAGATTTCTGAGTTTCGACAGTTCTTCTCTCGTCGGTCGCCTCCTGGCCCCGCTTAAAGCCCCGCTCTTCCACTTCTTTGAGCGTCTGACCCACAGCCGAAGCATCGTTATCGACGACACCGTCGATGAGTCCCTTGGCTATGTCCTCGACTGATCTGAACCCATCCGCGTTATCTCCATTGGGTTGCTGCATCTGCTGAAGATTCATCTGGAGCTGCTGATTTTGCATCAGCAGATTTTGTTTCTCCGCTCTATCCTGCTGGGCCGCCCTGGACGAATCCGAGTAATTCTTATTGAGCGTCTGATTTTGCTGGTAAAGATGCTGGTTTTGCTGCTGGAGATCCTCGTAAGAGGGGGGTTCAGGCTGGGATTCACCAACACCAGTCCCGGCTGGAGTGTTCCCGCCTTCAGGCTTGCCATCCAGAGGATTTGTTCCTTCAGGTTGTGGGCTTGCGTCCGTTACCGTTTCAGCCATAGTTCATCCTTTCTTCCAAATTTACCGAAAACCTCCAGGTGAGAGGTAGACTCCTTTCGGATTTCGGTCTTTTAGATGCGCCGTAAACCGCCCCTCTCAGAGTTTTATCGACTTCATGGCATTTGCCTTTTCATCGATAAAACGCATGACACTCACAGCACAGTTGAGTATCGACCATTTTCAAACGATCACCGCATTGATCGCACAAAACTTTAGATAGGACTCGATCCCGTCCGTCCTCGGAACGAATCTCCGCTAAAGTTTCGGTGTATCTTTTCCTTCTGTGTGCTGGGCTGGCGTGTTCGCTCCTCTGGGAACGCCGCCTTCCTTGCAACTCTCGAACATAATTGAATACCTTCATAGATTCCTGAATGCCGGACAGCCTCCGGCGTACCAGCGACTTTGCGGCAAACCAGAAGATGCCGAATTGCTTCGCGCCCCCATACCTTCTTGACTATAACATCCCAGCCGGGATGTGTGACAACGCCCTTAACTTGAGCCATCTCATCACCCGTGAGTTCCAGATCATCCAGAACATCCCGAATGAGGTCCGGCTCGGAAGCTAACTGAGATTTTTGAGCAAGTTTCTTGATATCCATCATCAAGTATTGGAAAGATTGGCCCCTTCATCTTCAGCATCCAGTACGGGTTCTCCTTCGGGCCTTCCCTGCTGCGCCCTGAAGAGATCCTGCAAGGAACCGGAGACAGGCATCCCGCCAGCAACATTGCCGTTCCCCGGAGCCGGAGCCTGACCTGGAGGAATTCCCGGTGCTTGAGGAGCAACTCCCCCTTGAGGAGCGGCTCCGCCTTGAGGCATTCCCGGCATCACTTCAATCGGCTGCGGTGCGGGCCAGATTTCATCGAAGTTGTCCTTGCCGTGGGACTCCCACAAATCCTTCGCCAAAGGTCTGAGGATGTTGGGATCGCCGCCATTGGCGGAAACAATCGTCTGGCCCAGCATGGAGAACAACGCCTGGTTCGTTTGCTGCTCCGCCGTCCTGGACGGATTGAGAATGAACTCGAACTCAACAGGGGATTGAAAGACTTCGGGTTCGATATTGCGAGTCTCAAAGGCTTGGGTGTTGCGATTGAAGAACTCGAAGCTCACAGATTCTGTGAGGTTTCGAGCGTGAAGTTCATGGACATGACGGAATTCCTCTTTGTACGATTCGGTGAAATCCGCCGTCTTCCAGTCAAACGCCACTTGAGCGTTGGAGATCATTGCCAGCGTGGCTCGGGCCGTATCCGGGGCGTTGGGCCTGGTGGGAGAAACGCCTTTGGTGAAATCACTCACAGATCCCACCCGCTCGAACTGGGCCTGAACCATGTTGATGGCCGAGTACCAGAACCCCACATCACCCTGAAGACGGGGAGCATGGACCCCTCGGGGATCAGCGGTGGGGATCATGGCTCCCGGTTCCAGATAGAGATTCTCCGGAAGATCACCCATCGAATCAGGCGAAAAGAAAATCCACGGGAGATTTTGAAGAGTTCCGTAATCGACCATCTGGTTGAAGAAGGAATTCATGGCAAGGTTCAAGTTGAGAGTCGAAGCTGGGAGTCCTTCGCCGTACCAGGAGCGGGGAATGCGGTTGTAGCGCATATCCACATGAGGCCGTTTGCCGTCAGCCCGAACCCGATCCAGCGGAACCACTCGAACGATCCTGCGGATCTGAGGCAAGTAGGAGATCACCACCTCTTCTTCCCATCCATCCTCGTCCATGAACTTCTGTGTCTTGATCTCGTCGCCCTTGTATTCTTCGATCTTCCCGGCTCGGATCGCGTGTTTGATTTCAGCGGGCAAAGTGATGCGTAGATAGAATTCCAGCAACTCGACCTTCTTGAGATTGCGGGACGAGTTCACCCCCGTCACTTCCGCCACGGACGCTTCCTGCTCGGAAGCCGAGCGTTCGATTGCCAGGGAGTGCAGTTTCTCCAGATCCGGCAAGTCATAGCCCTGCCGCGTTCGAGAGAGGAGTTCCTGGATGGTCAGAAAATGCTGCTCGTAATACCAGGGGCAATCCGGCCATTGCATCGACGGCCCTGCGGATGGAGGAACGAAGATCTGCTCCAGCGAGGTGTTCTCGATCACAACCGAACGGGTTTCCTCGATATAAGTTTCTTCGCTGTAAGTGGTCACTTGCTCTCGAAGCGGGGAAGTCATGGGGCGGCCCAGAAATTCCTGCGCCATCTGGCCGATACCCCGAGCTGGCCTTCCGCGCTTCGGCTTGGTTTCAGGAAAAAGTTTACGGCGAAGCATCTCGGAGCGGTCCACCCGATTCTTCATGATGGCCGTTCCGGAAACCAGGCAATCCCAGAGATAATCTCCACCAATGCGCCGGAAGGGAACCTGCTTGGTGTAGTAATGCTCTCCGTAATAAAACGACAGGTCTTCCGCCGCCTGGGAGTTCTCCTCGTTCAGCGCACGGACTTTGATGAAAGGGTTGTTGCTGAACATGGCGTCATGGAACTGGGCCAGCAGTCCATCGACTCCAACGCGGATCAAGGGCATGAACAGATTGCTTGACCCCGGCCAGGGGTCCATTTTGTTGTCCTGCTCGGGAATCATGAAGTAGGCATCGTTCCAATCCTTGTGATCCATAGCCCAGTTGGAACGGTGTTCTTCGGCAATCTGAACTTTCTTGTCCAGATCCAGAGCGAGTGATTTGAGATTTTCCGAGGAGAGGTTAATCTCGTTGACGAGGTTATCAGCCATTAAGCCACTTTAGCGGTGAAGGTCATCCCGCACTCACAACCAAACCACTGGCGGCCTAAATTGGAAGGTCTGCCGAGAGGAGTAGCCCGAGAGGCTTTGCATTTTTTGTTGAGTGAATCAATTTCATTATCAACGGAACAAACAAAAGACTGAATCTCAGGGCGCGGGGTTTTCCTGGCTGCCGCGACCTTGACTTTCTTCTTGGTTTTTGGAGGCATGAATTCTCCTTTTGGCAAGTCGTGTATTGCTATCGCAGAATAACTCACACTAAGTCTACACATGACCTACGACGAAAAAGATATTCAGTAGATTCTCAAGGGCTTATCATCGCGCCGTTTGCGCTGGCTGTAGCGGTAGGACCGAGAAGGCTTGGTGGTCGTTTGGTTGTAGGGCGAGTAAGGCTTGAGCCTGTCCGGGTAGGAATCGAATCCAACGACCACCAGCCAGAGCGCACTGACATGATCGTCATGATAGCCCGTTGCCGCTTCCGCTCTCCCGCCTTCGGTGATGTGGAAGTGAACCATCTCGCTGACCGTCTTTTCATCCTTCAGGACAATTGAGCGGTCGTTGAGCAAAGAGGCCAGCCGCCCCACCCACTGACGCCGGTTGAAGCCGTGCGTCCTGAACCCGATCCGCTTGCTGCGCCGCTTGGGATCTTCCTCGTCGTGTTCCCGGTAGAGCCGCTGCTTGTCGTACTTCTCCCCCATTTGAACGGCCACCAGCTTGCCCGTGGAGTTGTTCTCAATGACACACCAGGCTCCGTTGTAATACTCACAAAGCAGGGAGAGCGGTTCCACCAGGATGTCCTCGGAAATCTGCCCGTAGATTTTCGCCACCTGCACACCGCCCATCGTCCGGTCAAACACCTGGGCCACCGTGGAATCGGGATTCTTCGTTCCCGAAGGGATCAATCCTTCCGAGGTATCCACCCCGATGACATAGCTGTGGCCGGGGACAGGTTCCTCCCAGCGGTACACCTCTCCTTCAGGTTCCGGATGAAAGACGATCTTGCGCGACATCCGCGCCGCCGGAGCCAAGATCCCTCTCACGGGCTTATCCACGGGCATCGAGGAAAGGATTTCGACGTTGAACCTTGGACGACCGGAGTAAATGAACGCCACTTCAGGGGAGTACGGGTACTCCTGAAAGCGCACGTTCTTGTCATTGCGGCACTTGTGCTTGAGCAGCCAGCGGTAAGCGTTGAGCTGTTCCTCGCTCAAATGAAACTTCGCCTGAAGATCCTGCTCTTCAGGAGCCAGGGAATTAGAAAACCACTCCTTCTCCCCATCGTACTTGAACGAATTGGAGTATTGAGGATCATCGAAGACGGAGATGAAAAGCGGGATGTAGCCGTTCCAGTTCTCCCGGTTGAGAACCTCCACGGTGGGAATCGGCAGCTCGTTGGTTCCACCCCAGGTGATCTCACAGTTCTGCGCCGCCTCGTCCCACATCGGCTTGAAGAGCGGATCAAAGCCGTTGGCCGTGCATTCGACGATGATGCAGGTGTCCGGCAGATGAGCAATCGACTGCCAGAGGGCCGTGGCTGTCTGAACGCCCTTGGGCCACTTGGCCGACTCCGAGGCATGGAGAAACTGCGGCGTGAGGGCCGTTCCGGCATAGACGTTCCCGGCGGTCAAGACCTGCATATGCCCTTCCTGATCCTTGAACTTCAGTTCATTCACGTTGCACTTCGCCAAATCCGGCTTTGTCTCGGGGTAAGTGCGGTAGAACCGCTCGGAGATCTCGAATATCTTCTGGGTGGCGTCCTTATCGTGGGCAATCACCAGCGCATCAATGCCCCGCTTGAGTGCTTCCATGAGCATCAACGCCTCGACCAGCGTCGAGAGTCCCTCTTTACGGGCCTTGAGAATGATAATCCGGATGGGCATACGCCGTTCCTTCGCCCACAGGTACAGAGCCAGCAGTCTGCGCTGGGCGAACTTCAGCCCGCCGGTGGTCCCGCAAGTCTCGCAGTCCTCCCCCAGCGTATGGAGGTGGCCGCCCATGTCCTTGATCGTGAAGTTGCTCTCGAAAAAAGAGATCGATTCCTCGAGCTTCTCCTTGAAATCAGCGGAATTAGCACTGGATTCGGAGAAATCGGCGGAAGAGGGTTCAGCCATCAAAACACCGAAGGCACTACGATTTCGAGTTCAGGTTCCTGTGGAAGCGTGAATTTATGGCGGAAGTGGATGTTGGCGTTACACACTGAACACTGGCGTATGCCGAGACTCAACGCCGGGATCTGCACCTCCAGCCCGTCCGGTAAGACCAGGGTAGGGAAATGAATCGTCTGAATGCTGTCTCGGAACGCCTTCTTCGGGTCCACGTTGCCGCAAGAGGGACACAGCACCAGAGGATCGTCCACATCATGCCCGTTCACCTTGCTCTCGCCAGCCGACTCAGAAGGTTCCATCAGCACCTCGAAAGGGCATGAAAAGCCCGCGCCACCGTGGCCGGGACGACTGCGTTTCCACAGGCTCTAAGTCGGTCCACCCGATTGGGAAGCCCATGAGCCATTCCACGAACAAGGGGTTCAACTTCTTCTTGCCTTCTTTTGTCCCTCGCCACGGGTTCTTTCCTCCCCACTCGTCCAACCTCCCCACGCAATGCTCGTTGGGAACTGTCGCTGTCGGCCACTGCCGGGGCGAGTTCGGGGTATCGCTGGAGGATGGAGGCCCAGCCTTCGGTGTCTGAAGGACCTGGCGGCCAAGTAGGCCATTCACCTCCACGTTCGCCTCCCTGCAATCCCCGTCCTTGTGGTCCCTGCTGGTGGGGGTTGCCCATGAAGCGATGTCCTCCTCTCGGTTCCCCCGGTACTCCCCCCTCTGAACCCTGTTGGTTGCTGCTCCAAGGTTTTCGTTCTTTGCCATTGCGTTCCGTGGAGTGAGCCAGGATGAACAGCCGTTGCCTCTTGTGGCTTGCACCAACTTCAGCCGCCGAGAATAGTCCAGCCTCAAACTCGTAGCCCATTCCTGATAATTCTTCTCCGATAGGTCGAAACCAGGCAAGGAGTCCTGGGACGTTTTCGAGGAACACCAAGGAGGGCTGCACTTCACTGACGATTCTGAAGAATTCGGGCCAGATGTATCGCTCGTCCTGATCCCCCTTTTGCTGGCCGGCAACCGAGTACGGCTGGCAGGGGAGTCCGGCAGTGATAATATCCACCGATCCACGCCATCTTCTGCCATCGAAGGTGGTGAGATCATCCCAGACAGCAGCCTGATCCAGCCGCCCTTCTTCCATGCGTTTAACCAATACCGCCGCTGCATACGCCTCCCTCTCGATGTGACAGACTGTTCGATACCCTGGATAAGTTCGCTTGAGTCCGAGGTCAATCCCTCCGATTCCGGCACATATAGCCAAGCCATGTAACCTCCCTTTCATTTCAGCTCCCTCTCATTCTGCGCGTGGGCCGCTTACTGGATTTCCTGGTGTGGACTTCACCGGACACGGAAGCCCCGCCGCCCTTGGGAATGCAAATCTTCATGTACTTTCCACCGGAAAGCTTCTTGGTGCGGACCCTGCCGCCCGCCTTGATTCAAGAATTGAATGCTTTAGGCATCAAGTCCTCCCTAGCCAATCAAGTCTAGCACTGATTCCTGACCGAAAAGTCCTACTTAGTCCGACTTAGTCCGACTTAACCCCAATTTTTTCCACACCACAACAAAATCAGGCTTGTAGCTACCGCTACAAAAAATGTAGCTACCGCTACATGAATGGGTTCTTCAGAAGGGACGGCGGCGGAAATGCCCCCCTCCCAGAACCCCC